>Ga0075428_100005967_pt1 | contig 13529 bp, 10 predicted proteins | sample RhiMetdeltSRZDD2_FD_75291 | JGI IMG/M metagenome (GOLD analysis project Ga0075428, IMG submission 75291) | Populus rhizosphere microbial communities from Tennessee, USA - Rhizosphere MetaG P. deltoides SRZDD2 | ecosystem: Host-associated > Plants > Roots > Rhizosphere > Soil | place: USA...
AGACGTCGCAGCCGAAGCCGAGCCGGAAGCCGCCGCTGAGACCGAAGCAGTAGCCGAAACCGACACCGAGGCAGACGCTGCCGCCGAAGCAGTCGCCGAGGCCGCAGCCGACACCGACGCGGCAACCGAAGCCGTTGCGGATGCGGAGACCGAACCGGAGTCCGTAGGGGACACCGCAGCCGACGCCGACGCAGACGTCGCAGCCGTTGCGGATGCGGAGACCGAACCGGAAGCCGCCGCCGACACGGAAGCCGAGACCGCAGCCGAGGCAGACGTGGCAGCCGAGACCGCAGCAGTGGCCGACGCCGAAGCGGAAACCGAGCCGGAAGCCGCGGCTGAGACCGAAGCAGTGGCCAACGCCGAAGCCGAGACCGAGCCGGAAGCCGCGGCTGAGACCGAAGCAGTGGCCCACGCCGAAACCGACACTGACGCAGAGGCCGCAGCCGACGGAGACGTGGCAGCCGAAGCGGAAGTTGCCGCCGAAGCCGACACGGACGCTGAAGCCGAGGCGACGACTGAAGCCGCGGCAGAGACCGAACCGGAAGCCGCAGCTGAGACCGAAGCAGTAGCCGACGCCGAAACCGACACTGACGCAGAGGTAGCGGCCGAAGCCGACGCAGAGACCGAACCGGAAGCCGCAGCTGAGACCGAAGTCGAGGCGGCGGCTGAAGCCGACACCGAGGCAGACGTTCTAGCCGACGCCGCAGCCGAGTCCAATGTGGACTATGAAGGGGTGGCGGCGTTGGAGGTCGACGCCGCGGCCGAGCTTGCCAGCGCCGCCGAGGATATCGCCGAGGCGCAGGCCGTAATCCAGGAGGCCCAGGCCGATCTGGCCGAGGCGCGGGCCGAGCTGGCCGAGGCCGGCGAGCAGATCGAGAGCGCCGCTTCGCTGGAGGATGCCCTGCCCGAGGATGACACCGAGGTCGTTGCCGAGCCTGAGGCCGTCGCCGGTCTCGTCGGAGAGGAGGAGCTTGTGGACTCTGAGGACCTCTACGAGGACGAGGAGTACTCGGAGGACAACCTGCGCCCGGGTGACGTGGAGGAGACCACCATCGCCATCTGGGACCCGGACGTGGCGGAGCGTTACCGCGACGCCTGGCGTGACATCCAGGCCCACTTCGTCGACGAGCCCGAGGCGGCACTCGCCGAGGCGCAGGAGCTGATCGCCGAGGCCGTGCAGGCGCTGGCCGACGCGCTGCTGGCGGAGCAGGTTTCCCTTGACCCGCACGAGGACGCCGAGCACCCCGACACCGAGGCGCTGCGCGTCGCGATGCGCGGGTACAAGGACTTCCTGGAGCGGGTCCTCGCTCTCTGACTGACCACCAGCTGGGCTGCCCCGGACCATCGAAAATGGTCCGGGGCAGCCCAGTTTCAGCGGCCCAGCACGGAACCGCCATTGACGTTGATGATTTGGCCGGTGACGTAGCCGCTGTTGGGTCCGGTCAGCCACCGCACCGCCTGCGCGATGTCGTCCGGTTCGCCGGCCCGCCCGACCAGCGTGGCGTTGACCCGTGACGCGTGGCCTTCCGGCGTCATCCGCCCGCCGAAGAACTCGGTGTCGGCGATGTAGCCGGGCGAGATGACGTTGGCCGTCACGCCCTCCGGCCCGAGCTGCGTCGCGAGGTCCAGGGCCCAGCCGTGCAGCGCTGCCTTGGCCGCCGAGTAGGGGCCGGCCCCACCTCGTTGCGCCGCAATGGAACTGAACAGCAGGATCCGTCCACCGGGACGGCGCACCCGCGGCAGCAGGGTCTCGGTGAGCAGTACCGCGGTCATCACGTTGGTCTCGAAGGTGTCCCGCCACTGCTGGGCGATCGCCCCGATGTCGTCTGTGGACCGTCCAATGTAGCCACCGGCATTGTTGACCAGGACGTCGATCTCCCGGTCGTCCAGCGCCTCGGCCACGCCCGCCATCGCCGCCGGGTCCCGCAGGTCGGCCCGGATCGCCTGAGCGCCCTTGACCGACTCGAGCGGTTCGAGCCGCCGCCCGATCACCGCCACCTCGTAGCCATCGGCCATCAGGGTCCTTGCGATGGCCGCTCCGATACCCGTTCCCCCACCACTTACCACTGCAAGTCTGCTCATCCGTATGACCCTAACCGCTTGCCCAGATCTCGAAATTCAACTAGCGTTGAATTCATGGACAATATCGCGATCGGGGTCGAGGACCTCGTCGTCAAGCGGGGGCATCGCCGGGTGTTGCACAAGTTCAGCTGCACCGTCCCCGCCGGCAGCGTCACCGGGCTGCTCGGCCCCTCGGGCAGCGGCAAGACCACCCTGATGCGCGCGATCGTCGGCGTGCAGATCGTCGAGTCGGGCAAGGTCACGGTGCTCGGCAAGCCCGCCGGGCACAAGGACCTGCGCCGCGAGATCGGCTACCTGACCCAGGACCCGAGCGTCTACGCCGACTTGACGGTCCGGGAGAACACCCGTTATTTCGCCGCCCTCTACGGCCTTAGCGCCAAGACCGCCGACGCGGCCATCCGTGACGTGGGCCTGGCCGACCACGCCAACCAGCTCGTCGGCGATCTGTCCGGCGGCCAGCACAGCCGCGCCTCCCTCGCCTGCGCGATCGTCAGCCAGCCCAAGGTGCTGGTGCTCGACGAGCCGACGGTCGGACAGGATCCGGTGCTGCGCGATGAGCTGTGGCACCGGTTCCGGGCGTTCGCCGAGTCCGGAATGACGCTCCTCGTCTCCAGCCACGTCATGGACGAGGCCAACCGCTGCGACCGGCTCCTGCTGATCCGCGAGGGCGAGCTCATCGCCGACGACAGCCCGGCCGCGGTCAAACAGCGCGCCGGCACCGACGACCTTGACCAGGCGTTCCTCAACCTCATCCGCGAAATCGGAGCGGGGGTGAAGTCGTGACACTCTTCTACACCACAGCGCGCATCCTTCGCCAGCTGCGCCACGACCGCCGCACCATCGCACTGCTGGTCGCCGTCCCTTCGCTGCTTCTGACGTTGCTGTACTTCATGTTCGACAACCAGCAGATCTTCAACCACCTGGCGCTCATCATGCTCGGGATCTTCCCGTTCATCGTCATGTTCCTGATCACGAGCATCGCCATGCTTCGCGAGCGGACTAACGGCACGCTCGAGCGGCTTCTCACCACGCCGCTGCGCAAGACAGACCTGCTCTTCGGCTACGGTCTGGCCTTCGGCGTCGCGGCCGCGCTTCAGGCCAGCATCGTCAGCGCCGTCGCCTACCTGTTCCTCGGGCTCGACACCGCCGGCAACCCAGGATGGGTCATCGCCATCGCCATCGCCAACGCGGTGCTCGGTGTCGCGCTTGGACTGCTCGCCAGCGCCTTCGCCCGCACCGAGTTCCAGGCCGTGCAGTTCATGCCGGTGGTCGCGCTGCCGCAGATCCTCCTGTGTGGACTATTCGTCGCCCGCGACCAGATGGTGGGCTGGCTGCAGGCGATCAGCGACGTGCTGCCATTGACCTACTCCGTCGAGGCGCTGCAGGAGGTGGGCCGGTTCGCCGACCCGACGAGTACGATGTGGCGCGATCTGGCAATCGTGGCAGGGGCGGTGATCGTGGCTTTGATCGCGGCAGCGGGCACGTTGAGACGTCGCACGCGGTAATGGTCAAACGCATCGGCCGGCGGCGCGGCAGCCCGGACACCCGTGAGGCGATCCTCGAGGTCGCCCGCCGGCTTTTCTCCGACAAAGGGTTCGATGCCACGACGGTGCGCGGGATCGCGTCGGAAGCGGGCGTGGATCCCGCAATGATCCACCACTATTTCGGTACCAAAGAAGAACTTTTCCGGGAAGCGTTATCGATCCCTTTCGATCCCACCACCGAGATCCCCAAGATCGTCGCGGAGGGCCCGGAGCACGCCGGGGCCAACCTGGTCCGCATGTTCGTCAGGATCTGGGATTCGCCGCTGGGCAGCGCGGGCGCGGCGCTGATCCGCTCGGCGATGAGCAATGAGTTGACCATCCGGATGATGCGCGAGTTCATCACCACACAGATCATGCGCAAGGTGGTCACCGAGCTCAAACTCGATCCGGCCGAGGCGCCGCTGCGCGCCTCGCTCGTCGCCAGCCAGCTGGCCGGGCTGGCGATGATGCGTTACATCGTCAAGCTGGAGCCGCTGGCCTCGCTGCCCGTCGACGAGCTCGTGCTGGCGGTCGGGCCCAACGTGCAGCGCTACATCACCGGCTCGCTCGACGCCGCATAGTCATCGACATCGATCTCCTCCATCGGCCCGTCGCCGCGACACAGCAGGGGCCGCCCCGGCCCTACTTCGGGGAAGTAGGGCCTTCAAACGAAAAGGATCGCCCTACTTCCCCGAAGTAGGGCGACCGGGCTTAACGGGTCTGCTCGAGCCAGCTGGCGTAGAGGCGGGCGTAGATGGAGTCCACCTCCTGCACCAGCGCCTCGTGCGGGCCTCGCTGCACCACCACGCCCTTGTCGACCACGATCACCTCGTCGGCGGCCTGCGCCGTCGACAGGCGGTGGGCGATTGCCACCGTGGTGCGACCTCGGGTCACGGCGTCGAGAGTGCGCTGCAGGCGCACTTCGGTCGCCGGATCGACCGCGCTCGTCGCCTCGTCGAGCACCAGCAGATCCGGATCGGCCACATAGGCCCTGACCAGCGCGACCAGCTGCCGCTCGCCCACGCTCAGGGACTCACCGCGCTCACCCACCCGGGTCTCGAGGCCGTGACTGAGCCCCTGCACCCAGTCGATCAGCCCCAGCTCGGTGAAGGCCAGCTCGAGATCCTCGTCGCTCATCTCGGGCCGCGCGAAGCGAACGTTCTCAGCAACGGTGGCATCAAATAAAAAACCATCCTGTGGTACCAGGACGACGCGCGACCGCAGGGAGCTGAACCTGACCGACGTCAACGGAACGCCCGACAGCAGCACACTCCCCTCCACCGGATCCATCAAGCGGGTCAACAGCTTCGCAAAGGTGGTCTTGCCGCTGCCCGTCTCCCCGACCACGGCCAGCCGCGTCTTCGCCGGGATCTCCAGGTGCACGTCGTCAAGCACCCGCGGACCGAGCTTGCCCTCCTCATCGCCATCGCCGCCGGCCGGGTAGTGGAAGCTGACGTGGTCGAACTTGAGGTCGAGCGGCCCGGACGGCAGGTCGACGCCGTTGGCGCCGGGATCGGCCACATCCGGCTTGAGGTCGAGCACGTCGAGCACCCGTCGCCAGCCGGAGATGGCGTTCTGCGCCTCGTTGAGCACCTCGGTGGCGATCTGCACCGGCTGGATGAACAGGGTGACCAGGAACAGGAACGCCGTCAGCTGGCCGAGGCTGAGGCTGCCGTCCACGCCCAGCCGCGCGCCCACGATGACGGCGGCGGCCAGCGCCACGGCGGCGGCGATCTCGCCGGTGGAGAAGCTCATGACGCTGGTGAAAAGGCCCTTGCGCTGTGCCTTCTCCACCAGGCCGATGGTCTCGTCGAGCCGGCGCGCGGTCCGGCCGGAGACGCCGTAGGCCCGGATGACCGGGGCGCCCACCACCGATTCGGAGATGGCGCCCAGCATCACGCCCACCCGGCGGCGGGATTCGGCATAGACGGCGGCCAGGTGCTTCTGGAACACCTTGATGACGACCACGGCGGGGATGAAAGCGGCCAGCACCACCAGGGTCAGTTGCCACGAGTACACGAACATGACGATGGTCGTGACAACCAGCTGACCGCTGCTGATCAGCAGGATGACCCCGCCCCATTGGATGAAGTGGGTGATGGTGTCGACGTCGCTGGTGACCCGGGACACGAGTGCTCCGCGCCGCTCCGACTGCTGGTGCAGCATGGACAGGTCATGGATGTGGCGGAAGGTCCGCACCCGGATATTGGCCAGCGCCGTCTCGCTCACCGTATAAAGGCGGCGAATCATCAGGTACCCGGAAAGCGTTGTCACACATAGGATCCCGATCGTTATCGCGACGATCGCGCCCACGACCGCCACGTCGGGACCGCCCGGCAGGCGCAGGCCTTTGTCGATGCCCTGCTGCACGGCGACCGGCACGATGGCGCGGCCCACCATCGACACGATCGCGAGTGCGAGTGTGCCCGCGAGCCCGACGCGCAGCTCCGGTGAGAGCGCGAGGCCGCGCCGCATGGTGCGCCAACGGGACTGGGGTTGGGGTAATGCCTCCACGGCGGTCATGCGGAAACCACGCTCTCTGAGAGTTCGTCTTCCTCGTCGTACGCGTGCTCGCGCTCGCGCTCGGCATCGGCCTTCTCATAGGCGGTCACCAGGTTGCGGTAACCCTCCACTGTGGACAGAAGCTCCTCGTGCCGCCCTTGCGCCACGACCCGACCGTGCTCCATGTAGATCACGTCGTCGGCGAGGGCGATGGTGGCCCGGCGGTAGGCCACCACGAGCACCGACGTGGAGGACGCCGCTTTCCTAAGCGAGCCAAGGATTCTCGCCTCGATGCGCGGGTCGACGGCGCTGGTGGCGTCGTCCAGGATGAGCAGGCGCGGCTGCCCGGCCAGGGCGCGCGCCAGGGTCAGCCGCTGCCGCTGGCCACCCGACAGCGACGTGCCGCGCTCACCGAGCATGGAGTCGATGCCCTCGGGAAGCCGCATCACGAAGCTGTCGGCCTGCGCGGTGGACAGCGCTTCCCAGATCCTGCGGTCGTCCGCCTCCGGGCGCTCGAGGGCGACGTTGGCCTCGACCGAGTCGTCGAAGACGAAGGCGATCTGCGGCACCAGCGCCACCGTCCGGGCCAGCTCCGGGGCGCTCAGGTCGCGCACCTCGACGCCGTCGAGCTTGATGTGGCCGGCGGAGGGATCGACCAGGCGGGCGGCGAGCATGGCCACGGTGGACTTGCCCGAGCCGGTCGGCCCGACGAGAGCCACCGTGCGCCCGGCCGGGATGGTGAAACTGACGTCCTCGAGCACCGGCTGGCCCGGCTCGTAGGAGAAGTCCACGGCATCGAAGCTCAGCTGGGCCGCGGCACCCGGCTCACCGTCCAAACCGGACGATCCGTAGGCCATCTCGCCTTTGGCTTGAAGTACCTTCTCCACCCGCTCCCAGCCGGCCACCGCGCGCGGCAGGTCGCCGAGGACCCAGCCGATCGCCCGCACCGGAAACGCCAGAACGGTGAACAGAAACGCCACGAAGACCAGCTCGTCAAAGCCGATCGCGCCCTGCTTGAGCCGCCACGCACCGACGACGAGGGCGAGCAGCGTGCCGGCGAACGGCAGCGACTCGACCAGCGGATCGAACAGGCCGCGCAGCCGCCCCACCCGGATCAGCGCGTCGCGCAACTCCCGGGCGCGCACGGCGAACCGCTCGGTCTCGCGCTCTTCCCGCCCCATCGTCTTGACGACAAGCGCGCCGTCAAAGCTCTCGTGGGCGATCTCGCTCACCTCGGCCCGCTTCTGCTGGACGAGCGAGACGCGCGGGGCCATGCGGCGGGAGAAGAAGACGTTGACCGCGAGCAGCAAAGGAAAGACGCCGAGACCCACCAGCGCCAGCGCCCAGTCGGTGAAGAACAGCGCGCCCATCGCGCCCAGCAGCATGAGCACCGTGCCCATGGCGAAAGGCAAGGGGGCCAACGGATACCACGCCGACTCCACGTCGGCGTTGGCGTTGGACAGCAGGGTGCCCGTGGCGTGGCGCTGGTGCCACGACAGCGGCAGCTCCAGGTAACGGCGGGTCACGCGGCGGCGGTAGCGGGCCTGCTGGGCGAACATCATGTAGCCGGAGCCCAGGCGCCGGCCGAAGATGCCGACGACTCTGCCTGTCCCCATGGCCAAAAGAACCGCTGCGACAAGGGCCATCGCGCCGAAAGTCACCTGCCGCTGCTCCGGCGGCGTAGGGGCGAAGGCGCCCGACAGCACGTCGCCGACGATCCAGCCCACCACCATCGCCTGTCCGATGACGAGCGCGCCGAACAGGCTGCTGCCCAGCACGGCCAGGGTGAAGGTGCGAGGCTCATCCTTGATGGCCCGCCACATGACCCGCGCCCCTCGAGCCAAGACGTCTCGCCCCGTGATCTGAGGTTTGTCAGCATCGTCCGACACGCGGGCCCGCCCCCATCGCAGTAAGTGTTTAGATCGGGTATCTATCCTTACCGACGCGGGCCACTCTCTGCGACCCAGAATCCACTGTGCGCGTGGTCACACATGAACGGACACCTATGATCGTCCACATGACCGGATACGCCCTCGCCGAAAGGTTGGCCCTGGCCAGCACGATGGAGCTGTTCGGGCCCGATGCGCCCACGCTGTGCGCGGGCTGGAGTGTCCGTGATCTGGCAGCGCATATAGTGCTGCGCGAGCGCCGCCCGGACGCGGCGGCGGGCATCGTCGTGCGGCGGGTCGCGCCCCACACCGCGCGCGTCCAGGCCCGCATCGCCGCCGGCAACTTCCCGGATCTGTTGCGGCGCATGCGGACCCGGCCGTGGTGGATCCGGCCCGTCGACGAGCTGATCAACGTGACGGAGATGTTCGTGCACCACGAGGACGTGCGCCGGGCCCAGGGCGGCTGGGCGCCCCGCGACCTCGATCACGGTTTGCGCCGGACGCTGTTCCAGCAGCTGCGCCGGATCCCGTTGCGCCGCTTGCGACGCCTGCCGGCGGTCGTGCATCTGGAGGCGCCGGGCTTCGGCGCCGCCCGCGCCGGCGGCTCCGGGCCCGACACCGTCAGGATCACCGGCGACCCGGGTGAGCTGCTGCTCTTCTTCGTAGGGCGGCAGTCGCACGCCATCGTCAATCTCGACGGCCCCGCCCCTCTCACAGAGCATCTGCGGCGCGCTAGGTTGGGGATTTAGCGGCCCCTTGCAGCTGAAGTACTCTTCGGTAACACTGCATTAACGTGTTTCCCGTCACTTTTTCTGATTAGAAGTGGGCGACTTCTTGATGACCCTTGAAATTCCGTACCGGTCGATTCCGGAAATGTTTTTGAAGCGCGTCGCGGCCACGCCCGACGCGGAAGCCTTCGGCGGCCCCGGGCCGGACGACGCACCGGTGTGGCACACCTGGTCCCAGATCGGCGAGCGCGCCAAGGCGATCGCGGCCGGCTTGACCACCCTGGGCATCGGCCTGGAGGACCGCGTGGCGATCCTGGCCAGCACGCGGCTCGACTGGATCGTCGCCGACCTCGGCGTCATGTGCGCCGGCGGCGCCACGACCACCGTGTACCCGACGACCGAGCCCGAGGACGCCTGCTTCATCGTCGCGGACTCCGGTTCCAAGGTGCTCATCGCCGAGAACGCGGCGCAGGCCGCCAAGATGGACGCCGGCTCGGTCCCCGCGCTCACCCACATCGTGCTCATCGACGGTTCGCCCGTCGAAGGTGCGGCCCTGCCGCAACTCACCCTGGCCGACCTGGAGAAACGCGGGCGCGAGCTGCTCGCCGAGAAGCCGGACCTGATCGAGGGCATCGTCGCCGGCATCGGCCCCGACAACCTCGCGACCCTGATCTACACCTCCGGCACCACCGGCCGTCCCAAGGGCGTCGAGCTGCTGCACGGCGGCTGGTGCTGGCAGGGCGTGGCTCAGGGCGCCATCGGCGTACTGCTCCCCACCGACCTGCAGTTCCTGTGGCTGCCGCTGTCGCACTCCTTCGGCAAGACGCTCATCTGCGGCATCATCCACGTCGGCGTGCAGACCTACGTCGACGGGCGCGTGGACAAGATCGTCGAGAACCTCGGCATTATCAAGCCGACGCTGATGTGCGCCGCTCCGCGCATCTTCGAGAAGGTCTACAACCGCGTCGTGACCCAGGCTCAGGCGGGCGGCGGGGCCAAGCTCAAGATCTTCGGCTGGGCGGTGAACGTCGGCAAGCAGAAGGTGGCGCTCGAGCAGAAGGGCCTGCCCGTTCCCGGCGGCCTCAAGTTCAAGTACGGCATCGCGCACAAGCTCGTCTTCAGCAAGCTGCACGCGCGCCTGGGCGGCAACATCCGCTACATGGTGTCCGGTTCAGCCGCCCTCTCTGTCCCCATCGCCGAGTTCTTCGCCGCGGCCGGGCTGCCCATCAGCGAGGGCTACGGCCTCACCGAGACCAGCGCCGGCAACTTCGTCAACCGGCCGGGCGAGCTGAAGATCGGCACCGTGGGCCAGGCCCTCGGCGACCTCGAGGTGAAGATCGATGAGGACGGCGAGATCCTGCTGCGCGGCACCCCGGTGATGCGCGGGTACCACCACCTGCCCGAGGAGACCGCGGCTACCTTCACCGAGGACGGCTGGTTCCGCACCGGAGACATCGGCGAGCTTGACTCCGACGGGTACCTGAAGATCACCGACCGGAAGAAGGACCTCGTCAAGACATCGGGCGGCAAGTACATCGCGCCCAGCCACATCGAGGGCATCTTCAAGTCGTTGTGCCCCTTCACCTCTCAGGCGCTGGTGATCGGACAGTCGCGCAACTACTGCACGATGATCATCACGCTGGACCCCGAGTCCATCACCGCCTGGGCCCCCACCGCGGGCGTCGAATCGACCTCCTACGCCGACATCGTGTCCTCCCCCCAGGCCAACGCGATGGTCGCCGGGTACATCAAGGAGCTCAACACCAAGCTCAACCGCTGGGAGACGATCAAGAAGTTCGCGATCCTGCAGCGCGACCTCACCATCGAGGACGGTGAGATCACCCCCTCGATGAAGCTCAAGCGCCGCGCCGTCGAGACGAACTTCTCCGGCGATATCGAGAAGATGTACGAGGGCACCCTCGCCGAGCTCTAATTCCGGCGCGTGCGAAGCAACGCGGGCTAGGCGATCAGCTCGGGTTCGTTCCACTGTGGACGCAGGGCGGTCCGGTCGAGGTCGTACCGGGCCGCCGCGATCCGCCGCACCCCGTCAAGCAGCTCGGGGATCGGCTGGGTGAACGGCAGGCGCAGGAAGCGCTCCAGCGTGCCGTCCACGCCGAAGCGCGGTCCCGGGGCGATGCGCACGCCCATGGTCTCCACCGCGCGGGCGAGGGCGCTGGAGACGGGGCCGTCAAGCTCGGCCCACAGGGTCACCCCGCCGGCGGGAGGCGTGATCCGCCACGCGGGCAGGTGCTCGGCCACGGCCGCGAGCAAGGCATCCCGTTGCGCCGCAAGCTGTTTGAGCCGCTCGGCGATCACCCGGTCGGCCACCTCCAGCAGGCGTACCCCCACCAGCTGATCGAGGACCGGTCCGGCCGTGTCCACCCCGACCCGGGCCGCGGCCAGGCGCTGGACGGTCGGCGCGGAGGCGCGGACCCAGCCGATGCGCAGGCCGCCCCAGAACGGCTTGCTCATGCCGCCGATGGTGAGCACCCGGCCGTGCCGGTCGTAGGAGGCCACCGCGGGCGGCATCTCCTGCCCGTCGAGCGGAAGGTCCACGAACGACTCGTCGATGACCAGGTCGGTGCCGCAGCGCTGGGCGGCGGCGACAATTCGCTCGCGCAATTCGGTGGGCATCAGGTGACCGGTCGGGTTCTGGAACTCCGGGATCAGGTAGGCCATGCGGGGTCTGGTCTGGCGCAGCGTGCCCAGCAGCAATTCCCGATCCCAGCCGTGCTCGCCGAGGCCGTGTGTGGCGACCCGGGCGCGGCGGGCGCCGAGGGCGGCCAGCGCGTTGGGGTAGGTCGGTGACTCGACCAGGACGGGGGCTCCGACTGGTACCAGCAAACGAAGCACCAGATCGAGGGCGTGCAGGACGCCATTCGTAATCATGATTTGCTCCGGGCTGGTGGGCAGGCCGCGTGCGGTGTAGGTGTCGGCGACCGCCGCCCTCAGCTCGGCGATGCCGCTGGGGTGGTAGCCCGCGCCGGACAGGTACCGCGGCAGGTCCTCCACGGCGGCGCGGGCCGCGGCCACCGTCTCGTCCGGCGCCGACAGAGCGGCGCAGCTCAGGTCGATGAGGTCCAGGTCGTCGTCGGCCAGCCACAGGCCGGAGCCGCCGACGCGGTGGCCGTTGGGCAGGGCTGTCCAGCTGCCGGCCCCGCGGCGGCTGGTGAGATGGCCGGACTCGCGCAACTCGCGGTAGGCGGCGGACACGGTGGTGCGCGAGATGGCCAGGGAGTCGGCCAACTCGCGCTCGGCGGGCAGGCGCACGCCCAGCGGCAGCCGGCCGTCGGTGAGCAGGCCACGGATCGCGCCCGCGAGGGCGACATAGTCTGGGCTGCGCCTGCGGGCGGGCAGCGCGTGCCACCGCCCCAACAGCCTGGCCAGCTGGTTTCCCCTTACCGTCGCGGTCATGGTCCACCTCGCGCAAATTGGCTCTTTGTCGCCCCGATTGGCCTCAAGACTGGCAGACGTGACGGGCGGTTGACAAGCCAATACCAAAGCCACCTGCTGCTTGGGCTGGTGGCTTATGGCGCCAGCATCACCCTGATGCTGCGCGCGCCCGGCTCGGCAACCAGCCGTGGGACGCCCTTCACCAAGGCCTGGCCCGCCAGACCGTGCCTCCTATGTGGAGTGACAAGCGGCCTCTACATCGGAGCCAATCTGTGGCCCGGTCCGCGCGACGGGCTCATGACCGGGCTGGCACGACGGTCGTGGTCACTGGGATCGGGATCATTGCCTATGCCGTCGCGATCGGCCGACTCCTAGTGATTCCGCGTGACTCAACAGCCGAGATCCCCGCAGCCGTGGTGATCGCCCGTTTCCACGGCCGCGGGGATCCGTTCACAGCGCGATGGGTGGGTGGGCGCCACTCATCGGCTGAAGCCCAACGCCTCCTGGACAACCTCGATGAACCGGGCGACGTGGAAGATCAGGTGGTCGGCCTCCTCGGCCGTGACGACGGCGATGCCCGACTCGGCCGCCGAACGCTTGGCGGCGCCGGCGGCGAAGAACGCCGCCCACTCGCCCATCTCGGGCGCGACCATCGTCAGCAGCACCCACACGCTGGTGATGCGCCGGCGACCGGCCGGCGCCGGGCGGGCCCGCGCCGCGAGCACCGCGGCGGCGGCGCGCAAAGCGGCCAGGTGGGCCGCGGCATAGCTGGCCGCACAGGCATCGAGGCTACGAGCCTCGGACAGGCCACGGCGCGCCAGAGCGAGAAGCTCAAGCGGCGTCCTGTGCGGCAGTGAGTGAACGGGAATGAGAACCGCTGCGGTCATCAGACGCTCCCCTTGCGGTCGATGGGCCCGGTTCGCCACCTGTTGCCCGGGGGTCGTGGGGCAACAGGTGGCGTCCCGTCAGGTGGCCCACGGAGTTGCGAGCTCCGCCGGGCCGTTTGGCGGTGCCTGCGAAAGCACCGCCTCCGGGTCTTGCGCCGCGAATCGCTCCCCCCGGAGTATGGAGTTGTTTGCCCCCTCGAACATGCGTCCGAAGATCTGACTAGAACATTAGTTCGAAAATCTCGCTCGGTCAAGGCGCGCCGTGTCGGTCTCCCAACCGTGGTGACATTGATCTCCACCCGCGTGAATCCACCGGCCGGCTGGGCGAAAGTTGTTGGCGGTGAAGCGATCCGCCGTACCCGGCCGGCGAAGACGACGCACAGGCAGAGGTGGTGCGCCATGATCGTCCAGACCGGCGGATCGTAAGGAGCGTCCAAGCAAGGGCTCGTGACACACGTAGTAGCCTCGACGCGTGATCCATCCCCGTCCCGCCCTCGGCGTCGCGATGATCGCCACGGCCGCAAC
>Ga0075428_100005969_pt1 | contig 13527 bp, 10 predicted proteins | sample RhiMetdeltSRZDD2_FD_75291 | JGI IMG/M metagenome (GOLD analysis project Ga0075428, IMG submission 75291) | Populus rhizosphere microbial communities from Tennessee, USA - Rhizosphere MetaG P. deltoides SRZDD2 | ecosystem: Host-associated > Plants > Roots > Rhizosphere > Soil | place: USA...
CTGGTGCACATCTCCGAGCTCGCGACGCACCACGTCGAGAACCCGCGCGAGATCGTCCAGCAGGGCGAGACCGTCAGGGCCAAGATCATCGAGATGGACGCCGAGCGCCGGCGCCTCTCGCTGTCGCTCAAGCGCGTCGAGGAAGGCGAGTCTGCGCGGCCCGGGATCGGCGACGAAACCGCGCCCGACCTGGGGCTCTCGGAGGAGGTCTTCACGGAGCAGCCGGCCGCCGAGGCCGAGGCTGCCGCCGAGCCCGTCACCGAGGCCGAGGCCGTCGGGGTTCCCGAGGACGAGGTCGTCGAGGAGGCCGCGCCCGCGCCCGCCGACGAGCCTGTCTCGGAGGTTGCCGACGAGCCGGTGGCCGAGGTCGCCGAGGAGCCGGTGGCCGAAGGCGCCGACGAGCCCGTCGCGGAGGTCGCCGACGAGGCTCCCGCCACCGAGGGCGAGAAGCAGGAAGCGCTCGGCGATCAGCCGGAGGCCGAGCACGGGCCGACGGTGACCGATGACGAGCCTGTCGCCGAAGGCGACGCCGCCCCGACTGACGACGACGAGCAGCAGTAGCCGTCGACCCGTGGCGGTCGCCGTCACGGGCGGGATCGGCGCAGGCAAGTCCGAGACGCTGCGCGCCTTCGCGCGCCATGGCGCCGCCGTCATCTCGAGCGACGAGATCGTGCACGAGCTCCTGCGTGAGAACGAGGAGGTCAAGTGCGCCGTCGTCGAGCGGCTCGGGAAGGACGTGCTCGGCGAGGACGGCGAGATCGACCGCGGCAAGGTCGGGAAGATCGTCTTCTCCGACCCGCAGGCGCTCGCCTGGCTCGAGGGCACGCTGCATCCGCTCGTGGTCAAGCGCTATCTCACCTGGCGCGAGGAGCTCGCCGCGGAGACCGACCCGCCCGCCGTGTGCGTGACCGAGGTGCCGCTCCTCTACGAGGTCGGCGGCGAGACGCGCTTCGACAAGGTCGTGGTCGTGACCGCGCCCACCGAGGTGCGCATCTCACGCCGGATCGGGCCCCTCCAGGACCGCGAGCAGCGGCTGATCCCCGACGCCGAGAAGATGCAGCGGGCCGACTTCGTCTACGTCAACGACGGGACGCTGGACGACCTCGACCGCTTCGTGTCCGGCGTGGTCGCCACCCTGTCGGGATGAGAGTCGCCGTCGCAGGCGTCGCGATCCTGGCTGCCCTCGTGGCGGGCCTTCTCTACGTCGAGGAGACCGAGCCCACGTGGTACGTGCAGCTGCGCTACCCGCTCGAGTACGAGCACATCGTCCGCGGGCATGCGGAGAACTACGAGCTCGACGCGGCGCTCATCGCCGCCGTCATCTACCGCGAGAGCAAGTTCGACGCCGACGCCCGCTCGTCGTCGGGCGCCATCGGGCTGATGCAGCTGCTCCCCGACACGGCCATGGGGATCGCGGTCAACACCGAAGGCCACCGCTTCCGGGTCTCCGACCTCTACAACCCCGAGATCAACGTGCGCTACGGCTCCTTCTACCTCCGGCGGCTGCTGCTGAAGTACGGCGACGAGCGGCTCGCCCTCGCCGCGTACAACGCAGGCCAGACCAACGTGGACGAGTGGCTCGCCAGCGGGGGCGAGATCGAGTTTCCGGAGACGCGCGAGTACGTCGAGGACGTCCTGCACGCGCGCGAGGTCTACGCCCGCGCATACGCGGACGAGCTCGGCCTCGACTAGCCCCTCCGGATCCGCTCGCACCCCGAGGTGGAGTCCACGCGGTCGGCGTAGACCGTGTCGATCCCCTCGCCGCACCCGACCACGTCGCGCCGCCCGTCCGCGGTGTGGAGGACGTCGCGCCCGATTCCGCCGTACACACGGTCGAGCCCGAGCCCGCCGTAGATGCTGTCGTGGCCGCCCTCGCCGTACACGAGGTCGTTCCCAGTGCCGCCGTAGACCAGGTCGTCCCCGGAGCTTGCGTCGACGCGGTCGGCGCCGCCGTCGGCGCAGACGTAGTCGTAGGCCGTCGTGCCGCGCAGGCGGTTGGCCCGCTCGTTGCCCGCGATCAGGCAGGCACTCCGCAGGGTCATGGCCGGCGGGGGTGGGTTGCAGAGCGTCCGTGTGCGCTGGCGGAACGTCACGAGGGACTTCCGGAAGGCCGGGTTGTGCGCGAGGTTCTGGAGCTGGCCCGGGTCGGCCGCCGCGTCGTAGATCTCCTCCTCGCCTGTGGCGTACTGCACGTAGGTGTGCGTTGCGTTGCGGACGACGCAGTAGGAGGGAACCTGCGGCGCGGACGCGCTCTGACGGTTCTCGACGAGCACGTCGGGCCGCCACGGCGCGCTCGGGTTGGCCAGGAGGCTCAGGAAGCTGCGGCCCTCCGCGCCCGGCGCGGCGACGCCGCCCACCGCCGCGAAGGTGGGGGCGAGGTCGATGTTCGCCACGACGCGGCTGCTCCTGGCCGCCGCCGGCGTGACGCCGTCGTAGCGGACGACGAGCGGCACGCGGATCGACTCGTCGTACGGGACGACCTTCGTCTGCCAGCGGTGCTCGCCCCACAGGTAGCCGTTGTCCGAGGTGAAAACGACGAGCGTCTCGTCGAGCCGGCCGGTGTGGACGAGCGCGTCGAGGAGCTCGCCGACGGCGTCGTCGACCGCGAGGAGCGACTCGAGCTGGCCCTGGCGGAAGTCGTCGCCGGCCGCTTCCTCCTCCGGCGCGAGCGAGGCGAGCGAACGCACCCACGATGGCTTGTCCGCCACGTCGGGCTCGTTGTAGCCCGGAGGCCGCCAGGGCGGGATGGAGGAGAAGACGCCTTCGTGGCGCGGCGCCGGCGTCGGCGGCCCGTGCGGCGCGAAGGGCGCGAAGAGGACGAAGAGCGGCTGCGCCCCCGCGCTCCGGATGAAGGAGGACGCCTCGCCGGCGAGCACGTCCGTCGAGTAGTCGGCCGGATCGGTCCCGTAGTCCACCAGCGTGCCGTCGACGTTGAGCCGGTAGCTGTAGTAGTTCTCGACGTTCGGGGGCGAGAAGGCGACCCAGCGGGCCCAGCCGGGCGGGACGAAGGGGCCGCCGTAGTTGTTCAGGTACTTCCCGAAGAACCCCGTACGGTAGCCGCCGGCCCTGAGCCAGGTGGCGATCGTCGAGCCCTCCCGCGTGCGGAACGCGGGCCAGCCTCCGTACGGGCCGCCGTTGTTGTAGACGCCGGTCGAGTGGGAGTAGCGGCCGGTGAGCGTGCTGGCTCGGCTGGGGCAGCAGATCGGATTGACGACGAACGCGTTCTCGAACGTCACGCCGCGCGCGGCGAGGCGGCTCTGCACCGTCGGCATCACGTTGAGCGTGTCCCAGCGCTGGTCGTCCGTGAGGACGAGCACGACGTTCGGCCGCGTCTGTGCCTCGGCGTTCCCGGCCCCGGCGAGCACGACGGCGAGGGCCGCGCCGAGCAGCATGCTGATGCGCCAGACCCCTCTCACGCGCCCCGAGACTAGCGGAAGCCGCGGCCTATACTTGCCCCCGCCGTGACGACCACCGCCGCCAACCGTGTCCGCCGCTCCGCGAAGGGCGTCCTGCGCCGCCTCGGCCTCGAGGTGCACCGCGTCGGCGGCCCCGGCACGAACGGCGGCACGGGCGAGCTCGAGACTCTGCCCGCCCCGGGCCCCGAGGCCGTCTCGCGCGCCGAGGCGTCCTTCTCGGCCGAGTTCCCGCTCGCGCCGGGCCTGTCGGCAGACGACGTCGAGCAGCGCATCACGTCGTACTACTGGCACTACCCGTTCCGCTTCGGCGACCGCTACGTCGAGGCCGACTGGGAGCCCGGGAAAGGCCTCCACGGCCGTCACTACCGCAGGTATCTCCACCTCTTCCCGCCGCTCCTCTCCGCGGCGGGCGGGTCGCTCGAGGGCAAGACCGTCCTCGACGTCGGCTGCAACTGCGGCTTCTGGTCGATCCAGGCGCGCCTCGCCGGGGCCAAGTCGGTCCTCGGCGTCGAGGCGAGCGCGGAGAACGTCGAGCAGGCGCGTTTCATCAAGGAGATCGCGGGCCTCGACGGCATCGACTTCGAGGTCGCGAGCGCCTACGACCTCTCGAAGGAGCGCCACGGCGAGTTCGACGTGGTGCTCTACTTCGGCCTGCTCTACCACCTCGAGCACCCGGTCCTCGGCCTCGAGCGGCTGGCCGAAGTGACCCGCGAGCTCGCGCTCGTGGACACCACCATCGTGCGCGACCGGAGTCCCGTGTGCCACGTCATCCCCGACGCGGTTCACGAGCAGAACTTCTCCAACCGGCTCGCGATGGTGCCGTCGCGGACCGCGGTCGCCCGCATGCTCCGCCACGCCGGCTTCGAGCGCGTGCTCGCCGTCCCGCGGACGACCGAGCCGCTCCCGCCCGACTACGCGTCGGGCATCCGCGAGGCGTACGTCGCGCTCAGGTAGCCGGCGCTAGCAGCCGCTGCGAATGTCCGTCGGGTCGCCGCGGCAGTTGTCGACACCCGGCCCGCCGATGAGCCTGTCGCCGCGCACGCGGTCGCGCGCGTCGAGCACGTCGACGCCGCTGTCGCCCTGAAGGACGTCGAGGCCGGTGCGGTCGAAGACGAGGTCGTTTCCCGGCCCGCCGCGGATCGAGTCGTTGCTCCGGCCCCCGAAGACGAGGTCGTTGCCGCCCGCGCCGGCGATCCTGTCCTCGCCGCCCATGCCGCGGATCTCCTCGGCCGCGGACGTGCCGGTGATGATGTTCGGCCCGGCGTTGCCCAGGATGAGCGGCCCCCAGGAGAGGTTGATCGGCCCGGCCTCGAGGCTGAGCGGGCTGATGTTGATGTAGTACGTCGTCGTCGCCTCGGCGTCGACGAGCCCGATCCAGCTCGAGCAGCAGCCGCGGTCCGGGTCGTCGTCGTTCACCTCGATGAGCTCGATGTCCTCGAGGGACGCCCCGGAATAGATCGCCATCAGCGAGTCGAACCCGCTCCCGACCGTCGAGAACTTGTAGGTGCCGTCGGCCGGCGGCGTCCACCGGTACCAAACGCTCTGGAGCGAGGCGAAGACGTCCTCGCCGAGCTCGGTGGTCGCGCCGTTGGCCGTGTCGCCGGTGCGCGAGCCCGAGGGGCCGGGGAGGACGACGGCCTCGGCGAAGTTGTCGTTCGCAGGCGACTCGTGCCACTCGAGGAAGGCCACGCCGGACTTGCCGTTGAAGCCGTCGAGCGCGATGCGGTACGTCGTCCCGGCGACGGTTGCGAAGCTCACGCTGCTCCCGCCGCCGAAGCCCGCGACGTCGTCGTTGGAGGCGACCGGGGTCAGCGCGCCCACCGTAGCCCCCGTGTAGACGGCGAGCAGCGTGTCGAAGTCCCCGCCCGCGATGAAGGCCACGTGGGGGATGCTGCCGTCGAGCGGCGCGGTCCAGGAGTACCAGATCGACTTCACGGCCGCCTGGCCTGCGTGCGCCGGCTCGCCTGTCTCCGCCGTCGCGTTGACGTTGTTCGCGCGCACGAAGCCCCCGGTGGTCTCGAGGCTGACCGCGTCGGCGAAGTCGTCGTTCGGCGGGGCCAGCTGGGCGGACATGGCCGACGGGACCGCGAGCAGAAACAGGGCTGCGACGAGCGGGGCGAGACGCACTGAGACCTCCTCGGAGACTGAGGCGACCGTACTCCGCAGGGTGGACGGAGCCGAGCGGCGGCGGTTTCTGGGAGCGGGAGGCGCCCGGCTACGATGACTCGGTGCCCGAGTTCCGCGTCTCCGCCGCCTACACCCCCACCGGCGACCAGCCGACCGCCATCGAGAGGCTCGCGGCGTCGATCAGCGCCGGCGACCAGTACCAGACGCTGCTCGGGGCCACCGGAACCGGCAAGACCGCGACGATGGCGTGGATCGCCGAGCAGGTGCAGAAACCGACGCTCGTCATCGCGCACAACAAGACGCTCGCCGCGCAGCTCTGCAACGAGTTCCGCGAGTTCCTGCCGCAGAGCGCCGTTGAGTACTTCGTCTCGTACTACGACTACTACCAGCCGGAGGCGTACGTCCCGCAGGCGGATCTCTACATCGAGAAGGACGCCTCGATCAACGACGACATCGACCGCCTCCGCCACGCGGCCACCGCGGCCCTTCTCGCGCGCAGGGACGTTCTCGTGGTCGCGTCCGTCTCGTGCATCTACGGCATCGGCTCGCCGGTCGAGTACGAGGAGAAGACCGTCGTGCTCGGCGTCGGGCTCGAGATCGACCGCGACGTCATGCTCCGGAAGCTCGTCGACATCCAGTACGCGCGCAACGACTCGTTCCTCGGCCGCGGACGCTTCCGCGTCCGGGGCGACGTCGTCGAGGTGCAGCCGGCGCACATGGAGTCGGCATACCGCATCTCGTTCTTCGGGGACGAGGTCGAGCAGATCTCGCACTTCGACCCGCTCTCGGGCGAGATCTACGCGCGCCTCGACCACCTCGCGATCTTCCCGGCCACGCAGTACGTCACCTCGCGCGAGACGATCGAGCGCTCCGTGGGCGAGATCAGGCGCGAGCTCGAGGAGCAGGTCAGGCTCTTCGAGTCGCAGGGGAAGCTGCTCGAGGCCCACCGGATCCGCCAGCGCACCGAGTACGACCTGGAGATGCTCCAGGAGCTCGGGTACTGCAACGGGATCGAGAACTATTCGCGGATCCTCGACGGGCGCGCGCCCGGGACGGCGCCGAACACCCTCCTCGACTACTTCCGCGGCAACGACTTCCTCGTCATGGTGGACGAGTCGCACCAGACCGTCCCGCAGATCGGCGGGATGTACGAGGGCGACCGCTCGCGCAAGGAGACGCTCGTCGAGCACGGCTTCCGGCTCCCCTCGGCGCTCGACAACCGGCCGCTGCGCTTCGACGAGTTCCTCGAGCGCGTGCCCCAGCTTCTCTTCGTCTCGGCGACCCCGGGGCCGTTCGAGCTGCGGAACTCGACCAACGTCGCCGAGCAGATCATCCGGCCGACGGGCGTCGTCGACCCCGAGGTCGAGCTCCGCCCGACGACGAATCAGATCGACGACCTCCTGAACGAGATCCGCCGCCGCGAGGAGGCGGGCGAGCGGGTCCTCGTCACGACCCTGACGAAGAAGATGGCCGAGGATCTGACCGACTACCTGCTGGAGTCGGGCGTCCGCACGCGCTACCTCCACTCGGAGGTCGACACGCTCGAGCGGATCAAGATCATCCGGGAGCTGCGCCTGGGCGAGTACGACGTGCTCGTCGGCGTCAACCTCCTGCGCGAGGGGCTCGACCTGCCGGAAGTATCGCTCGTCGCCATCCTCGACGCCGACAAGGAAGGCTTCCTCCGCGGTCAGACGGCGCTGATCCAGACGATCGGCCGCGCCGCTCGTAACGTGAACGGCAAGGTCGTCATGTACGCCGACAAGATGACCGAGGCGATTCGCGGCGCGCTCGACGAGACGACGCGGAGGCGGGACATCCAGCTCCGCTACAACGAGGAGCACGGGATCACGCCCGAGTCGATCGTCAAGGGCGTCTCCGACATCGCCGAGTTCCTCTCGCTCGAGTCGCAGCCGCACGTGCCCGGCAAGCGCCGCCGCGGACAGCGGCAGGTCGAGGGCATGTCCAACGAGGAGCTCGAGAAGCTCGTCGTCACGCTCGAGGAGGAGATGTTCGCCGCCGCCGAGGAGCTCCGCTTCGAGTACGCCGCCAAGTTGCGCGACGAGATCAAGGATCTCCGCCGCGAGCTCCAGGCGACCGCCGAGCCTGCGTAGAGAGCAGATTTAAGCCGTTTCTCCCGGTAATTCCTGGGTTTCGCTCCTGCGGACCGTCCTTCCGACGGTTGTCACCGCGCCCCGAACGCGCTAACTTCGTCCGCGTCCTACCCCGGGGAGAGGAGCCCAATGAAACGCACCACCCGCTCGCGGCCGATCCTTCTGGCTGCGCTCACATTGATCTTCACGCTGTTCGTCGTCGGCTCGGTGTCGGCGGGAGCGGCAGGCAAGGGCAAGGCGAAGAAGGCCGACGGCGCGCCCACCGGCACGCCGGTCGTCTTCTTCGCGGCCGACGGCATGCGGCCGGACCTGGTCGACAAGTACGCCAAGCAGGGCGCCCTGCCGACCATGCGCCAGCTGATGAACACCGGGCTGAAGGGCCAGAACGGCCTCACCCAGGGGTTCCCGCCGAACACCGGCGTCGGCTGGCACACGCTCTCCACCGGCACGTGGCCGGGCGAGCACGGCTCGACGAACAACACGTTCCACCGGGTCGGCGAGGGCAACTTCAACAACTCCACGAGCTTTTCCACCAACGGCATCCTCCAGGCCGACCACATCGCCCAGTCCGCGGAGCGGAGCGGGAAGACCGTGGTCTCCATGGAGTGGGTCGGCTCGCGCACGCTCGTTCCCGCGCTCCAGGGCCCCGTCGTCGACTTCCGCACCTTCATCGGGGTTCGCGGGATCATGCTCAACTACGACCTCCCCGGGCAGCCGGCGGGCGCGAACGCCTTCGGCGTGCAGTACCAGCGGATCGACCTGGCCGACGCGGCGGGCTGGACGAACGTCCCGGCCTCCTTCAGCCCGGCGAAGCAGGCGTCGTTCACGCACAACAATGCGCAGATCCCGGGGAACGGGGTCTGGGACGTCTACATCTACGACTCCACGAACGACGGCGCCACGAACTACAACCGGGTGCTGATCGTCAATGCAGCCGACGGCAAGAACGGCGCAGAGGCCGTGGCCGACCTCACACAGGGCGAGTGGGCCGACGCCAAGGTGACGCTCGCCTCCGGCACGTTCGCGGGCCGCACCGGTGGCTTCTACGTGAAGGCGATCGACCTGAGCGCCGACCTCTCGAAGTTCCGTCTCTACTTCACGTCGGTCCAGCGGGCGAACGCGACGTACAACGCGCTCGGCCCGGCCGGCTCGACGGACTTCGAGGAGAAGCTGAACCGCGACTTCCCGACCTCCACCGCGGCGGACTTCGCTCCGATGGAGGCCGGCATCGTCGACGAGGACACCTACGTCGAGCAGGGCCTGATGTGGAAGGACGCCCACTGGGCATACCTCCGCTACATCCTCGGCCCCGCGCCGACGGGCCTCGGCATCAAGCCCGACCTGCTGCTCGTCGGCTCGCCCACCACGGACGAGTTCCAGCACCAGTTCACGGGCCTCGTCACGCCGACGGACATCGACGGCAACCCGAACCCGTACTACGACGACCTCACGAACGACAACGTCGCGGACGGCCGGGTCGACGAGCGTGAGGGCTACATCCGCGAGGCCTACCAGGAGGCGGATCGCACGCTCGACCTGGCTCGCGACCTGATGAACCGCAAGCACAACGTCTTCGTCTCCTCCGACCATGGCTTCGCGCCCCAGTGGTACGCGGTCAACGTGAGCAAGGTGCTCGTCGACCTCGGCCTGCAGGAGCGTGAGCAGAGCGGCAACTGCCGCAAGGCGGCGAACGACCCCGGCACGACGACGCCGGGCGACACGCTCGCCAAGGAGTGCCACGCGGGCGGGACGTCGCAGATCTACATCAATCTCGCGGGACGCGACCCGGCGGCCGGGAACACCCCGCAGGTCCCGGCGGCCAATTACGAGGCCGTGAGGAACCAGATCATCGCGGCGTTCCAGAACATGGACGACCCGAACCTGCCGGGCTTCCAGCAGGTCGTGCTCAAGGTGATGAAGAAGGAGGAGCTCCGGAACGTCGACGGCAGCGACTCCCTGCATCCGAGCCGGAGCGGCGACGTGATCGTCGTCTTCCGTCCGCCGTACCAGACGGACGCGCAGACGCCCGGGCAGCTCATCGCCCCGTCGCAGTTCTTCGGCCAGCACGGGTACCTGCCGAACCTCGTCAACATCCCGCGGAACGTCAACATGCACGCGACGTTCATCGCCTCCGGCCCCGACATCAGGGCCGGCAAGGACGTCGCAGGCGTCAATGCGGTCGACCTGGCTCCGACGATCGCGTACCTGATGGACATCCCCGAGCCGCAGAACGCGCGCGGCAAGGTGCTCCTGAACATCATCAAGGGCGGGAACAGGATCTACGAGTTCCAGGTCCTCAACATCTCGGACTACCACGGGCAGCTCACCCCGCTGTCCGAGGCCGCCGACAACGTGGGCGGCACGGGCGCGGCGAACCCGACCTTCGGGATCGGGGGATCGGCGTTCCTGAAGCCGTGGTTCGACACGTATCGCGCGGAGGCGCCGGGTGAGATCCTGACGCTGGCAGCCGGGGACTCGATCGGCGCCACGCCGCCGATCTCGGCGTTCTTCGGCGACAAGCCCACGATCGAGTTCATGAATCTCATGGGCTTCGATCTCGACGGGCTCGGAAACCACAACTTCGACCGCGGCGAGGCGTACTTCCGCAACGAGATCGTCCCGCTGGCGGCCTTCGACTACCTGTCCGCGAACATCGTGGACGACGCAGGGAAGACCCCGCCCGAGTGGGCGCCTTCGAAGGTGTTCACCATCGAACCGGGCCTACGGGTCGGATTCGTCGGGTTCTCGAACCCCGACATCCCCGAGCTCACGAAGCCTGGCTCTCTCGGTCCGTTCCACGTGGCCGACCCGGTCGCCGCGGTGAACGCCGAGGCCAGGAAGCTCGCACGCCAGAAGAAGGACGTCTCCGCCATCATCGCCATCGGCCACATGGGTGCGACGGCCGGCACGCTCACCGAGCCGACCGGGCCGGGCCCCGACCTGGCGGACGCCGTCACCAACGTCGACGTCGTCATGGGCGACCACACGAACCAGCAGGCGATCGCCGAGCGGGCGAACGGCGTGCTCTTCACGGAGAGCCTCAGCCGTGGCGTCCGCTTCACGCGCGTGCGCGTCTTCATCGACATGCACGACCAGGAGGTCGTCTACCGGACCGCCGACTTCCACAAGCCGTGGAACATCGGCGTCACGCCCGACCCGGCCATCCAGGCGCGGATCAACCAGCTCAACGATGACCTGAAGCCGATCCTGGCGACGCAGATCGGGACCTCGAGCCGGGCCGTGCCGCGGTCGGACTCGTGCGGGCGCTCGGACGGCCGTCTCTGCGAGTCGCTCGTGGGCAACATCGTCACCGACGCGATGCGGCTCAGCTTCGACGGCGTCGAGTTCGCGATCACGAACTCGGGCGGCCTCCGGGCCGACCTGACGTGTCCGAGCCCGGACATCGCCGACGACTTCTGCGGGGCGTTCACGCCTCCGCCGTGGCCGATCACACGCGGCCAGGTGCTCGGGGTGCTCCCGTTCGGGAACCTCGTGGCCACCGTGGACGTGAACGGCGCCGAGCTGAAGCAGTACCTCGAGAACGGCGTCTCGGCCATGCCGGCCGCCAACGGACGGTTCCCGCAGGTGTCCGGCCTGTGCTTCGACTACGACATCTCGGCTCCCGTCGGGAGCAGGGTGATCGCGTCGAGCGTGGTCAGGCAGGCGGCCGACGGGTCGTGCACCGGTGCCGTTATCGACCTGACGGCGGCGTCCATGTACCACATCGCGATCAACGACTTCATCGCGGCGGGAGGCGACGGCTACCCGAACGTGGCGGCCCGGGCCCACTCCCGCGAGATCATGGATCAGACCGTGGCTGACTGGATCACGGCGAACACGCCGCTGACCCCTGCCATCCAGGGTCGAATCGTGTGCACGACGACCGGCGCAACTCCCTGCCCGGTCGTCACCGCACCGTAGGAGGTACCGCGGAGCGGAGCCGGCCCGGCCGGCTCCGCTCCCACTTCCCTGCGCTCAGCCGCTCGCCCCGAGCGGCCGGGAGCCGCGCGGGAAGCGGCGGTCGGCGATGAGCGCCCAGTCGCCCTCGACCCAGGCGTAGGTGAGCACGCGCAGCGTCCGCTCGTCGACCTCGTAGAGGTGGAGGCCGCGGGCCTCGCCGCGGCGCCGGGGGCGGGGCTGGCCGAGCCCCGGGGCCGTGACCACGGTCGTGCCGTGCACGGGCGCCTGGACGACCTCGAACTCGCGCCGCTCGCCGACCGCGCTCTGGTGCACGTGGCCGGAGACGATCAGCTCGGCGCCGGCGTCAACCAGGGCGCCGAGCACGGAGCCGCGGTTGGCGATCGTCCGCTTGCGGCTGCGCCACGGGGCGCCGAGCAGGTGGTGGTGGAGGGCGACGACCTTCAGCGCGCCGGGGGCGGCGTCGGCGAGCACGCGGGAGGCGTGCTCGATCTGCGACTTCCGCAGGGCGCCGCCCTGATGCTTCCACGGCCTGACGGAGTTGAGCCCGCAGACGACGACGCGCTCGGACCGGTAGACGGGCTCGGTCTTCGGCCACTGGCGCTCGAACTCGTCGAAGGTGTTCGTCAGCCGGAAGGGCGGCCAGCGCGGGATGTCGTGGTTTCCCGGGATGACGAGGAGCGGCCGGTCGAGCGAGCGCAGAAGGCCCGCCGCGCGCTCGTGCTGCTCGCGCTTGTTCCGGTGGGAGAGGTCGCCGGTCGCGAGCACGAGCTCGGGGTCGACCTCGGCGACGAGCGTCCGCAGATCGCCCTCGACTTCGGGCTCCTCCCTCGTCCCCGCATGGAGGTCCGACACCTGGAGCACGCGGAGGTTTGGCATCGGGCGGGCAGACTATAGTGAGAGCATGGTCGACGAACCTGCGGAGATCTTCGACGACATGTACCTCGGCCTGCGGGCCGGTGCGGCAGAGCGCAAGAAACGGCGCGGGGAGGAGCTTTCGCCCGAGGAGCAGGAGGTCCTGGGGCGCTGGCACCGTCTTTCGACGTGGCGGAAGACACTCGCCGTGGGCGCGTTCGCCGTCGGGACATTCGGGCTCGGCTTCACGCTGGGCGGCCTCATCTTCGGCCGCTGGCGCAGGGCATAACTGCCCGGCGGCGAAGTGCGCCGCGTGGAGCCCCAACTCGAGCCCGGTGAGGAGGTGCGCCTCGATGCGCGGCCGCACGGCGTCGCGCTCGTGCGCCCGCTCTTCCGGCCCCTGCTCCTGGCCGGGATGGGCGCCGTGCTCGTGATCCTCGGCTCGGGCTTGCACTGGGGCCTCGCGCTTGCCGGGGCGGCCGCGCTCGCGCTCGCGTTCCTGTCCTCGCTCCGGGCCGTGTGGAAGTGGGACCGCACCCGTCTCGTTCTCACGACGGAGAAGCTCTACGTCGTCTACGGGCTCGCGCGCAGGCGCGCGGCGGCGGTCCACCTCTCTCGCGTCCCGGCGCTCGAGTTCGAGCAGGGAATCGCGGGCCGCGTCTTCGGCTACGGGACCCTCGTGGCGGGCGACTTCGAGGTGCCGTACGTGCCCGAGGCGCGCCGCGTCCGGAAGCTGCTCGGCTAGCCGACGCGAAAAGTTCCTGCATAGGGCAGGCGAACTTGCCCGATTGCGCGAAGTCCGCCTAGACTGCTCGTGCTTCAGGGTCCGACGGGGACGCACCCGAGCATGGTTGGCGTCGTTACTCAAAGCCGTGCGGTCGTGGCGTCGGCCGCAAAGCTCGTTGGCCTCGCGCTCGCGCGGGCCTGTTCCGGATCCGATCGGGCAGCCGCGCCCGGGCAGGAGCCCGCGCCGGCAGCCGACACGAATGCGGCGCCGCAGCCTGCGGCTCCCGCCCCGACGGCGGTCACGACAGTGACGGCCGTCACCCGGGAGGTCGTGGCGGAGACAGTGCCTGCCCTCGCCGCCACGACCAACCAGC
>Ga0075428_100005970_pt1 | contig 13526 bp, 12 predicted proteins | sample RhiMetdeltSRZDD2_FD_75291 | JGI IMG/M metagenome (GOLD analysis project Ga0075428, IMG submission 75291) | Populus rhizosphere microbial communities from Tennessee, USA - Rhizosphere MetaG P. deltoides SRZDD2 | ecosystem: Host-associated > Plants > Roots > Rhizosphere > Soil | place: USA...
GCTCACCACCACCCAGTACCGGGCGGGGATCGTCAGCTACCTGAACGTCATCACCACCCAAACGATTGCGCTGGCCAACGAAGTCACCGCGGTCCAGGTCCTCGGCCGGCGCATGACCGCCACCGTCTTGCTCGTCCAGGCGCTCGGTGGCGGCTGGAACACGGCCGAGCTGCCCTCGGCCGCCGCGGTGACAGAGAGGACAAGAGAACGATGAGCGGCTTGCAAGGGGCACAACTGCGGCGTGTGACGGAATTCATCGACGACAACCTGACCCGGGCGCTGCCACTGTCCGAGCTGAGCGCCGAGGCCCACATGAGCCAGTATCACTTCGCGCGGCTCTTCAAGGAGAGCACGGGGGTGCCGCCGCATCGCTTCGTCGTGCAGCGGCGTATCGACCGCGCGCGCACGTTGTTGCTCGACGGGCAGCTGTCCATCGATGCCATCGCGCGCGCGGTCGGCTTTCGAACCCGCAGCCATTTCTCGATGGTGTTCCACCGCCACACGGGCAGTCCGCCGACGGCGTTTCGCGCATTCGCGTCCGCGCGAAAGGACAACGGGGCGATGCACGAGCAGAACGGCGCGGCGAGCCCTCAGATGCCGTGAGGACGTGATGTTGTAGCATACGCGGGCGATGAAGATCACCCGCGTGGAGACGTTCGTCGTCACGCTGCCGATGGTGATCGAGGGCGCGACGCCGCGGCTGCGCGACCGCGCGGTGACGAGCATCGACGTGCTGCTCGTGCGTGTGGAGACCGATCACGGCGTCAGCGGCTGGGGCGAGGCGTTCGGTCATCGCATCTTTCCCGCCACGCGCGCGGCGATCGACACCGTGCTGGGGCCGATGTGCGTCGGCCGCGATCCGACCCGGATCGCGGCGATTCACGACGACCTGCAGCGTCTGCTGCACGGCATCGGTCGCAACGGACCGACGATGTATGCGCTGTCGGGCATCGACATCGCGCTCTGGGACATCGCCGGCAAGGTCGCCGGCCTGCCGCTCTATCGGCTGCTCGGCGGCGGCACGCGCGCCGACCTGCCCGCGTACGCGAGCCTGCTGCGCTACGGGGCCGCCGACGCCGTCGCCTTCTATACGGAGCAGGCGCTCAAGCGCGGCTATCGCGACATCAAGCTGCACGAGATCACGGTGCCGGAAGTCCGCGCGGCGCGCGACGTGGCCGGCACGGATGCGCGCATCATGCTCGACACCAACTGCCCGTGGACGGTGATCGAGGCCATCGACATGGCGCGGCGGCTGGCGCCGCTCGGCCTGCGCTGGCTGGAGGAGCCCGTGTTTCCTCCGGAAAACGTCGAAGGCCTCGCGGAGGTGCGGCAGCGCGGCGGCATTCCGACGGCGGCTGGCGAGAACTACGGCACCGTCTGGGACTTTCGGCGCGCGTTCGAGGCCGGCGCCCTCGATTACGCACAGCCGAGCGTGACGAAGATCGGCGGCGTGACCGAGCTGCGGCGCGTGGCCGCGCTCGCCGAGACGTTCGGCGTCACCGTCGTGCCGCACTCCGCCTACTTCGGCCCCGGCCTCCTCGCCTCGATCCACTGCATCGCCGCCATGCCGGGCGAGACGCTCGTGGAGCGCTTCTATTGCGACTTTGCGAAAAACCCGCTCGGCGCGGCCATCGATCCCGTCAACGGCCGCATCGCCGTCCCGCAGGGACCCGGCCTCGGCGTGGACCCCGATCTGCGAATGCTATAGACGCTTCTACCGCAGGTAGCGCGCCAAGAACGCCTCGACTTGCGCGATGCTGTCCTCGCGCGCCCGGTTGTCACCGCCGATCGTCGCGCCGCGGCCGCGCCGCGCTTCGGGGATTCGCATCACCGGGTTGTACGTGTCGAAGCTGTGGTAGGCGCCCGGGTACACCACGATGCTGACGTGCTGGCCCTGCGCGCGGGCGCGGTCGGCGAGGCGCTGGCAGGGCTCCGCCGGTGTCCAATCGTCGAGCTCGCCGCTCAGGATCAGCAGGGGAGCGGCGGCGCGATAGGCGCGGGTCCACGAGCCCGCCGCGCACTCGGGATAGAAGGCGATCGCGGCGGCGAATGTATGCCGCGCGCCGGCCCGGACACGCGCGACGATGCCTTCGTCCATCGCGGCCAGCACCGTCCACCCACCGTGCGAGAAACCCATCAGACCGATGTGCTCGGCGACGACGTCGGTCCGGGTCTCGAGACTTCGCAGCGCCTCGTAGGCATCGCCGGCGCGCGTCTCGGCCGTCACGAGTGCTCCGTTGCCGCAGACGCCGCCGGGATAGCCGCGCTCCGAAAAGCTGTCTGGAATCGCGACCACGTAGCCCATCTTCAACAGGCGTCGCGTCCAGTCCTCCACGTGGCGCGCTCCGCGGACCACGCCGGCGCAGCTGTGCATCCACACCACCGCCGGAAAGGGCCCGGGACCGTCCGGCCGCACGACTCGCATCGCAATCGACGGCGCCGCGCCATCCGGCGACGTCAGCTGCACCGACTGGCCGGCGTGGCAGCCGGTGAGCAAGATCGCGATCACACACCACACGCTCGCGCGCATCGGCGATAGACTCCCACAGATGACAACGAAGCCCGCCGTGAGCCTCGTCGCCGTCGCCGGACGGCGCCAGGCCACGCTCGACCTCGCGCGACGCCTGGAGGACGAAGGCTTCGCCGGCATCTACTGCCCGAGCCCGGGTGACGGGCTCGCGCTGTGCGAGGCGCTCGCGCTCGTCACCCGCGAGATCCCGTTCGGCACGAGCATCGCCCACATCTATACACGGCACGTGTTCGAATGGGCGCAGACGGCTGCGGTGATCCACGAGCTGTCGCGCGGGCGTTTTCGCTTCGGCGTGGGCGTCAGCCACGGCCCCGCGCACGCGCGGCTCGGCCTGCAGCCGGGCAAGCCGCTGGAGGACGTCCGGACGTTCGTGAGCGAGCTCAAGGCCTTCGCGCCGCAGGTCGGCGCGCTGCCGCCGATCACGCTGGCCACGCTGCGGCGTCGGATGGTGGCGCTCGCCGGCGAGATCGCCGACGGCGCCGTGTGGGCGAATGCCGCGCGCTCGCACATGACGGAGTCGCTGCGTCACCTGCCGGAGCGCGTACGCACCGATCCGGGCTTCTTCGTCGGCGACATGGTTCCCACGTGCATCGACCCAGATCGCGCGGCGGCCGCGGTGGTCATGCGCCGCGTGCTGACGTCGTACGTGAAGCTGCCGAACTACCAGAACTACTGGATCGAGGCCGGCTACGAGGCGGAGATGACGGCGGTGCGCGCGGCGATCGCCAAGCGCGACGACGATGCGGTGCGCGCGGCGATGTCCGATCGCTGGCTGAGCGACGTCACGCTCTACGGAAGCGCGAAGGACGTACGCGACGGCGTGGACGCATGGCGCGCGAGCGGCGTGAAGACCGTGATCGTCGTGCCGTCCTCCACGCGCGGCGGCCAGATGGTCGCGTTCGACGAGCTGATCGCGGCGTACTACTAACGTGGGGGGCCCCGATATGGCCCCCACACCCCCCAACGCTCGTCGCGTCCCGGCGGAGCCGTGACGCGCCTCGATATCCGCTAGGCCAGCTCGACCTCGCACGACATCGCGACGGTGCCATCCGGCGTGACCGCCCAGCACTCGCAGCCGCGATCCGTCGGCCGGCCGCGCAGCTCGAACGGTGCCGTGTCGAACAGCGGGGCGCGCGCCTGCGTCGCGTACGCCACGATGCGCCGGCCGGGGTTGCAGTCGCGCGCGAAGTCGACGAGTAGCGTCGTGGTCAACGGCCCGTGTACGACGAGCCCGGGATAGCCTTCGACGTCCATCGCCCACGATCGGTCGTAGTGGATCCGGTGGCTGTTGAACGTCAGCGCGGAGTAGCGGAACAGCAAGACAGGGTCGGGCGTCACGCGCCGTCGCCACGGCGTGTCGTTCGGCGCCGGCTCACGCCGTGGCGCCTGGTTCCGCTCGCCGGCCTTCACCTCTTCGCGAAAGACAGAGCGCCGCTCGTCCTCCACGGCGAGCACGCCATCGGCGCCGAGCACGCGCCCGGTCACGGTGGCGAAGACCAGCGTGCCCGTGCCGCCGCTCTTGAGCGACAGATCGCTGAGCCGGGTCTCGCGCCTCACGCGCTCGCCGATGACCAGCGGCCGGTGGAACCGCACCCGCTCGCCCGCGAACATGCGTCGCGGCAGCGGCATCGGCGGGATCACGCCCGTGTCGCGCGGGCTGCCGTCCGCCCGCAGCTCCGCCGTCGCGAAGCGCGGCAGAAAATAGAGCGCCAGCCACGCGGGCGGCAGCGGATCACCGTCACGCAGCTCGGGCTCCGGCCGGCCCAGCGCCAGCCGCAGCAGATTGGCGGGGCCGGCGCGGAGCACGTCGTCCGCCATTTGCTTGCGGCCGATGTGCTGCTTGAGCGCCTCGAGATCGAGCGCCACGGTCGCCATCGGATCACCTCCGGAGCGTGAGGGTACCGCATTGCGGCGACCGCCGTGGCCTCCCATTCCGACGTCGATAATGCGTGGGGACCGATGCGTTGACACACTAGACTCGTCTCGTGGCGACGCTTACAGACGTTCGCCGGTACCCCAGCTCGATTCCGATCATCATCGCAAATTCCGTCCCGATCATCGGTGTGCTGGCGTTCGGCTGGGACCTCCGGTCGATCATGTTCCTCTACTGGCTCGAGACCGCGGTCGTCGTCTTCTACAGCGCGCTGAAGATCATCATCGTCGGCGGGCCGTCCAGCGTCCCGTCGTTATCGGCCCATCTGGCGACCTTCGGCGTGTTCATGAGCTTTCATCTCATGATGATTCTCCCGCTCGGGCCGACACCACACGGTGGCGGATTGTTCCCGCAGGATGTGATCTGGGATCTCTTCAAACGGACATGGGGGGCCGCCGCCAGCCTGTTCGCCAGCCATGGAATTTCGTTCGTCACGGACTTTCTCGGCAACGGCGAATACAAGCGCACGACCGTCAACGCCCAGGTCTCGGCGCCGTGGAAACGCCTGCTCGTCATGCATGTCACGACGATCGCCGGCGCGTGGTCCGTCATGCTCTTTGCGGCGCCGGTCGGGGCGTTGATCGCGCTGTCTATCCTGAAAGTCGTCATCGATCTGCACGGACATCTTCGCGAGCGAGCTGCGCCATCGGACGCTGCGACGTCGCGTCCCCCGATGGCTCACGCCACGACCACCCAGGGCCTGCTCGTTCTGTTCGGCGGCTTCTTCGTCTTGTGTAGTGTGGTGCTCGCCGCCGGAACCGGCGCCGAGGTCTATCGCGAAGCCCGGATCAGATCTCAGTGGCCGACGGTCGATGCGCAGGTGCTCGATTGCCGCATTCGCGAGAACGCGACGAACCGGTCGCGTACCATCTCGCACTCCGTGCAGTGCCGCGTTCGCTATGCGGCGGCTGGTACGGAGCACATCGGGACGCTCTCGACGCACAGCACGCAGAGTTCCGAGACGATGCTCGCCATGCGCGGCTGGGTCTCACGGCATCGTGGGGGCACGATCCAGCCGATCCACTACGACCCGTCTGCGCCCGACACGATCAGCCTCGGAGAATTCGGGGAGACCATCGACCCGGAATTGGTGGGCCAGAAGCTGACAGCGGCGGGTGGCTTCGCCGCTGCGGGCCTGCTGCTTCTGTTCATCGCCCGTCGGCGATCGCGATCCTCTACGCTGGAAACAATCTCCTGATCACGACGCGGGGCTCGATGCGCGCGATCACAGTCTTCCCACCAGCTTGTTCAATCCGGCTTGCAGCGCTTTTGCCGCGTCGGTCATCAGCTCCCTCAGCTCACCGACGACTCCACTGTCCGGGCGCGCGCTCCAGTCGACATAGAAAGCCGGCCGCGTGGCCGGGGCGGCGGCATCGTTAGAGCGACGGATCACGTCGGTTGGGAGCTGGCGGCACACCGACTGCACGACGAGCTCGACGCCGTCCGTCTCTCGAATTGTGGCCCCGAGCGCACGGGCGTGCTCACGCGTCTGTGGTCTGTCGCATATCGCGAAGGCTTCGGCAAGCGCGGTGCTGTCGAGGCGGTCGATGGGCATTGGCTCCGGCCCCGCACCGGCGTCGGCCACCACCTGGCCCCAGAAGAACTGATCGCCGAATGACGGCACGACGACGGTGGGGAGCCCAGCACGCAGACCCGCGGCGGTCGTTCCGGCGCCTCCGTGATGACAGACGGCTCGACAGCGCGGGAACAACCAGTCGTGCGGAGTATCACCGATCAGAAACACGTTCGGTGGCGGCGTCTCGCCGCCGAGATGCGCCCAGCCTTCTGACACGATGGCGCGTACGCCGGCCTTCTCGATCGCCGCGAGGATGGTGCGCGTGACCGCGGCGGGATCGTCGACCGCGACCGAGCCGAATCCGACGTAAATCGGTGCCTCGCCGGCGGCAAGGAAATCGAGCAATGCGCGCGGAGGCTCATAGGTGTCCGCCTGCTCGTAGAAGGTGAAATTTGCGAGGTCGATGTGGGGGCCCCAGTCGGGCGGCTTGGGCACCAGACTCGCCGGCCACAGGTAGGTGAACGGGACCTCGTTGTCATCGAGCAACGACGCGCCATCGATGAGACTCAGCGGCGGGAGATGCAGGGTGTCCCGACGGAACGTGTTCACCAGGTCGCCGATGCCGCTCCAGACGAGCAAATCCATCAGTCCATAGGACAGGAAGTTCTGGACCGGGTGCTTTTCGCCCGAAGCAATGTGCCAGAACGGGTGCGGGTATGCGGATGTGGGGCTCCACGGCATGGTGAAAATCATGTGCAACGGGACGCGCAGCGCCTCGGCGCAATGGATGTGGCCAAAGCTCACAGGGTTGGCGAGAATGACGTCGGCCCGGAACGCGGGAGCGCCGAGCCGGTCCGGATCCGCTTCGGTGCAGGCCCCCCAGGTTGACGCGAGGATCTCGGCGACCAACGCTCGCTTCCTCGGCACGTCCTCCACCATGTGATCGAGGCGGGGGACGACGCGACCGCGGGTCTTGACCATGTACTCCATCAGCTCATGCGGATCGCCAGCCAGTGGATAGAACTCGAGCCCGGCCTGCTCGACCAGCGGGCGAAACTCCCGATGCGTCGCGATACGGACACGATGAAGCTTCGCCAGCCGACGGCCGATCGGGATGAATGGCTGCACGTCTCCGCGGGAGCCGACGACCATGATCACAATGGACAGGCGTGGTGTACGCGCGGCCTTGAGCTCGCGAACCGCGGCGGCACGCACACGATGATTGCGCAGCCGCCGCGCCATGAAGGCTCGGCCAACCGTGTCCAAGAAACCGTGAGTGCCGTTTTGCTCCGCCATGGGTCCTTGCCGGCCTCCCGATTAGGATGAGGCGCCGCTTCGAGTGGTTTCGGTGAGTAATTCTTTCGGCACGAATGCGCGTCCGAGACGTCAGCCCATGGGCAGGGTGTTCGCCCGGGCGATGTCACCGAGCCAGCGGGCGCTGGGCTTCAGCGTGCGGGCTTGCGTCATGCGGTCGACGGCGACCAGGCCGAAAGTCGGGCGGTAGCCGAGGACCCACTCGAAGTTGTCGAGCAGGCTCCAGTAGAGGTAACCCCGCACGTCGATGCCGTCGGCGAGGCACCCGAGCACGCCGGACAGGGCCTGCTCGATGTACTCGATACGCTCGGTGTCATCCTCGGTCGCGATGCCGTTCTCGGTGACGAGCACGGGCACCTTCCCGGTCACGTCCCAGGCGCGGCGGATCGTCGCCGCAAGCGCGTCGGGCCAGAACTCGTAGCCCATCTGCGTGAGGCGGGCGTCGCCGTCGGGATCGAGCAGGCCTTGAGGGCCGACGCGGATGCGCGAGTAGCACTGGACGCCGACGAAATCGTCTCCGCGAGCAGCCTCGAGGAAGACATCCTCGATGTCGCGACGGTAGCGGTCGCGTTCGGCGTGGCCGCCGTCGACGGCCTGGTAGTCGAACATGGCGAGTGTCAGCCCGACCGAGGCTTTGCCCGGCCCCGCGTGGATCGCCTCGGCGGCTTTTCGGTGGGCCACGACGAGGACGTCGTTGGCGCGCCGGCGAAGATCGGGATCGCGGTGTCCGGGAGGGAAGATGCCGCACAGATAACCCATGGTCGCGACGATGTTAGGCTCGCAGACCGTGCAGGCGCGGCCGATCAGGTCGCCGAGGGATGCCGTCGCGCGCTCACAGAACCGGGCGAAGTGATCCGCGGTCGACGGCTCGACCCAGCCGCCGCGGGCGGCCACCCAGCGAGGCGTCGTGAAGTGGTGGAAGGTGACGATGGGCTCGAGGCCGTGCTCGTGGCACGTGGCGCACATGCGGCGGTAGTGCTCGAGCGCGGCGCGCGAGAACTCGCCGTCCTCGGGCTCGATCCGGCTCCACTCGAGCGAGAAGCGGTAGGCGCCGAAGCCCAGCTCGGCACAGAGCCGGATGTCGGCGGGATAGCGATGCCAGTGATCACAGGCGTCGCCGCTCGGCTCCTGACAAGGCGAATCCAACGCATGCTCCCACGCCCACCAGTCGTTGTTCCAGTTACCACCCTCGACCTGGTGGGCGGCCGTGGCCGTGCCCCAGATGAAGCCGTCAGGAAATCGCCGCTTGTTGGACAGATGCGTGCTCGTCCTCACAGCTAATCAACCCCCAGATATCTCACGATGACGTCGATCATTCGTCCACTCGGCAGCCTCACCTTTACCTGGGCGTTCACCTCCCAGCGTTAGCTAGAAGTGTCTACTTTTTCGAGGGAGGTTCTGAGTATCACAGCGTGAGTACCGGTATGTCCGGCTCCAATCCAAACAACACGCGGCCCGTGGTCTCGAGGATGCGGGGATGAGCCCCGATATGCTGCGTGATGGCGTGCACATCGCGGAAAGCCCGTTCAATCGGGCAAGTCGCGTAGAGCGAGGTCGCCCCGCCGGTGAGATAGACGAGATCCACAGCCTGGACTGCGCTCGTGACTGCGTGCCAACCGGCCAACCGCACTCGAGCCCGGGCCTCAACCGCGGCCTCGCGTCCGGCGAGCACGTCGTGCCAAACCCGCCCAACGGCGTCGAACAGGAAGAGCCGCGCGGAGCACACCAGCGCCTCGGCCTGCGACAGCCGCGTTTGCGCACCGCGGTCCTCGGTCAGCGACTGGCTCGTTTTTTCGTGCCGCTTCTCGCGAGCCAGCTCGATCAACGCCTCGATCGCACCACGCGCAATGCCGAGGGCCATCGCCCCAAGGCCAGGATTGATACGCGACGTATATGGGAACTTGGACCGTAGATCGGTCAACACCAGGGGGTCCGTGTGGAACGACGCATAGGAAGCCGGCACGAACCGATCCTGCACTACGACATCATGGCTCCCCGTGCCTCGCAAACCGGCGACCGTCCAGGTATCCACGATGTCGCAGTCGGCGGCGGGGCAAAGCATGAACCGGAATTCCGGCGCACCTGACGCCGTGAGTCGTGGCTGACCGTTCTCATGGACGATGCACATGAGGATGAACCAGGCGCTGAACTGGCAGCCGCTGACCAGCGACCAGCGCCCGCTGACCCGATAACCACCCTCGACGACCACCGCCCGTCCACTGGGGCGGGTGCTGTTCGCGAGAATCGTGTCCGGATCGGCAAAGACTGCACGAGCAACCTCTTTCGCCCACCGGACCGTCGTCCAATAGGTGTTCCCGTTCCACACGCACCACGCGACTGAGGCGTCCGCGCGCGCGAGCTCCTCGAAGACCTCCGCCGCCGCCATCGGGGTGAGGTCGAGGCCGCCGTATGCGGCCGGTAAAGAGATTCGAAAGAATCCCGCGTGTGCGAGTTCCCGCACGAGGTCCTCGGGCAGCCGGCGCCCGGCCTCAATCCGTTCGCGATCGGCCAAGATCCGCGGCCGGAACGCCTTGGCGGCTTCCAAGAGCTTCGTCCCTTCCCCGCTATTGACCATCGCCCTCTCCTGTCAAGTCGGCAGGCGACCCGTCATAGTGCGCGCTGCGGTCTAACGTGGCGTATCAGCCGCGGCGCGGCCCTGCGCGCCGTCGGCTGGATGCGCTTGTTCGACGACGACGTTCGAATGGCCTAGCGGTTCTGTCCCCAGACATCCCAGTATGTCCGTGTCCGGGCAGGAATCCGCGGCCCGGGCTTGAACTCGATACCCCTGTAATAAGCCACACTCAGGTGGACCACCTGGGTAACGTCATCGGGAATCCCAAGAAGGGCCGCTACCTCCTTCTCGTGATAGAGATGGAGGGTCGTCCACGCCGTGCCGAGGCCGCGGGAGCTCAGCGCCAGCATCAGCGACCACGCCGCCGGCAAAATGCTCCCATACCGGGTTGCTTGCCGAAAGGTTCCCGCGTTCTCAAACCGACTCTCGACGCACGGGATGATGTGCACGGGCACCTCAGCCATGTGGTCAGCGAGGTAGCTGGCGGAGTCTTGTATGTTCTCCGAGCGCTTCTGGTATACGGGCAGGCCTGGGTCCCCCGCGCCGGATAGTGGCATGTGCTCCTGGTAGAAGACCCTCTTGTAGATGGTACCGATGGCCGCACGCTTCGATGGATCGGTCACAACGACGAAGTGATACCGATTCTGATTTCCACCATTCGGGGCTTGGATCGCGAGCTCGAGACACTCTTGAATCACCTCTGGCTCCACCGGCTTCGTGAGGTCAAGGCGCTTCCGGACCGTCCGCGTCGTGGTCAGCAGGTGATCGACAGTAGCGCGGTCCATGTGCCTAACTCCTCTGAGAATCGCTAGTCGTCGAACTAGTATTATCCAAACCCGCGTAGCACCGTGCGAACCGCTCTCTTTTCAGCGTATCCAATATCCACGCTTCGCTGGTAGCCGGAAATCCGCCGCAGCGGCAGCCAGTTGTGCGGCCAACCGAGTCACGCCCGCCCGGATATCTGTTCGCAATACCGCCCATGTATCCAGGCCGGGCTATCCACGCTCAGAGCTGACTGAGCTCGACGGATAGTCGCGGCATCGCGCGAGGCGTTGGGTTGCGCGAGCGTCTTATGGCGAGCCGTATCGCCGCGCGAAGCGCAGGGCGGGACGAGCGCGCCGCCGACGATCGACTCGTGCACCGACCGACCCCCTGTGGGGGGTGGGGGGTCGCGCGAGTCACGCCCGAGCGAGCGACGGCGTAGAGGCGAGCCATCGGCGCGAACGCAACCCGAGGGCTCGTGCGATGACGGGACTGATGGGACGAGATCAGTCCGTGATCGAGCGGTAGATCTCCACCTCGGGCGGCCCTTCGGTGAGTCCTTCGCGCTCGCGACGCTCGCGATACGCGGCGAGGTGCGGGGCCTTGCGGTGCAGATCGAAGGCCGCGTCGTCCTTGTACTGCTCGTAGAAGATGAAGACGTCCGGATCCTTCGTCGAGCGATGCGGGCGGTAGACGAGACAGCCTGGCTCAGCCTTCCGTACCGCCGCCACCTGCTCCTTCAGCAGCGCGGCGAGCGCGTCGCCCTTGCCCTTCGCCGCACGGATCTTCGCGACCACCGTGAGCACGTCAGCCATCGTCGCCTCCTCGCCTGCAGGTATCTGCTGCGCTGCTCCGGGCGAGAGTGTACTCCCGCCGTCCTGTAGAATGCGCGTCATGCCAATGGACGCTCGGAAGCTCGACGTCGTCACCGATGTGCCCGAGCGCGCCATGGTGGTGTTCGCGCATCCCGACGACGCCGAGATCGGCTCGGGAGGCGTCGTCGCCACATGGATCGCCGCGGGTTGCGAAGTCACCTACGTGCTGTGCACCAACGGCGATGCCGGCACCAGTGAGCGCTCGCTCATGCCGGCGGCGCTCGCGGCCCGGCGCGCCGACGAGCAGCGTGCGGCCGCCGACTTCATGCGCGTCAAGCACGTCGTCATGCTCGGCTATCCCGACGGGTTTCTCGAGGACACGCGCCAGTTTCTCGGCGACATCGTGCGCGCGCTGCGACAGTATCGACCGCACACGGTGTTCGTGCACGATCCTTACCGCATCCACAACTTCCAGCACCGCGATCACCGCAAGGCGGGCCTCACGACGACCGACGCCGTCTACCCGTACGCGCGTGACCATCTGCACTTCGCCGAGCAGATCACCCAGGAGGGCCTGGCTCCGCACAAGGTTCGCGAGCTGTGGTACTGGGGCGCCGACGAGCCGAATGTGATCGTCGATGTCACCGACGGTATCGATCGGCAGATCGCCGCGCTGATTCGCCACGAGAGCCAGATGCCCGGCTTCAACGTGGCAAGCGGGGAGACGATCGGCGAGCGGATCAGGAAGGGCGCCGCCGCGCTCGCCGACGGTTACGGCTTTCGCCACGGCGCGGTGTTTCGCCGCCTGATCGCGCGGCGGTGACGTCGTGAGCCTGCGCACGGCGGCACTCGTGCTGTTGCTCGTCTTCATCACGGCGCCGGCCGGGGCGGCGCCGGAAGGCGACGTCACGTGGGCCGTGCACATCTCGCTGGCGCCCACGTGGTTCGATCCGGCCGAGACGCCGTCCGTCATCACGCCCTTCATGGTGTTGTACGCGCTGCACGAAGCGGTCGTGAAGCCGATGCCCGGTAATCCGATGGCGCCGAGCCTCGCCGAGTCGTGGAGCGTGTCAAAGGACGGATTGGTCTACGACTTCGTTCTGCGCAAGGGCGTGCGCTTCCACAATGGCGAGCCGGTCACCGCGGAGGACGTGAAATTCTCGCTCGAGCGCTACCGCGGCGGCGGCGCCACGACGCTGAAGGCTCGGGTGGCGGGCGTGGATGTGGTCGATCCGCAGCACGTACGCATCCGGCTCAAGCAGCCGTGGCCGGACTTCATGACGTTCTATGGCACGCCGGCGACGGGCGCCGCGTGGGTGGTGCCGAAGAAGTACGTGGAGAAAGTGGGCGAGGACGGGTTCAAGCGCGCGCCGATCGGCGCCGGTCCGTACCGCTTCGTGTCGTTCAACCCGGGCATCGAGCTGGTGCTCGAGGCCAACGAGCAGTACTGGCGCAAGCCACCCGCCGTGAAGCGTCTGATCTTCCGCTCCGTGACCGACGACACGACACGGCTGGCCATGCTGAAGCGTGGCGAAGCGGACATCGCCTACCAGATCCGCGGTCCGCTTGCGGAAGAGGTTCGCCGCACGCCGAGCCTCACGCTGAAGGCGGCGAATCCGACGTTCACCGAGTGGCTGGTGTTCATCGAACAGTGGGATCCGAAGTCGCCCTGGGCCGATCGGCGCGTGCGCCTCGCGGCGAATCTCGCCATCAACCGCCAGGCGATCAGCGACGCGGAGTATCTCGGCTTCGCGCGCGTGGCGTCGAGCATCATCCCGCGTGACTTCCAGTTCTACTGGCCGGCGCCGGCGTACGCGTACGATCCCGCGCGCGCGCGGCAGCTGCTCACCGAAGCGGGCTACGCGCGCGGCTTCGACGCCGGCGATCTCTCGACCGACGCCGTCTACGCGCCCACCGCCGAGGCCGTCGTCAACGATCTCCGCGCGGTGGGCATTCGGGCCAAGCTTCGGCCGCTGGAGCGCGCCGCCTTCTACAAGGCCGACCAGGAGAAGTCGTTCAAGCACCTGGTGCGGCCCGGCAGTGCCGCCGCCGGCAACGCCGCGACGCGGATCGAGGCCTTCGTG
>Ga0075428_100005971_pt1 | contig 13525 bp, 10 predicted proteins | sample RhiMetdeltSRZDD2_FD_75291 | JGI IMG/M metagenome (GOLD analysis project Ga0075428, IMG submission 75291) | Populus rhizosphere microbial communities from Tennessee, USA - Rhizosphere MetaG P. deltoides SRZDD2 | ecosystem: Host-associated > Plants > Roots > Rhizosphere > Soil | place: USA...
CGATGCGCGCCGACCGCTACCTGGACGCCGCGGCACAGTACGGGTCTCCGGCTTACTCGATCGACGAGCTCGCCTCCGCGCCGGAGCCAGCCCGCGCGCCGGCCGACCTTCAGCTCGTAGAGCTCTATGGCACGGACCTCGAGGTCGCCGACGCCGAGCCGGCCGGCGAGGCTCCACAGGTGGTCGGCGCCGCCGACGGAGAGGCGCGAGCCGACGGCGCCTGCATCGATTTCGTTCCGAGTCCGGTCGGGGCCGCCGACGCTGCCCCGTCGGTCGAGGTGGCCGTGCCGGCCGGAGGCCTGCTCGTACGGGCCGGCGGCGCACCGGCGAAGGTCGAGGTGCGCCGCTTCGCGGATGGCTTCACGCACACGCCACACGACGTCGTTGCGCCCTCCGGCAGCGCGACGCTCAGCTTCCCCCGTGACGCCGCCCCCCAGGCGTGGCACGCGCGCGTGGCGTCTCAGGAGCGCGTGAGCGTGTGCGGCCTGCGGTAGTCGCCGCGGCTCAGGTGCGCCTCGAGGAAGGCGTACAGCACGATGAAGAGGTAGCGGCTCCCCATCTCGCGCAGGCCGAGCTTCGATTCGCCCCAGCTGCGGTTGGTCCACGAGACCGGCACGATCCCGTAGTCGTGCCCGCGGATGATCGCCTTGAGCGGCATCTCCACGGTCAGGTTGAAGTGGTTCGAGAGCAGCGGCTGGATGTTCTCGATCACCTCGCGCCGGTAGGCCTTGAACGCGTTGGTCGTGTCGTTGTAGCCGTGCCGGAAGAGGATGCGAATGCCGAAGTTCACGACCCGGTTGATGACCAGCTTGACCTTCGGGTAGTCGCGCACGGCCGCCCCGGGAATGAAGCGGGAGCCGAAGGCGCAGTCGTAGCCGCGCTCGAGTATCTGGTGGTAGAGGAGGAGATCGCGCGGGTCGTCGGACCCATCGGCCATCATGACCGCGACGGCGTCCCCCTCGAAGCGCTCGAGCCCGGCGCGGACCGTGAGGCCGTACCCACCGCTGTACGGCGAGCGGATCCAGCGAACCTGGTCGAGCTCTCCCGCGAGCGCCTCGAGGATCTCGGTGGTGCCGTCCGTACTCGCGTCGTCCACGACGAGCAGCTCGTGCTCCACGCCCGCGCCGCCCAGCGTCTCCACCACGGTCCGGACGGTCCGCTCGACGACGCCGGCCTCGTTGTAGGCCGGGATGACGACGGACAGCTTCAGCGCACTGCGCTCCAGCGCTCGGCGTTCTGGTCGTGAATCTCGTGCAGGATGCCCTCCAGGTCGTATTCCTGCGACCACCCCGGATAGTCGCGCGCGAACTCGGCGAGATCGCTGATCCACCAGCGGTGATCCCCCGTGCGAGCGCCGTCGCTGAGGGTCCAGTCGAGCGTGCGGCCGGCGATCTGCTCGCACAGCTCGATCGCCTCGAGCATCGAGCAGTTGCTGTGCCGCCCGCCCCCGATGTTGTAGACCGCCGCCGCTCGCGGCGCGGCGTGGAACGCGTCGAAGGCGCGGACGAGATCGGCACTGTGGATGTTGTCGCGCACCTGCCGGCCGCCGTAGCCGAACACCGTGTACGGCTCGCCGCTCAGCGTGCAGCGCATCAGGTACGAGAGGAACCCGTGCAGCATCGCGCCCGCGTGGTTGGGCCCGGTGAGGCACCCCGCCCGGAAGCAGACCGTCGGCATATCGAAGTAGCGGCCGTATTCCTGCACCATCAGGTCGGCCGCGACCTTCGACACGCCGAACAGCGAGTGGGTGGACGAGTCGATCGACATGGACGTGTCGATGCCGCCGTGCCACTGATTGTCCGGCGGGAGCTCGAGCCTCGTCTCCAGCTCGACGAGCGGCAGCCGGTTGGGCGTGTCGCCGTAGACCTTGTTCGTCGACGTGAACACGAAGCTCGCGTCCGGTGCGTGTCGGCGCGTCGCCTCGAGCAGGTTCAGCGTGCCGTTGGCGTTCACGCCGAAGTCCACCTGCGGGGCGGAGGCGGCCCAGTCGTGCGAGGGCTGCGCCGCTGTGTGCACGACGAGCTCGATGTCCGCCGCGCGGCGCGCGAAGACTCGCTCGACGCCCTCGGCGTCGCGTATGTCGAGGTCGAGTGAGCTGAACTCGGGATGGGTCCGCACGAGGCGCTCGGTGACGTCGCGCGTGGAGGCAGAGTCGCCGAAGAACTCCCGGCGCATGTCGTTCTCCATGCCGATCACCTCGTAGCCCCTCTCCACGAAGTGGCGGACGGACTCCGAGCCGATCAGGCCCCCGGACCCGGTGACGATCGCTACCGGCACGACCGGCTACGCCAGAGTCGCGCGCACCGCGCGCTCGTTGTCGGAGACCCACTCGAGGATGTCCGCGAGCAGGCGCCGAGGTGACAGCCGCGGCCGCCAGTCGGTGAGCTCACCGAGGCGGCTGCAGTCCGACAGGTAGATCCGGACGTCGCCGGGGCGCGTATCGCCTGACGCGCTCACCGGGACGGCGTTTCCGGTGAGCTCGCTGCAGAGCTCGGTGGTCTCCAGGAGCGAGAGGCTGCAGTCCGGTCCGCCGCCCACGTTCACCGTCGAGCCGTCCCAGTGCTCGGGCCGCAGCAGCTGATCCTCGACGAGCTCGACAAAGTCGTCGATGTGCAGCAGGTCGCGCACCTGCTTTCCGGCGCCGCCGTAGCCGATGTAGCGCAGCTCACGCCGGAAGTAGTGCCCGAGCAGCCAATACGTGAACACGCCCTGGTCCACCCTGCCCATCTGCCATGGACCTGCGATCACTCCGCAGCGGTTCACGACCGCGGCTATGCCGAACAGCTTCCGGAACTCCGTCACGAGCAGCTCCGCCGCCAGCTTGGTGGCGCCGTAGAGAGTGCGCGGTCCGTCGAGCGGGAAGCGCTCCGAGACGCCGCCGGCCGAGATGCCGGGCAGCTCCTGGCTCTGAGCGAGCTCGAAGCGCGTGGGCGCCTCGTCGTAGCCAGCGCTGTCGAGAGTCGCGTACGGATAGACGCGGCTCGTCGACAGGAACACGACCTGAGCCCGATCGCGCCGTGCGAGCTCGAGGCAGTTGTGGGCGCCGAGCAGGTTCGTGTCGACCACATAGCGGGTGTCGCCGTCCACCCCGGCGAGCGCGGACGGCTCGGCGGAGCACTCGATCACGGCGTCGATGCGGTCCTGGCGCATGAGATCCGCCTGCGAGCGAACGTCGCCGTGGACGAAGTCGACGCCCGCGTCGTGCAGGCGCGGCAGGTTCAGCTCGGACCCGCGCCGGCTCAGGTTGTCGAATGCGACCAGCTCCCAGTCGGGATGGCGCGCAGCGAGCGTCACCGAGAGGTTTCCGCCCACGAAGCCGGCGCCCCCCGTCACAAGGACTCTCCGGCCCATGCGGCAACTCTATCTGCCACCAGCGCTCGTCTACACTGCTGCGCCGGCCAGGCCGTTCGCATGCAAATCGACCCCTACGCCAACGATCCGGGCCGCTGGGCGCACTCGCTCATCCACCACTCGGAGCTATTGCTTCCGTGCCTCGACATCGCCGAGGCGAGCTCCGTGACCGAGGTGGGTGCATACGCCGGCGACCTCACACGAGTGCTCGCCGACTGGGCCGCGCGGTCGGGCGCGCGCGTGTGGGCCGTGGACCCCTCGCCGCAGGAGGAGCTCGTCCAGCTCGACCGCGAACGCGAGGAGCTCGAGCTCGTACGTGAGACCAGCCTCGAGGCGCTGCCGAAGCTTCCGCTCGCCGACGCGATCGTGATCGACGGTGACCACAACTACTACACCGTGAGCGAGGAGCTGCGCCTGATCGCGGAGCGCGCCGGGGATGGCGAGCTGCCGCTGCTGCTCTTCCACGACGTCTCGTGGCCGCACGGGCGCCGGGACGACTACTTCGACGCCGAGCTCATCCCCGAGGCGCACCGGCAGCCCATCGCTGAGGGCGGCGGCCTGTTTCCCGGGGTGTCGGGGGTGAGGCCGGGCGGCCTGCCCTACCGAGGCGCCGCCGCCGAGGAGGGTGGCCCCAGAAACGGCGTCCTCACAGCGATCGAGGACTTCATCGAGGGGCGCGACGACATGGAGCTCGGGGTGGTGCCGGTCTTCTTCGGCCTGGGCGTGGCGTGGCCGCGGAACGCGGCGTACGCCGGGGAGCTCGCCAAGCACCTGGAGGCGTGGAACCGCAACGAGCTGCTCGAGCGGCTGGAGGCGAATCGCGTGCTGCACCTCGCGGTCGCCCACTTCCAGTTCACGGAGGCCTCGCAGGCCAAGGACAAGATCACGCGCCAGGAAGCGGTTCTCCGGCGGTTGCTCGATTCGAGCGCATTCTCCGTGGCCGAGCGGCTCTCCCGGCTCCGCCACCGGCTCGGCATCGCCAAGGGCGAGACGATCGTGTCGAAGGACGAGATCCGGCGGGCGCTCGACTAGGAGCGCCCGCGCAGCCGCCTGAGCAGCGCGTTGGCCCGCCGTAGCGGCATCGTGAGCCGCCAGCTGATGCTGTCGACGGTCTCGTCGAACGCCCGCTGGAGCTCCAGCTCGCGCGCATCGAGCTTCAGCTGCGTCGAGACCGCCGCGGCCCGCCCCGCCTCGCTCTCGGCCTCGGCGCGCCGCGCCCGCAGCTTCCAGTCGGTCCCGCCGGCGCCGATCCCCGGCATGCGACCCTCCCACTTCTCGGTCACGCGCATGTGCGCCTCGACCCAGGTGTCCTGGTTCGACACCAGCTCGAGCGTGTGGTTGTGGATCGCGCGAAAGTCGGCCGTGACCACCTTCTTGCCGGCCTCCCGGACCTGAAGGCAGAAATCGAAGTCGTAGCCGTGCAGCTGGCCGAGCGACTCGTCGAAGCGAAGGTTCCTGACCACCCACGGCGACAGTGCCATCAGGAAGCCGTCGACGGTGTCCACCTCGCCGGTGCGCGCGTAGGGCGGGATCTCGTCCTTGTTCCACGAGAAGGCCGGCAGATCGCCGCCGCCGTGCTCCCCGTAGCGGTGGATGAAGGACGCCCACGTGACCGAGCCCTCCCACCAGGCGATGCTGCGGACCCCGACCGCCCCGACGCAGCCGACCACCCCGACCTCGGGGTCCGAGAGCGCCTGCCTGACCTTCTGGCAGAAGTCCGCGTCGACGATCTCGGCGTCCTGGTGGACGAGCACGAGCGCCTCCAGGTCGTCCCGCTGCGAGGCGGTCTCGAGCAGCAGGTTGTAGCTGCGGAAGATCGACCCGGCGGCCCCATGGGCGTAGATCTCCGAGTCGGGTTCGGCGGCGAGCTCGATGCCCGGCTCGGCGTAGGTCCGGTAGGCATCCGGCTCCGTGATCGATACGCCGAAGGCGATCATCGCCTGAACAGCCCCGTGCGCCGCTCGGACGCTCGCTCCGCCGCGGCGAGCCGCTCGCGCAGCTCGCTCAGCTCGCGTTCCAGCTGAAGCTCGCGGACGCTCGGCACGTCGCGCGGGCGCTCCTCGCGATCGGGCGTCGCCGCGGCGCGGCTCGGCCGGGCGGGCTCCCGCCGAGGCACGTCGATCGGCGCGTCGCTCTGGCGACGCCAGCGCGCGCCCGTCCAGTCGATCTCCTCGATCGGCTCCTCGATCCCGTGCCGTGTGCGGAAGTCCTCCACCGCGCGGCGGCATTCCTCGAGCGCGCCGTAGTCGTCGATGACGAGGTATCCACCCGGCGCGAGGCCCGGGTAGAGCGACTCGAGCGTGGTCATCGTGGCCTCGTAGGTGTCGCCGTCGAGGCGCACGATCGCCCAGCGCCGGTCGGCGAGCGACGGGAGCGTGTCCTCGAAGAAGCCGGCCACGAAGCGCACGCCGTCCGCGCACCCGAAGCGCGCGAAGCTGTCCCTGACCTCGTCGAGCGGGACAGCGAGGAAGTGGTACGTGCTGAGGTCGATGTGCTCGCCTGCCTCGTCCACCGGGAAGCCCTGGAAGGAGTCCGCGACCCAGACCGTGCGCCCCGAGTCGCCCAGCGCGTCGAGCGTCGCCCGCATGAGGATCGAAGCGCCGCCGCGCCATGCCCCCGCCTCGATCAGATCCCCCTCGACGCCGTCACGCACGACCGACTCGACGCAGCCCTGGAGGTCGTCGAGCCGCTGGAGGCCGGTCATCGTGAGCCCCTGGAGGGGCCAGTCCATCCCCACCGAGCGGAGCCGCCGCTGGTCGTCGCGCAGCACGCGCGAGGCCACGCCCCCGCCCGGAAGCGACCCGACCGAGACGGTCGTGGTGGCCGCGAGGTCGCACAGGCACAGCTTCAGCAGGCCGAGGTACGCCGCTCGCAGATGCTCGACGTCGGCCCGTGGACCGGCCGCCTGCGCCTCGCGAACCCTCTCCATGCTCTCGCGGGCAGCCGGGCGCCCTCTCAGCAGGAGGTCCTGCAGCTGCGCGACCGGATCGTCGGCGGAATCCCCGTTCACGGCGCGCGAGTCTAGTCGGACGGCGCTAGCTTCCCGCCCTCGTGAACGGCGCAAACGAGCTCGTCGTCAGGGTCGACCTACCGCTCCCTCGCACGCTCCCGGCGGGACGCGCGACGGCGATCCTGTGCCTCGGGGCGTGCTTTCACCCGCGTGAGCGGGTCGCGTCACTGGAGCTGCTGGTGGACGGCCGGCCCTACGCGCCCGACGCCTGGCGAATGCCGCGGCTCGACCTGTACCGGGCGCTGCCGCCCGAGCAGGCCAACTCGTACCGTGGCGGCTTCTGGGCGGTGCTCCCGATCGAGCGGCGTGAGCGCGCCGGCTCGATCGAGGTGCAGGTGGCCGCCACGCTCGCGAGCGGTGTGCGGCTGGTCGCCCCCTTCGGCGCCATCGACGTCGAACCAGCTTCGGAAGCCGCCTCGGGTGAGCGAATCGCGATCTGCATGGCCACCTTCGAACCCGACATGGAGCTGTTCCGCGGCCAGCTCGACTCACTGCGCGCGCAAAGCGATGAGCGCTGGACGTGCGTGATCAGCGACGACGCCTCCACGCCGAGCAGCTTCGACCAGATCGCCGCGGCGGTCGCCGGTGACGAGCGCTTCGTGCTCTCACGCTCGCCCGCGCGCCTCGGGCCGTACCGGAACTTCGAGCGCGCTCTCGCGCTGGCCCCCCGCGACGCCGGCCTGGTGGCGCTCTGCGACCAGGACGACAGGTGGCATCCGGACAAGCTCGCGACCCTGCGCGCAGCGCTCGGGGAAGCGCGACTCGTGTACTCGGACCAGCGCATCGTCGACCGCGACGGGAGCGTCCTGCGGGAGTCGCTCTGGGCGGGACGCCGCAACGAGCACTCGAACATCGCGTCCGTGCTGGTCGCGAACACCATCACCGGCGCGGCGTCGCTGTTTCGCCGCGAGGTCGCGGAGCTCGCGATGCCCTTCCCGGAGGCGCCGGGGTTGCTCCTCCACGACCATTGGCTCGCTCTCGTGGCGCTCGCCACAGGCGACGTCGCCTACGTGAACAGGCCGCTGTACGACTACGTGCAGCACGGCGGCTCGGTCACGGGCCAGGGCGCCGCGCCGGACGCTGCCGGGCACTCGCGCGGCTGGCGTGCGGCCTATTTCTACGGCTACCTGCCCCGGCGCGTTCAAGCCGTGACGCTGCTCGCCAGGTGCGATCACCTGCTGAGTGCCCGGAAGCGCCGCGCACTCAGATGGTTCGCGGCCGCGGACCGCGGCCGCGCGGCGCTCGCATGGCTGCTCGCCCGCCCGCTGCGGCGCCTGGCCGGGCGCGCCGAGACGCTCGGCACCGAGTCCGAGCTGGCGCGGGGGATCCTCTGGCGGCATCTCGTCCGCGTCCGAGCGGGCTCGCGCGAGCGGCCGGGGCGCTCGTCCTACGACGCATCCTGCCCGCCACTCGATGCGAGCGCGCTTGGCGGGAAGCGGCTCGGGCGCTGGCGCGCGGGTGCCTGAGCCGCCTCGCGGTGCCGTTAACGTGCCAGCGGCAATGGTCGTCATCGAGGCGCGCGGACTAGACAAGACGTTCCGCATAGCGAGCCACCGAGTCGACTCGCTGAAGGAACGCGTGATCCGCCCCTTCACGCGGGCCGACTACCGCGAGCTGCACGCGCTGCGCGACGTGTCGTTCGACGTGCACCAGGGCGAATTCTTCGGGATCGTGGGCCGCAACGGCTCCGGCAAGAGCAGCCTGCTCAAGGTGATGGCCAGCATCTACCGCGCGGACGCCGGCTCGATCCGGATGGCGGGGCGCGTGGCGCCCTTCATCGAGCTCGGCGTGGGCTTCAACCCCGAGCTGACGGCGCGCGACAACGTGCTTCTGAACGGCGTGATGATGGGCCTGTCGAGGCGCGAGGCCGCGAAGCGGCTGGACGCCGTGCTCGACTTCGCCGAGCTCCGCGACTTCGTCGAGCTGAAGCTGAAGAACTACTCGTCCGGAATGATGGTCCGGCTCGCGTTCGCCGTGATGGTGCAGGCCGACGCCGACATCATGCTCATCGACGAGGTGCTCGCGGTCGGAGACGCCGCGTTCGCGCAGAAGTGCATGGACGTCTTCCACGAGAAGCGCGAGGCGGGAAAGACGATCGTGCTCGTGACCCACGACATGGCGACCGTGCAGGCCCTCTGCCACCGCGCGATGCTGATCCACGACGGCGAGCTGCGCTACATCGGCGATCCCGAGGAGACCGCCATGCGCTACTACCGGCTCAACTTCGGCGGCGCGGACGGTGGGCCGACGGACGACGAGCGGCGCGCGGTGCCCGACGTGCACGCCCGCCTGGTCGATGCCTGGTTCGAGGACGAGGCGGGCGAGCGCGCGGACAACGTGGAGCAGGGCACCCCGATCAGGCTGAACGTGGTGGTCGAAGCTCGCGAGGAGCTGTCCAGCCCGATCTTCGCGGTGCACGTCCTGAACGCCGACGGGGCCACCGTGTTCGGGTTCGACACGCGGATGGACGACGGAGGTGCCGACTCGATCGAGGCGGGCGGTCGCGTCCGGATCTCGGGGACGATCGAGAACCCGCTCGTGCCGGGGCGCTACTTCGCCAACTGCTTCGTCTACCGGGAGGGCGCCGCTCGCGGCGCGCTCCAGGTGATGCACATGCCCGGCTTCGTCGTGTTCGGCACCGCACCTGCGCCGGGGCTGGTCTCGGTGCGAGCGGACGTGCGCGTGGTGGCCGAGCGGGAGGCGAGCCGGTGAGCGAGCGGACGCTCGAGCTGCGCGACGTGCACGGCCCGTCGGCCCTCGGCGGCGGTCGCCGGCGGGCGTTCGACCTGCTCTACCTGATCGCGGCCACCGAGTTCAAGCAGACCTACTTCGGCACGGTGCTCGGCTACCTGTGGTCGCTGGCGCGCCCGCTGATGCTGTTCGGCGTCCTGCTCGCGGTGTTCACGCAGGTGTTCCGGATCGGCTCGCTGGTGCCGAACTATCCGGTGCTGCTGCTGTTCAACATCGTCCTGTTCGGCTTCTTCCAGGAGGCCACCACCACCGCGGTCACGTCGATCGTGAACCAGGAGTCGGTGGTCAGGAAGACGCAGTTCCCGCGGATCGTCATTCCGCTCGCCGTCGTGCTCACGGCTCTCTTCAACCTCGGCCTCAACCTGATCGTGGTATTCGCCTTCGTCCTCGGCTGGGGGATCGACCCGGAGTGGACCTGGCTGCTGTTCCCGCTCGTGCTGGCCGCGCTGATCGTGATCACCACCGCGGTGTCGATGATCGTGTCGTCGCTCTATCCGCGCTTCCGCGACACGGCGATCATCTGGACGGTCGCGGCGACCGTGCTTTTCTACGCCACTCCGGTGCTCTATCCGCTCGAGGTGGTGCCGGACACGATGAAGGACCTGTTGATGCTGAACCCGCTCACGCCGCTGTTCGAGCTGGCGCGCGAATGGGTGATCGATCCGAGCGCGCCGGGCCCGGTCGAGGCCGCCGGCGGGTGGGGGCTGCTGCTGGTGCCGATCGCGATCTACATTGGCGTCTGCGTGCTCGCGGCGTGGGTCTTCAACCGCGAGGCCCCGCTGATCGCCGAGCAGCTCTGAGCGCGCGGCTCAGGCGTCCAGCAGCCGCTCGACGCTCTCCATGAGCGCGTCGTCGAAGGAGTCGCTCCAGCTCCGGCTCCATGCGACCTCGGCGCCGGCCACGCGCCGCTCCGCGTCCTCGGCGCCGGCGACCGCCTCGGCGAGAGCCGCCACCACGCCCTCGATCGTCGGCTCTGCGGGGATCAGGTTCGGGGAGATCGCGCCGAGAGCGGCCGCGGTCTTGGTCTCGAACGTGTTGGTCACCGTCAGCATCCCCGCGGCCGCCATCTCGATCGGCGCGAGGCTCGGGTGCGGCGTGTACATCAGCGCGAGCCCCACGTCGTGCTCGCGCAGCAGCTCGGCGTAGCCGCCCTGGTCGCGGCGCGGCAGCAGCTCGAGCGCGGCGCCGCCAAGCTGAACCGGGCGCTGCGGCCCGGTCGTGCCCACGCCGTGCAGCTCCCAGCCGCCGCGCAGAACGCCCGTCTCGACCGCCCTGGTGAGCGCGAGCGCACCGAGCTCGAACATGTTGCGCGCAGCGTGGTCCTCCGGCCGCGCGTAGAAGAGCAGCCGGCGGGTGCCGCGCGCGGCGAGCTCGGCCGGCGGCGGCGGGCGCACGTCCGTGATCGCGTTCTGGAAGGCCACCGAGGCGGCGTCGCCGCCCTCGTCCCCCGCCGCGTACACCCCCAGGCGGCGCTCGCGGAACCAGTCTCTGAGCAGCTCGGTGGAGAACAGCGCGGTGTGCGGGAAGGCGTACGACTCGTGCGCGAGCGCGGCCAGGCTGCCCATCGAGAACGTGAACGGCTCGTACTCCTGGATCAGGTAGAGGAAGCGCCCGCGCTCGGTTGCCGCAAGCGCATTGCGGGCCAGATGCGCCGTCCACCAGGTGCTCGCGACGAACCGGTCCGCACGGCTCATCTCGATCGACGGCGATTCCCGCCCGAACGCCACCTCGATGCCGTCGAACAATCCAGCCAGGCCGCTGTACGACTCCACGGTGCGGCGCCAGTCGGGCGGCAGCGGCCCCACCGGGTCCACCGTGACGATCCGGACCCGCCTGCCGCGTTCCGCCAGCTTCGCGGCGAGGTTGAACTTGCCGATGTACCCGCCGAAGAAGTGCTCCAGGTCGATCGTCGGGATCAGGAGGTTGACGCGCTCCGGCGCGTCGTCGCGCGGCGCGAAGTCGAGTGGCGACAGCTTCTCGTGGATCACCCTCAGCGTCTGAGGCTCCGGGCTGCGCCTGCCCGGCTTCAGCGCCAGCCGCGCCGGCGGACGGGTATCGAGCCGGACGCGCCGAGGCGGCGGGCCCGCGCGCACGCTTGCGCCGACGGCGTGGCGCCAGGCGAACCCGAACAGCAGCCCCAGCTCGGCGCCGAGCGTCTCCGGCCGGCCGGCGAACTCGCGCGTCGCGCGCGCCGCCAGCCAGCCGAGCGGCGCGAGCGAGCTGTCCGCGCGGGCGAAGCGGTCGAGCGAGCGCCGCTTCGCCGCGGCCATCCGGTCGCCGCAGCGGAGCTCGAGGATGGTCTGGAACTGGAGCAGCCGGCAGGCGTCGACGAAGTAGGTCAGCCGCCAGAGCTGCACGCGGGCGCGCAGAGGGCGGCGCCAGCCTCGCAGGCGCTCGCCCAGCCGCGCCATGCGGTTGGCGTTCGCGTGCCCGAGCACCGCGTCGCCGTGCTGGGTGTAGTCATACAGCGGGCGCTCCACGAACTCCACGTCGCCGAGCGCGAGCGCCGTCAGCCCGAGCCAGTGGTCGTGGAAGTGGTGGAACTGCCCCGGCGGGAACGGCAGCGCGCTGTCGAGGAGGTCGCGCCGGAACAGCGAGGCCGCCCCGGTCACCGAGTTGGCCATCAACACCGACGCGATGTCGGTGTGGTTGTTGCGTCGCTCCTGCCAGTAGGTGTCGGACAGCACCCGGCCCTCGGCGTCCACGATGCGAGCGTCGGAGTACACGAGCTGGCCGCCGCCGATCTCACGCAGGAGCGTCTCGAGCTTGTCGGGATCCCAGCGGTCGTCCTGGTCGGCGAGCGCCACGTACTCGGCGCCAGCGGGGGCGAGCGCCAGCGCCCGTTCGAAGTTCCGGTAGAAGCCAATCCGCTCCGGCGAGCGCGAGATCACGAAGCGAGGATCGCCGTCCAGCTCGCGCTGGAGCGCCTCGAACCTGGCCGTGCTGGAGCAGTCGTCGCTCACAACGCAGATCCAGTTGCCGTGGGTCTGGGCACGGAGCGACTCGACCTGGCCGCGGAACAGCTGCGGGGCGGGCTCGTGCGTCGCCATGCAGATGCAAACGAACGGCTCCGCCCCGGGCTCGGGAGGGTCGAGCTCGAGCGGCGCCGGCAGCTCCTCGATCCGGACCCGGCCCAGCTCGGCGGCCTGCTCGGACCCGTCGGCGAGCCTGGCCCGGACGGTGAGGGTTAGCTCCTCGCCGGGGCTGCCTCGGCGGACCGGGACCACTCCCCAGAACCCGCTCAGCAGGCTCCCCGGAGGAGCCCCCGGGGAGAGCGCGTCGACCACGTCGCCGCGCGGCATCCGCTCGGCGCTCGCGGGGGTGACCTCGCCGTCGAGCACGAGCTCCACGTGCCGCACCTCGGCGCGCGGCGACGCGCACCAGCCGCACGCGAACAGCGCGCTGCCGCGCCCGACCGCCAGCGTCTGCGGGAGCGGGAAGTCAAGTGCTGCGATCAGCTCCTCAGCCAGGGCGCGGACCCTACAGCGCGCTCGTTCCGTCGAGCCCGGCTGAGCGTCTGGTAGCAATTCGCCGATGCGAGTTGCCGTCGACGGCCGCGCGCTCCGGCCCGGCACGGCCCGCGCGAGAGGGGTGGCGCGCTATCTGCGCTCGCTGCTGGACGCGCTCGGTCGGCACGACCCGCGTGACGACTACGTCCTGGTCGACCCGGGGCGCGCGCGCCTCGCCGCAGCCGCGCTCACGGCACGGCCTCGGCTCGACCGGATCGCGGGCGGCTGCGACGTCGTGTGGCTGCCCGCCCCCGCCCCGGCCGCCGTATCACCCGGCGTGCCCTACGTCCTGACGGTGCACGACCTCTCCTTCGAGCACAGGCCGCGGGACTACCCGCTCTACGACCGGGGCTGGCACCGGCTCGCCCGCCCCGGGCGGCTCGCGCGAGGCGCACGGCTCGTGCTGTGCGACTCCGAGGCCACTCGCAGGTCCGCCATCCAGGAATGGGGGCTGGCGGAGGAGCGCACGCGCACGGTCCTTCCGGGGGCCGGACGCGAGCCGGCCCCGGGCGGCCTGCTGCCGGAGGGCGTCCCCGAGCGCTTCATCCTGTCCGTGGGCGCGCTCGAGCCGCGGAAGCTGCCAGGGGTGCTAGTCGAGGCGCACGGGATCGCTCGCCGCGAGGGCCTCTCCGCCGGCCTCGTGTTCGCGGGCGACGGACCGCTGCGAGCGGAGCTCGAGCGCTCCGGTGCGACGGTGCTCGGCCACCTCGACGACGCTGCCCTTGACGCGCTGTATGGGCATGCGCTCGCACTCGCGTGCGTGTCGCGCGAGGAGGGCTTCGGGTTCACGCCGCTCGAGGCGTTCGCGCGCGGGACGCCCGCCGTGGTCAGCGACCTGCCGGTGTTCCACGAGACGCTCGGCGACGGCGCGTTCCGGGTGCCCGCCGGCGACGCCGACGCCCTC
>Ga0075428_100005972_pt1 | contig 13525 bp, 13 predicted proteins | sample RhiMetdeltSRZDD2_FD_75291 | JGI IMG/M metagenome (GOLD analysis project Ga0075428, IMG submission 75291) | Populus rhizosphere microbial communities from Tennessee, USA - Rhizosphere MetaG P. deltoides SRZDD2 | ecosystem: Host-associated > Plants > Roots > Rhizosphere > Soil | place: USA...
GGTCACGCCGCGGTCACGGCCGAACGCCGCGAGCTCGACCAGCTCGTCGTCGTTGACGCCCCGCATCACGACGGTGTTGATCTTGACCGGCGCCAACCCGGCTTCGACGGCCGCGTCGACCCCGTCCAGCACCGAGTCGAGCTGGTCCCGCAGGGTCAGGTCCGCGAAGCGCTCGGATCGCAGCGTGTCGAGCGAGATGTTGACCCGGGACAGCCCGGCAGCCTTCAGTTCGGGCGCCAGCGTCCGCAGGGTCGCGCCGTTGGTGGTCATGGCCAGGTTGACGCCCAGCGCCGCCAGCTTGGCGACCAGCCGCGGGAGGTGGGCCCGCACCGTCGGCTCACCGCCGGTCAGCCGGATGCTGTCGATCCCGAACCGCTCGACGCACACCCGCGCGACCCGCTCGATCTCCTCGAAGGTGAGCAGGTCCTCCCGCGGCATCCAGACCATGCCCTCGGCCGGCATGCAGTAGGTGCAGCGGAAGTTGCAGCGATCGGTGACCGAGATGCGCAGGTCACGGTGGACCCGCCCGTAGCTGTCCACCAGCTCGACGGGATCGACGGGATCGACCAGCTCGTCGACCTCGGTGAAATCCGGCTGCTCGGTCCACTCGGTCGCCACGCGGCCCAGCCTAGGGGGGAGCGAGCGTCAGGCCTCCCCGAGCAGCAGCAGGTCGACCCGGTCGCCCGCCGAGACACCCGGACCGTCGGGGAGGACGGCCAGGGCGTTGGCCCGGGCCATGGCGCTCAGCTGGTGGGAGCCCTGCCCACCGGCCGACCGGACGTGCAGCTCGCCGTCCGCCACTCGGGCCACGACCCGGACGAACTGGACCTTGCCGTCCGGTCGCCGGGGCAGGTCCTCGTCCGCCCGCCCGGCCAGGGAGGGACGGAGCAACCGGGCGTCGGGATGGCCCGCCCGACGCCGGATCGCCGGTCGGGCGAACAGCTCGAAGCTGACCATGGACGACACCGGGTTGCCGGGCAGGCCCAGGACCGGTACCTCGGCCACCACGCCGAAGGCGAGCGGCTTCGCAGGCTTGATGGCCACCTGCATCCACCGCATGGCGCCGCCGCCCGCCGAGGCCAGGTTGTCGAGCACCACCTTGACCAGGTCGGTGTCCCCCATCGACACGCCACCAGTGCTCAGCACCACGTCACAGCCTTCCGCCCCGGCGGTGATGACGGCGGTGATGGAGGCCTCGTCGTCGACGACGTGCCCCAGGTCGACCGGCACCGCCCCTGCAGCCGCAGCCAACGCCAGCAGGGTCGGTCGGTTGCTGTCGTAGATCTGGCCCGGACCGAGCGGCCCGGTCTGGACCAGCTCGTCGCCCGTCGACAGCACGCCCACCCGCGGCCGGGGGTGGACCGGGAACCGCTCGACGCCCACCGTCCGGAGCGCGCCAAGGCGCCCAGGCGTCAGCTCGTCGCCCGCCACCACGATCACGTCACCCGGCCTGAAGTCGTCGCCGGGCGGGCGGATGTGATCGCCGGCCACGGCCGGCTCGTGGATCTCGACCTGCTCGCCGCCGACCTCGCCGGCGCCGTTCAGGCGGGTGGTGTGCTCCACCATCACCACCGCGTCGGCGCCCTCGGGGATCGGTGCTCCGGTGAAGATGCGCATGGCCTCGCCGGCCCGCAGGGGACGCGACGCCGGGTGACCCGCGGCCACCTCGCCCACCACCGGGAGGCGCACCGGCACCGTCGCCACGTCGGCCGCCCGCACCGCATACCCGTCCATCGCGGTGTTGGCGAAGGCCGGCACCGCCGCCGCGGCGACCACGTCGGCCGCGACCACCTGGCCCGACGTCGCCTCGGACCACCCGACCTCGACCGGCTCCAGCGCACGGCAACCAGCCAGAACGGTCGCCTGCGCCTCCTCGAGGGGGATCAACACACAGCCACTACTACACGATGCCGCGGCGGTGGACGACCTCGGCGAGGAACTGCGCGAAGTCCGGACCGAGATCCTCGCGGTCCAGCGCCAGCTCGACCGTGGCCCGCAGATAGTCGATCTTCTTCCCGATGTCGAAGCGGCCACTCTCGAACACGAAGCCGTACACCGGCTGGTCGGCCAGCAGCACGCCGATGGCGTCGGTGAGCTGGATCTCGCCGCCGACGCCGGGCTTGGTCTCGCGCAACGCATCGAAGATCTGCGGCGTGAACACGTAGCGCCCGAGCACGGCGAGGTCGGACGGCGCGTCCTCGGGGGCCGGCTTCTCGACGATGCTCCGGACCCGCACCAGCCCGTCGACCGCCGGGTCGGGGTCGCCCTCGACGCAGCCGTAGGCCGAGATCTCCTCCCGCGGGAAGGACTTCAGCGCGATCACCGACGCCTGGTGCCGCTGGTGGGCCTCGATCATCTCCTCCAGGACCGTCGAGCGCTCGTCCATGATGTCGTCGCCGAGCAGCACGGCGAAGGACTCGTCGCCCACGTGCTTGCGGGCCACCGCGACGGCGTGGCCGAGGCCCAGCGCCTCGCCCTGCCGGACGTAGTGGATGTCGGCCAGGTCGGCCAGCCGGCGGATCTCGCTCAGGAGGTCGTACTTCCCCGCCGCCTCGAGCGATTGCTCCAGCTCGATGGACCGGTCGAAGTGGTCCTCGAGGCTGCGCTTGCCGCGGCCGGTGATGATGAGGATGTCGTCGATGCCGACCCGCACCGCTTCCTCGACCACGTACTGGATCGCCGGCTTGTCCACCACGGGCAGCATCTCCTTGGGCTGCGCCTTGGTGGCCGGGAGGAAGCGGGTCCCCAACCCCGCCGCAGGGATGACGGCCTTCCTGACGGTGGTCATTGCCGAAACGTACCCTCCTCACCCTGCACTAGCCGACGGATGTTCCCGCTGTGGCGCAAGACGACCAGAGCCTCGCAGGCCACCAGCCCGGCCAGCTCCCAGCCCGGGACGCCGGTCAGCGCGGCGGTGACCGGCACAACGACCGCCGCGGTCAGCGACCCCACCGACCCGACGCGGGTGACAGCGACCGCCAGCCCGTACGCCACTGCGCCCACCAGGGCCACCACGGGGAACAGGACCAGCACCATCCCGGCCGCCGTGGCGACGCCCTTGCCACCGCGGAACCGCCGGGTGACCGGCGCTATGTGGCCCACCACCGCGGCCACGCCGCACGCCACCCCCAACCCGTGTCCGCCGACCGCCCAGCCGAGAGCGGCAGCGAGCGCGCCCTTGCCCCCGTCGCCGAGCAGGGTCAGCAGCGCCGCGCGCCGCCCGGCCGTCCGCAGGACGTTCGTCGCGCCCGGGTTCCCGGAGCCCGCCGCGGTCGGATCGACGCCGGTGCGCCGGCCGACCAGCAGTGCCGTGGGGAACATCCCGAGCACGTAGGACACGACGACGCAGATCACAGCGACCAGCACCGTCAGCTCACGGTAATTGGTGTTAGCCTTGGCACTCGGAAGCTGAGAGTGCTAACGAAGCCCGGGAGCTCAACGGAGAGTCGACATGCCCACCTATGAGTACCGCTGCAAGAGCTGCGGCGAGCATCTCGAGGTCGTCCAGTCGTTCACTGACGATCCATTGACCGAGTGCCCTGCGTGCCGGGGTCAGCTCCGCAAGGTCTTCGGCTCCATCGGCATCGCCTTCAAGGGCAGCGGCTTCTACAAGACCGATTCCCGCTCGGCCGCCAAGGCCGCGTCGGGCAACGGTTCGTCGGAGGGGAAGTCCGAGACGAAGTCCGCGTCCACGTCGGACGCCAAGTCGTCCTCGTCCGAGTCGAGCTCGTCGGCGAAGTCGTCGTCCGGCGGCTCCAACTCGAGCGGCGCCTCCGAAGCCAAGTCGGCATGAGCGCGCTGCTGGGGGGCAGCCCCGACACCGGCGTGCGGGCCGACGTCGGTGTCATCGGCGGGTCCGGGCTCTACGCACTGCTCGACGAGGTCGAGGAGGTCACGGCGATCACGCCCTACGGTCCACCGTCGGCGCCGGTGACCATCGGCGAGGTCGCGGGCCGCCGGGTGGCGTTCCTGCCCCGCCACGGGCTCGGCCACACGCTCCCGCCGCACAAGGTGCCGTACCGGGCCAACCTGTGGGCGCTCGGCCAGCTGGGCGTCCGAGCCATCTTCGGTCCCTTCGCCTGCGGGTCCCTGCAGCCGGACATCCACCCGGGCCAGTTCGTGGTGGTGGACCAGCTGGTCGACCGGACCTACGGCCGCGACTCCACCTTCTTCGACGGCGAGGTGAGCCCCGAGGGGTTCACGGCCGTCAACCACGTCACCTTCGCCGAGCCGTACCACCCCGGCCTGCGCAGCGTGGCCATCGAGGCCTGCAACGCCGAGGACGTGGCCGTCCACGAGACCGGCACGGTGGTCGTCATGAACGGGCCGCGGTTCTCGACCAAGGGAGAGTCCCGCTGGTACAGCGCGCAGGGCTGGGAGGTCATCAACATGACCCAGATGCCCGAGGCCGTCCTGGCCGCCGAGCTGGAGATCCCGTACGCGGCGATCGCGCTGATCACGGACTACGACGTGGGCCTGGAGGGCACCGACGGCATCGCGCCGGTGACCATGGAGGAGGTCTTCGCCACGATGGAGCGCAACGCCGAGGTGGTGCGGAAGGTCCTGTTCCGGGCGATCGAGCTGCTCCCCGACGAGCTGCTGGCGCGCGGCTGACCATGCGGCCACCTGCTCCCTCGACCCCTTGAGCCCTTGACCCCTTGACTTCGAGCGCACTCGAAGTCCTACGGTCATCGTCGTGACCGTGACTGCGATCGAGGCGCCGGCAATCCCGGATCCGGCCGCCCCGAGGACCTACACCATCGCCGAGGTAGCCGAGAAGCTGGGGGTGACGGCGCACACGCTGCGCTACTACGAGCGGATCGGCCTGGTCGACGTGGGCCGTGACACTGGCGGGCGCCGGCAGTACACGGACGACGACGTGGGTCGGATCCAGTTCGTCACCCGGCTGCGCGCGGCCGATCTCCCGATCAGCCGCATCCAGCACTACTTCGCGCTGGTCGCCGCCGGCCCCCACACCGAGCCCGAGCGCCTCGCCCTGCTCGAAGGGCACCGGGACGAGGTCCGGGCCCGGCTCGCCAGCCTGGAGGACGCGCTGGCCACCATCGAGTTCAAGATCGCCGTCTACGGCGGCAGCCTGACGGCCTGCGTCGCCCCTGCCGAGCTGCCCGGGCCACCGAGCGAGCCCGGTCCCGACCGCTGAGCCAGCCGCGGCCTACCGCGCGGTCCGATCCTCCGAGAAGGAGCTTCCCATGTCCCCGTCCCCCACCCCTGTCCCGTCGCGCGCCCTGGGTCGCTCCGGCCTCACCGTCGGCGCCCTCGGCCTCGGCTGCATGAGCATCAGCACGGTCTACGGGCCGGGCGACGAGACCGAAGGCATCGCCACCATCCACCGAGCCGTCGAGCGGGGGGTCACGTTGTTCGACACCGCCGACATCTACGGCCTCACCACCAACGAGGAGCTGGTCGGCAAGGCTCTGGCCCCCTACCGGGACCGCATCGTCCTCGCCACCAAGTTCGGCATCGTCTTCCGACCCGGCGACACCTTCCCCCGCGGGACCAACGGCCGGCCGGAGTACGTGCACCAGGCCTGCGACGCGTCCCTCCAGCGCCTCGGAACGGACCACATCGACCTCTACTACCAGCATCGAGCCGATTCCGAGGTGCCGATCGAGGAGACGGTGGGCGCGATGGCGGAGCTGGTGGCGGCGGGCAAGGTCCGCCACCTCGGTCTGTCCGAGGCCTCGGTGGACACCATCCGCCGCGCCGCCGCCACCCACCCCATCGCGGCGTTGCAGAGCGAGTGGTCGCTGTGGAGCCGGGATCTCGAGGATGAGATCGTCGGCGTCTGCCGCGAGCTCGGCATCGGGATCGTGCCCTACAGCCCGCTGGGCCGGGGCATGCTGGCGGGCGCGGTGTCCAGCGCCGACGACCTGCACGACACCGACTTCCGCCGGGGCAACCCCCGGTTCCAGGGCGAGGCGCTGAGCCAGAACCTGCAGCTCGTGGACGAGGTGCGGGCCGTGGCCGCCGGGCGGGGAGCCACGCCGGCCCAGGTCGCCCTGGCCTGGGTGCTGGCGCGGGGCGACGACGTGGTGCCGATCCCCGGGACCAAGCGGGTGCGCTACCTGGACGACAACCTCGGCGCCCTGGACGTCGAGCTGACCGACGACGACCTCCGCCGCCTGGACGCCCTGCAGCCCGCCGGCGCCCGCTACGAGGACATGACCTGGGTCGACCGCACCACCCGACCTTCGGAGTGATATACACTCAAATACCATGTCACGGCCTCTCGTGGACCCGTGGGTGCTGGCGGTCCGCGCCCGGAGGATCATGGTCAGACCGGTGGTCCGGCGGCTCCTGGTGCTGATGGTCGCCGCCGGCACGGGGCTGACGGTCGTGGCGCTGGTCCGCTCGGCGGACCAGGCCCGCGACCGCTGGGGAGCGACGCGGACGGTTGCCGTCGCGCGTCACGACCTGGCGCCGGGCGAGACCATCGACGGCGGGTCCGCCGAGCTCCGGGAGCTGCCCGAGGCGGCCGTGGCTACCGAGGCGCTGGCGGCGGTTCCCGTCGGAGCGGTGGTCCGGCAGCCGGTCGCGGCCGGCGAACCGCTGCTCGGCGATCGCATCGCGCCCGGGGGTCTCACCGGCGTCGCGGCACTGGTCCCGGCCGGCCACCGGGCGATCGCGATCCCGGTCGAGCCGCTGGGCGTGCCGCGGGTGGTCGTGGGCGACCAGGTCGACGTGCTCGCCGTCCTGGCCCCGGCCCTGGCCGCGCCTGCGGTGGATGGCAGCGAGGAGACCGATCCGAGCGAGGTGGACAGCCTCGACGGCCTCGCCACCGTCGGCCAGACCGCCATTCCCGTCGTCGAGCGGGCGGTGGTCGTCGACGTGGCCGACGGAGCGGTCACCATCGCCGTCGCCGAGCGGGACGTCCCCGCCGTCGCGACCGCCCTCGCCTACGGGCCCGTCCTCCTCACCCTGGCCGGCGCCTGACGTGCCCGGAGCTGACCGGCGGTCAGCGCCAGGGAGTGGCGAGGATGGCGAGGACGGCGAAGCCGACGATCAGCCGGTAGAGCACGAACGGAGCGAACGAGTGGCTGCGCACCAGCTTCAGCGTTCCCCAGACCGCGATGTACCCGGTGATCGCCGAGCTGACGATGCCCCAGAAGAACGCGGCCCGCATGTCGTCGGGCACGCCGCCTTCCCCCTGCACGTCGATGAACTTGAACACCAGAGCCCCGGCGATGATCGGCAGGCTCATGAGGAAGGCGAACCGGGCGGCTGCATCGCGACCCAACCCCAGGAACCGGCCGGCGGTCATCGTCACGCCCGACCGCGACACCCCCGGCTGCAGGGCGAGCGCCTGGCCGAGGCCCATCACGATGGCATCCTTCCGGCTCACCTCGTCGATGGTCCGCTTGCCGAGCGCGCCGTCGGCCCACGCCAACGCCAGGCCCCCGACGATCAGCATGACCGCGATGGCGGCGATCTGGTCGGTGTTCTCCTCGATGGTGTCGGCGAACAACCCGCCGACGACCGCGGCCGGCAGCGCCGACAGCGCGATCAACCAGGCCAGGCGGCCGTCCTTGCGCTTGGGGTCGAGGATGGCGGCCCGCACCAGCCGACGGATGTCCGAGCGGAAGTAGACGACCGCGCCGACCAGCGTGCCCAGGTGCAATGCGACGTCGAAGGTCTTCTCGAGCGATTCGTTGCCCGCGAAGTCGTTCCAGCCGAACAGCCAAGGGACCAGGATCAGGTGACCCGCCGACGAGATGGGCAGGTACTCGGACAGACCTTGCACGATGCCGAGAACGATGGCGTGAAGGATCGACACTGGTCCTCACCGATGTAGAGCGCTGTGCGGAGCGAGCATCGTCATCGGCCGAGCCCATTCCCCGCAAGCGCGGTCGAAGCGGTCCCGCCATTCGGATAGCCCGCCGCCGAGGCTAAACGAAAAGGCGCCGGCCGAGGGCGACGAGCCGCCCCGCTACGCGCCACTGAGGGTCACATGATCGATGACGAGGGGTGACGCTGCGGTGCCGCCGGGAGTCCGCTCCTGGTCGCCGCCCACCAGCCGCACATCGAGCAGCAGCCGCTGGATGGTGGAGGCGATCGTCGCTTCGCGCACCGGCTCGGCCAGAGCTCCGTCGCGGATCATCAGGCCCTGGACCCCCACCGAGAAGTCGCCGGAGATGGGGTTGACCCCGGAGTGGAGCCCGCTCATCGACTGCACGAGGACGCCGAGCTCGACCTGTGCGATCAGCTCCTCCAGGGTGCCCTCGCCCGGCGTGATGGCGAGCGCCTGGGCGCCGACACCCGGCGTCGACCGGTACCCCCGGACCGCCGAGGCCGTCGACGGCGTACCCGCGCGGCGGCCGGTGTAGGTGTTGTGGAGGAAGCCCCGGAGGACACCCCCGTCGATCAGGGAGATCCGCCGGGTGGCCAAGCCCTCGCCGTCGTGGGTGTCGGCACCCAGCGAGAGCGGGTCGGTCGGGTCGTCGACCACGTGCAGCAGCGGCGACGCGATGGCATCGCCACGGCGGTCGGCGAACGGCGAACGCCCCTTGAGCACCGCTTCGCCGTTCAACATGCCGGCCGCCAGACCGACCAGGGACGCCGCCATGCGGGGCTCGAGCGCCAGGGTGACCACCCCGCTGGCGGGTTGGCGTGCTCCGAGGAGGCGGGTGGCCCGCTCGACCGCGTCGACCGCGGCTTCCTGGAGGTCGATCTCGTCGGGCGACCGTCCGACCGACACGCCGAAGCCGGTCTGGGTCTCGTCGCCGTCCTCGGCCAGCGCCGTCACCGCCAGGTGGCAGCCGGTGCTGCGGCCCCAGGCCTCGATGCCGGTGGACGTCGCGACCGCGCCCTCCCCGATGCCGTCGCCCCACACCGCGTTGCGCACACCGACCATGCGCGGGTCACCGGCCAGCACGGCGGCTTCGAGATCGAGCGCCAGAGCCACCTTGCGGTCGGTGGGCAGGCTGTCGAGGCCGTCGCGCCACAGGTCGAGGTCGGGCGGCGCCACGCCGTCGGGCTCGGCCAGGCCGATCCACTCGTCGGGCTCGGCGAAGGTCGCGTTGTCGCGGGCCTCGGCCAGCGCCTCGGCCACGACGGCGTCCTCCAGCGATGCGGCCCAGGCGAAGCCCTGGCGAGACTCGTGGACCACCCGGACACCGATGCCGGCCGAGGTCGCCTGGGTCAGCGATTCGACCTCGCCGCCGTGCACCTTGACCGAGGCCGAGCGATGGCGGGCGACGTAGGCCTCGACCTGCTCGCCCGCGGACGCCGCGCCCGCAACCTTCCGGGCCAGCTCGAGCAGCTCGCTGTCGGTGTGGGCCGAGGTCACTGGCCGGAGATGGCGACGTCGCGGATGACGAGGCTGACGCCCGCGGCGCTCATGGTCAGCCAGGTCAGGTCGCTGCCCACCGCGGTCACGTCCTGGAGCAGCTTCTGCAGCGTGGAGGCGATGGTGAACTCGCGCAGGGGCTCGGCCAGCCCGCCGCCGCGGATCCGGAGGCCCTGCGCGCCGGTCGACAGGTCGCCCGACACCGGGTTCACACCGGAGTGCAGGCCGGAGACCTCCTGCACCAGGACGCCGTGGTCGACGCCGCCGATCAGCTCCTCCGGCCCGAGCTCGCCGGGGGCCAGCGCCACGGCTCGACACGACGCGCCCGGCGTGCTCTTGAACCCGTCCCGAACGGCGGAGCCCGTGGAGGCGGTGCCCATGCGGCGGGCGGTCCAGCTGGAGTGGACGAAGCCGCGAAGGGTCCCGGCCTCGATGAGCGGAACCCGCCGGCTGGCCAGCCCTTCGTCGTCGACCGGGCTGGCGCCCCAGGCGCGGCCGTCGGTCGGGTCCTCGACGAGGGTGACGATCGGGGCGGCCACGGTCTCGTCGACCCGGTCGGCGAACAGCGACCGGCCCCGCACCACCTCGTCGGCCGACAGCGTCCCGGCCACGATCCCGAGGAGCTGCGCCGATACCCAGGGGTCGAGGACCACCGTCAGCCGCCCGGACGGAGGCTTGACCGCGCCGAGCATGCGGGTGGCCCGATCGGCAGCGTCCCGCGCCGCCCGGTCGATGTCGAGGTCGTCGACGGTGCGACCGACCGAGAAGCCGAAGCCGGTCTGGGTCTCGTCGTCGTCGCCGGCCAGCGAGAAGCCGACGATCTCGCAGCCGGTGTAGCGGGACGCCCGGCGGAGGCCGGTGGTGGTCGCGATCACGACCTCGGTGGCGGTGTCGGCGTAGTCGGCCGACTCCACACCGACGATCCGCCCGTCGGCGGCGCGGATCGCGTTCTCGAGCTCGACGGCCATCGCAACCTTGCGCTCGGTGGGCACGTCGAGCAGGTCGTCGCGCCACAGGTCGACCTCGGGCGGCTCGACACCGTCGTCGACGGCCAGCCCCGCCCACTCGTCGGGCTCGGCGAAGGCAGCGTTGTCGCGGGCTTCGGCGAGTGCGTCGCGCACCGCCTCGGCGTCGAAGGTTCCGCAGTAAGCGAACCCCTGGCGGCCGTCCCGGACCACCCGGACGCCCACGCCCAGGGACTCGGCCACCGACAGCTGCTCGACCTCGCCCTCGTAGGCCCGGATCTGGGCGTCGCGGGACCGGGCGACGTAGGCCTCCACCTGCTCGTCGCCCTCGGCCCCCTCCAGGACCAGGTCCGCGACGTCCGGCAGGTCCAGGGCGGTCACGCTGCGGTGCCGCCGATGGTCAGAGCCTGGACCCGCAGGGTGGGGACGCCGTCGCCGACCGGGACCCCCTGGCCGTCCTTGCCGCAGGTGCCCGGGTGGCCCATCGAGAAGTCGTGGCCCACGGCGTCGATGTCGGTCAGCACCTTGGGCCCGTTCCCGATGAGGTTCCCCTCGCGCAGCGGGTCGGTGATCTGCCCGTCCTCGATCAGGTAGGCCTCGGTCATCCCGAAGACGAAGTCGCCGGTGGCCGTGTTGACCTGGCCGCCCCCGAGCGAGGCGATGTACACGCCGCGCTCGGTCGAGGCCACGATGTCGTCGGGCTCGCTCTCGCCGCCGACCAGGTACGTGTTGGTCATGCGGACCATCGGCAGGTGCTGGTAGCTCTGGCGGCGGCCGTTGCCCGAGCGCGGCCGGCCTTCCTTGCGGGAGCGGAGGAAGTCCCACATGTAGTCGGTGAGGATGCCGTCCTGGATCAGCACGTTGCGCTGGGCGGGCGTGCCCTCGTCGTCGATCGCGTACGCACCCCACTCCTCGGCCATGGTCCCGTCGTCGACCAGTGTCACGAGCGGCGAGGCCACCTGCTGGCCCAACCGGCCCTTGAACACCGAGGCGCCCTTGTCGACCAGGTCCTTCTCGAGCCCGTGCCCGCACGCCTCGTGGAACAGGACGCCACCCCCGCCGGGACCGATGACCACCGGCATGGTGCCCGACGGAGCCGGTCGGGCCTGGAGCTTGGTGACGGCCCGCCGGGCGGCGGTGCGGGCGATGTCCTCGACCTCGTAGCGGTCGAAGAGCTCGAAGCCGATGGTGCGGCCCACGGTCTCGTAGCCGGTCTGCATCCCGGTGTCGCCGAAAGCCACCGTCGACACCACGAACAGGGTGCGGACCTGGTCGTCACCGGCCAGCAGCCCGTCGCTGTTGGCCACCAGGATCTGGCGGCGGGAGTCGCCGTAGCGGGCGCGGACCTGCCGGATGGCCTCACCCTCGGCCCGGGCGGCCTCGTCGGCCCGGCGCAGCAGCTCGACCTTGGCGCCCTTGCCGACGCTCTCGGGCGGGATGCCGACGTCGTTCGGGCGCGGCGCGGTCTGCCGGGTCAGCTCGACGGTTCGCACGCCGCCGCCGCCCGAACGGGCCGCAGCCGCCGCGGCCTCGGCGGCCGATTGCAGCCCCGCCTCGGTCAGGTCGGCGGTGTGGGCGAAGCCGGTGGTGTCGCCGACCACGACCCGGATGCCGGCGCCGCGGTCGCGCCCCGATGACAGCTCCTCGACCCGGCCGTCGTCGAGCATGGCCGAGGACGAGCGCTTGTCTTCCACGAACACCTCGGCGAACTCGCCGCCGGTGCGTAGGGCTGCTCCGAGGGTTCGCTGGATGACGGCTTCGTCGAGCACAGGAGCACCTCGCTTGTCGGGGTGGGCGGAACGTTGGGTGGTGCGGTGGAATGCCGGTGGGCGAGGCGAGGCAAGTCGAGCTGCCCGCGCCAGAGGGTTTGGCGGAAGGGCGAAGCCCCGGTCTTTCGCCCGCCAGTGACGTGGCTGCCTACTGTACCCCGGTGCCCTTGGATCCCGGACGAGCCGCCAAGGTCGTGCTGCTGGTCGGCGACGCCGACACCGCGGTGGCGCTTCGGTCGGGTGACGTTCCCGTGCTGGCCACGCCGCGGCTGATCGCGCTGTGCGAGGAGGCTGCCGTCGAGGCTGTGGCCGGGGAGCTGCCCGCGGGCCGGACGACGGTCGGCATGCGGGTCCAGCTCGACCACCTGGCCCCGACGGCGGTGGGTCACACCGTCACCGCGGAGGCCACCCTGGAGAAGGTGGAGGGCCGCCGCCTGACCTTCACGGTGTCGGCCACCGACGACCGCGGCCTGGTCGCGGCCGGTCGGGTGACCCGGGTCGTGGTCGACGTCGACCAGTTCCTCGAGAAGTGCCACTAGCGCCGCGCTGACGGGCCGGGTCGTCTCGGGGAGATCTACCGTCACCGGCCGGTCGTAGCCGTCGAGGTCCAGGCGGACCTCTCCGCCGTCCAGCACAGCCCTGATTCGGCGGAGGCGATGGTGACGGTCGATCCAGGCGTCGACGGGCCCGGTGACCGGGAGGCCGGCGAGCACTGCACCTGACGTCGGGACCCGGAGGTGGGTCGCTCCCGGAGGCCCGCCCCGCTCACGATCGGCCATGGCGGCGACCTCGGACCCGGCCTCGAGCAGCAGCCCGCGTAGCTGCTCACCCGCCCGCGGCAGGCCGACCCGGGACCACACCAGCTCGTCGGCACCGCCGACGACCTCCAGCCAAACGGCGGGATCGACCCCCAGCGCCGCGCCCGCCGGCCCGGGCTGGATCGCCAGCAGGCCGCCGGCCACCGCGACCCGCAGCGCCGGCAGCCGCTCATGACCGCGGATCATGCTCGTCGCCCGCCACAACCGGTGCTCCCCGGTGTCGAAGGCCCCCTCGTCGACCAGCCGCACCCTCGCCCCACCATCCGGACCATCCGGTGAGTCGAGCGCCAGGACCCACCGGTAGTGGAGGCGGCGGACCGCACCGTTGCGCTCGCGGACCACGGCCAGCAGGTCCGGGGGGTCGTCCGGCGTTCCGTCCCCTTCGCCCGGCAGCCGGATCCCGCTGGCCGGGAACCCCGCCGTGACCAGCACCAACACGGTCACCAGCACCGCCAGAGCTCTCGCTGCTCGCCACACCGCGCACCTCCCAAGGTCCCGAGGACGTGGAGGTGGGAGTAGCGAGGGGTGCCCCACCGAGCACCGCCAGGGCAGCGTAGCCTGCTCGCATGAGGCCAACGGGCCGCGAATGGCGGACGAACGAAACGGGAACCACCGAGGAATCCCGGTCGTAGAATTGGTGTTGGAGCCCGTGCCGGACGTTCAAAG
>Ga0075428_100005973_pt1 | contig 13525 bp, 9 predicted proteins | sample RhiMetdeltSRZDD2_FD_75291 | JGI IMG/M metagenome (GOLD analysis project Ga0075428, IMG submission 75291) | Populus rhizosphere microbial communities from Tennessee, USA - Rhizosphere MetaG P. deltoides SRZDD2 | ecosystem: Host-associated > Plants > Roots > Rhizosphere > Soil | place: USA...
CCCCCCCCAGCCGCGCAGCACGGCGGGGGTTATGCACCACAACCCCAGGAAAACGCACAAAGTGGTGCAAAACTCTCGCCGCCTGTTGAGACTCGTAGGATTCCGCCGTCCACTAGCCAATCGTCGCAACCGGCTGCTGCTACGACGGTTTCCAGTGGCGGCTTGGCAGCCATTATTGAGACGCCGCCGCAGCCTGACCGTGAAGTTTTGCAACACCCAGCGTCTGGCGGTGCAGAACCCGCGATTCGGCTCGAGATTTCGCCGTCTCCACAGTCTGGCGAGGAGCGAGCCCTGATTGCCGAGGGATTTGCGCTGCTGGTCAGCGAGGTGCGGCGCACCAACCGCGGCGGCCGGCCAACGGTCATCGACGAACCGATGAAGGCCCGGATTTCGACGCTGATGGGAGCGGGACTGTCGCTGCGGCAAGCGGCGGCCTGCCTGGGAATCAACCACGCGACGATTTCGCGAGCGCTGGTCGCCGATGAGCAGCTCAAGCACGACGTGGAAGTGGCCCGGACGCGGTCCACCCTCCACCCGCTGGCCTGCATCCTCCGCGAGGCCGGCAAGAACTGGAAAGCGGCCGTGTGGCTGCTCGAGCATTTGGGCACCGTCGCTTACAACGAGAAAACGCCCCAGGAAAAGGCCGAAATAAGCGCCAGGTCGTCGGCGATGACCGTCCTGGAGCACCAGTTGAAGGAGCGGATGGTGGCTGAGGCCAGGGCGTCGCTGACGGCGCGGAAAAGGGGAGGCCAATCGCCGGCCCCGTGACGGCAGCGGTAATCGGCGATCCCCAGGCGCGCCGCCGCTGGTCACCTGGTTGCGGCGCTCGGTGCGTACGGCACAACCGCCACAACCGCGCCTCGACTGTGCTGGCGGAATCAGCCCGCTTTCGCCCATCGACAATTCTGCGGCTGCCCTTTCCGTGTGACCTACGATTGTCGGACCACAGGGGGGCCCCTGTGCGCACCTTGATTGCAGCGGAGGAACCAATGTTACCAGCTCGGCGTTTCGATAAATCGGATTTGGGACTAGTCCTGTTTGGCGTACTCACCATCGCAGGCTGCATCGGCGGCTCGGCCTGGTTCTGGCCCTACGTTCGCGAAGCGGCCGCCGGGCCCAAGCCAGTGACGCTGGCCGAGCTGCGCAAGACGGAGAACGTGTTCGCCCTGCCTAGCCGCTGGATCGAATTTCCCGTGACCGAAATGGTGGACACCGAGATCCGCCTGGTGGAAGAAGTCAGCGACCGAGCGGAGTCGAAATACGTCCTGCTGTCGATTGAGGATCGCTATCTCTTTGCGGAGGTTGACGACGATTTTGCCGCCGGTGGCAAAGCGCCTCCCAAGGTGGTGGGTCTATTGCAGGGAAGCAGCGCCCGCGGATACGTCGCCGACGCGCTGGTCCAGTTTTGCCAGGGCAAACCGGATTATGTCCCCAAGCTGCTGCCGTTCGTCTTCCAGGCCGACTACGACGTCCGCGGCTCGGCCTACGCCTTACAGGGTCTGCTCGTTGCCGGAGTAATTATCGGCGCGGTGATGTCCATCGTCGGCATTCGCCGCGGCCTGAGCGGCGGCGCGGCAGACAACGCGGACTACGATGACGATGAAGACCAGTTCCAGGAGTCGGAATACGCCGAGTCGGCGTACGGCGACGATGAAGCCTGATCGGCGTGCGTTTGTGCAGCCGTCCTTCCAAGAATGCCAAGTCGAACTTTCGGAGCCCGTTAATGTATTCTCCCACCCTCTCCCCACCGGCAATAGACGCCAGCCAAAGCGGCCCGATCTACCGCATTCCGACCACTCCAGACGGCATCGCGCCGCCGCAGATCGCCTCGCTGGGGGAGGCTGAGTACCTCCATCGCTACGAGTCGTTTGCCGAGCAGTGTCACCTCGGCTGGCTGTTCGGCTCGTCGGCCGACAAGTACCCGACCTACATCTCCTACAACAGCGCGATCGTGGTCGTCACGCCGCAGGAGTTTACGATCATTCCCTGGGAGGAGGTCACCGAATTCCTGCACCCGACCGGCTTCCGGGCGTCTAATGGCGAGAAATTCACCCTCACCAATGACTTCACTAATTACGGCCCGCTGTTCGAGCGATTTCAAGCGGTCGTTTTGGCCAACGTTCTGCCCAAGGCGCTGATGGCGATTGAGGAAGGGAAGGAATGGGTGTTTACGCCCTTCAAAGAGCTAAGCGCCGGGGAATCCTTCGCCGCGAACATGCTGGGTCAGTCGCTGCTCGACGGCGCCTTGGCGATCAGCACCACCGGCATTCGTTATAAGGACCAGCAGCTCAAGTGGGACGACGTGGCGAGCATTTACGTCACGAACCACTTGTATAATGGCGCCCTTTGCCGAACAACCCTTTCGGTTCGCAAGAACTACGGGCTGTTCGCCAGCCTCGAATTCGACTTCAGCTCGGTCCCCAACTCGTTCCTGCTGACCGAGCTGCTGCCATACGTCTGTCCGCAGCGGCTGCTGGCGCCGAAGACCTAACAGCCGTCGCCCAACGGCCGGGAACTCCTAGGATACACTGGGCAAATGCCCATTGATCTTTCCCGGCTCTACGAAACGGGTCTGCTCGAGCAGATCGAGCACTTTACCGAGCTGGGCTCAACGAGCGATCACGCGCTGCATCTGGCCGCGCAGGACGAATTGCCACTCCCGCTCCTGGTTGTTGCCGAGCGGCAAACGGCCGGCCGCGGCCGCGGCGCCAATCGCTGGTGGGCCGCCGACGGGGCGCTCACGTTTTCGCTGGTAATCGCGCCGCCGGCGGATCAATTGCCGACCGCGAACTGGCCTCGCTTGTCGCTGGCGACCGGACTGGCGATCTGCCAGGCGCTGGAGAGTTTCGCACCCCAGGCCCAGTTTCAGGTCAAGTGGCCCAATGACGTGTACGCTGAAGGGCGAAAGATCAGCGGCATTCTGATCGAGTCGCCGGCGCAGCCCCGCGGCCGCCTGGTGATCGGGGTTGGCGTCAACGTGAACAATACGCTGGCCAGCGCGCCGGCAGAGATTCGCGGCCTGGCGACGGCGCTTTGCGACCTGGACGGCCGCCAACACGATCTAACGAGCGTCCTGGCGGGCCTTTTGCAGCAACTCGACCTCCACCTCCGAAAAGTGGCCGACATGGCGGCCGTTGCCAGGGACTGGCAGAAGCGGTGTCTGCTCACGGGACAGACAGTCCAAGTTCAATCCGGGACGGAATTGATCACTGGACGTTGCCTGGGAATTGATGAGCAAGGGGCGCTCGTGCTGCAAACGGAAACGGGCCGGCGAGCGGTCGTGTCGGGAACGGTAATCGGCTGGGAGTGATTGAGGCGCAGCGGCTCGCGACTTCGCCCGTAGCGATCTAGAATAAACCTTCGTCAACTCCGCGCTGCCGACCGCCCTTTCAGGCGCAGTGTCATGAAACTCCAGCGAATGGGCCCTTACCGGCTCGACAAGATTCTCGGCCGCGGCGGAATGGGGGCCGTCTATGCTGGCGTCAACGAGCAAACCGGCGAGCGGGCCGCGGTGAAAGTCCTCAACCCCGTGCTGGCTGACGACCAGAGTTTTCGCGAGCGGTTCAAGTCCGAGGTCGAGACGCTCAAGAAGCTGCTGCACCCCAATATCGTGCGGCTGTTTGGCTTCGGCGAGCAGGAAGACCACCTGTTTTACGTCATGGAGCTGGTCGAAGGGCGCAGCCTGCAAGACGAGCTGATCGCTGGACGCCGTTTCAACTGGCGGGAAGTCGCCCGCGTGGGCATCGACGTCGCCGGCGCCCTCAAGCACGCGCACGACCGCGGCATCATCCATCGCGATCTCAAGCCGGCGAACCTGCTGGTCGATTCGCAGGACCACGTCAAGCTCACTGACTTCGGCATTGCCAAGCTCTATGGCGGTACGAACTTGACTGCCGACGGCGGCGTGATTGGCACGGCGGACTACATGGCGCCGGAGCAAGCCGAGGGAAAGCACATCACCGCCCGCTGCGACTTGTATGCTCTAGGGAGCGTGCTGTATGCGCTGTTGACAGGCCGGCCGCCGTTTGCGGGAAAGTCGCTCCCGGAGGTAATCCAGGGACTGCGGTTTGAACGAGCGATTCCCTTGCGGCGGCTTAATCCCGATGTTCCTGAGGAATTCGAAAACATCATCGCGCAATTGCTCGAGAAGGATCCGCAGAAGCGAATCCCCACAGCCGTCGCCCTGGTGCATCGGCTCAAGGCCATGGAGCACGCCTTGTCCCTGGAAACGCGGATCGACCTCGACGGCGGGGACGTAGATGGAGACGGAGCCAAGGGGATTGATGCGGCTCTCGCCAAAGCGCCGCCGGGAGCTACGGCCCCGCTGCCGATTCAAACCGATTTTTCGACCGCCATCCGTCCGACGATGCCGCTGGACGCGGGCGGCCAGGCCGAGCGCAGCGATCGTGGCGGCGCGGTGGCGCTTGCTGCGCCGGGCGCGGCGCAGCAAGAATCAATTCCGGTCACGAACGTCCGACTTGCTACTCGAGCCGACGGGGCCGATTCGGTTGAACCGGTGGAACCGGTGGAACCGGCCGCCAAAAAAACGGTCTTTATGACGGTGTCAGAGGCCGACCTGCACCGCAGTCACGAAGTGCGGCCCGACGAAGACCACTCGCTGGCCGCGTGGTTCAAGCTGGGCGGGATGATCGCGGTGATGCTGCTGCTGGCAGCGGCGCTCATCTACTATGCGACCCGGCCCCCCAGCGCCGACACTCTGTACACAAAGATTAAGGACGCCGAGGAGGCCGGAGGCGAACAATTGGCGAGCGTCGAGGCGGAAGCGATCCGCTTTTTGGCAATGTTTCCCGATGATCCCCGCCGCAGCGACGTCGAGCAATTCCAGCAGCAGATCGAACTGGAGAAGCTCCAGCGCCGCTTCGAGCTGCGGGCCCGCCGCGGAGGCGGCAGTTCGCTCTCTCCCATCGAACGGACCTATGTGGATGCCGTCCGGCAGAGCGCCACCGATCCGACCGGCGCTCTGGCGAAGTTCCAGGGCCTGATTGACGTGTATGACGGCAGCAAACAGCTCGGAAATACGCCGGAAGAGCACCGCACAAGCCAGCAGTGCCTCGACCTTGCCCGCCGACAGATCGAGCGGCTGAGCCGATCGCTGGCTGTCAGCGCCGCTGCGGAGCGGAAGCTGTTAACGGCGCGGCTGGAAGAGGCCAGCGACTTGTCGAAGAGCGACCCGGCCGCCGCACGGCGGGTCTGGCAGGGGATCGTGCGAATGTATGGCGACAAGCCGTGGGCCCGCGAACTGGTCGAGCAGGCGCGCGATAGCCTCGACGGCACTTCGCAGCAGGAAAAATAGTTGCGTTCTACTCCGGCTTATCCCGCTCGCGGCGGTAGTTTTGCACATACCAAAGCAGCCGCCCCAGCAGCCGGAAGTAAAGGATCAGGCTCGACACCCATAGCACAGCGGCAAAGGGAGCCACCAGGATCGTCCCGACTTGAATCCCCAGCTCGATCAGTGCGATCGAACCCGCCAGCATGATACCCAAGAGCACCGATGCACAGTAAAACAGCAGCCAGCCGTCGCCACGGCGAGACATCGAACCGAGAATCGCGCCCGACACGGGCATGAAAGACCCTTCTGCCAGCATCGAGCCGAAGAGCACCGGGAAAAACATCAGCTCGCTGAAGAGGATCGGAAACGGGGCAAAGAGCATCCCCTCCCTGCCCAGGGCAAAGCAGCCGCTGGCTACTAGCGATCCGGGCAGCGACGCCAGAAACGCGGCCCACGGAATCATCAGCGCCTGTAGCAGCCACTCGGCGATGTTCCAGTCGGGCCAGTTTTCTACCGCGTCGTGCCCATTGGCCGTGTCCTGGGCAATTGCCGCGAGGCATGGAGAAGCGCCTGCCACCATGAATGCCGACAGGACCCCAGACGAGACAATCAGACCCAGCGCGGCATACAACAGCGGCGTGTCGCTCTGGGCACAGTAGATAGCGCCCAAAAACATCCCCACGTCCACGGTCATCACCAGCGAGTAGAGGAGCAGCCGATAGAGCGTGTGGGGATAAAACAGGAACCCCAGAATGCCGTAATAAAACGGGCTCTTCTTCCAGGCTTCCTTGTGGTGCGGATCGGCGGCAAAACCCCACTCGTCGTCGCGAAACCGGCCGCGGTACTGGTTGTCCTCGTCGGGATCGTCCGGCTCGGGCAGCGCCACGACCTGTTTCAAGTCAATCCGCTCCACCGGCGCCGAAACGACGACCTCCTCGCCGTCGTCATCTTCGTCCACGGCCGGCGCGCCGCTGATCGTCATCGTCGTCTCGGTGAGTGCGGCCCTGGGCTGGGGCGGGCGATCCGGCGGTCGCGGTGACGCCGACGTGTCGAGGAATTTCAGCTCGGCATAATCGCCGCGCGGTTCGACCATCGGTTTGTAAGCGGGACGCTGCGGAGGGGCGCTCAGGACGAAATCCGTCCCGTCGTCGAGCGCGACCGGCGCCTGCGTCTTCACTGCCGCCGCTTTGGGAGCAGGCACTTCGTTCTCCGTGTGACAATCGGGGCAGCGCATGAGCGTGCCCACTTGCTCCGGCCGGGCATACATCCGCGTATTGCAGAGCTTGCAAACCACGGGAATCTCTGGCGCCTTTGGGGCCCGCAGCACTTGCGGCTTGGGAGGAGGAGGCTGCTGCTGATGGGCGGGCTGGGTGGTGGCGGTGGCCAGATGCGCTTCGCGGTCCGCTGCAACTGCCGGTGGCGCAAGAACCGCCTGGAGTTGCCGGTCCTGGTCCGGCTCGGCGGCCGCTTCCGCCACTACAGTCGGCGCACGGGACGAAGCGGGCGCGGCAGGCGTTTTCGCCGCTGGCTGCCCCGGGCGCGAAGTCGGCGCGGGCCGCGACAGAGCAGCGGGCGCGGGTGCTGCCGGAGCAGGAGTTGCCTTAGCTTGCGGCGTCGGCGCGGCAGCGGCTGGCGAAGGAACACTGGGAGCCGGCGTTCCCAGGAGCATCTGGCCGATGACATCGTCTGCATTGACGGTCACGACCGGTGTCGGCGGCATGGAGAGGGGAGCGGCCGGCCGTGGCGAAGGCGGATCGGTTGTTGGCCTTGGGCTGGCAGTAGTGGCCGGGCTCGTCGCTTGTGGTTTGACATCTGCCAATTCGGCGCGGACAGGAACGTCGGCGGGCGGTCTCTTTTGCGGAGCGGCGGTCGGCTGCGGCTGTAAAGCCGCGGGTTTAGCAGCCGGCGACGGCTTTGACGGGGCGCCGGCAGGCGCTGGGGCAGGACTTACGCCGATGGGAAACTCCTTGCCACACTTAGGGCAGGTACACAGCGATCCCGCAGGCAGCGGAGGAGCCTTGAGGCTCCCCTGGCAATGAGGACACGTAATGCGGTCGCTGGGCTTAGCCGAAGCCACGATCGAAAATCCTCCCACAAATGCCGACCACGTTCATTGTAGGCTGAAACGCGCCGGGACCGATAGTTCCGCGGTCACTCTGCGGGCAGGTTCGATGCTTGCGCGATCAACCGCTCGGCAATCGCCGCCAGAATTCCGCGGGCGACGGTTTCCTTACTACCGGAGTGCCGGCCGACGATCTGGCCGCTGCGATCGAGTATTTCCACCTGATTGTCGGCGGCGTCCATGGCCGCGGGGCCGTTGAGGACGATCAGATCGCAGCTTTTCTTTTCCAGCTTGGTCAGCGCCCGAAAATGCTGGTCGTCGGTTTCCAGGGCAAACCCAACGAGCCACTGGCCGGGGCGCTTGGTGCCGCCGAGCGTGGCCATCACGTCGGGGGTCTCGATCAAGTTCAGTACCAACGGCTGGCCGGTCTTGGCAATTTTCTGCTCTTGAACGCGAACCGGCCGGTAATCGCAAGGGGCTGCCGCGCCTATTATGCCGTCGCAGCTTGGAAACACTCGTTGGCATGTCTCCAGCAGTTCCTCGGTCGAAACCACGTGCAGCACGTCTACTCCGGATGGGTACTCCAGGTGCACGGGCCCACTAACGACGACCACTTCGTGCCTCAGTTCGAGTGCCGCCTCCGCCAGGGCCTTTCCCATGCGCCCGCTGGAAGCGTTGGTGAGGTAACGAACCGGGTCGAGGTATTGGCGGGTCGGGCCGGACGTGATCAGGATGCGGGACATGAATTGACAGTCTACAGTCCACAGTCCACGGTCCACAGTCCAGAATCAAATCGGAAGAAGGCCTGCGCCGACAGCGGCAAGCATGGCTACCGGAACAGCGGCGATTGGAACGCTTCGCTGCGGTCGGGAAGCGGCTCGGGAGATGGGCTAAGGCTGCGAATCCGCCCTTTGGGAATCAGCCCTTCGATGTGGATCGGATCGGTGAGTTGATCAACGGCGATGTTCCCCGCGTCGTCACGCACCTCCAGCCGCAGGTAGAGCGACCGTGGACTGCGGGGGTCGAATTGCCACAGGTACTGACCCGTGTTCTCGAGTCCGGCGGCAATGACCGAGAATTTGCCATCGGGCCGATCGCTGTAGAGCAGCGTTACCGGCCGCTGGCTGAGGTTGGCGTCGGACGCCTCCCAGCGAATGTCCAGCCGCCCGGCATTTTCCCCAGTGCCATAGCCGGCTGCCATGATCCGCGCCGCGGGCCGCGTGACGTCGATGCTGACCCAGATGTCGGCCTCGTCGCCGCTTTGGGGCTTATTCCCTTCCAACCCATTCTTGCCGACAATCAGCACGCGAAAGCCGTACGTCGCTTCGTTGGCGACTTCGACATCCATCGGACTCAGTTTGTCCGGATCGCTACCCCACTTGAGCCAGGTTCGGCCGCCGTCGCTTGTCCCCCATAGCTCGACCTCGGCAATTCCCTCCGGACTCACGGCTTCGACGTCGTAGTCGAGCGTGAAGCGTTTGGCGCTCGCCAACCGCGGCTGCGTGCCTGCGGGGATCGAATCGGTCGTCGTCACATCGGGTCCGCGGCCTGTTCCGTCGGGTGCGCCATGGGGCTGCGATGGAGGTGGCAGCGGCTGCTCGTCTGGAATAGGGCCGATGTCGTCATTCGCCAGAGTGGGGCGCGGTGGCGATGAGGCATCCCGCGGCGGGGGCAGCGACTCGGCCGGCGGTGCATCGCGGCCAGTGCCGCCGGGAGCGGACAACTCGGGGAAGGATGTTTCGTGGCGGAGTGTCGAATCGTCCGCGGCTGGCGACTTTAGTTGCGGACCGTCCTGCTGATCTTGCTCGGATGTTGGAGGCGGAAGAGACTGGGCCGATGGTTCATCCACGGGCGCGGGGATCGATCCCTCCGGTCTGGCCGAGCGGGAGGCGGCTGCGGCCAGGCGGTCCAGACGCACGTGCGGATTGGCGACTACGCCTGGCGCGTCGAAGTTGCGTTTTTCTGCCGATCGGGCAATGCTCTCGACGCCTGGTGAGCTTCTAACGGGCGCCGAGCGTGGGAGTTCATTGTCGATCGGCCAGCGGCGAGCGCCTGGATCGGCGGCTAGTGGCGAGACGAGGGAAGGGCTGCCGCGCGGCGACTGATCGGGACGGGATGTCGCCAGTTGCTGGTGGAAAAAGCTCTTGTTGCCGGCTGCATCGGCGATCTCGCAGCGGAGATTGATCGTCCGCAAACCGGCTCTAGGAGCGAACGCGACACGACCCGCAAGGCCGCCGCGCGAAGGAGTGAGTTGCGACGGCGAGACGGCAATTGGCTCCCACGGGCCATCCACATCACGTGCGTCCTGATACTCGATCTTCAGTGTCTGCACGTTCAAGTGCGGGTCGGTGACGCTCCAGACCAGTTCCACGAGTCCTGATGGATTGACAGCTGCTGTCGCTTTCAGCTCCGGTTTCTGTGTGTCAACCACTAGCCGCATTTGCGGCCATTTGGGCGTGTCGCGCGGTGGGAGGCCGGCGCGCTCGACCGTTTCGGTCACGAACCAAAACTCGGCGTCTCGCTTGGCACGGAAGCGGAACTTGCCAGAATCTGGCGGGACCTCCGTGTAGATATGCCAGTTCCGTCCGGAATCCCAGGAAACGAAGACCTGCACGGCCGCCGCTTGGGCCGCCGGATCGCTGCCGAGAGTAACGCTGAAGGGGATTTCGACGTCAAGCTGCCTGGTAGCATACGCGGGCGGAAGCTGGCGGCGCTGCGAGTCCGCAGCGGGATTTGCGCTGGGCGCATTTTGAGCCGCTGCCGGCGCTGCAAGGAGCAGCGCCCCTAGCAGAAACAGTGGCCGAAATACGATGCCCATGATCCCCTCTGCCAACGAAACTTCTCGGACGGTCGCGCATTGGCCTGTATCGGTGCTGCCGTGAATGCAACTTGAGCGGGGAGGGCAAGATGGGCAATTGGGGGAAGTGCCCCGAGTTTGCGGCGCGGAAGAGCCGAAGGATGAATTCCCTACGCGGCAAATTTGCGCACGACGACCGCGCTGGCCGGGCCCTGTGGCGCGAGATTGAGGCTGATGAAGGAATCGCCCGGGGTCTCGTCGTCGCGCGATACGACGTGGATGGGACATTCGGGATCGGGCGTCTCGTAATTGAGCGTGCGAAAGAGGCGGCCGTGATTCAGCGCCAGAACACTGGCGATCAACTCCACCACTCCACTGCCAGCGCCCAGGTTGCCAAAGTAACTCTTGCAAGCGACGACCGGCAGCGGCTTAGCGCGCTCGCGGAACACGTCGTGGATCGCGCGGGCCTCTTCCTGATCGCATCGCACAGTGGCCAGGCCGTGGGCGTTGAAATGTCCGACTCCATCGGGCGTCAAGCGGCTGGTGCGAAGAGCTTGCGAAAGAGCGTTGCGGGACGCCTGGTAAGAATTCCCCCCGCCACGCAGACTGGAGACCGACGAGGACCCAAAGCCGACCATCTCGCCGAAGATATGTGCCCCGCGCTTCTCGGCGTGCGCCAGCTCTTCGAGAATGATTGCCGCGGCTCCTTCGCCGATCACCTGGCCGGTTCGGTTCTTGTCGAAGGGGCGGCACATGGTCGCTGGATCGCTGGCGTCCTTGGCGATCTGCTCTTGGAGAACGACGTGCAGCGTGCGGCCAGGATGGACCCGGGTCCCGGTCGCGCCGGCAATCATCAGGTCGGCGTGGCCGCGCTCGATCGTGCAATAGGCCTCGGCAATCGCCTGGTTGGAGGATGCCTCGCGCAAGGTAAGCGAGTTGTTCGGCCCATGCAGGTTGTTGAAAATCGCAATGTGAGCGGCCGGCAGATTGGGCAGATACTTGAGCAGCCATAGCGGCTCAACCGCCGGCAGCCCCGCCTCTGCCCAGCGCGAAAGATGGAATTTCCCCTCGGCATCCAGACAGTTGCGAATGCCGACGGTGAATTCTTGCGGCAGCGTCAGCATGTGATCCGAGCCGTACAACACGCCGATCCGGTCGAGATCGACCTGCGAGAGGTCGAGTCGGGCGTCGGCCATGGCCAACTGTGCGACCGCGACCCCCATCTGAATCTCGCGGCACATCATCTTGAGCGATTTTTTGATGGTCCGCGCAAACGTCTTTTCCAGCGGGCCGAAATCTTCGATGGATCCAGTGAAGTCGCGGGCCTCCGCGCCGAATCGTGTTGGCAGCGCGTCGGTGGCAACTGAGACCAGCGGCCCGACCCCGCTCCGGCCGCCGATCAAAGCGTCCCAGAGCTGCGCGGAAGAATTTCCTAGCGGGCTGACCAATCCCTGGCCGGTGATGACGACGCGACGCAACATGCGGTGTGAAACGCTTCGAGGATGAACAGCCAGGATGACGCGTCCGGGCAGCTTGCGAGTCGGTGCCGGCGCCGCCTTTTGCACCGCGTGGATTTTACGGCCAAATACCGCTCGGGCGGCGAACCCAGCCGACGAAGGACGCCGACAGACGGTACGCCGACCAAGTATCCATTCCGCATCGAAGTGCCGGTAAAGTCAAGGTAAGTTTCGCATTTTAAGGAAGGAGCCTTTCCGCGTCGAGGCGATGCGGTCCGTTCCAAGGGGGCGTTTCTCGTCTCCCGACGCCCATGCGATTGAATTAGGCCTGCGGCCAAAGGATACTGCCCCCGTCGCTGTTGCATTCCCATATTGATTCTGCCGCGAGGATTTCATGAACAACTGCTTGAACTGGATTCGCTCGTTGCGTGGGTGCTGGCTCTTAGTTGCTGCCGGAATTCTCGCGGCACTCGGCCAGACATGTCGTGGCGCGGACGTGGCGATCCTCGGTGACGAAACGTGGGACGAGTTTGCACCGCAGGGGAAAGAGGTGGACTGCATCTACGGCGATTTCGTGCTGCGAAACGACCAGATTGTGGCCGTCATCGCGCAGCCGCTGACGACGCGGAACGCGAACATGACCGTCCGCAACGTCGGCGGCGCAATCATCGATCTGACCAAACGAAACGCGCAGAATGACCAGCTCAGCGCCTACTATCCCGGTGCCAGTAAGTATGCGCTGCACGGGCCGCAGCGGGTCGTCGTGCGCGTGGACAATCGCGAGCAGAATCTCCGCGGGTTGAAGTCGGCCAGTGGCCAACGACTGACCTGGGAGTGTGCCGCCGAGCGGGTTCCAGGGAAGCCCGAGTTTACGGTCCGTTACACGCTGGCTGACGGCCTGCCATACGTCGTCGTGGAGACCATTTATGCCAACACGGGCGACAAGGAACTGACCGAGGAGCTGACCGACGCAATTCGTGCCGACCGGACATTCACTTTTGGGAGCGACGACGGGCTCGGCCTGTTCTGGGCGGACGACGAGTGGTTCCGCGAGGCGTACGGCATTCAGGTGGAGGGTTACACGATCAAGGGGTCGGGGCAGCGCAACAGCGTGCTATCCATCGCCAAAGAGGGCAATGGCACTGTTCCGCTCGCGCCGGGGCAGAACGTGACGATCGCGAGGAAAATTTTTCCGGGCGACAGCCTGCTGGAAGTCCGAGGCATCGCCGCGAAACTGTCAGGAATTGAGGCCGCTCCGCTCAAGATCACGGTGAAGGATCCTGCCGGGCCAGTCGCTAATGCAAAGGTCACTGTTACTCAAGGGGAAATGGTTCTCGGCTCGGGACGGACGGCCGATGACGGCACACTCGTGTGCAACCTTACTTTTGGCGAACATGTCGTCAAAATCGAGGCGCTGGGGCGACCTATGGTGGCGCTGAACGTGAAACGGGCGGCCGATGCGACGGACAATGAGGTGGAGGTCCATCTTCCGGCATGCGGCTACATCGTTGGCAGCGTGACTGATGGCGACGGCAAGCCGATCCCCTGCAAGGTCGCGCTGTACAGCAAGGACAAACAGTTGGCCGCCGACCCCGACTTCGGTCCCGATAGTGCCGCCGGACGTGTGAAAAACCTCATTTACACCGCCAGCGGCACTTTCCGTCAGGAAATTGCGCCGGGAGCTTACGAAGCGATTGTCAGCTACGGTCCGGAATACGACATTGCCGTCGCGGAAATCATGGTCGAAGCAGGAAAGGAGGCGCCGCTAGCGGCAAAGCTCGTTCGCTCGGTAGACACGAGTGGCTGGGTCAGCAGCGATTTTCACAGTCACTCGAGCCCGTCGGGAGATAACACATCGAGCCAGCTTGGCCGAGTGCTCAATCTGCTGGCAGAGCACATTGAATTTGGCCCTTGCACCG
>Ga0075428_100005974_pt1 | contig 13523 bp, 11 predicted proteins | sample RhiMetdeltSRZDD2_FD_75291 | JGI IMG/M metagenome (GOLD analysis project Ga0075428, IMG submission 75291) | Populus rhizosphere microbial communities from Tennessee, USA - Rhizosphere MetaG P. deltoides SRZDD2 | ecosystem: Host-associated > Plants > Roots > Rhizosphere > Soil | place: USA...
TACATGCCCAAGCCGCTGCTGGCGGCACAGGCGATCCAACGACAACTCGGCGAGGCCGGCATTCGCGTGGAGCTCATCGAACCGAAAACGAGTGAAGAGTTCTTCGGCGATCTCGTGCGCGGCAACTACGATCTCGCGCTCGCGGGATGGATCGCCGACACGCCGGATCCCGCGGACTTCTTCGAGGCGCTGCTTTGGTCGAAGATGTGCGAGGGCGAGAATCACTCGAATCACAGCCGCTGGAAGAATCCGATCATGGACGCGGCGCTGATGCGATTCCGCGAACAACCGACCGAGGAGAACAAACGCGAGATTCATCGCATCGTGCGCGAGGAAGCGCCGCTCGTTCCACTGATCTACGGACAGTCGGTGGTCGTGCACTCGCGGCGCATGCGCAACGTGTCGGTATCCGCGACGGGCGTGCTCACGCTGGCGGCGATTACCGTCACGAATTAGCATTACGGGAGCATGCGTCCCGAACTCTCCGAATACGCTCCGTCCTACGCCGACTACATCGCGCGCGTTCCCGAGGAGGACGTCCTGTCGGCGATCGAGCTGCAGTCGTCCGACACGCAAAAGCTGCTCGCCTCGCTCGACGAGACCCACGCCGCGTTCCGCTATGCGGAGTCGAAGTGGAGCGTGAAGCAGGTGATCGGACACGTCATCGACGCGGAGCGCGTCTTCGGCTATCGCGCGCTGGCGATCTCGCGCGGCGAAACCCAACGCCTGCCAGGCTTCGACGAGAAGCCGTACACCGAGGCGGCGGGATACGACGCGTGGAAACTCGGCGACCTGTCGGAGATGTACGCGCTCGTCCGCCGCACGACGATCGTCTTCTTCCGCAACCTCCCCGGCGAGGCGTGGACGCGGCGCGGCATCGCCAGCGACGCCGAGGTCACCGTCAACGCGCTCGCGTACATGATCGTGGGACACGAGCGCCATCACGTGAGCGTGCTGAGGGAGCGGTACCGGTTGTGAGGCTCACTCCATCTGCAGAAACACGTCGAAGTACTTGCGGTGATGATCGCGTGCGCGTCCGGAATGTGCGAACTCTGACATGAAGCGGAACTCGTTGCCCCAGCGATCTCTCCGGCCCATCGACTGGTAGTCGACGGACAGACTCATGACTGCCGTATTGCGAATCGGCGCCAATTCGTCGCGCGTCGATGAGCCGTCGTGATTTCGATCGATCCAGAGAAGCAGCGAATTCCACACTGCGTCAGCTGCGTCGATTCTGGAGTCGTCGTTATCGTCGAATTCTGTGAGTGCGACGAAACCGTTCGGCGCATTTGCGCCCGTCCGCAGAGGCGTGAAGTTGCCGAACAATTCGGAGCCGTTGTCGATCGTTGCGTTCCCATTGCGATCCATCGCCAGGAAGGCGTTCTCTGCTCCGCCCTCTGTCCATGCGACCGTACGAGCGATTCCTTCGTTCCGAAGATCGAACGTGACGCCGTCTGTGGGCGAAGTTAGGCGATAGCCATCATTCCCGAGATCGAGAACGATCGGAGACGGCGGACACTCCGGGCATGTGTCGGGGTTGAGGGGACATGTCGGGCATGGATCGGGCGGATTGGAGGCTGGATCGGCGCATTTCGTTTCTCCGGTCCATGTACCTTCGAATGGACCTCTCCAACCATCCGGATCGGCTGTCGCGGTCAAGGAAGTGCCGTAGCATTTTCCCGGCTCAGCGGGTCCTTCGAGTTGATACTCGTAGAATCCCGTGCCTGTTACTGCGTGCGTAAACGTTTGAGGTCCAGTCACAGTGTGCGTTCCGCTAAGTGCGTCCGTCGTCCGGTGATTGAGATCGTCGACGAATTCGACCATTCCATACGATGTGAACGACGTGTTCGATCCGATCGGCATCAGGAACACCGATCCATCGATTCGGTATGCACGCGCCTCATGTGCGAGCAAGGAGAGAGCAATGAGTGCGAGTGAAAGGCGGCCATGCCTCATCGGCATCCCTCCTCGGCATCCCGCAGGCGCGCTCCGTCCGGAAGAAGGTCTGTGGCGGTAAACATACTGACGGCGATCACCTCATAGAGAAAACGATCGAAGCGCTCGCGTCCAAACGCCTGCCTTGCGGCCGCGAGTGCATCCGCGCGAGTTCTGCATTCGTCCTTGTATTTGAGGTTGCGCATTCGTTCGTATTGCGCGGGATTTTGCTTGTCGCGGCTCTCGTGCAAGTCGCGTAACGCACGCTCATCGGCGACGTAGATGGTCGTGATGGTCTCGAGCCGCGACCAGAAATCACGTGGGAGGCCATGTCGGGTGACTTCCGGCATGAATCCTTCACGCATTCCTTGCGTGATGCGGGCGTCCGCCACGAACGCCATCGAAATCAGCTGCTCGAATACTTCGTGCGGCAGGAACAACTCGGGATGAGTCTTGCCGTCGTAGGAGTCGACCCACGGCGAGGCAGTACTCGTCGACTGCACTCGTTGACGTCGCTCGCCGAGACGCATCCGCGCAAGCTCCGGATTCGTGAGGGCCGCGATGCGTTCCTCCAGCGTCCACTCCCACGCGGGTTTCTTCTTTGCCTGACTATGGAGAGGCAGCGCGCAGAGGAGAACAGACGCAAGAAGAAACGAGCGTATCCGCATTGGTTCGCCCTTTCGGGCGAGAGTTTACTGCGCTCTTCCGGAGGTATGCAAGGCGGGAACTTATCGGTGATCACATCGCTACGTAGCGCAGCACTGCCACGTAGTGGCACACGCTTCCGCCCATGACGCACAGATGCCATACGCCATGGGTGTAGGCGACGTGTTTGGACATGGCGAAGAAGACGATGCCCGCGGTGTAGACGATGCCGCCGGCGATCAGCCATGACACGCCCGCGGCAGGGAGCGCGCGCTGCAGTGGGCCGAAGGCGGCGACGACGAGCCAGCCCATGAGCACATAGAGGACGACGGAGACGGCGCGATAGCGGCCGTGGAAGAGCGCATCCTTCGTGATGCCGATGGCGGCGAGTGCCCAAACGACTCCGAAGAGCGTCCAGCCGACGGCGCCGCGCAGCGTCACGAGCGTGAGCGGCGTGTACGTGCCGGCGATCAGGAGATAGATCGCACAGTGATCGAAGACGTGGAAGACCTTCTTCGCGCGGCCGCGCAAGGAGTGATAGAGCGTCGAGCTGAGATAGAGCACCGTGAGCATCGCGCCGTAGACCGCGAGCGCGGTGACGCGGCGCGCGCCGCCCGGGCCGTACATTGCGGCGACGACGATGAGTGAGGCCGTTCCCGCGATCGCGAGAACGGAGCCGACGAGATGCGTGATGCTGTTGAAGCGTTCGCCCGGATACATCGATACAGTTTATCCTCGGTCGCGCAGCGACCGGGGATCTCCGGTTGTCCCGCGTCGCGGTTGCCTATGCAATGCTGCGTGGGCAATAGCATCGCGGGATAACCAGAGATCCCCGTCGCTTCGCGCCGAGGATAGACTGAAGAATCTCAGAATCTTAACCCGAGCGATACCCTATACGCCCGCGGCGTTTGGTACGCGAGATTGTTGAGCGGCTGCCCGAAGTTCGCAGCGAACCGGTAGTGCGTTCCTTCGACCGGCGTCGTCGTGAAGGGATTGAACGTTTGCAGGCCGGTTGCGTTGGCGGCGGTCTGTACGCCGGCGCCGAGGCGTTGCGGATCAGCGATGGCGGAGCGGTTGAAGACGTTGAGCACGTCGGCCTGCGCGAAGAACATCGAATAGCGGTAGCGCAGCGCGAGATTCGTCGAGCTCACATCGTCGGTGCGCAGCGCACCGCGATCGCTGAGGAAGTAGCGGCCATTCGGAATCGAGTTGTATCCCGGATTCGCCGGCGCGCCCGCGTACGTCGACACATTGATCGGCGCGGTGATGGAGTAGGCGAGGCCGGAGTCGAAGGTCTGCAGAATCGACGCGGTGAATGCGCCGAACGTGCCGTCGATCCACGCCCGAAGACGGTGGCGCTGATCGCCCTGCAGATATCCGATCGGATTGCTGCGCTCGAAGTTCATGAACTCGGGGTAGTAGACGGCCGGATCGAGATTCGCGACCGGACCGTTCGCCGATTCGCCTTCGTCGTTCCCGCGCAGCTTCGACCACGTGTAGTTCACGCCGACCGCGTAACGAGATGGATTCCATCGCCCCTGCAGCAGCACGGCGCGATACGTGCGCTCGATGTCGTTCGAATTGCGGATGAGCGCGAGATCGACGGGAATGCGCAGCGGGGTCGTCTCGCGCCGCGTCGACGAGGTCACACTCGCGACGTAGAAGTCTCGCCAGTCGCGCGACACGAGATCGATGCGCGCGAACCCGTTCGCGCCGATCTCGCGGCCATAGCCGAGGGTCATCTCGCGCACGTACGGAGTGGAGAGCGAACCGTCGAAGTACGCGGAGTAGCCCGGGATGTCGCGGCTGCCGTTGGGCCGGAGATTTTGATTGGCAGTGTTGGCGGTGCCTCCCTGCGTGGTGTTGAAAGAATCGAACAGCATCTGCAGCGCTTGCTGCATCGGCACGGTCAGCGCTTTGTCGTTGATGGCCGGACCGCGATACGCGAAATCGATCGCCGCGGCGCTGCCGGCGGCTTGATTCGACGATGCGATGCCGTCGCCGACGCGCGACGCGTACTCGGCGTACGACGCGGTGAAGCGCTGGCGACCGCTGCCGCGCGGATCGAATTGCACGGAAAGACGCGGAGAGACGCGGTTGTCGTCCGCGGTCGTCACGCCGTCGCCATCGACCGCGTCGTTGCGGTCGTAGCGCACGCCTAACGAGATGCTCCACCGCGGCGAGAGCGACCAGCGATCGTTGAGGAAGACGGAATCGGTGCGCAGATCGTTCTCGCGCGCCGCGACGAAGATCGGCATCCAGCGGATGAACGTCCCGCCGCCGTTCTGGTTCGTCGGCGTGATCACCGGATAGATCACGCCGTCTTTGAATTGCGCGCGCGTGACGAAGACCGCGAAGTCGCTGCCCGACTGATGATCCTCGAGGAAGCGCCGCTCCTGAAAGCGATCGACGCCGGCGACGAGATCGTGGCTGCCTTTCCTCCCGTCGAGGAAGTAGTGCGCCTTCACGAGGAGGTCGTCGTTGTCGCGCCGCTCGTCCTCGCAGATCGCGCAGAGCGACGGCGATCCGAATCGCGTGTTGCTGTTCGCGCGGTCGAGCAGCACCGTGCCTTCGATGAGATCGCGCGTGAACGCGCCGCTGCTCAGCGACATCTTGCGCCGCGAGTATTGCGCCTCGCCGAGGAAGTGCTCGCCGAGCAGGCCGTCGTATCGCAGCGCGATCAGCGATTCCGGCTCGTCGCGCCCGGTGAGGCTGGCCTCGTCGTAGATGTTGTTCGAGAAGCGGCTGTTCTCGGTCTGCGTGTCGATGCCGAAGTACGAGCCGACGATCGTGTGCGCGCGCGTGAGCGCCCCGGTCAGTTTTCCTTCGTAGCGCTTCTGGTCGTTGCTCTCGCTGTAGCTGAGCTGCGGCGAGGCAGGCGAGGGGACGCTTCCCGTGAACGCGGGCACGGCGACGGTCTGCCGGGCCGTATCGTTTTTCGCCCAGCGGCCCGCGGCGAAAAACCAGAGACGGTCGTGGAGGATCGATCCGCCTAACGTCGACTCCCACACGTGATTGAGATTGTCCTCGCGCTCCTCGTTCGCGGGCGAGGTCGCGGACCAGCGCGGATTGCTGAGCGAGTCGCGCAGCGATCCGCTGTACGCGTCGCCGCCCGACTTCGTGATCGTGTTGACCACGCCGCCGGTGAAACGTCCGTACTCCGCGGTTACCGCGCCGGTGAGCAGCGTCGTCTCGACGATCGCGTCCTCGACGTACATCGGGCGCATCTGGCTGCGGCTGTTCTCCGTTACGACGACTCCGTTGACGAGCACGAGGTTGTCGTAGCCGGGGCCGCCCGAGATCTGGAGCTGACCGTTCGAGAGCACGTTGGCGTTGACGCCCGGCGCGAGCTGCGCGGTCGCGAGCTGGTTGCGCTGATGCGGCAGGCGCTCGACTTCTTCGAGCGTGAGCGTCGTCGAGATATGCGGCGATTCGAGTGCGGGAGGTGTGGTCGAGGCGACGGTGAGCGTCTCCGCCGCGGTGATCGTCATCGCGGCATCGACGCGCGTCGTTTGCGAGAGCTGCAGCGACGCGGGTTTCGTCACCGGCTGTGCGCCGGGGAACGTGAACGTGACGTCGTAGTCGCCGGGAGGAAGCGCGACCAGCGAGTAGTTGCCGCCGCTGCCGGTGATCGTCGAGCGCTCGCCTAACAGCGCGGGTGAGGTCACGGTGACGAGCACGCCCGGCATCGGCGCGCCGCCGCTGGTGACGGTTCCGGTGCACGAAGCCGTCGTCTGCGCGGCCAGATCGAGGGCGAGGGCGAGCGTGAGCAGCAGAAACGCATAACGTCTCATCGAGACTCCCGATCGAGTGAATTATTGAGGGATGGACTGCCTGGGCGCGAGGTTACGCCGCGCGTCGGGAGAGGTCAAGGAATCTCGTCGAGGTCGAAGTACCGAAGGACTCCCGGGAGGATGAACGATTTCACGTCGCGCGAATCGTACTCGCGCGTGCGCACGAAATCGGCGAAGCGAAATCCGGAGATCCACTCGCCGCCGTCGATGCGCGCATCGAGCGCGTCCGCAAGACGCGCGTGGACACCCATGCGGCCTACGCCGTAGTAGCGCACGCCGTCGCGCGCGAGCTCGGGCCATTCGCCCAGAACGTCGAGCGCGCGCAGCACTTCGAACGTTCGCAGCGCGACGAGGCTGTCGCCGAGCCAGTCCAGATCATCGCCGAGCTTGTGGAACGTACCGTTGAAGTCGTGCACCGGAAGGGAGTTGACCGCGTCGGGCCGCAACGATCCCATGCCGGACACGTCGAGGACGAACACCGCGCGTCCGCGCGAGCACTCGGCGATGATCCACTTTGCGTACTTCGCGATCGCCGCCGTTCCATCGTTCCAGAGGGCGATCGTTACGGGGATCGGTCCGGTGTGCCGGCGCGGGCGGTAGAGGATGCCGAGGTTGATCAGGTCGGGCTGCGACCACCAGAACGCGACGTCGACGTCGAGATCACCGACGGCGTGATTGCGGTCGATGCGGCGAACGTTGAGAGGAATCGACAGGCGATCGCGGAAGACTTGTGTGCGCAGCCATTCGATGGCGCGTGCTTTCCCGAGTTTTGCGCGCTCCGCTTCGGCATCGCGCAGCCGCGCCGCCGTCGCATCGAAGACGAACTCCGCATCGGCGAGCTCCGCGCGCACCTGGCCGCTGCGCGTGGCGGACAAGTGCTCCGGAGGAAACGGGCGCGGCTGGAACTTCGCCACCGCTGCGGCCGCGTCGCGATGAAGAAGATGTCTCGCGAAAAATCGCGCGGCCGCCTTCGCGAGATCGGGCGTGTATTCGTGGATCGCATCGTCCTCGACGAGCTCGAGATCCTCGCCGCGTCCGTAGAGATCCCAGATGCGCCGCGCGCGCGTCACGGTTCGCCGCGTGCCTTCGATCGGAAAGTAGTCCGAGGTCACGGCCAGCATGCAGACCGGCTTCGGCGCCATCGCCAGCAGGATGTCTTCGTGGTCGTAGCCGCGCGCGGTGAAGCCGGGCCAGGTTTGCTCCGCGTCGGACGCGCGTCCGGTGCGCATGTACATCGCGCGGCTCGTGAGAAACGTTCCCGGCGCGGCCGCGGCGATGCGCGGATCCGCGATCATCAGCATGCTGGTCTGCGTGCCTCCGCCCGAATTGCCGGTGACGCCGATGCGCTCGGGATCGACTTCCGGACGCGAGACGAGATAGTCGATGCCGCGCATCGCGTCGTGCACGAAATAGCGCGCGATGCCGTCGCCTAACAATCGCGCTGGAGCGCCCGCCATGTCGTGATCCGGCGTCCCCGGATTCACGCGGATTTCCTTCGCTTCGGGGTCGTAGTAGCTGAAGCGCTCTCCTTGTCCGATCGGATCCTGCGCGAGAACGATCAGCCCTGCCTTCGCGAGCGTTTGGCAGACGCTCTGATATTCGTCGCTCTGTTTCGCAGGCGTGAGATGTCCGGAGAGAAACAGAACCGCCGCTGTGCGTCCTTGCCGCTGCGCGGGGAGATAGAGATTCGCCGTCACGTAATGCCGCGGACGCGACTCGAAGATGATGTTCTCGATCGTGAATCCGTCGCCCTCGACCTTGCCGGTCACGCGCGCGTGGAGCGGCGTGTCGGACGGAGGAAGACCGCCGATGCCGGCGAGAAAATCGCGGCGGATCGCTTCCTGCCGCTTGACGACATCCGCCGGTGATCCGAGAGCGTCGCGCTGCCGCTCTCCCTCGGCGAACGCACGCTGCGAGCGCGCGTCGATGAAGTCCTTAAGCTGACTCCTCGGATGCGTGTACTGGAGCTGGTAGCCCGAGAATTGCGCGACGTGCTGCGCGCGAGCGGAGCGGGCCGCAGCGAAAAGAAGAAGCAGCGCGAGCGCGAGTGTTCGCAGTCTGAGCATCGAGATGGTGCTGGGTGCAGCGCGCACCCAGCACCTTCTTTCAGAACGGAACTTCTTCGTCGTCTTCCACCATGTCGGGGGCAGCGCTCGGACGCGCCGCGCCGCGCGACTGGCTGTAGCTGCCGCCGCCGGATCCGCTGCCTTCATCGCCGCGGCGATCGAGCATCTTCATCGTATTGGCGATGATCTCGGTGCGGTACTTCTTCTGTCCGCTCTCCTTGTCATCCCAACTATCGGTGCGGATCGAGCCTTCGATGTAGACGAGCTTTCCTTTTTTCAGATACTGGCCGCAGATCTCGGCGAGCTTGCCCCAGGCGACGATGTTGTGCCACTCGGTGCGCTCCTGTTTTTCGCCGTTGCGGTCGGTGAATTTTTCGTCGGTCGCGACCGTGAATTTCGCGACCGGCGTGCCGCTCGGAACCGCGCGGATCTCCGGGTCTTTTCCGAGCCGGCCGACGAGAATGACTTTGTTGATCATGGACTTTCTCCTTGCCGCGTTGGTGATTGATGTCGCGGCTCAGTGTGGGCTGGCGGATTCTAACCTTTTCTACCGCGGGTAGAATTCGCGTCCGCATGAAGTGCGTAATTCAGCGCGTTCTGCGCGCGTCGGTGTCCGTGGACGGGGAAATCGTGTCGCAGATCGAGCGCGGCATGCTCGTCCTCGCCGCGGTCGAGAAGGGCGACGCCGAGCAGACGATGATCGATGCGGCGAAGAAGATTCGCGAGCTGCGGATCTTCTCCGATGACGCGGGAAAGATGAATCGCGACGTCGCCGAGGCAGGCGGCTCGATCCTCGCGGTCTCGCAGTTCACGCTCGCCGGATCGATCACCAAAGGCCGCCGTCCCAGCTTCGACCGCGCGGAAGAGCCGTCGCGTGCGCGCGAGCTGTTCGAGGTGTTCGTGCGCGAGCTCGGCGCGACCGGCATCGTCGTGAAGACGGGCCGATTCCGCGAGGCGATGATCGTGGCGCTGGAAAACGACGGGCCAGTGACGTTCGTGTGGCCGTAAAAGCAGTTGGCAGTTGGCAGTTGGCGGTTGGCAGGAGGCCGCCACACGCCCACGAATGACTCGTGGTTGGGCGGTGGTCTCCTGCCGACTGCCAACCGCCAACTGCCAACCATTTATACTGCGCCGCCTATGCAATACCGCCCCACCGACATCGAGCCGAAGTGGCAGCAGCGATGGGCCGAGGCGCGCGTCGCGGAGATCGACGTCACGGCGCCCGGCGAGAAGCTCTACATGTTGAACATGTTCCCGTACCCGTCGGGCGATCTGCACGTCGGGCACGGTCGCAACTACATCCTCGGCGATGCGTTGTATCGCTATTTCCGCATGCGCGGGCGCGTCGCGCTCAACCCCATGGGCTGGGATGCGTTCGGACTCCCGGCCGAGAACGCGGCGATCAAGAACCGCACTCATCCGCGCGAGTGGACGCTCGCCAATATCGCCCGCATGAAGAAGCAGTTCGGGCGATGGGGAATCCTCTACGACTGGTCGAAAGAGATCGCCTCGTGCGAGCCCGAGTACTACAAGTGGAATCAGTGGCTCTTTCTGCAGCTCTACAAGCGCGGCCTCGCGTATCGCGGCACCGCGCCGGTGAACTGGTGCCCGAACGATCAGACCGTGCTCGCGAACGAGCAGGTCATCGACGGCAAGTGTGAGCGCTGCGGCGCGCTCGTCGAACAGCGCGAGCTCGCGCAGTGGTTCCTCAAGATCACCGAATACGCCGATCGTCTCGACGCCGCGCTCGACGGGCTCGCGTGGCCCGAACGCGTGAAGCTCATGCAGCGGAACTGGATCGGCCGCTCGCGCGGCATCGACTTCGATTGGTTCGTGCCCGCACTCGGCAAACCGGTTCGCGTGTTCACCACGCGTCCGGACACGATCTTCGGCGGGACGTTCATGGTGCTCGCGCCCGAACATCCGGACGTGCCTTCGCTCATCGCGGATCATCCGGATCGCGCGAATCTCGAGGAATGGATTGCCGGGGTTCGCAATCAAAGCAATCTCGAGCGGCAGGAGGCGGGCAAGGAAGGCCGCTTCACCGGCAAATACGCGATCAATCCGCTCACGAAAACAGAAGTCCCGATCTGGATCGGCAATTTCGTGTTGATTCAGTACGGCACCGGTGCGATCGGCGGCGTCCCCGCGCACGACGAGCGCGATTTCGAGTTCGCGAAGCAATACGGTCTGGCGATTCGCGAGGTCATTCGACCCGCGGATGGCAGCAGCGTCGAGCTTCCGTTCACGTTCAAAGACGACAGCGGTGTGCTGGTGAACTCCGGCCCGATCGACGGCCTGACCGTGCCGAAGGCGATCGACCGGATGATCGAGATCATGGAAGAGATGGGCATCGGAAAAGGAACCGTGCGCTATCGCCTGCGCGACTGGCTCATCTCGCGTCAGCGCTACTGGGGCACGCCGATCCCGATGCTCTACTGCGACAAGTGCGGACTCGTGCCCGTGCCCGAAGAGCAGCTCCCGGTCACGCTGCCGCTCGACGTGCCGTTCACCGGACGCGAGGGGAATCCGCTCGCGAAACACGACGCGTTCGTGAACGCGACCTGTCCGCAGTGCGGCGGCGTCGCGCGTCGTGAGACCGACACGATGGACACGTTCGTCGATTCATCGTGGTACTTCCTCCGCTTCATCACGCCGCGCGACGACCAGCGCATCTTCGATACGCAGCTCGTGAATCGCTGGCTGCCCGTCGATCAGTACATCGGCGGCATCGAGCACGCGATCCTGCATCTGCTCTACGCGCGATTCATCACCCGAACGCTGTACGACCAGGGCCTCATCACCTTCGAAGAGCCATTCGCGCGCCTCTTCAACCAGGGCGTGATCACGAAGGAAGGCTACAAGGATGCGCACGGCGCGTGGGTCGGCCCCAATGAAGTGCAGTGGCGCGACGACAAGCCGTATCGCGGCGAGGAGCTGCTGAGCGCCGAAGTCACGAAGATGTCGAAGTCGCGCCTCAACGTCGTGCCGCCGGACGAGCTCATCGCGAAGTACGGCGCCGACACGGAACGTGTGTACACGCTGTTCATCGCGCCGCCGGAGAAGGAAGCCGCATGGTCCGACGAGGGCGTCATCGGCGCGTTCCGTTTCCTCGGCCGCGTGTGGCACATGGGGATGCAGTTGATCGATCCACCGCCAACCACCAACCGCCAACCGTCAACCACGGTCGTGCGCAAAATGCATCAGACCATCGACGCGGTCACGAATCGCATCGAGAAGTTCGAGTTCAACACGGCGATCTCGGCGCTGATGGAGTACTCGAATACGCTGAGCGACGCGGTCTCGCGCGCGGAGTACGAAACGCTGCTCAAGCTGCTGCATCCGTTTGCGCCGCACATCACCGAGGAGTTGTGGTCGATGCTCGGCAATGAGAGCTTCGTCCTCACATCGGAGTGGCCGGTCGCGGATCCTGCTCTCATGGCTGAAGATACGGTCGTGATCGCGGTGCAGGTGAACGGCAAGCTGCGCGGTCAGATCGAGGTCGCGGCGCCGCCGGACGAAGCGAAGGTGATGGATTCCGTCTTCGCCAATGAGAGAATCCAGCAGTGGATCGCAGGCAAGGAAGTGGTCAAGAGAATCTACGTCCCCGGCAAATTGGTGAATGTGGTGATTCGATGAAAAAAACTGTCTCTGTTCTCGCCGTCGCGCTCGTCGCGTTTTTCACTGCGGGCTGTTTTCAGATCGAGCAATCGATCGAGCTGAAGAAAGATCTCTCCGGAACCGCCGACTTTCACCTGGGCGTCGATTTCGAGCCGATGGTGTACGTCATGGCGCAGTTCGCGCGCGAGATGGAAGGGAAGAAGGGACCTCCGACCGAGGCCGAGCTCGCGAAGGCGAAGGCCGACTTCAAGAAGAGTTCGAAGAAGAGCGGTGACGACAAGATGCCGTCCAAGGCCGAGATCCAGAAGGACCTCCCGCCGGGCGTGAAGATCCTCGACTTCAAAGCCGAGGAGAAAGAGTTCGGCGTCACGACCGACTTCAAGTTCGGATTCGATCGCATCAACCGGCTCATCGACGTGAAACTGCCGGGCTCGAAGGGCGCCGAGCAGGACCCCACGAAGAAGAACGTCATCGACACGCCGTTCGAAGGACTCGAGGTCGTGGAGAAGGGCAACCTGATCACGATCCGGACCACGCCGCAGAATCCGACCGAGAGCGTGAAAGAGCAGGCCGCCGAGGCGCCGAAGCTCGACAAAGACACCGAAGAGATGGTGAAGAAGGCCTTCGGCAAGATGCGCGTCGCCTACAAGATCACTGCGCCGTTCACGGTCGTGTCGCACAACGCCACGCGCAAGGAAGGCAACACGCTGATCTGGGAGTACGACATGAAGCGCTTCGAACAGATCGCCGCCTCGAAGAAGCCCGAGGACTTCGCGGTGCGGGTCACATACAAGAAATGATGAAACGACTCCTGGTCAGCAGTGCACTACTTCTGGCGAGCTGCGGATACGCGCTCGTCGGCCACAGCAACTTTCTCGAACCGTCGATCAAGACCATCGAGGTTCCCGCGTTCGTGAATCGCACGACGCGCGTGGAGCTCGAGCAGCGCGTGACGCAGGCGGTGGCCGAGGAGTTCGTCTCGCGCGGCAATCTGCAGCTCGTGCCTTCGTCGAAGGACGCGCACGTCATCCTTCGCGGATCGATTGACAGCTTCAATATTTTTCCGATCGCCTTCGATCAGGGACGCGCCACGCGCTACCAGATTTCCATCACTGCAAAGATCGAGCTCCTCGACCACCGCAACGAAGACAAGGTGCTCTGGAAGAACGACCAGTACCGCTTCACCGAGAACTACGAAGTGAACGTCAACAGCGTCGACGCCTTCGACCAGGAGAGCCGTGCCATTCGGGAGATCGCGGTGCGCTTTGCGGAGGGGTTGGTGACGAACCTTTTGGAAGGGTTCTAAGCGCTTCGCGCGGTGTTGGGGTGTTAAGGTTTTACGGTATTAGGCGGTTCAGTCCTAAACCGCTTAATACCTCAGCACCACAACACCTCAACACCTTCGACGTCAGTCGAACTCGAACTTCGGCGTCGTCTGCTCGCGTCCCACGCGTCCTTTCGC
>Ga0075428_100005976_pt1 | contig 13521 bp, 9 predicted proteins | sample RhiMetdeltSRZDD2_FD_75291 | JGI IMG/M metagenome (GOLD analysis project Ga0075428, IMG submission 75291) | Populus rhizosphere microbial communities from Tennessee, USA - Rhizosphere MetaG P. deltoides SRZDD2 | ecosystem: Host-associated > Plants > Roots > Rhizosphere > Soil | place: USA...
ACGAACGCTTCGCTCGACTCTCGATGCACGGCCATGACCGGGGCGCGGCCGAGCAATCCGCCGAACGACACGACGTCGCCGACTTTCTTGCCGGGCGCGGGGATCAGCCGCACGGCCGTCGTCTTGCGATTGATCATGCCGATCGCGGCCTCGTCGGCGATGATGGCCGCGATCGTCGAGGCAGGCGTGTCGCCGGGCACGGCAATCATGTCGAGGCCGACGGAGCAGACGCACGTCATCGCCTCGAGCTTGTCGAACGTGATCGCGCCTTCGGCCGCCGCGTCGATCATGACGGCGTCCTCGGAGACGGGGATGAACGCTCCCGACAGTCCGCCGACGTGGCTCGAAGCCATCGCGCCGCCTTTCTTCACGGCGTCGTTCAAGAGTGCGAGCGCCGCGGTCGAGCCGTGCGTTCCGACGCGCTCGAGCCCCATCGCTTGCAGCACGCGTGCGACGCTGTCGCCCGGTGTGGGTGTCGGCGCCAATGACAAGTCGACGATGCCGAACGGCACCCCGAGCTTTTCGGACGCCGCTCGCCCGACGAGCTCGCCCATGCGCGTGATCTTGAATGCCGTGCGTTTGATGACGCTCGCGAGCTCCCCGAAGTCTGCGTCCGGTTCCGCTTCGACCGCGTTCGCAACGACGCCGGGTCCGCTGACGCCGACGTTGATGACGCAGTCGGGCTCGCCGATGCCGTGGAACGCGCCGGCCATGAACGGGTTGTCCTCGACGGCGTTGCAGAACACGACGAGCTTCGCGCAGCCGATGCCGTCGCGATCGGCCGTGCGTTTCGCCGTCGCGACGATGATCTCGCCCATGCGCGCGACGGCGTCCATGTTGATGCCGGCGCGCGTGGTCGCGACGTTGATCGACGCACAGACGCGCTCGGTGACCGCGAGCGCCTCGGGGATCGAAGAGATCAGCGCTTCGTCGCCGGGCGTCATGCCCTTGTGCACGAGCGCCGAGAAGCCGCCGAGGAAGTTGACGCCGACGGTCGCCGCCGCGCGCTCGAGATACTCCGCGAACGGCACGTAGTTGTCGCTCGAGGAGGCCTCCGCGATCAGCGCGACCGGCGTGACGGACACGCGCTTGTTGATGATGGGAACCCCGTACTCGCGCTCGATCTCTTCGCCCACGGCGACGAGGCGCTCGGCGGAGCGGCAGATTTTCTCGTAAGACTTCCTTCCCGCCGCCTCGAGGCTCGCGTCCGCGCAATTGCGCAAGCTGATCCCCATCGTGATCGTGCGGATGTCGAGATTGTCCATCTGCACCATGCGGATGGTCTCGAGAATCTCCTCGGGTGAGAACTGAATTGCCATGAAGGTGTGCGGCTCGAGATTCGCGTTCAGACGCGGTGCATGAACTTGAAGACGTCTTCGTGCTGAGCGTCGATGCGCAGTCCCATCTCCGCGCCCTTGGCGTCGAGCCGGCGCTTGAGCTCGTCGAAGGGCACGACGGCCTTTTCGAGATCGGCCACCATGATCATCGCGAAGAATTCGCGCACCGTGGTTTGGGAGATGTCGATGATGTTGGCTTGCGCCTCCGCGAGCACGGCCGAGACGTTGGCGATGATGCCGACGGTGTCGGCGCCGATGACGGTCACGATGATGCGATTCGATTTGGTCGGCATTGGCGCGTCTAAAGAGATGCCTCAGGCTGCGCATCTTACCCTCGCGGCGTGCGGCCGGTCTCAGCCGTACACCAATTCCCCATACGCCGACGTAAACTCCATCTCCGTGCAACGATTGAGCCACCGTTTTCTTGCCCCGGTTGCGGCGTTTTCGCTCGCCATGGGCCACGCCGCCGCGGCGCAGCCGGTGTCGTTACCGACGGTGGTGCCTGCGCCGCGCACGGACGAGAACTCGCGCGTAGCGCATGAAGAGCTCGTGCGGAAAGCCGGCAGCGGCGTCATCGACATCTACTTCGTTGGCGATTCGATCACACGACGCTGGGGTGCCGTCGACTATCCGGAGTTGCTCGCCAACTTCACCGGCAACTTCTTCGGCTGGAACGCGGCGAATTTCGGTTGGGGCGGCGACCGCACGCAGAACATCCTCTGGCGCCTCGACAACGGCGAGCTGCCGCCGGCCGGGCCCAAGGTCTTCGTCGTGCAGGCCGGCACGAACAATCTGGCGGATTTCGAATCGGCCGAGGAGCGCGTCTTGGGCGTAAGCGCTGGCATCGAGGCGATCGTCGCGCGTTGCCGCCGCCATGCGCCCGAAGCGTTGATCGTGCTCACGGGTGTGTTCCCACGGCGCGATCGGCCGGAACTCAATGCGAGCGTCGCAGCCATCAACGCGAAGCTCGCGGCACTCGGCGACGAGGGGCGCGTTCGTTATGTGGACATCAGCGAGCGCTTGGTCGACTCGCGCGGACTGCTGAGCGAAGCGATGTCCGAAGACGGGCTACATTTGTCGCTCGCGGCCTATCAAATCTGGGCGGAAGCCGTGAAGCCGATTCTGATCGAACGGCTCGGCGCGGCGCTCGATGTCGACGTGGCGCCGGCGCCGACCGGCAACCCCGCCGCTCGCTAGTCGCGAGCAGGTTGGTATTCGTAGGCGAGCTCTTTGCACGCGTCGACGGCGAACGGCGCGTCGGCCGGCAGGACCGTATCGCCGCTGACATACTCGTTGACGAAGTAGAGCGGGTCGGTCGCGACGTACTCGCGCCGGAGCGCGAGCGTCTTGGGATCGAGCGTGAACCGCTCGACGACGTGCAACTCGGCACTATGAGCGATCGCCCCGGCCAAGCTGCCGGGCTCGAAGGCCACCGTGTCGACGACGAGCGTATCGCCGTCCCAGCGGCCGATCGAGTGTCCGGCGCGGCTAGGTGTCGTGCGCGCCGGATGCGCGGCGAGATCCATGTGCACGGTGCGCGTGAGGCCGCGGCCGTACTCCATCTTGATGACGTCGTCGCCCTGCGTGATGCGATTGATCGTGCCGTCGAAGACCCAGTCGAACAGCACGCTCGTGATTTGGCAGCTCAAGCGCGGGTTTTTCTCGGGCGGCAGGTCGCGCAGCGCATCGGAAGCCGCCTGCCCAGCGGCGGTCAGCATCATCGGCGGCGGGAACCAGCCGTGACTGGGCACGTCCGCCATCGCGATTCGCCCGGCCTCGACCGCTTCCACGAGACTCTCCGGCACGAGGTTGGCGGGGCCCTGCGGTGGCCGCGCCATGATGTACTGCTCCTGAGCCCAGTCGCCCGCGAGATTTGGCTTCCCGGATGCCAGCCGAGGCGGCCGGTTGGCGCGATCGCCCGACGCGCCCTCGCTCAATTGTTGATAGCGCTGCAGCGTCGGCGCGTCGCCAATCGTCAGCGTGTCCGCGTAGCAGTAGTGCGGATCGTCGCGATGCGGCCGGCCGTGGATCTTGATCGCGACGCCCGGCACGAACATCTCGGGCGACCAGCCCGAACGGCGCAGCACCGTGGCCGCGCGCATCTCGCATTGCATCGCGATGGGGGCGCCGTTGGCGTCGACCGAATTGAAATGGACATAGGAATGCGGATTGACGAAGTCGAGGCTCGTCAGCGTGCCTTCGACGTTGATCTCCTTCGTGGGATCGAAGCGGCCGATGCCGTGATGCGCCCAGGCGGGCGCGGCCAGCACGAGGAATGTCAGCACGGACAATTGTCCTCGACGTCGTGACAGCATGATCGACTCCTTCGAGCGCGTGTTTGGAACTTGGGATTCGGAAGCGCAAGCGCGACGCTAGCCGATCCAGAACGAGAAGTAGAGATACAGCCCGGCGACGAGCCCCAGCACGACGACCGTCGCCGCGATGTCCTTCCAGTCGACGGTCGCGCGCACCGCGGCGCGATCGAGCGAGGCGAACGTCAGTCCCTTGATGCGGTTCGGGTCCGGCGGCTCATCCAGGAGCGACGCGACGATGCTCGTCACGACGCAAATCAGAAACAGCACGCCCGAGAAATAGAGAAAGTTGAAATCGCCGATCGCCGCGAGCACGGCCGGCGTGTCGATTTTGCCGGCGCCGAAAAAGGCTTGAATGACGAGCTTGCCGAAGCCGAGCACGAAGCCGAGCCCGAGCCCCCACGTCGCCCCGCGCGTGTTGATGCGGCTACTCGTCAGGCCCAGCAAGAACACGGCCGTGATCGGTGGGGCGAGGTAGCTCTGCACGTTCTGGAGATACTGATAGAGACCGCCGCCCGAGACGAGCGGCATCACGGGAATCCACAACAAGCCGAGCCCCGTGACGACGAGTGTGGCGAGGCGGCCGACGAGGACGATCCGGGCCTGGCTCGCCTGCGGACGTAGCTTCCCGTAAACGTCGACCGTGAACAGCGTCGCCGTCGAGTTGAACAGCGACGACAGCGAGCTCATCAGCGCCGCGAGCAACGCAGCGACGACGAGCCCGCGCAGCCCGGCCGGGAGCAGCGTCGCGACCATCGTAGGGAACACTTGGTCCGTCAAATGAGCGCCATTAGGGCCGGTCGGAATCGCGAGCGCCCCGCGTGCGTCGAGCGCGGCGCCGAGCAAGCCCGGCACGAGGAAGATCAGCACGGGCCAGACTTTCAAGAAAGCGCCGAACAGCGCCCCGCGGCGGGCCGCCGTCAAGCTCTTAGCTGCGAGGGTGCGCTGCACGATGTATTGGTCCGTGCACCAATACCAGATGCCGACGACCGGCGAAGCGATCAGCATCCCGAGCCACGGAAAATCGGGATCCGACAATGGCCGCCACAGCGCGAACTCCGCGACATGCTGATTCGCGAACGCGGTGAGCTCGCCCCAGCCGCCGAGCGCCTGGAGCCCGAAATACATCAAGAACACCGACCCGAGAATCAAGATCAGCGCTTGAGCGGCGTCGGTGTAGAGCACGATGCGCAGTCCGCCGGCGACCGTGTAGAGGCCGGTTACGACGACAGTCAGCACGGCGCCAATCCAGAACGCGTTTTGCGGGCTGCCGAAGGTGTCGGGCAGCAGCGCGCTGAAGACGAGCGCGCCCGCGTAGACGGTGACGGACACCTTCGTCAGCACGTAGGCGGCGAGCGAGACGAGCGACAGCATCCAGCGCGGCCGTGGGCCGAACCTCCGCTCCAGAAACTCCGGCATCGTGAACACGCCGGCGTGGTAATAGAACGGCACGAACACCCACGCGAGCAGCACGACGATCCACGCGTGCAGCTCGTAGTGAGCCACGGCGAGTCCGGTCGAGGCGCCTTGTCCCGCGAGGCCCACGATGTGCTCGGAGCCGATGTTCGTGGCGAAGATCGATCCGCCGATCACGAAGAAGCCGGCGTTGCGGCCCGCGAGAAAGTATTCGGTCGCGGTCTTCTGGCGACGCAGCTCGACGACGACGATCGCGAGCAGAATCAGGAAGTACGCAGCAATCACGATCCAGTCCAAGGCCGTCAGCTTCGTCATGTCTCATTGGCTCCAGTTCTGGCGACTCAGCGACCCGGCGCGTACGGAAAGCGGAGACTCTCGTAATGCTCGAGCGAATGTTCCGGCTCCGCGACACCGCGAGGCAACGAGAGGCCGGATCGCGATCTGAAATAGGCAAGACACGCGTCTCGCCACCAGCGTGCCTCGCGCGCCTGAATCTGCAGCAGCTCCGTGGTTTTCGCGAAGCGCTCGGTATCGACGAACGGCTCGAGCGTCGCCCAATCGCGTTGCATGGCTTCGACCTCCGTGAGGCCGCGGTCGTAGTGCCGCACGAGCTCCTGCCAGAGCGTTCGGCCGGAGTGCATGCGGTAGTTCCACGGCACGCGATGAAACCACAGCAGATACTCGTCGGGTACCGCGGCGAGATCGGCGAAGCGGCTCGCGACCGGCGGCGCGTACTGCGCGACGGCGTTGCTACCGCTCGCCGTGCGATCGAAGCCGATGCCGTCGGCGGCCGCGCGATGGTAGTAATAAGGAGTCCACTCCGCTCGTTCGAGATCGTCGACCCACGGCGCGGGGCCGTAATGGTGCGCCGTGCCCATGAGGTGCGCGAGACCGAGCGGCGTCATGTAATCGACGACGGCCTCGCGCGAGCGCAGCATGATCGATGAAGCGGTCTCGAGGAATTTCGGCTCGCTCGAGAACGTCATGCGCAGCCACTCGTCGGCGATCTCGTGCGCCGAAAGCTCGGGATTCCAGGCGAGCCGGCCGAACGCGTACCAGTTCGCTTGCGTGAACGGCGCGCCGGTCCAATCGCGGGCCGCGCCGACGTTGGCCACGCCCGCTATGCCCGTTCGCGCGTAGCCGAACACACCGCCGTCGACGATGTGCGCGACCGTCGACCCGGTGCCTTTCGCATGGGTGTCGGCGTCGAGCACTTCTTCGAACAACACGCCGAGATAGGCGAGGTGCGTCGCGAAGCCGAGATACTCCTGCGTTATTTGCAGCTCGAGCGCGAGCGGCGTGCGCGGCATCGCGCCGAACAACGGGTGGAACGGCTCGCGCGGCTGGAAGTCAAGCGGACCGTTCTTGACCTGCAAGATGACGTTCTCCGCGAACGCGCCGTCGAGCGGCACGAACTCCTGATAGGCCTGCTTGACGCGATCCTCGGAGCTGTTGCGCGCGTAGACGAACGCGCGCCAGAAGACGACGCCGCCGTACGGCCGCAACGGGGCGGCGAGCACGTTCGCGCCATCGGCGTGAGTGCGGCCGTAGCCCTGCGGCCCCGGGAGCCCCTCCGAGTCGGCCTTGACCAAGAACCCGCCGAAGTCGGGAATGCGCGCGTAGATTTCGTCGACTTTGGCTCGCCACCACGCGGCGACCGTCTCGTCGAGCGGGTCGGCGGTCTTGAGCCCGCCGATGTCGATCGGCGCGCTGAAGCGCACGGAGAGATACACGCGGATGCCGTACGGGCGAAAAACGGACGCGAGCGCCGCGACCTTCTCGATGTAAGGCGCGGTGAGAATCTCGGCTTGCGCGTTGACGTTGTTCAAGACTGCGCCGTTGATGCCGATCGATGCGTTCGCGCGCGCGTAGTCCGTGTAGCGCGGATCGAGATGGTCGGGCAGGCGCCACCAATCCCAGAGCGATGCGCCCGCGTAGCCGCGCTCGACGGAGCCGTCGAGGTTGTCCCAGTGATCGAGCACTCGCAGCCCGATGCGCGGCGTGCTCGTGACGTCGAGCTCGGTAAGCCCGCCGCCGGTTTGCGCGAGCCGCAGCCACGCGAACACGCCGTAGAGGACGCCGACGTCTTCGTTGGCCGCAATCACCGTCACGCGACTACCGTCGAGCGCGACATTGCGAATCAGGTAACCGTCGTGCCAGAGCGGCCCCGCCGGGCCCCCATTGTTCCACCGAAGCGGCAAATCGAGCTGCGCGATGAGCGCCGAGCTACGCGGCGTGCCGATGACGAGAGCGCCGTCCGTGATTGCCGACGTGATGGGGACCTTGCGCGCCGTCATGCCGGCGATGCCGGTCTGCAGCTCCGCGACCGCGGCCGTCAGCGTCGCGGAGACTTGCGGCGGCGAGACGATACCCGTTGAGACCCGCGCCACCGCCTCGCGTCGCTCCGCGGCGAGCGGCCGGTAGCGCAGCCAGAGATCGTATCCGTCCTCGGCGCGCGCCCGCGGCGACAGCGCGGCGGCGATCAGCAGCGCGCCGACCGCGAGAACCACGCGACGTGTCAGACCTTGACCCACGCCCCGTTCCGCCGCGACGACGCCACGCACGCTTCGACGAACGCGACGCCTATGACGCCGTCGGCCACGGTAGGATAGGTGACCTTCGAATCGACGCGTTTGCCCGCCTTTTTCGCGGCGATCGCTGCGGCCGCTTCCGAGTAAAGGTTCGCGAATGCCTCGAGGTACCCTTCCGGATGGCCGGACGGTATCCGCGTCACGCGCGCCGCGTCCGGGCCCGCGCCGGCACCCGAGCGTGTGATGCGCCGGCGCGGCTCGCCGAGCTTCGACACATACAAATAGTTCGGATCCTCTTGCGCCCACTCGAGGCCGCCCTTCGTGCCATACACTCGAAGTCGCAGCCCGTTCTCCTGCCCGACCGCAACCTGGCTGCACCAGAGCATGCCCTTGGCGCCGCCCTGGTAGCGCAGCAGCACGTGGGCGTTGTCGTCGAGCTTGCGGCCCCGCACGAACGTGTGCACGTCGGCCGCGAGCGCCTCGAGCGCAAGTCCCGTCACGAACTCGGCGAGGTTGTACGCATGCGTGCCGATGTCGCCCGTCGCGCCGCCGGCGCCCGACCGCTTTGGATCCGTGCGCCACGCGGCTTGCTTTTGCCCGGTCCGCTCGAGCGGCTCCGCGAGCCAGTCTTGCACGTACTCGACGTGCACGACGCGAATCTCGCCGAGCTCGCCCGAACGCACGAGCTCGCGCGCGTGTCGCACCATCGGGTAGCCCGTGTAGTTGTGCGTCAGCACGAACAGCGCGTCGCTCTCCTCGGCGAGCTTGGCGAGCTTCTTCGCGTCCGCGAGCGTCGACGTCAGCGGCTTGTCGCAGATCACGTGGACGCCGCGCTTCAAGAACTCGCGCGCGACGGCGTAGTGCACGTTATTCGGCGTGACGATCGCGACGGCTTCGATGCCGTCCTGCAAACGCGCTTCGCGGGCGGCCATCTCCTTGAAGTCGCCGTAGGTGCGCTTCGGGTCGAGGCCGAGCGCGGCGCCCGACTTCAGCGAGCGCTCAGGCGTAGACGACAGCGCGCCGGCGACGAGCTCGAACTTGTCGTCGAGCCGCGCCGCGATGCGGTGCACGCCGCCGATGAACGCATCGATGCCGCCGCCGACCATGCCGAGCCGGATGCGCGGCGCGCGCCGCTCGGCCTTGCCTTCGATCGTCACTTCGAGATTCCGAGCATGCGTCGATTTGCGGCCTGGTCGGTGCCGGCGTCCGCGAAGTCGTCGAACGCGCGCTCACTGATGCGGATGATGTGCTCGCGGACGAACTTCGCGCCCTCGCGCGCGCCGTCCTCGGGGTGCTTCAGCGCGCACTCCCACTCGACGATGGCCCAGCCCGGAAAATCGTAGGCGGCGAACTTCGAGAAGATCGACGTGAAGTCGACCTGGCCGTCGCCGGTCGATCGGAACCGGCCCGCGCGGTTCACCCAGCTCTGATAGCCGCCGTAAACACCCTGGCGCCCCGTCGGGTTGAACTCGGCGTCCTTGACGTGAAACATGCGGATGCGCTCGTGATAGATGTCGATGTGCTCGAGATAGTCGAGGCACTGCAGCACGTAGTGCGACGGGTCGAACAGCATGCACGCGCGCGCATGCTTTCCCGTGCGCTCCCAGAACATCTCGTACGTCACGCCGTCATGCAGGTCCTCGCCCGGATGGATCTCAAAGCAGCAATCGACTCCGCAGCTCTCGGCGTGATCCAGGATCGGCCGCCAGCGGCCCGCGAGCTCGTCGAACGCCGTTTCGATGAGGCCGGCGGGACGTTGTGGCCAAGGGTAGAAATACGGCCACGCGAGCGCGCCCGAGAACGTCGCCATCGCGTCCAGCCCCAGATTCTTCGACGCCGTGAGGCATTTTTTCACCTGATCGACGGCCCACTCGGTGCGCGCCTGCGGGTTGCCGCGCACGTGCGGCGCCGCGAAGCCGTCGAACGGCACGTCGTAGGCGGGGTGCACGGCCACGAGCTGGCCCTGCAAGTGCGTCGAGAGCTCGGTGACGGCGACGCCGTTCGCGCGTGCGACGCCGGCGATCTCGTCGCAGTACGTTTTCGAGGCGGCCGCCTTGTCGAGATCGAACAGCCGCGCGTCCCAGCTCGGCACCTGCACGCCGACGTAGCCGCAGTCCGCGGCCCAGCGCGTGATCGACTCCCACGAGTTGAACGGCGCCTGGTCGCCCGCGAACTGCGCGAGGAAAATGCCGGGACCTTTGATGGTTCTCATGTCCTTCCCCCAGAAGTGTGCTTCGTGCGCTTCAGACGTAGCGGTTGACGATGTTCTCGAGCAGCTCCTGTTTGCCGGAGCGCGGTGTCGGGTCCGCGCCTGCCGCGCGCACGCGCCGCTCGATCTCCGCGAGCGAGACCTCGCCCGCGAGCAGTCTCCTGGCGTCGACCGTGTCCCACGCCGCGTAGCGCTCGCGCAGCGGCTCCTCGAGCGCGCCGTCCTCGAGCATCCTGGCAGCCGCGAGCAGCGCACGGGCGCAGGTGTCCATCGCGCCGACGTGGCCGAGCAGCAGATCGACGGGTTCGAGCGACTGGCGACGCAGCTTCGCGTCGAAATTCGTGCCGCCTGTCGTGAAGCCGCCGCCGCGCAAGATTTGGTAGTACGCGAGCGCCGTGTCGAGCACGTTGTTCGGAAACTGATCGGTATCCCAGCCCGACTGATAGTCGTTGCGGTTCATGTCGATCGAGCCGAAGATGCCGAGCGCGTTTGCGAGCGCGATCTCGTGATCGAACGAGTGTCCGGCGAGCACAGCATGCCCGTGCTCGATGTTGACCTTGACCTCGCGCTCGAGGCCGTAGCGTTTCAAGAAGCCGTAGACGGACGCGACGTCGAAGTCGTATTGATGCTTCGTCGGCTCTTGCGGCTTCGGCTCGACGAGGATCGTGCCCTTGAAGCCGATCTTGTGCTTGTAGTCGACGACGAGCGACAGGAATCGGCCGAGCTGATCGAGCTCGCGTTTCAGATCGGTGTTGAGAAGTGTCTCGTAGCCTTCGCGGCCGCCCCAGAGCACATAGTTCTCGCCGCCGAGGCGCTTCGTCGCGTCGATGCACGTCTTGACCGTCGCGGCCGCGAAAGCAAAGACATCGGGATCCGGATTCGTCGCGGCGCCCGCCATGTAGCGGCGGTGCGAGAAGAGATTCGCCGTGCCCCAGAGCAGCTTCACGCCGGTCTCGGCTTGCTTGCGCTCGAGGTGGTCGACTGCCGCGTTCAAGTTGTTCGTGCTCTCGGCGAACGTCGTGCCCTCGGGCCGCACGTCGGCGTCGTGGAAGCAGTAGTAGGGCACGCCGAGCGCTGTGAACATCTCGAATGCCACGTCGGCCTTTTGTTTCGCGGCGGCCATCGTGTCGCCGAACCACGGCCGCTCGAACGTCTGGCCGCCGAACGGATCGCCGCCGGTCCAGACGAACGTGTGCCAGTAGCACACGGCGAAACGCAGGTGCTCCTCGAGGCGCTTGCCGAGCACGACGCGGTCCGCGTCGTACCAGCGAAACGCGAGCGGGTTCGTGCTGTCCGGCCCTTCGTATTCGATGTTTTCGCTGTCGCCGAAGAAGCCGGTCGTCATTCCTGAGCGCTCCGTTTTGCCTTACTTATTGTGTTGTGCGGCACGAGCCAAGGCCACCTCGCGAGCGGAGGGTCGCTGAAAAAGCCCTCCGCGGAGGGTCCTCGAAAGCACTTTAACTACGTTCACCTTCCGGCCCGCGCAGCGCTGGGTACAGCGCGCGATAGCGCTCGTGCGCCGCACGGAAGGCCGAGACCAGCGTTGAATCGGGCTCTATTGTCGAGGCCACGAGCGGCGCGGTGCAGACCCGGGCCGGGTCAGCGCCCGTCGCCGCGATGAGGCCGAGCCGCGCCGCGCCGAACGCGGCGCCAAAATCGCCGGTCGCGGGGACGTCGACGGGCACACCGAGCGCCGTCGCGAGCACCTGAAGCCAGTAGCGCGAGCGCGTGCCGCCGCCGACGGCCTTGAGACGCGTGATGTGCGTACCGGCCGCTCGCAGCGCGTCGCGGCAGTCGCAGAGCGCGAATGCGACGCCCTCGATGACGGCCTGCGCGAGCGCGCGCCGATCGGACTCGTGTCCGAGCCCTACGAAAGCGCCGCGCGCGGTCCCGTCATTGTGCGGCGTGCGCTCGCCGCCGAGATAAGGCAGGAACGTGACGCGCCCCGGCGCGGCAAGGCGCTCGCCGAGCGTGGCGGTGAGGTCCGCCGGCGCCGTGCCCGTCATCGCTGCGAGCCAGTTCAGCGAGTCGGTGGCCGACAGAATCACGCCCATCTGATGCCACGTGGCCGGCAGCGCGTGACAAAACGCGTGTACGGCGCTCGCGGCGTTCGGCGAGTACGCGCGGTTCGCCGCAAACAGCACGCCCGACGTTCCGAGCGAGACGAACGCTTCGCCGTCGCGGACGGCGCCGAGGCCGCACGCCGCGGCCGCGTTGTCGCCCGCGCCGCCGGCGACGACCGCGCCGTTCATGCCCCAGCGCGCCACAAGCTCGCGGCGCAGCGTGCCGCTCGCAGCCGTACCTTCGACGAGCGCCGGCATCTGCCGCACTTCGAGTGCCGTCGCCGCGAGCAGCTCCTGCGACCAACGGCGTGCGCCCGTGTCGAGCCAGCTCGTTCCCGACGCGTCGGACATCTCCGATACGTGCTCACCCGTGAGCCAGAGGCGCAGGTAATCCTTCGGCAGCAGCACGCGGCGCACGCGCTCGAACACGCGCGGCTCGTGGTTGCGCACCCACGCGACTTTCGGAGCCGTGAACCCGGGGAAGACGATGTTGCCCGTGACGGCGCGAAAGCGCGCGTCGCCGTCGAGCGCGGCTGCTTCGACGCGCGCGCGCGTGTCGTTCCAGAGCATGCACGGCCTAAGCGGCTCGTCGCGCTCGTCGAGCAGTGTGGCGCCGTGCATCTGCCCCGAGAGCCCGATGCCTCGCACGGCCGCGAGCGCTTGCGCGTGCGCCGCGCGCAACTCGTCAATCGCGCGCTCGGTGGCCGCGATCCAACCGCGCGGGTCTTGCTCGCTCCAACCAGGCTGCGGCCGCGAGACCTCGAGCGGCGCGGAAGCGCTTGCGACAGCGGCCTGCTCGTCGTCGATTAGGGTCGCTTTGACGGCCGACGTGCCAAGATCGACGCCGAGGTACATCTAGGATCCACGCCGCTAGCGCGGCTCCGGTAGCGCGAACGCGTAGAGCGCGGTGCCGCCGCCGATCAGCACGTACTGCCGACCGTCGAGCTCGTAGGTGACGGGCGCGTTGCCGACGCGTCCGATGCCGGCGTGCCAGAGTGTCTCGCCGTCGCTTGTTGAGAGCGCGAGCGCGCTCATCGCGGAGTCGCCCGTGAACGTGAGCCCGGACGCCGTCGTCAGCACGCCCGCGGCGCCGGCCGCACCGAAGAGATCGTGGCGCCAGCGCACCTCGCCCGTCGCGAAGTCGAGAGCGCGCAGCTCCCCGCGGCTATGCACGCCGTAGTCGGCGCCTGCCCAGCCGTATTCGCCGTGCTCGGGCTTGAAGAAGTAGACGCCGTAGGCGTCGGCAGCGCTGACGATGAACAAGCCCGACGCGGGATCGAAGCTCGGCGAGCGGTAGTTCGTGGCGCCGACCTCGTCGGGTGCGACGAGCCGACCGTCGCGCGCGGGCTCTTTCGCCGGATTCGGGATCGGCTGTCCCTTGGCATCGACGCCGCGCGACCAGTTCAGCGCCGCGAACGGCGTGGTCAGCAGGTTCTCGCCCGTGGCGCGGTCGAGCACGACGTAGTAGCCGTTGCGTGAGGCTTGCAGCAACAGCTTGCGGTCCGCGCCGCGCAGCTTCGCGTCGACGAGCACTGGCACCTCGGAGGCGTCCCAATCGTGCGTGTCGTGCGGCGATACTTGAAAGCCCCACGCGAGCTTTCCCGTATCGGGGTCGAGCGCGACGATGCTGCACGTCCACTTGTTGTCGCCGGG
>Ga0075428_100005977_pt1 | contig 13519 bp, 10 predicted proteins | sample RhiMetdeltSRZDD2_FD_75291 | JGI IMG/M metagenome (GOLD analysis project Ga0075428, IMG submission 75291) | Populus rhizosphere microbial communities from Tennessee, USA - Rhizosphere MetaG P. deltoides SRZDD2 | ecosystem: Host-associated > Plants > Roots > Rhizosphere > Soil | place: USA...
GCAGCGCGAGGATGAAGAAAAACTGCAGCGGCGTGAGGCCGACCTGGGCGATGTCTGACGCGATCACGATGCCCACGATCACCGGCACCGAGCTGGCCGAGGCGAGCGCCGTGAGGAGCGCCGTGCGCGGCCGGCTCGGGACGAGGATGGTGAAGCTGAGCATCCACACCGCGACCCACGACAGTCCACCCCATGGCGGCGCACTCACCCAGCGGCTCGCGTCGAGATACTGCGCCGCGGCGATGCCGAAGCTGCCGACGACCTCGAAGGCGAGACCGACGCGTAACATGACGCCGAGCGGCACGCGCGACGAGGCGGTCAGCGCAGCCACCAGCAGCGCGATCGCGATTGACGCGATCGATGGCAGCGATCGAAGCGGACTGGCCAGGAACGCGGCGCGTTCATCCTGAAACAGGAGGACCCCCAGTGGATCGCTCATGAAGAAGACGAACGCGTACAGCAGGGCCAGGACGCGCAGGCGGCGCACGGATTGCGCGAGCAGGTCCGCCGGCAGCCCGGTCGGCCGGGTCCGCGTGTCGGCGCGCGCGAACAGCATCGTGTCAACCGCGGTGGGTGACGGCATCACAACTTTCCAGTCTCGGGCGCGTCGGCGGCGCTGTCAAACCAGGCGTGGAAATCACCCTAAAGTATTTGCCGCGCGGAACCGAGACCACGGCACAGGGAGCAAATCCATGTGGAACCGTGAACCGCAGAAATCATCGGGCGCAACGATGCCGTCGCCCATCATGACAGCCGTCGAGCCGACCCCGATCGTGCCTCAGCCCGAGCCCGTTGCCGCCGCGCCGATCGTGCCACCAGCGCCGGCCAAGGCCAAGGGCTCGACCTTGATCATCAAGGGCGAGCTGGTTGGATCCGAAGACCTGATCTTCGAGGGCCATGTCGAAGGCAAGATCACGTTGCCGGAACACGTGCTGACGATCGGACTCGGCGCACAGGTGTCGGCTGAAGTCGTCGCGCGCGTGGTCATCGTGCACGGCAACGTCACCGGCAACATCACCGCATCGGAGCGCGTCGAGATCAAGTCGAGCGGACGTATGAACGGCGATCTCGTGAGCCCGCGCGTCATGATGAACGACGGCGCGACGTTCAATGGCCGCCTGGAGACCCGCACGCCGAGCAAGCAGGACGGCAAGGGCCGCTCCAAGCAGCCCGAGCTCGTCGCCGTCTAGGACGCTGTAGAGGCGGGTCTTCAGACCCGCCTGCGAAGCCATCCAGGGAGCCGCTCTCGCGGCTCCTCCTCCATCCTTCGGCGCCTATTCGGGCTTCGCCTCAGCGCGTAGAGACGATGCGGCGTTGAGCGCCGCGAGACTGCGCCTCAGGCGAGCCTCCTTCTTGGCCGCCTTGCGCGAACCAGACACCACCGGCACCGAGTAGTACGTGTTGAGCGCGGCGCGAAGACCGTCCGGGACGTGCTCGAACCCATCCTGTTCGAGTCGCTGCAGCAAATCGGCATAGGTCTGTTCCGCCAGCGGATTCCGTCGCCGCGCGGGCGGCTCGCCCGTATCGAAATCGCTGTTCTCCAGTTCGAGGTGGCCGCGACCGAGTGTCACGAGTGCCGCTCGATATCGGGCGTGCGCGGCGGCGACGCTCGCCAGAAAGAGCTCTTCGGCCGGCTGCGGCAGCGGCGTGAAGGCCAGCGGGCGGAGCGGGCCCACCTTTGGAACGATCTTGATCATGAACGCGAGGATGCGCGCGAGAACCCCCGGCTTTCGATACGTCGTCCCGAAATCGCGATCGTACTCCGATCGCGTGAGGTTGTAGACGAACACGCTCTGTTCGGTCCCAGGCGAACGCTTTTCGATCTCCTCGCGCTTGTCCCGCCACGCCAGGCGCGTCATCTCGGGAATGGTCGTCCCGATCGCGTACCGATACGTGCCGATCGCCAGGTCGACGCTGAGCAGCACGTCCTTCAGCTCCAGCCCGTACGTTTCGAAGAACGCGCGCGCCAGCGCGTCCTCGGCGACCTCGAATCCGATCCGGCGGTGATACTCCTGGGCGATATAGGCGCCGCGCGCGACCTGCGACACATCGAAAGCGAACTCGACCATCACGTGCCGCGCGCGGGCGTCCACGTATAGCACCTCGTCGCCGAACTTCTCCCGCGTCTTCGGATATAGCAGCGGCACGATGCGGTTCACCGCAAGTGGATGGCCGGCAGTGTCCGACTCGTAGTGCGCCAGCGCGCCGAGCGCGAACGCGTATTCGTTGACGTCACGTGCGGTGCCGATCAGCGCCTCGACGAAGTCGCCCGAGCGCACGTAGTGCGTGAGGTTGGTGAAGAGATGGCTGCCGAGCGGATAGTAGCCGAGGTCCTGGATGACGGCGCCGCCGTACGCGAAGGCGCGGGCTTTCTCGAGGCCCTCCGCATCGGCTCGCGGAAAACGCGCGCGCAGGAGCGGGACGATATCGCGCTCCCACATGGCGTCGACGGCGGCCTGGTGTGCGAGCACCGAGTACGCCGATGACGCGGCCGGCAGACAGAATAGGAAAAGCACAACCACGAGCGTTGCCGCCCATGGCCTGAATGCGGCGGCGCGGGAACCCAGGATCTCCCATGGACGAGCCACGCGCCGGACCATTGCATGCCGCTTGCCATCGCGCCATCCTCAAGCTCGTCTTGACCGATGCACACGCCGGCCGGGCCGCCATGGTGGCGGTTGCCTGCCTCGCCGATCTGGTATATTCAACCTAATGGTTGATTATTTCCGCGCCCCGTCGGGCGCGAGCGAGGACCAAGATGACAGTTGTGAAAACACCACTCACGGTGCGGGTCGTCAGGAGCTTCGGCGCTTCGCCGGAACGAGTCTTCGACGCCTGGCTGGATCCGTCGAGGGCGAGGCAGTTCCTGTTCACGGCGCCTGGCGGGGAGATCGTGCGGTGCGACATCGATGCCCGCGTCGGCGGCACCTTCACCATCGTCGATCGGCGCGGCAGCGAGGACATCGTTCACACGGGTGAATACCTCGAGATCTCGCGACCGCGCCGTCTCGCGTTCACGTTCTTCGTCGAGCGCTACTCGGTCAGGCCCGACCGCGTCACCATCGACATCGTGCCGGCCGGCGACGGCTGCGAGCTGACGTTGACGCACGAGATGGGCCCGGATGCCGCGCAGTACGAGAAGCAGACGCACGAGGGCTGGACGATGATCCTCGACGGCCTCGCGGCCACGGTCGCCTGAGCGCCCCATGGATACGCCCCGCGGCATCGACGACACCCTGATTGCGCTCGCCGACCCAACGCGACGGGCGATCCTCCGGCGCCTGTCACGCGGGGAAGCCCGCGTCACCGAGCTGGCGGCGCCGTTCGCGATGTCGCTCAACGCCGTGTCGAAGCACATCCGGATGCTCGAGCGCGCACAGCTGGTGCGGCGTCGTGTGGAAGGGCGGGAACACCTGCTGTCGTTCAATCCGAAGCCGCTCGACGCGGCGGCCGTCTGGATGCAGGTGCAGCGGGACCGGTGGACCGCCCGCCTGGACGCGCTGGATGCGCTGCTGCGAGAGGAAGACCGGGCGGGTTCGAGGCGCCGGGGATCGTGAGGATCCCCGGCGGCCGATTCAGCTACTTGACGATCGCCTGCGACACGGCGTTCTCGAAGTCGCGCTGCAGCGCACCGACCGAGGTCTGCATCATGATGATGAGCACCATCCGCTCGGTCGGGTCGATGTGAAAGTTGGTGCCGTAGGCCCCGGCCCAGCCCCACGCGCCCTTGCCGACGCGCAGGTCTGCCGCCACCGGATCCTCGACCACCTGAACGCCGAGGCCGAATCCCATGCCGTGGGCGGGCCGGCCGAACTGTCCGTTCACCATGTCGCCCGTATGGTTCGACGACATCAGCGCCACCGTCTTGGGACTGAGATAGCGCCGCCCGTTCAGCTCACCGCCGTTCAGCAGCATCTGCGCAAACTGCAGATAGTCCTCGGCCGTGCTCGAGAGGCCGCCGGCGCCTGAAAAGTAGGTGGCGCTGCTCAGGCCGTTCTGATTCTGCTGCCGGGTGAAGCCGCCGTTCTGCCCGCGTGCGTACATCGGCACCACCCGCGGCGCCTTGGGTCCGGTCAACGGGAACCCGGTGTCCTTCATCCCGAGCGGATCGAAGAGACGCTGCTGCAGGAACTGATCGAACGGCTGTCCAGAGGCAATCTCGACGATTCGGCTGAGGACCTCGAACCCGGCGATGCCGCTGTAGCGCCACATCGCCCCCGGCTGATAGTCGAGCGGCACGGCGCCAAGCTTCGGGATGTAGGTGGCGAGCGTATCGGACTCCGCTTTCTGCACCGGCGGGACGGCCATCGATGCCCCGTTCGCAGGACCGCCCGACGTCATCAGGCCCGACGTGTGGGTCAGCAGATCGCGCACCGTGATGTCGCGCGCCGCGGTCACGACCTCGAGCTCCACCGCCGGACCGCGCCCGCCGCGGCCACGTCCGCCTCCTGGCGCAGGGCCCACGGCCGGCGTCGGCGGCGCCTGGACCGCGGGACCCGAAGTCACAGGGGCCGCGGCGCTCGTCTGCTTCGGCACGGCGAGCTTCGCCGACTTGAACTCCGGGATGAAGCGCGAGACCGGATCGGTCAGCCGAATCTTCCCTTCCTCCACCAGCATCATCACCGCCACGGAGGTGATCGGCTTGCTCATCGACGCCAGTCGGAAGACGCCATCCTTCGGCATCGGGCGCTTCGCCTCGACGTCGATCAGACCGTGTGCCTCGAAGTGGACGACACGTCCGTTGCGCGCCACGAGCGTCACCGCCCCAGGCAGCATGCCCGCATCCAGATGCCGCTGCACCGCTTCGCGGATTCGCGCCAACCGATCCGTCGACATCCCGACGTCCTCCGCCTTGCCCGTCGGCACGCCGCCAGCGGCGGTCAGCGTCAGCGTCAGGCAGACAGTCCCCAGCAGCGCGAAGAGAAAACGGTGCGGCATCCTGGCTCTCCTAAGGGGGGAATCATAAGCCCGAACCCTCGTGAGCTTTACAAATCTGCAGTTTGCATTCGAATCACGTACCTGCCGATAAGGGATGCAGGCGACGTTTCCGGCAGAACTGCGCCAATTCCGGACGGCGACGGTCTTGATACCGCTCCGATCCGGATCTTCGAATCCCGAGCATGTTCACGCAACCGACCCAGATTCCGCGTTCACCGTTCGCCTCGACGCTCACCGTCGTGTTTCACGGGGTGCTGCTGCTCCTGGTGTTGCTCGTCAGCGCCATCCCGAACATTCCGAAAATTGCACCGAGGGAGTCGATCACCTTCGTCAGCGCCGCAGCGCTGCCGGAGATCGAGCTGCCCACGCCGGTCATGCCGGAGCCCCCGGCGCCAAAGCTCGAGCCGCCGCCCCCTGAACCGCCGAAGCCGGTCGAGACGCCCGTGATCGAGAAGCCGCCGGCCCCGGAGCCGCCGAAGGTCGAGCGCAAGATTCCGGAACAACCCAAGGAAGCTCCGCCGCTGCCGAAGCCGCCGCAGGTCGTGGTGGGCGCGTTCAGCGAGGCGTCAGCGGCCGCGCGCAAGCCGGAGCCGAAGCCCGAAGTGGCGGTCGTCGGCTTCGACGCGGCTGAAGCGCAGGCGGGTCGGACGCGGAGAGAGGTTGCCGTCGTCGACGGCTTCGACACCAACCTGCCGAACGCGAACAAGCCCAATCGAGCAACGCTGGTCGCCGAAGCCGGCTTCGGTGCGGCCACGCCCGGCGCCGAGCGCAAGGTCGCGCGTGCCACGGGCGCCGCAGGATTCTCGACCGACGATGCGCCCCGCCCCGCGGCGCAGCAGCCGCGGACGACGAGCGCCGCCGGATTCTCGAGCGATCCAACGCCACGGCCTGCGCCGGCGGCAGCGCCGAAGCCGACGCAGGCAGCGACGTTCGCCGACACGCCCCCGCCGCCGAAGCCGCCCGCGCCCGCGCCGCGACAGGCGCCGAAAGCCGACCGGCCGGTCGAAGTCCTCTACAAGCCGACACCGGCCTACACGGATGAAGCGCGCGCGCAGGGGATCGAGGGCGAGGTGGCTCTCGAAGTGAACTTCACCGCTGACGGACAGGTACAGGTCCTGCGCGTCGTGCGGGGACTGGGTCACGGGCTCGACGAGATGGCGCGGCGAGCCGCCGAGCAGATTCGTTTCAGACCGGCCACGAGCAACGGAACGCCGGTCAACTTCCGCGCCAATCTAACCATCGTCTTCCGACTCACGTAAGGAGCACGCAATGCAGCGTCACCGGCTCACCCCGTACTTGCTGATCGGCCTGCTGGCAGCGTCCGCGTCGCCGGCGGTCGCGCAGGCGCCTGCCACCTCGCAGCTGACCCTGGATCAGGTCATCGAGAAGGTGACACAGGCCGAGACCGAGCTGATCGAGCGCACGAAGAGTCTGCGCCCGATCATGGAGGCCTACATCCAGGAGCTCGGCTCCGAGGTCGACGGCGTCCAGATGCCGATGGTGGACACCTATTTCCTCGGCCGGCTCGAGTGGCGCGAGGGACCGGTGCTGGCGCTGATGGCCAACGCCAACCGGGTGGGCCCGAGCGCCGGCGAGCGCCGCGGATTCCTGCCTGACGGCTTCGCAGCGATGGCGGCGCCTGACTGGAAGGCGATGGACCGCGTGCGCTACGACTTCAAGCTCGTACGCCGCGAGTTCCTCGGCGACGTGCGGACGATGGTGTTCGACGTCACGCCGAAGCAGGGACCGACCGCCGGTTTCTCGGGCCGCATCTGGGTCGAGGATCGCGGCTACAGCATCGTTCGCTACAACGGCGTCAATCGGAACGTCAAAGGACCACGCTTCCGCAAGAAGGTCTACCTGCATGTCGACGGCTGGCGCGTGAACTCTGCCGACGGCGTCTGGGTGCCGGCCTACGTGCACTGCGAGGAGACCGGCCTGGACGGACAGACCAAGAGCGCCAAGAGCGCCCTCGTCCGCAGCCAGGTCAAGCTGTGGGGCTACAAAACGGAGAAGACCGACGAGGCGCAGCAGTTCACGTCGATTCAGATCGCCGACGCGGCCGTGCAGGACGCCACCGATCAGACGCAGCTCACACCCGTGGCGAGCCAGCGCCGGTGGGAGCGGGAAGCCGAGATGAACGTCGTGGAGCGGCTCGAGAAGGCCGGTCTGCTCGCGCCGGCCGGCGAAGTCGAGAAAGTGCTCGACACGGTGCTGAACAACCTGCAGGCGACCAACGACATCGCCCTCGAGCGCCCGGTGCGGGCGCGCGTGCTGCTCACGTCGCCACTCGAATCGTTCACCGTCGGCCACACGCTCGTGCTGAGCCGCGGCCTCGTCGACGTGCTGCCCGACGAAGCCAGCCTTGCCATGGCGCTCGCCCATGAGCTCAGTCACGTCGTGCTCGGCCATCGCCTCATCGACACGAAGTTCGCGTTCGCCGACCGCATGATGATTGGCGACGCCGAGCTGCTCGCGACCATCGCCGTGCACCGCGATCCGAAGGAGGAGACCGAGGCGGATGCGAAGGTCCTGGAGATGCTGGATCGCTCCCCGTACAAGGACAAGCTGGCGTCGGCGGGCCTCTTCCTTCGCATCATCGGCGAGCGCGCAAAGCTCCTGCCGGAGCTGATTCAACCGCACGTGGGCGACCACGTGTCCAGCAAGGACGCTCAGCGTCTCGTCGAGCTGATGTCGCGGTCGCCCGAGCTCAAGCACCGCGACCTGACGCAGGTGCCGGCGCTGCCGATCGGGGCGCGCCTGGTGGTCGATCCCTGGGACGGTCGTCTCGAGCTGCTCCGCTCGGCGGCCGCGCTGCCGGGGGCGATGCGTGAGAAGGCGCCACTGGCCATCACCCCGCTGACACCGCATCTGCGATACGCCAACGGCGGTACGCCGACGCTCGAGGCGCGTCCCAATTTGCCGCGCGCCAGCTCCTCGACCGGGACCCCGGTACCACGCGCGGCCGATGCCACACCGTCGCCACGCGACGTGGAGCCGTCGGGACCGCCCGCCCCTCAGGTGCCGTCCCTCGCTCCGGTACCGGACCTGTCGGTTCCCACGCCGGGCGCCACGGTCCCTCAGATCGCGCCGGTGCCGAACCTCGACCCGCTTCCGGGACTCGATGCCACAGTGCCGTCGCTGCGCGACGTGCCGTCCACAGACTTGCCGAAGGACCTCTGCGAGATCGAAGGCACCGACGCGGCCTGCAGCGCCGGTCCCCGCTGACCTGAACCCGATACGGAGGCGGGCCCACTGGCCCGCCTCCGGCGCGTCTCGGCTCACCTCCGCACTCGCGCGGGCGCGGTGCGCCGCACTCCCCTCCGTATCGTCCCTCACCCCGCCAGCTTCCGGCGTCGAGCCTCTCCGTGATAGATAGAACGCGCCCGTTCAACCTGCTGGAGCCATTCGATGAACCGACGCGCCGTTCTCCTCTCGGTAGGGCTTGCGCTCACCCTCGCAGTGGGGGCCGCACGCCAACCGGCGCCCGACAGACCGAACGTCGTGCTCATCGTCACCGACGATGTCGGCTATGGCGATCTCGGAAGCTACGGCGCCCCTGACATTCGCACACCAAACATCGACCGGCTCGCCCGCGAGGGCACGCGTTTCACCGACTTCTACGCCGCGCCGACGTGCACGCCCACGCGCGCGGCGCTCATCACCGGCCGCTACCAGCAGCGCGTACGGCTCGAAGCGCCGTTGCCCAGCGCGCCCGCGGGAGGTCAGGGCCTTCAACCCACGGGACGATCACTGCCACAGCTGCTCAAGAACAGCGGATACGCCACGGCGCTCGTCGGCAAGTGGCACCTGGGGTACCGTCCCGAGTTTCAGCCGAACGCCCACGGCTTCGATCAGTTCTTCGGATTCCTGAGCGGGTATATCGACTACTACCAGCACACCGGCGGCGACGGACAGCACGATCTCTACGAGAACGGCCAGCCGGTACACGTCACCGGCTACATGACGGATCTGATCACCGAGAAGTCGGTCGGCTTCATCGAGGCGACCGCCGGCCGTCCGTTCTTTCTAGAGGTCGCGTACAACGCGGCGCACTGGCCGTTTCAGGTGCCCGACAAGCCGTCTGTCGCTCCGGGCAACGCACGCTTCGTCCAGCCCACCGACGATCCCACGAGCACGCGGAGCGACTACGCGGCCATCCTCGAACGCGCCGATCGAGGCGTCGGGAAGATCATGGAGGCGCTCCGCCGGCATCGCCTCGATCGCAACACCCTCGTCATCTTCACCAACGACAACGGCGGCGAGTGGCTCTCACGCAACGCGCCGCTCTTTCATCGCAAGGGAACCGTGTGGGAGGGAGGCATCCGGGTGCCGGCCATCATGCGCTGGACCGGCACGATTCCGGCTGGACGCACGACGAGGCAGGTGGGCATCACAATGGACCTGACCAGGTCGATCCTGGCCGCTGGCGCGGCGGTGCCGGACGGCGCACGGCTCGAAGGCATCGATCTCCTGCCGATCCTCGAGCGCAAGGCCCCCGAGATCGAGCGGACGATCTTCTTTCGCGTGAGCACGCCGCAACGGCAGCAGCGCGCCGTTCGCATGGGTGACTGGAAGCTGCTCGTGGATGGACCGCCGGGAGCCGCGCCGATCTCCACGGCGTTCCTCTTCAACCTGCGTGAGGACATCGGCGAACGACGCGACCTGGCGGCGCAGCGCACCGATCTCGTGCGGAAGATGCGGGCGCTGCTGTCGGCGTGGGAAGCAGATGTGGATGCGGAGGCGATGGGGGGGTCCTGAACCCCCGCTGGTTCAGCTTCAGGGTTCGGTTCGCGGGGCTACGGTTCAGCTTCAAAGGCTCAGGTTCTTAGCGGACGTCGCTCGCGTCCGCTCGAGTCAGTTCCCGATCGGTCCCAATTGCGGTCGCCGGATGCACGACATGAGCGTCGCTGGCTTCAGTCTGCCGCCGACCTGTGCTCCAATGGCGGCAAGCTCCCGATAATCTCGACACGACTCGCTGGATGACAGATCGTCACGTCTCACGGCTGAGCTCGGCGGTCAGCGCCACGTCCACGACGGTGGCGCTGCTGGCGACCGTGGTCATGCTCGGCTGGCTGTTCGACTTTGCGCCACTGACACGCAAGGGCGCCGGACTGCCACCGATGGAGATGAACACGGCGGTCGGCACCATGCTGTGCGCGGTTGCGCTGCTCGCGCTGGGGCGCGAGAGGCACGGGCGTGTCGCGTCGGTGCTGGCGTTCACGTGCAGCGCCGTCGGCACCGCGATCGGCTTTGCGTACCTCTGGGAATACGCCAGCCGGCGCAGCCTGGGGATCGACGGGCTGTTCGTCCCCGCCGGAGTCGAGACCGTCCAGGTGACCTGGGCGTCCGCGACCATGCTCTCCGCAACCGGGTGCGGGCTGTTGCTGCTCTGGGGCCGGCGGGTCGTCGCGTCGCAGTGGTGCGCCCTGATCGTCGGCCTCTTCTGCGCGTTCGCGCTCGAGACATGGATTTACGACGCCCTCAAGATCTCCAACATTCCCGATCTATTCGCCATCGGCGCCCCGACATTCGCCGCCTTCGTCCTGCTCTCCGCCGGTCTGCTCGCCGCGCGCGGCCATCAGGGAATCATGGGGGTCTTCTTCGGCAACAGGCCAGGCGGACTGATGAGCCGCCGTCTCTGGCTGCCGCTGGTGGTGCTCTCCGTGGCGGGAGGCACGTTCGCAGAGTCGGTGGAGGGAACGATTCTCACGCCCAGAACCGATTCCCCGACGCTCGTCCTCTGGTTCGTGCTGCTCTCCACGATCCTGATCTGGCTCAACGCGCGCTCACTCGATCGTCTCGACGAAACGCTGCGGCAGACGATCCAGGAGCGCGCCGTCGCCGAACGCGTGCTGAGGCGACAGGCGTCGCTCTTCGACCAGTCGTACGAGGGCCTGGTGATCTCGCAGGTCGACGGCCCGATCACGTTCTGGAACCGCGGCGCCCACCAGCTGTACGGCTTCAGCGACCTCGAGGCGATGGGTCGCGTCCCGCACGAACTGCTGTCGACCACGGTGGCTGGCGGGGTGACGGCGTTGCACGAGCAGCTGAAACGCGAACACCACTGGGAAGGCGAGCTCCGCCACCTCCGCAAGGATGGACGCGAGCTCATCGTCGACACCCGGATGACGCTCGTCACCGACGAGGGGGGCGCCTTCATCGTGGCGGCGAGCCGGGACATCACCGAGCGCGTGCGCGCGGAGTCGGCGGTGCGCGACAGCGAGCGGCGCTTCCGCGAGATCGCCGAGTGGCTGCCGCAGCTCGTCTGGACCTGTGAGGCCGACGGCTGGTGCGATTTTCTCAGCCAGCGCTGGATCGACTACACCGGGTCCACGCTCGCGAGAGAGGTCGGCTACGGCTGGCTGAATCAGATTCACCCCGACGACCAGCAGCGGTTGATGACCGCCTGGAAGGCGTCGGTCGATACCGGCACCGAGTTCAGGATCGAGTTCCGGATCAGACGCCACGACGGCGCCTTTCGCTGGTTCGACACGCGCGCCCTGCCGCTGCGCGACGAAAAGGGCCAGATCGTCAAATGGTTCGGGTCGAATACCGACATTGAGAACGAGCGCGCCATCCGCGAGGCGCTTCGCTCGAACGAGGAGCGGCTGGCGCTCGCGCTCGAGATCAACGAGACCGCCGCCTGGGATTTCGACATCACGACCAACGAGGTACACCGCTCCGTCGAGCACGATCGGATTTTCGGGTACGAGACCCTGCAGCCGGTCTGGACGTTCGAGCACTTCATCACCCACGTGGCCGCGGACGACCGCGACCGCATCCGTCGGCGCTTCGAGCGGACGCTGACGTCGCCGGTGGACGCCTGGAGCTTCGACTGCCGGATCCAGCGGCTCGACGGACAAACGCGGTGGATCGCCGTTCGCGGCCGCTCGCGCAGAGGCGAGGACGGCGCCATCCGCACCCTGTCCGGCGTCGTGCAGGACGTGACGGATCGAAAGCAGATCGAGGAGGAGATCACGAGGCTCAACACCGACCTGGAAGGGCGCGTGGAACAACGGACCCAGGAGCTCGAGGTGGCGAACCGCGAGCTCGAGGCATTCAGCTACTCCGTCTCGCACGACCTCCGGGCGCCACTACGTACGGTCGACGGATTCTCGCAGGCGATCCTCGAGGACTTCGGCGAGGAGCTGCCCGCTGAAGGACAGCGCTACCTTCGAGTCATCCGCGAGGGCGCCCAGCGCATGGGCCGGCTGATCGACGACCTGCTCTCGTTCTCACGATTGAGCCGGCAGCCGCTCAACGCCAGGCCGGTCGACATGCGGGAGCTGGCGTGCGACTCGTGGCACGAAGTGACCGCGCAGCATGAATGTGAGGGTGCCGAGGTGATCATCGAGGGGCTGCCGGCCTCGGCCGGAGATCCGGCGCTCCTCAGGCAGGTATGGCTCAACCTCCTCTCGAATGCCTTAAAGTACAGCCGCGGCCGTACGCCGCCGCGCGTGCACGTGGGCAGCCGGCGCGAGAACGGTCACGACGTTTTCTACGTGCGCGACAACGGCACCGGGTTCGACATGCAGTACGCGCACAAACTCTTCGGCGTGTTTCAGCGGCTGCACCGGTCGGAGGACTTCGAGGGAACGGGCGTGGGTCTTGCGGTGGTGCAGCGCATCATCCATCGGCACGGCGGACGAATCTGGGCTGACGCCGTCGTTGACAGGGGGGCAACGTTCTTTTTCACACTGGGGCCAGATGGGGACCATCGTGAGCAGCCATCCAGTTGACATCCTGATCGTGGAAGACAGCGCCGAAGATCTGGAGCTGGCGCTGCGGGCGCTGCGCAAGGCGAACCTGGCGTCGCGCATCGAGGTGGCGCGCGACGGTCAGGACGCGCTCGACTTCCTGTTCTGCACGGGCGCCCATGTGGATCGCCAGGTGGAGGACAAGCCGGGCGTGGTGCTGCTCGACTTGAAGCTGCCGAAGGTAGACGGCCTCGAGGTACTGCAGCGGCTGAAGTCCGATGCGCGGACGAAGACGATCCCCACGGTGGTCCTGACGTCGTCGAACGAGCGCGCCGATATCGTGAGGAGCTATGAGCTCGGGGTCAACAGCTACGTGGTGAAGCCGGTGAACTTCGATCAGTTCGCGGCCGCGGTGCAGAAGCTGGGCCTTTACTGGCTGCTGCTGAACCAGCGGCCCACAGCCAACGCGTGATGTCCACCTCCTCGACGCCCGAAAATGCCGGGGCGAACCGGACGGGGGCGAAGTCTGCCGTCAGGCCGCATCTACGCGTCCTGCAGGTGGAGGATTCGCCGACCGATGCCGCCCTGATCGTCCGGGCGCTGGAGCGATCGGGATTCCAGGTCGACGCCGAACGAGCGGACAACGCGGCACAGATGCGGACGGCGCTCACCTCGCAGACGTTCGACGTCATCATCTCCGACTACCTGCTGCCGCAGTTCGACGCGCCGGCGGCGCTGAGAGTGCTGCACGAGAACGGCGCCGACATCCCGTTCATCGTCGTGTCGGGGACGATCGGCGAGGACGTGGCCGTGCTGATGATGCGGGCTGGCGCCCACGACTACATTCTCAAGGACAACCTCACCCGGCTGCAGCCCGCGGT
>Ga0075428_100005978_pt1 | contig 13519 bp, 11 predicted proteins | sample RhiMetdeltSRZDD2_FD_75291 | JGI IMG/M metagenome (GOLD analysis project Ga0075428, IMG submission 75291) | Populus rhizosphere microbial communities from Tennessee, USA - Rhizosphere MetaG P. deltoides SRZDD2 | ecosystem: Host-associated > Plants > Roots > Rhizosphere > Soil | place: USA...
CAAGGCCGAGGGCTCGTAGCAATTACGGCGTGACCAGTGACCAGTGACCGGTGACCGGTGATTCGAGAAGCTAGAATGATCGGGTGGTTGCTGTTCTCAGAGCCTGCGTGCTGTTTGCCTCGCTGACGGTTGCGTCACCGAGCGCCGTCGCCGCCGAAGATGCGGCAAGGGTGCTCGGTGCGCAAATCACTCGAACCGAGCTCGAGGCTGCGGGGGACGCGCCGGCGCGGGTGGCCCGCCTGCGGGATTGGGTATGGGAGCGGGTGTACGGCCACTACATCGCGGAGCAAGGGCTCTCCGCAACCGCCAGCGATGTCGCGGAGCTTCTGGCGTATCACCGTGAATTCGAGCGCAGAGACCGCCTCCAGCGCGCGCGCAAGCTGGAGGAGCTGAACGCCCGGCTGGCTGGCGGCGACCTTTCGGCGGACGAGCGGGCGTGGCTCGAGGAGTTTCGCAGGGTGCTGACCCGCATGGCGGAACGCGATGCCGAGAGCGAGCGTTCGCCCCCGGACGTCGCTGCCGAGACCGGGCTTTACGCGCCGTGGATCGAGTTCTGGAAGGCGAACCGCGCGCTTTACCAGGAGTACGGCGGGTCGGTCGCGGCGACGAGGAGCGGCCCGGCAGCGCACGGCGCGCGCGTCCAGCTCATCGCCGACTACGAGCGCCGCGGCCTGGTGCAATTCCTCGACCCGCGCCTGCGCGAGCAGCTCATCGAGCTGATGTCCCGCCCGCCGGAAATGACAGTGCCACCGGAGCGGGTGGACTTCACGCCCTACTGGAAGCTGCCGATTCCGCCGTCGTACTTCCCGGACTAGTAACCGAACAGGTTACGTCTGGCGTGCTGCAAATGCGCGACAATTGCCGCGCGCGCGCGCTCGGCGTCGCGTTCCCGCAGCGCCTGCACGATCTCGCGGTGCTCCTCCTGATAGCGGATGCGGCGCTCCGGGGTGACGATGCGGTTCTTGAGCTTCCCCCACTCTGCCTGCTGGCGCACGGCGCTCACCATGTCGAGCACGTGGATGACGAAGCGGTTGTGGGTTGCCTCTGCCAGCGCCTCGTGCAAGGCGGCGTCCCACAGCTCGAATTCGTCCAGCGTCGGCGCCCGCTCGGCGCGCTCCAGGCACATCTCCATGCGCTCGAAGTCGGCGGGCGTGGCGTTCGTGCAGATCAGCTCCGCGAGGGCAGGCTCCACCCGCAGGCGCGCTTCCATCAGCTCGGCCGGGCTGGTATGCGAGATGCTGTCCTGGGCGACCGCCGCGCCGGGCGGGGCTGCGCGCCCGGCCAGGAAGGTGCCGCGCCCGACATGGCGCGTGATCGAGCCCTCGGCCTCCAGTTGCGCCAGGGTTCTGCGCACCGCGTTGCGCGTCACGCTGAAACGCTTCGCCAGCTCGCGCTCCGTCGGCAGCCTGTTGCCTGCGGCGTGCGACCCGTCGGCCGCGCTGGCCAGTATGAACTCGCGTATGCGCTGCGTCCCGTCCCGGGAACGCGTCCGGAAAGCGTGCAATGACATGGGCGGCCTCCTTTCGGGAAACCGATTGCAGAAAGTACGGACAAAGTGTAATGCCCAAACCGATAATAAACCAATTTGAACCAATTCGCCGATTCGTTGACAATTGGTTTACCTCTGCTACCATCCTTACGCAAACCACCCGCACGCACTAAAAAGAAGAAAGGCCGGGGTGTTCCTCCCGATATCCGTCACCGTGAAACTTGCAATCATTTCCGAAGGCTTCCACATGTGGCCGCTGTACGTCGGGCATGCGCGGCGATTCTTCGAGCAGGAAGGACTCGACGTCCAGACCACGGTGACGGGCTCGTCGGCGAAGCAGCTCGAGGCGATGGTGCGGGGTGACTTCGACATCGGCCTGCAGCAATCCGACCACGTCGTGCGGTCGGTCGAGCAGGGCTCCGATCTCTTCATATTCATGGCGAATGCGCCGCAGCCGGACCTGAACCTGGTGGTCGCGCCGGGAATCCGGACCTTCGACGATCTTCGAGGCCGGACGGTGGCGGTGGACGGTGCGCGCTCGGGCTACGCGCTGCTGCAGAACAGGCTGCTCGCCCAGAACGGCCTCAGGGAGGGCGACTACGCCATCGTGGAGGCGGGCGGCGTCAAGGCCCGCTTTGATGCGCTGCAGACCGGGACGGCGGTGGCCGCGTGGCTGAATCCTCCCTACGACGAGTGGCTGTTCGCCGGCGGCTTCGGCACCCTCGGCAGCGTGGCCCATTTCTTTCCGGGCTACCCGGGCTCGATCGCCGCGGCCCGGCGCTCGTGGGCGCGCGCGAACCCGGAGCAGCTCACCGCCTTCATCCGCGCGTTCAATGCCGCGTACGCCTGGATGCTCGAAGCGGGCAACCGGCAGGAAGCCGAGGACATCGCGATGGCGCGCCTGGGTACCGATCCGAAGCAGACCGCCACGGCCTATGTCGCGTTCACGTCCAAGCCGCGGGCCGACGTTACCGTCGAGGCGCTGCAGCAGGTGATAGACACGGTCTGGGATGCGGAGGGCTACACGCAGCCGAAGGGTGAGCCCGAAAAGTACCTGGACCTGAGCTACCTCGCGCGGGCTTAGTGTCCTCGGACACTACGGCCACCTTGAGCCTCTCGGGTATTGCGGGGAAAATCACCTGCTTACAGGGGAGGCAACAATGAACAGGCTTGTGGCTTTGCTGGTCGCTCTCGTTCCGGCGGTGCCCGCCCTGGGTGCCGAGGCATACCCGGTGAGACCAATCCGCATGCTGGTGCCGTTCGCGCCGGGAAGCCAGACCGACATACTCGCGCGCTGGATCGGAGAGAAGATCACCGAGAAGTCCGGCCACCAGGTGGTCGTGGACAATCGTCCGAGCGCCGGCGGCACGATCGCCTCGCAGTACGTGCTCGCCGCCAACCCCGACGGACACACGTTGATGATGGTTTCCACGGGGCACGCCGGCAACGCGACGCTGTACTCCAAGCTGCCGTACGACACCGTGAGGGATTTCTCCGGCGTTACCCGCGTGGCGAGCGTGCCCAACCTGCTGGTCGTTTCCCCTTCCCTGGGCCCCAAGTCCGTCAAGGAGCTGATCGCTTACGCGAAAGCGCGGCCGGGCCAGATCAACTTCAGCTCGGCCGGGATCGGCAGCGGAACGCAGATCAACGGTGAGATGTTCCGGCTTGCCGCCGGCTTCGAGGCGACCCATGTCCCCTACAAGGGCGCTGTCGATTCGCTGAACGACGCCATGACGGGCAGGGTCCAGTTCACGTTCTCGCCGGTGCTGGTGTCCATGGGGCAGGTCAAGGCGGGCAAGGTTCTGGCGCTCGCGGTGAGCACGGCGAAGCGCTCCGTGATGTTTCCCGACGTGCCGACCGTGGCCGAAGCGGCCCTTCCGGGGTTCGACTACGACCAGTGGTATGGGCTCCTCGCGGCGGCAAAAACACCGCGCCCGCTCATCAATCTCGCCAACCGGGAGGTGGTTCGCGTGCTCAACCTGCCCGATATCAGGGAGCGCATGCTGACGCAAGGGGCGACGCCGACGCCCACCAGCCCGGAAGAGTTCGACGCCTATATCCGCTCCGAGGTGAAGCGGTTCGCTAAGATATTGATCGCCGCGGGCGCGAAGATCAACTGACCAGGGGGGATCGCATGTCAGACGGGACCGATACCAGGCGGGATTTTCTCAAGCTGGGCGCGGCTGCGGGGGCCGCTGCTCTTGCCGGCACGGGTTTCGCGGGCGCCGCGCTGGCGAATCGCCATCCGGCTCCGCGGCCGACGAGCCTCGCCTACCTCGATCGCAACCAGTACCGCAGGAACACCGACGTGCTGGCGGTGCATTCCGCGGGCCACCATCGCGGCAACAAGATGCAGATGATGGCCGTCGGCGAGCGGCGCTACCTGTTCCAGCAGGGCGAGGTGATCGACGTCTCCGATCCGTTGAAGCCGGTGTCCGTTGGCCTCAACGCTTTTCTCGGCTCGGCAGTCCAGCTTGCCTACAACCAGAAGCTCGGGAAATGGATACTGATGACGGGCCGCGGTTCGCGGGCGACGTTCTCCACGCCCAAGTGGCCGCGCGGCAAGTACGACAATCCCCTGCTGATAGAGGCGAATCTGAAGGAGCAGGGATTGCGCGGGGTGCGCTTTTACGACGCCACCGACCCCGCCAAGCTCGTGCTCCTCTCGGAATGGGCGTGCGACCAGGGCGATCCCAAGCGCCAGGTCCAGGCCGGCTCCGGGACTCACCGCAACTACTACGACGGCGGGCAGTACGCCTACCTCGATACCGCTCCCGACAACACCTTCATCAACCTTGAGGCGCAGTTCCGCTACTACACCAACTGCGTCCAGATCATCGACGTTGCGGATCCGACGAATCCACGCTTCGTCACCAACTGGTGGGTGCCGGGACAGCGCCAGGGCGAGGAGGACGACTACAAGAAAATGCCCGAGTACGGCGACAAGACGTCGTTCAACAGCCTCCACGGGCCAATGTACGTGCCGAAGCGGGTCGAGGACGGCGGCCGCTACGGCTACAGCGCGTACGGCTCGTACGGCATGTTCATCCACGACCTGTCGGACATCAGGAAACCGCGCCTGGTGAGCGTGTTCAAGCCGCCGCGCAAGCCGGGCTCGATTCCGTTCCACACGATAGACATCGTGCGGCTCGATCGCGGCTTCGTGATCGCCAATCCCGAGGTGCTCAACCCCGATTGCAACGAGCCGTACCAGGATACGCTCGTCGTGGACGTGCGCGATCCCGCGAACCCGCGCCAGATCTCGAAGTTTCCGGTCCCGGTGCCGCCGCCCGATGCACCCTACAAGGATTTCTGCGACAAGCGCGGGCGCTTCGGCCCGCACAACCCGCCGCACATGAAGGCGCCGGGCAAGCCGCATCCGGGCTTCACCGCCTACGCGTGGTTCAACGCCGGGCTGCAGCTCTTCGACGTCAGCGATCCGCGGCAGCCGAAGAGTACCGGCTACTTCATACCCGGGCAGGCGGGCACGCTCGATGACTACCTGAGCTACCCGCGCGACACGGATGCGGTGTTCGTGGAGTGGGACCGCAAGCTCATGTGGGTGGGCACCGGCACCGGGATCTACCTCGTCACGTCGCCTCTGCTCGGCAAACCGGTGCTGCAGCCCATGCGCGTCGCGGAGTGGTCGATACCCGGGCTCAACCAGGGACACGCCTGAGCGCAGCGCACGGAGAATACATGGCAAGGAAGAAAGCAGCGCCCAAGGTCGTCAGGGCCGAGGACATAGACTCGAAGCGGCCGCGGCGCGGGCAGACCCTCGCGGAGGCCATGATCGAGCATCCCGATCCCGGCCACCGCTGGGAGCGCCCGCTGCAGGCGCCCGGGCGCATGCAGGTGGATTTCGAGGAACGGGTTGATTTCCGCAGGCTGCACGAGTATCGCCTGGCGCGCACGCGACAGGCGCTCGCGGGGTCGGGCCTGGGCGCGCTCCTCGTCTTCGACCAGTACAACATCCGCTACATCTCTTCCACCGTCATCGGGGAATGGGCGCGGGACAAGCTGGTCCGCTACTGCCTGCTGACCGGCAACGGCGAGCCGTACGTGTGGGACTTCGGGTCCGCCGCCCGTCACCACCGGCTCTACTGCCCGTGGCTTCCGGCCAACCACTGGCGCGCCGGCAATCCCGGCATGCGCGGGGCGATTCATCCCAGGGTGGGTCTCTTCGAGGAAGCAGCGCGGGAGATCAAGGCGCTCCTGGACGAGGAGGGCGTGAGCCGGATGCCGCTCGGCATCGACGTCGTCGAGCCGGGGTTTCTGTTCGCGCTGCAGGAGGCCGGCATCACGGTGCGGGACTGCCAGCAGGTGATGCTCGATGCGCGCGAGATCAAGAGCCACGATGAGATCACGCTGCTCAACATGGCGGCGGCCATGGGCGACGGTGTCTACCAGGACATCTTCGAGCAGTTGAAGCCGGGCGTGCGCGAGAACGAGATCGTCGCCATGGCGACGAAGCGCCTCTACGAGATGGGCTCGGATTGCGTGGAAGCGATCAACGCGATCGCCGGCGAGCGCTGCAGTCCCCACCCGCACAACTTCACCGACCGGATGATCCGGCCCGGCGACCAGGCCTATTTCGACATCATTCAGACCTACATGGGCTACAAGACCTGTTACTACCGGACCTTCACGGTGGGGAGCGCGACGCCGGCGCAGCACGACGCATACAAGAAGGCGCGCGAGTGGATGGACGGCGCGATCGCACTGTTGAAGCCCGGGATCTCCACGGACGAGGTGGCGAAGGCGTTTCCGAAGAGCACGGAGATCGGCTTCGAGACCGAGATGTCGGCCTTCGGACTCAATTTCTGCCACGGCCTCGGCCTGGGCCTGCACGAGCGGCCGCTCATCTCGCGCTTGAACTCGTTCAAGGATCCCTACGAGCTGAAGGCCGGGATGGTGTTCGCGGTGGAAACGTTTTGTCCCGCGAAAGACGGCGTGTCGGCGGCGCGCATAGAGGAAGAGGTGGTGCTGACGCCGCAGGGGGCGAAGATCATTACGCTCTTCCCGGCGCAGACTTTGCCTATTGCAAACAAGTACTAAGACCCGGCATGGGTCATGGGCCATGCGTCATGCGTGTTTGCCCATTACCCAGCGCCCATCACCCATGACCTATTACGCATGACGAGCATTTCATGGACACGAAAGTGAAAGGCAAGAGAGCCGCCGCGGCGGCCGGCGACGTCGGGCGCGAGACGCAGCTCGAGCTCTACCGCCTGCAGCTGGAGCTCCGCTACTGCGAGAAGCGCGCGTACGATCTCTTCCTCCAGAACCTCATCAAGGGCACGAGCCACCTCTCGCTCGGCCAGGAAGCGATCGCGGCGGCGTTCGGGGTCGCCATGCGCCCGGACGACTGGACCTTCTGCACCTACCGCGGCCACGCGCATACGCTCGCGCGCGGCGCGTCCATGACGGGCGTGCTGGGCGAGCTGATGGGGCGCGAGTGCGGCCTGCTGGGCGGCAAGGGCGGCTCCATGCACCTGACCGACGTGGAGAAGGGCGCGATGGGCTCCTACGCCATCATCGGCGCGCACCTGCCGGTTGCGACGGGCGCGGCGTGGTCGGCGCAGTATCGCGGCACGGAGCAGGTCGCGGTGTGCTTCTTCGGCGACGGCACGACCAACATCGGAGCCTTCCACGAGGCGCTCAACTTCGCCGCAGTGTGGAAGCTGCCGGTCATCTTCGTGTGCGAGAACAACCTGTACATGGAGTACACGCCGATCAGCTCCGTGACCGCGGTGGAGCATCCGGCCGCGGACCGCGCGTCCGCCTACAACCTCGAAAAGGTGGTCGTGGACGGCAACGATGCGGACGCGGTCTATCTCACCGCGCAGAAATACATGGCGCGCGCTCGCAAGGGCGATGGCCCGGCGCTGATCGAGGCCATGACCTACCGGCACAGCGGACACTCGCGCGCGGACCCGGGGCAGTACCGCCCCAAGGGCGAGCTGGAGGCCTGGTTGAAGCGCGACCCCATCGTGATCTACCGCGACCGTCTGCTGAAGCTGGGCGTGGCCGAGCCGACGCTTGCCGACATCGAGGGGGAGGCCATGCGCAAGGTCGAGGAAGCGACGGCGGCCGCCAAGGCATCGCCGGCTCCCTCGGTGGTCGACGTGGAAAAGAACGTCTGGGCGGATGGAGGCTCGGCATGGCGGAACTGACATTCAGGGACGCGGTCGCGGCGGGCATCGCGCAGGAAATGGAGCGCGACGAGCGCGTCGTGTTCCTGGGCGAAGACGTGGCGGCGGCGGGCGGCGTGTTCAAGACCACGGTGGGACTGCTCGAGCGCTTCGGGCCGAAGCGCGTGCGCGACTGCCCGATCTCGGAGCAGGCGATCATAGGCGCGGCGATGGGCGCGGCGATGACCGGCTTGCGGCCTATCGCCGAGATCATGTTCTCGGATTTCCTGGCGGTGTGCTGGGACATGGTGGCCAACGAGATCGCCAAGACGCGCTACATGACGAACGGGCAGATCGCGCTGCCGCTCGTCATCCGCACCGCGAACGGCGCCGGCTCGCGCTTCGGCGCGCAGCATTCGCAGGCGGTGGAGAACTGGGCGATGGCGATCCCGGGACTGAAGGTCGTCGCGCCCTCGACGCCCGCGGACGTGAAGGGGCTCCTCGCGGCGGCCGTGCGCGATCCCGACCCGGTGATCTTCTTCGAGCAGAAATCGCTTTACTCGATAAAGGGCGAAGTGCCCGACGGCGAGCACGTCGAGGAACTGGGCAAGGCGAAGGTGCTGCGGAACGGCAAGGATTGCACCGTCGTCGCGCTGGCCGCGATGGTCCCGCGGTCGCTGGAGGCGGCGGAGACGCTGGAGAAGGAGCACGGCATCTCCTGCACCGTGATCGACGTGCGTTCGCTGGTGCCGCTCGACACGCAGACGATACTGTCAGAGGTTTCCAGGACGGGTCGCCTCGTGACGGTGGAGGAGAACCCGCGCCTGTGCGGCTGGGGCGCCGAGATCGCGTCCATCGTCGCCGACGAATGCTTCTGGGACCTCGACGGGCCCATCATCCGCATCACGACGCCGCACATACCGCTGCCCTCGGCGGACGCGCTGGAGGATCACGTGATTCCGTCGGCGGCGCGGATCGTGCGGGAGATTCGCGAAAGGATTGATTGAGCCGCGACCGCAGATGAACGCAGACAGGAACCATTGAAGCCGATGCGGTGCGGATTGGGAATTCTGCTGGCACTGTGCTCCATGTTCGTTGCGGCGGCCCAGGCAGCCGAAACTCCGGACACGATCCTGGTGGGCGGCAAGATCGTTACGGTGGATGATCGCTTTACGATCGCGCAGGCAGTGGCGATCAGAGGACAGCGCATCGTCGCGGTGGGAGCGAACGCCGATATTCGTAAGCTCGTCGGCAGCGCCACGAAGGTGATCGATCTTGGTGGGCGGACGGTAATTCCCGGATTGATCGACAACCATTCCCACTGGATACGCGCAGCCGAGCACGACGAGCTGCGCTTCGACGGAGTTACCACGCGCAAGCAGGCGCTGGCGCTGCTTTCCGCGCGGGTCCGCGCCGCCCGGCCGGGCGAGTGGATAGCGGTGCTCGGAGGCTGGGCGGAGCAGCAGTTCACCGATGATCCGAGGGGATTCCCCCTCGAGGATCTGGACGTTATCGCGCCGGCTAACCCTGTGGTGCTTCAGGCCGTCTATATCCACAGCTACCTCAATACGGCCGCCTTGAAGGCGGCCGGCATCGACGAGAGAACGCCCAATCCGCCCAACGGGACGATAGAGAAGGACGCGACGGGCAAGCCTACGGGCGTCGTGCAGGGCGCAGGCGGAGTGGCATTCGTCGCGGCCAGGATTCCGTTGTATGGAACGTCTGAAGCATGGCTCGCCAATACCCGCAAGCTCGTGGCCGAGCTGAACTCCATGGGCATCACGGCGTGGCTCGATGCCGGCGGACGGGGGATGGGGGCGAAGCACTACGAGCCCTACAGGCACCTGGCCGACCGCGGCGAGCTGAACGTCCGTGTGTACTGGACCACGATACGGCAGCCGAACACGCCGGAGCAGATGGACAAGGTCATTGCGGAGATACCGCAATTGAAGCCGTTCCAGGGTAACGACTATTTCGACCTGGTGGGCTGGGGCGAATCAGGGTATTCCCCGGTGACCACACAGTTGCTGCGAACCACCAGCAACACGAAGCCGGAGGACATGGCGCAGCTGAAGCGTCTGGCGCAGGCGCTCGCCGGGCGGGGCATTTATTTCAATACGCACGTCGAAATGAAAGAGGCGATCGATGCTTTCCTCGACGTGTACGAGGCGGTCAACAAGGAACAGCCAATCAAGGGGCTGCGCTGGTCGTACTCGCACCTCGACCAGGTCACGCCAGACCAGCTCGAGCGCATGAAGCGGTTGGGCATGAACGCGCAGATACATACGCGCCCGCTGATCCAGGGGGCATTGATGCACCGCGTCCACGGCGACAAGGCCTGGACCATGCCGCCTTTCCGCACCGTGCAGGACAGCGGCGTCTTGTGGGGGCTGGGGTCCGATGCAACCGCCGTGACGACTTCCAACCCGTTCTACAACCTTGCCTTTGCCGTTACCGGCCGGATGGTAGGTGGGCAGAAGGTCAACAACCAGACGATCAACCGCGAGGAAGCGTTGGTCGCGCACACGCGGAGCAACGCATCCATCGTATTCCAGGAAGGTAACCTCGGATCGATACAGAAGGGGAAGTACGCGGACCTCCTGGTGCTCGATCGCGACTACCTGACCGTGCCCGAGGACCAGATCAAGGACTTGAAGCCGGTCATCACCATGGTGGGTGGAAAGATCGTCTACGACAACCAGAGACTAAGGACTAGGGACTAGGGACCAGCGAAACGAGTTCGAGACACCAGTCTCAAGTCTCCAGTCTCTAGTCTCTGTCGGAGCGAAGCGAGATGGACGTAATAATGCCGCAGCTCGGCGAGACGGTCGCCGAAGGTACGGTCACGAAGTGGTACAAGAAGGTCGGCGACGCGGTGAAGGCCGACGACGTGCTGTTCGACGTCGAGACCGACAAGGTCAGCACGGAGATCCCGGCGCAGGCGACCGGCGTGATCGTGGAAATACTCGTGGCCGAGGGCGCGACTGCCAAGGTGGGCGCGAAGCTCGCCGTGATCCGCGAGTCGGGGACCGTGGCGCCACGCGCGGCTTCCGGCACATCGGCGGCACAGGCTGCGGCGCCACGGCCTGTCGCGGCCAGCCCGGCTGCCCCCGCCGCCCCGCCCTGGTCTCGGTCCGGCCCCGACGCCGACGGGAAGCTCTCGCCGGTCGTGCGCAGGCTCCTCGCCGAGCACACGCTCGACCCGGCGCAGATAGCAGGCACCGGGCGCGATGGACGCATCACTCGCGACGACGTGCTCGCGCATATCGACCGCAGCCGCCAGCCGTCAGCTGCCAGCCGCCAGCCGCCAGCCGCCGCAGAGGCAGAGACGGTTCCGCTCAACAATATCCGCAGGCGCACCGGCGAGCATATGGCGAAGTCGTGGACCGCCGTGCCCCACGTGCTGCAGGTCGTGGAGGCGGATTTTCACCGGGTGGAGCAAGCCCGGCGGGCGGCCGGCGCGCAGTGGAAGAGCCGGGAGGGGTACGAGCTTACTTATCTGCCGTTCATCGCGCGCGCCCTTGCCGCCGCGCTCGCGAAATATCCACGCTTGAATGCGAGTTTCGGCGGTGATCATCTCACGGTGCATCGCCGCATCAACCTCGGGATCGCCGTCGATCTCAATTTCGAGGGTCTCGTCGTTCCGGTGCTGAAGGATGCGGCGGGCAAGTCCGTGGCGCAACTCGCGCGGGCGATCCGCGATCTCGCGACGCGGGCGCGTGCGGGAAAGCTCAGGCCGGACGACATGACGGAAGGCACCTACACCGTTTCCAACAACGGCGCGTTCGGCACGCTCATCACCGCTCCCATCATCAGCCCGCCCCAGGTCGCGATCCTGTCCACCGACGGCATACGCAAGCGCCCGGTGGTGATCGAGGGACCGGACGGAGACGCGATCGCGATCCGGCCGGTGGGCATGCTCGCGCAGACCTTCGACCACCGGGCGGTGGACGGCGCGTATTCCGGCGCGTTCCTGAACGAGCTGAAGACGATCATCGAGACCCGCGACTGGACCAAAGATCTCCAGTGACCAGTCTGCGTGACGCCTGACGCATGACCCATGACCCATGACGGACAAAGCGAGCTGATGGCGAAGCACAAGTCGAGCGCGCTGGTCGAGCCCGCATGGCTGCACCGGCGCCGGTCCGATCCGAAGGTCAGGCTGATCGAAATCGCAGGCCTGGGGCAGGAGCAGAAGCAGGCCTGGCGCGCCGGCCACGTTCCCGGAGCGGCGTGCTGGGACTGGAAAGAGATGCTGTGGGACGCCGCCCGCCGGGATTTTCCGGCGCCGGAGGAATTCGCACGGCGCTGCGGGCACGCCGGCATCGCCAACGATACCACCGTCGTCTTCTACGGCGAGGGCATGCAGTTCGGAATCTACGCTTGGTGGGCGTTTCGCTATTGCGGACACCGCAAGGTGAAGGTGCTCGACGGTGCGCGTTACCGCTGGGCGGCGGAAGGGCGGCCGCTCGTCACCGACGAACCGCCCGCGGCGACGCCCGTGCACTACGAACCGGTGAAGCGGGTAGAGCGCATGCGCATCCACCGCGACAAGGTGCTGGCTGCGCTGCGCCCGGAAGGCCCCGTGATACTGGACGGGCGTTCGCCCGAGGAATACCGTGGCGAGCGGGTCGGGGCCCCGGGCGGCCCCGACGTCGGGGCGATGCGCTACGGGCGCATCCCGGGCGCGAAGCACCTGCACTTCGAGGACATGCTCGACGCCACCAGGTCCTTCAAGGACGCCGGCGAGCTCGCGCGCTTGTCCGAAGCGCAGGGAGCGGGCCCGCAGCGCGATATCATCGCTTATTGCCGCCTGAGCCATCGCGCGACCGTCCTCTATTTTGCGCTGACCGAGCTGCTCGGTTACCGGAAGGTCAAGGTTTACGACGGCTCGTGGACCGAATGGGGTAACCTCGTCAACGTTCCCATTGAACGTTGACGACGAAGGCGGAATGCGAAAGTCGGAAGGCGGAAGGCGGAAGGGTTAGCGTCTTGGAAATTGTTCCCATGCATGCTCCGCTCGGCGCCGAGGTGCGCTGCGGCGACCTGCGCGAGGCGACCGACCTCCAGATAGCGGAAATCCACGAGGCGTGGCTGCAGCACCTGGTCGTGCTCTTCCGGGGGCAGCGATTCACGGACGCCGATCTGATCGCGTTCGGCCGGCGCTTCGGTGAATTCCAGTACTCCACGCCCTTGCCGAGCCCGCTCGCCAACGACGGCAAGGTGAAGCAGGGCGGCGCGGACGAGCGGCATCCCGAGGTCACCGTGGTTTCCAACGTGGTGGAGAACGGCATCGCGCTGGGCGGATTGGGCGATGGCGAGCTCATGTGGCATACCGACATGTCGAGCTACGAGGCGCCGCCGAACCAGACGATATTGCACGCCATCGAAGTGCCGGTGGAGGAAGGGCGCACCGGCTTCGACAACATGTACCTCGCTTACGACGCGCTGCCCGCCCGTCTGCGCGAGCGGGTGGAAGATCTCACACTCAAGCACGATGCGACGATCGATGCAGCCGGCTACGTCAGGAAACGCTTTGCAGACGCCCCGGAGGACGTTCGCGCGAGTCCGGGCGCCTCGCACCCGCTCGTGCGCACCCATCCGGAGACCGGGCGCAACTGCCTGTATCTCGGACGCCGGGTAAAGGCGTACGTCGTCGGCTTGCCGCTCGAGGAATCGGAGGCGCTGCTCGACGAGCTGTGGGCGCACGCAGCGCAGCCGCAGTTTGCCTGGCACCACGAATGGCAGCCCGGCGACGTAGTGATGTGGGACAACCGCTGCGTCATGCACAGACGCGATCCGTTCGATGCGCGCGCGCGGCGCATTCTGCACCGCGTCGTGATCAAGGGCACGCGGCCGTATCGGACACCGGGAGCGATTCCGCCCCATCCGCGAG
>Ga0075428_100005980_pt1 | contig 13518 bp, 13 predicted proteins | sample RhiMetdeltSRZDD2_FD_75291 | JGI IMG/M metagenome (GOLD analysis project Ga0075428, IMG submission 75291) | Populus rhizosphere microbial communities from Tennessee, USA - Rhizosphere MetaG P. deltoides SRZDD2 | ecosystem: Host-associated > Plants > Roots > Rhizosphere > Soil | place: USA...
TGGCAAGACCACCACCTTTCTTTCCCTCCTCCGATCAGGTTATCGGTACCTTTCCGATGATCACCCATTATTTCGCGCTGAAGGAGGACGGTTGGAGCTTCTGCCTTTTCCGATGAAAGTCAATGTCACGGAGCGAACGGTGGAGTTTTTCCCGGAACTACGTGACGCATCGGCCAGGGTATTGCGCTCAGGAGCGCCGAAACGCTGTTTCCATGTCGAAGACGTCTATCCAGGGCCCCTGGGCGTCGTATGTCAACCTGTCCTGATTCTGTTTCCGCACATTATCGACGCCCCGCATAGCCGTCTGGAACTCCTCTCCAAGCAAGAGGCGCTGAAGACGATCCTTCCGCACTGTCTTCTCGTCTACGACCCTGACGTGGCGAGACGGGAGTTTGTGGCCTTGACGCAACTGGTTCGGCAAGCCGACTGCTATCGTCTCCACTTCGGACGCGATGTGCTCGATCTTCCTTGGTTGATCACTCCCTTATTGCAGGCGCGGAAGCTTCGAATGCGCCACTGAACATTGACCCGGAGGAATGGTCATGCCACAACCGATGGTGTCCTCACGAATCCGTCGCTCCCGTGTCAGATCCTATGCAGCTCATGGTGATCTGTCGTATCTCACGACTGAGGCACAACTTCTCATTCTGCTGGCGCGGACATCAATGAGTGCCGCTCTCCAAACTGAAATTCAAGATAGGGTTCGTGAATCCGTCAACTGGCCTTTCATCTGGCAACTGGCGAGAGAACATGGTGTGGCTCCCTTGGTGTACCGCACGCTCATGGCCTATTGTCCCGCCGCCTTGCCGAGGGAGACCCGGGAATCGTTCAGACGTCACATCCAGGCCAACGCCATTTTCAATACGCTCATGGCCGACGAGTTGGTAACCCTGATCGACGCGTTTGTGGCCAAGGGCATTCGAGTGATCCCATTCAAGGGACCGACGCTTGGCGTGATGGCCTATGGGGATCTGACATTGCGGGAGTGCATGGATCTGGATCTCATCGTGGAGCAGTCATACATTCCGCAAGCTCGGCATGTGTTGTGGTCACATGGCTACCAACTGGCCAGCCGCGATATGGACGGCAGCGAGGTACAAGACGAACCATTCCATTCATTCGTCAAAAAGAACGGGATGTTTCGGGTAGATCTTCAATGGACGATGGCGCGGCGATTGTTCTCCTTTCGTCTCGATCGAGAGCACTTTTGGAAACATCTCAAACCGGTGCGATTGCCGCGCAAGGCCATCATGTCGCTGGCGCCGGAGGAACTGTTGATTGTCTTATGTGTGCACGGATCAAAGCATGCATGGGAAGATCTTAAATGGGTCTGCGACGTCGCGGAACTCATACGTCGTCGGAGGAATTTGGATTGGAGCCGGGTTCTACACCTTTCCCACCAGTGGGGCTATCAACGGATGGTTCTGATGGGGCTTTCCATCGCTCGGTGTGTTTTCGATGCGCCTCTGCCACGTCACGTGTGCCAGATCGTCGATTTCGATGCAGATATTCCTGACTTGGCAAGAAGAATGCCCCGCCGATTGTTGAAGGTGACATCACAAGGCATCGACGAACGCGATGCGGAAGCACTATACTTTATGCTGAAGGACTCTTGGATCGAACGGTGGAAGTATGGGGTTGCCTTGTGTCGTGCCGACGTCTCTGCTGTGACAACACGAATGTCGTGGTTTCATTCTCAGAAACGCCTGCGTCTGCTCCATCGGATAGTTCAGCCCCTGCATCGTTTTGCGGCGCGATGGACGCCGACCGCATGGCTGCGAAGACTCATTGTCGAGTGGTTCGAGAATCCCGGTTACTGATAACGACGATGCATGATTCTCTCCATCATCGCTCGGCCGTCTAGGTCTTTTTCTGATACGCAAAGCCTGCCAGTTGCTCCCAAAATTTTTGACGTGTTAGGATATGAGGTCGGACTCCAAGCGTGGGAACGTGTCGAGTCATCAATCCCGAAGCATGTCCCAAACCAGAGGAGGAGTCGTCATGAAAAGATTTCTGATCCTGTCGCTGTTGGCGCTGCTGCCGTTTGCCATGATACAAGTAGCAACCGCCGCAGGATTTTTCAAGGTTGGAGAACGTGCCCCGAACTTTACGTTGACCTCTTTGGGCGGCGATACGGTTTCTCTCGATGCCATGAAAGGCAAAGTGGTGGTGCTGGGACTGTTCCACATTTGTGAACCCTGCATGATGCAGGGTACGAATCTTCAAAAAGTGCACGAAGCGATGAAAGGCAAAAATGTTGCCGTGATCGGCGTCAATTCTGCCGGGAATTCCAAGCGCGATGTGGGAGAGTTTCTCAGCGCATTTCCCGCAAGAGTGACGTATCCCTATTTGTTGGATCCCGGGAAGACCACCGACAAGCTCTACGGTGGCGGGAAATTCATTCCGAATGTCTATGTGATCGATCAGAGCGGCGTCATCAGCTGGCAGCGTGTTGGAAATATGGACCTGGCGGGAAGTGATCTCATCATTCAAGAGGTCGAGAAGCTACTCGCAAATGGATCTGGCAAGAGTTCGGGATCAATGTAACCAAGGATCGAGCATCATGGATGATTGGGAAGAGGGAAAGCAAAAGTTTCTCGAGCTTGTGCGCGGTATCGATGCGGATGTTCAGGTCGTCATACCGACCAAGCCGACCAACAGCATGTTTCTCATTTCGTTGACAAAGGGACCGAATCGAAAATTCATTACCGTGCCCGAGGACGACGTGATTGACTTACCGGCCGAGACCTCCATTGTGGCCAAGGTCACTAAAACCCTGCAGGACGCCGTGGGCAGTTTGTAGGTTACATGAACGCGTTATTTCCCGGCATTTGGCAATGGTCCTGGTTCTCGGAGGAAAAGCAGCTTGACTTCAACGGGCTGTACCTCACGGTGGGTGAACATCGCATCCTGGTAGACCCGCCGCCGATGACCGCTGAGGCTGTGAGCATGATCCGGCGCGGGGGAGGCATCGACTACATTGTCGTCACGAATCGGGATCATGCCCGAGAAGCGGCGCGATATCAGGCCGAGTTCAAATGCCAGTTGCAGGTTCCCGAGGCCGATGCTCCGCAGATGGAGTTAACTCCGACGAAAACCTTCAAAGATGGTGAACTTCTTCCTGGAGGGATCTGGGTGATTCATGTGCTGGATCAAAAGTCTCCTGGAGAATCCGCCCTGTTCATCCAGCAGGGGAAGGGTGTTTTGATCGTCGGCGATGCATTGATCGGCGCACCTGCCGGTTCGTTGCGCATGTTGGCGACGGAGAAGTACGCGGATCCGGCCAAGGCCAAGCTTGGGCTTCGTCGCTTGCTCAAATATACATTCGACTCGATTCTCGTAGGCGATGGCGCTAACCTCATGACAGGCGCCAAACTGGCGGTGGAACGCGTCGTTCAATAAGGATTGAAGGATTGTAGATGGCCTTGCGCAACGGATTGTCGGAAGAGCTGAATCGACAAGGAAATGAACACTTCGCGCGTGGACATTACACCGATGCCTATGCATGCTACGCCAAGGCCTTGGAATGTGACCGATTGACCGGCGATCAACGGGCGCTCAGCGCGACCCTGGGTAATTTGGGCAACATCTGTGCTGTGAGCGGGCGTCGCGAGTCGGCGCAAACGTACTACCAAGAAGTGTTGGAATTGCAGAAAGTTTTGGGCGACGAAAAAGGCATCGGGACCACATTGGCGAATCTCGGTAATTTGCGGGCGGATGCCGGAGAATGGGAGCGGTCACGTGCCTATTATCTGGAAGCGCTGGATATCATGACCAGAGTCCACGATGAGGCCGGCAAAGCGGTTCTCTATTCCGATCTCGGTTTGGTGGCGCGAGAAACGGGACAATTCGACGAGGCGATGCGTTGTTACGAACAATCGTTGGTGCTGATGCGACGTCTCGACGATCGGGGCGGAGTGGCCGACGCCTGGCGGATGATGGGACGGACCTATCTGATACAGAAACGGTATGAGGAGGCGATTGCGTGCTGCCAGACCAGCCAATCGATTGCTGAACGAAATCACGATGAACTGAGAGCGGGTGGATCGCGGTATGTCCTCGCGCAATGCTACGAAGACCTCGGATTGTATCGCGAGGCGGCCGATCTCCTGGAGCAAGTCGTCTACATGGACCGGAAATATCGTCTGCCAAAGCTCGAGGAGAACACGAAACGGCTCGAATTGCTACGTGCCCGCGTCGCTCAGGAGAAGTCTACAACGGGAAGGTTGCATTTGCACCCATGAATCACGGCTCTTCATCGTCCTGGGATCAAACACGGTCCTATTTGATAGAAAAGGTTCCTCAGTTCTACGAATTGGAACCGGGCGGAGCGCTGGCGCTGGACTTGGGCAATGATGGATGGATGGTGGAAATCACTCCGGACGGCCGCTTGTTGTGCCAGCACGGCGTGTCCATGGACGATGTCAAGAGTTTGATGTCGGATGGGACTCCGGAAGATCTGGGAACGGATGAAGTGGCGAAACAAGCAAAATACTTTATTCAACCCGCCGTGGCCAAATTTCGTCCGGCGCTGACGAAGGCGGGCTTTCAAGAAGAGACCGCGATGAACGAAGAATATGTCGCTGTTATCTTTGAGAAGGCCGTGGACTTCGGACAACTGGACGAGGTGACGGCGCTCGTGCGTTGGTGCCAGCGGAATATTACGTAAATTTTGTGTGACGAAGCATCCGGCCGGGAGCTATAGTCGATTTTCTGCGGGCCTTGGCATGGTATGCTCCACCAACGGGCTTGGCATCGCTCGCAATGGAATGAGCCTTTAAGAATAGCCTTCCGTGCATGATATCTCCAACTCTCGCCTCCGGAAAAATTTGACATCCCCTAGCGAGTGGTATCTTGGTCGCCTGTGGGCCTAATTTGCAAAACCTCGCGGTTGGTCTATTCGACCACCATGGGTCGGAAGAGCCAAGGCGCGAGTTGTGTCCATGGTGTATCCTGAACCGATTGCATCTCTCGTTAAGGAGCAAGGATGATCAAGACCTTTGAGGATTTCCGCGACACAGTGTCTGCCTACCGACTACCTGGTGTGATCATTTCTGCCTTGGAGTTAGACCTGTTCACGGCCATCGGGAGAAAAAGTCGGCCTGTGGCCGATCTGGCGAAGACTATGCGGGTCAGCGAACGAGGCTTGGATATTCTCTGTCGTAATCTGGCTATGTGTGGACTGTTGACAAAACGGGGAGCGAGGTATCGAAATAGCCGTCTCGCTGCGACGGAACTCAACCGCACCCATTCCGCCTATCGCGGGGCCTATATCGAGTTGCTCAGGAATCATTGGGGAGACTGGTTGCGCTTGACCGACTCCGTTCGCACAGGATTACCCGTGGATCCGGAGACAATGGAGAATACAGAGTATCGCCGGCAGTTCACGTGGGCTATGCATTACCGGTCGAGGGACGTTGCACCGGAGGTTGCCAGGAAAATCTCTTTGCGAGGTGCTCGAACGCTGTTGGATCTCGGCGGGGGGCCTGGCACCTATGCGCTGGCATTTCTTAAACGAAACGCTCAATTGCAGGCGACCGTGTGTGATCGCCCGGCCGCTCTCGATGTCGCTCGACAGGTGGCGGCAAGCGAGGGTGCCGGTGCACGACTCTCCTATCTCCCGCTGGACTTCATGACTGACCCTCTTCAAGGGCACTACGACGTCATCTGGTATTCCAACGTGCTTCACATCTATTCTGCAGCGGAAAATCAGGCGCTCTTTACGCGAATTCTTCCGGCGCTCAACCCGGGTGGTCGTCTGATCATCCAAGACGCGTTTCTTCAGGACAAGGAAGGAATCTACCCCACTGATGCCAGTCTTTTCGCTGTCACCATGTTGCTTTTTACTCCTGCCGGCAACACGTATTCTCTACGCGACACGACCAAGTGGTTGCGCCAGGCCGGGTATGTATCGGTGAAGCCGATTAAGATGAAAAAGGGGATGGAGGATTGGGAGGACGGGTTGCTACAGGCGGTTCGACCATCGTCGCGCTAAGAAAGGCGTATCCCCCACAGGCGATGAGCAGGAAATTTAATACTCCGCTAAGCCCCTCCAAGATAACGACAGCCTCACGCACCTCCGCTAGAGTGGCTTCCTGAATAAGTGTCGCGATGTCGAGTGCTAATCCAATTGTCCCATACATAACAGAAGCCATCAGGACCCATGATTGACTGGAGAAGAGCAGGCACATCAGGAGTATGGGGGTTCCCACAAGAAAGCCGATCGAGAACCATATTCCATGGACCTGTCCATTGGAGTGTGCAGGAACGGTGACGTACGAGATACCCGCGATCAAGAGGAGACCCGCCAGAATAACTTGAATGTGACGCGAGAGAAGCATGCATCGACTATAGCGGCTCTTGAATGGTGCGGCAATAGAGACTTGCTGGCAAGTGGAGGGGGTGATAGGGTGGTCAGAGAGAGACGGGTACTCAATTATGGCGGAACCTACCCGGTCGTCAAATAAGATCTCTACCGTCATCTACGATGACCGATGTCGGCTCTGCGTGAATGCCAAGAAGGGGATGGAAAGGCTCGCGCAGGAAGACAGTCGGCCTCAAGTGCGATTCCTGCCGTACCGAAGCCAAGAAGCCGAAGGGTACCTCGGGCAGTGCTACAGTCCCGGACGACCCGAGGTGGCCTTTCTAGTCGGTCCAGACGGAGACATCCGCAAAGGATTGGATGCATTTCTTCCCCTGCTGCCCGGTATGCCGGGCGGAAGGTTCTTATTGGCGGTCATACGGTTTCCTCTCGTCAGACCCCTCCTAAATCTCGCCTATCGCGTTCTTGCCCGGCACCGATATCGCTGGTTTGGCGAAGTCCCTCCGCACCATCCATGAAGCGATGAGCTACCGCTCATCTTGCGCGTAGTTCGCCCCATATGCCCCGCTTCGGAGGGGAACGATAAGCCCAGCGGGTAATTTACCCCTGTTTTCTGACGGTTCAGAATGCCCTCTCATCTATGGAGGGCACTGTGAACAATCTGGATGACTTTCGTACCAGCCTGAGGATACCAGGAGAAGCGTTCGCCTCGATATCTTCCCGAAAAGACCGCTCGGGCTCTCAGTTGTCCGTGTTTTTGTGGAAATGGTCGTTCGTGGCGATCTTGGTTCTACTTCTAGACCCGGGGTTGGCGCGCAGTCAGACGCATATCACCCCGTCAATGCGTTTCTTTTCCTCGACCGGACCAGGCCAGGTTAGCCTTCCCGAAATGTCTATAAGTGACCATGGCGAAGTGCTGGCAGCGGGTTTTGGTTTCCAGGGCGATGCATCGTCTATGATCACAATCAGAACCTATCAAGCGGTGAGCGGTGCGGTACTGTCGGAAGACTCTTATGATCTCAATGTGCTTGATGACGGAATGCCGTCAGGGCAGGGGTCTCATGCGAGAATTTTTGCCGGAGGAATCGGTCTCGATAGGAGTGGGCAATCTAAATTTCTGCTTCGGGTGTACGATGCGGCGACAGGAAGATTTCTATGGGAAGGCCAGTTGAATCTGCGATCACAAGGGGAAGAAAGTGTGGCTCGCCCGACAGCGTCTCTCGTTCCCATCCGCCCATCGACATGGTTTGCGTCGGCCAAGGGTCCGAGTGCCATTCAAGCTCATCTGACGTTGCGGGCCGTAGATCCCAGGACAGGAGGCCTTGTGTGGGAGGACAAATTTATTCCAGGTTCACACGCGAGGGGACAGGCTGAAGGAATCGCCTTTCAACAGCCCTCTGTCTCGGGTGTGGAGAACTCCATAGGGCATGTGTTTGATCTTGTCGTCCTCACGTTCGATCGCATTTCAGGAAGATTGTTGTGGCGCGATTCTTTTGAGGAACTGGATCAGATCGATCGCGGAGAGCCAGAGCGGGACTCGGAAGTCCAACCGCAAGCGCTGCCCCCCTGGGGCGAGTTTTTGTCAGGAACGTCCCCGCTCCATCAAACTTCAACGCGCGACCACTATGATTTCTGATGATGCGCCTTGGCGTGGAAGTTATCGGCCCATTGCCGCTGGAAATGGTCGTAGGACAGGAGGAGTTTGTCCTGCATGGCGATGGTCAACGTCTGTCTCGCCTTGAGTAGTCCAAGCACCTCATGGAGCTTGTGCATTCCGAATCGTTCCAATAAATAGTGAGTCGCAGAGTTCGACTCCAAATAAGCGACTGTCGCTGCTTCAGCGGAAAGTTTTTCCCAACTCCCCTCGAGAGACGTGAGCGGAACGAGGGTGATGTCTCCCTGCAACACCTGATCGAGTTCCTGCCACTGATCACCAGCCAGTTGCATGGCGAGTCCTTCGTTCAACCACGTCGGAATCATGCCACTGTTCGAACCCAGCTGGTCGTGAATAATGGCGTGAACGAATTCATGGCGAAGGACCCGTGTCAACCAGACTTTGTCCGTGAGGGCGCCCTGGGTGGGAATCTGAATACGTCCCAAAACGGGATCGAACAGTCCATCCGCCCATCCAGGGCTGCCGGTTGATTTTTGAAAGGTCGATCGTGTGAGCAAGACGACCGGAATGGGCTTTGCCGGAAAGTGGTTGAACTTTTGTCCGATCTCTCGGTAGGCCTCTTCCAGGATATCGAGCACCGTGGTCCAGGTTGCATGGTCCTCGTTGCCGTCGAACTTCACGATAAAGTGGACGCTGCTGCGGGCGACCAGTTTGTCTCCAAGTTTTTCGGTTCGGTGGACTTTGGCCGTTACCGTTTTAAAGTATGGTTGAAGGCCCGGGTCTTTGCGAATACGGTCGCTCGCATCCTGCAAATGATGGCTGGCTTCTGTCAGTTTGTCCTGTTCCTGCAATAAATCCGCAAGTGCCACATGAGGGAAAGGCTCGTCCGGCGCGAGGCCGATGACCTTCTTGAGGAATTCAACTGTTAAACTGGGATCCCTGAGGCCCCAATAGGCATGAGCCAGGTTAAGGTGGGCAACCGCATTCTTAGGGTCGAGGACGGCCGCTTTCTTGAAAGCCTTCACAGACACTTCGGTGCCGTCCGCACGTTCCTGCAGAATGCCCAGATTGTTCCACAGTACGGCTACGTGACGCCGCATGGGAAGTTCAGACAAGACTGATGTCGGAATATCCGACAACTTGGCCTCTGCCTGTGCCGCGTTCCCCTTTTCCAGCTCTTCATGGATCGCGCTGAGGAGATCCGAATGCTTTGGAACCGGCATGGTCACCGGATCGATTGTGCGGGGCCGTTTCGCTTCGCCGTGGGTCGCTTCCTCGGCAGTCTTGACCGGAGGTTGAGGCGGAGGCGCTTCTTCCGGGATCACTTTCTGCGCCGGAGGGGGATGATCAGGAAAGTAATTCGGCTTCAGCCAGCCATGGTAAAAAACGAACAGGCTCAAGATGAGAGCGAGTGGTCCGAGAATGTGGGTGATATTGCGTCGATACATAGTGTTCCTTAGGAGGCTTACCTCGCTGACTGTATCATTCGAACAGGGTCTCACCAACTAAAGTGACAAAAGTTGCAGTGCCGGACCGCCTGGCACGACCGTAGATTGAGCAGGAAAGATGGGTATGATACGATTCGCCCAGGATGCCTCCTTCCTCCCAGCGTCCCCGCATCGATCACCTTGTCGAATTCCTGCAACGCATCGCACGGCCGATAGAATTTGCCAGCCGTGACTCGTACGCCCATTTGTCGACCGTCACCAATCTGGAGACCTTTGTCTCCGGCCAGGTGATATCCGCTCTGGCCGCACGGACCTATTCCCGTCACGTCGAAAGCGAGCTGCTCTCCCTTCGAAATCTGTTCGTGGGCTTTCATAGCGGGCTCACGCCGAAGGAACAACGAACGCGATTGGCTGAGGCCTTGACGCTTCTTCGGAGACTGACCGCCACACGTGGACAGAGCGACCCTGAGAAACCGCGGGCCGGACTCATGGCCAAGCCGGCCTCGACGACGCAGAGCGGGGCTGCTCAACCCCTATGGGATCTACCTATACAATTCATCAAGGGCGTAGGCCCCAAACGCACCCTGTTATTGGAGCGAATGGGTGTAAAGACCGTTGAGGATGTGCTGTGGTGCCTGCCGTGGCGCTATGAAGACCGTTCAACGGTCACCTCAATCGGAAAGCTGTCTCCAGGAATGACGGCAACGGTGTGCGGCGTCGTGACCGATTGCACCGCGAAACGATCCCGGGTTCGACGAATGTCCGTCCTGGACCTAGTGGTGGAAGATGGCACCGGACGATTGCAGGCTGTGTTCTTCAACCAGCCATATCTCGAGGACGTGCTGAAAAGCGGGACGCATATCATGATGACGGGCCGCATCATGACAGGAAACAGGGGCTGGCTGACGTTACGGATTGAGCCGATGCAGGTCGAAGTAATCGGTGAAGATAGCGAGACTCCGCTGCACGTGGGCCGGATCGTTCCCATCTATCATGAAACCAAGGGATGGACATCGCGTCAGATGCGCGTGCTGGTAAGAAGTCTGTTGGATCGGCATCGAGCAGACCTCACGGAAGTCCTTCCGATCCACATCCGCGCGCGGTATCGGTTCCCTCCCATTCTGCGCGCGGTCGAGGAGGTGCATTTTCCTCCGTCCGATGCTGACCCGGCTGCCCTGGAGCGAGGGGTGACCCCCGCGCATCGCCGACTTGCCTTCGAGGAATTGCTCCTCCTTCAAGTGGCGATGGCTCTCCGCCAACGGCGGGTTAAGGAAGAGACAAAGACTGCGCGATTCAATCCACATACGCCCCTGTTGCATCGGTTGGCGGCGATACTGCCTTTCACATTGACCGGTGCCCAGGAACGGGTATTCCGGGAAATCCAAGCGGATATGGTTGCTTCCACACCTATGAACCGTCTGCTGCAGGGCGACGTGGGGTCAGGGAAAACGGTCGTGGCCCTTCACGCTATGGTCATGGCCTGTGGGTCTGGTTGCCAAGCCGCGTTCATGGTCCCCACCGAGATTCTGGCGGAACAACATTTTCTTAACTTGCGTCCCTCATTTGAAGCGTTGGGTCTGAAGTGCGTCTTACTGACCGGGGGAGGCCGATCGAAGGCGAGGACTGACGCACTACGGCAGCTTCAATCCGGCACGGCGCATGTTGTGATCGGGACTCACGCCCTTATTCAGAAGGATGTTCGGTTTGCCGATCTTGGATTCGCGGTCGTCGATGAGCAGCATAAATTCGGCGTATTGCAGCGCAAGAACCTCATCGACAAGGGGTACCGACCGGACGTGCTGATCATGACCGCCACGCCGATCCCGCGAACGCTGGCGATGACGGTCTATGGCGATCTGGACGTGTCGATTATTGATGTCCTGCCCCCAGGGCGCAAGCCGGTTCGTACGTGGGTGTTTTCCGAATTTCAACGAGGACGAGCCTGGCGCATTCTTCAGGATGAACTCCGTGCCCGCCGACAGGCGTACATCGTCTATCCGTTGGTCGAGGCGTCTGAAAAGATCGATCTTCAGGCTGCGATTCAGGCGGCGGAACGGTTGCAGCGTGAAGAATTTCCGGAATTCCGGATCGGACTGATCCATGGGCGGATGTCTTCGGCAGAAAAGGATCGAACGATGACGGCGTATAAGGCGGGCGACATTCAGATCCTGGTGGCGACGACGGTCGTTGAGGTGGGGGTCGACGTGCCGAATGCGTCCGTGATGATCATCGAACATGCCGAGCGATTCGGACTCGCACAGCTGCATCAATTGCGTGGACGGGTCGGACGGAGCAGCCATCAATCGTACTGCCTGTTGATGACCACGAATGCAACGAGGCGGAACCAGCCTGGAATAGGTCTCGCTTCGACCGAAGGAAAGGCAGCGTCGCTGGCGCAGCAGCGACTTGAAGCAATGGTGAAGACCAACGACGGATTCTTCATGGCCGAGGAAGATCTCCGCATACGCGGGCCCGGCGAGTTTTTCGGATTACGACAGTGGGGTATCCCCGAGTTTCGTGCGGCGAACCTCGTGCGAGACGTGGATCTTATTGAAAAGGCGCGACGCGAAGCGTTCGGCTTGTTGGAGCAGGATCCTTTCCTGAACGCTCCGCAACATCAGGCGCTGAAAGCGGCTATGCTGCGGCGTTGGCAAGCTAAACTCCATCTCGGCTCGGTGAGCTGAAGGGAGAAGGGATGAGCCTAATCCAACGTCTTGCCCACGACGTCAGGGCTGGGTGGGCAACCTTGCGGCATGGCACCGCCAAGGCGGCCCATCGGGCGCTGGAAGAGTCTGAATTACTGCGATACCGGCTGGAACTCCGCAGGGTGGATCAGCAACTTGACGACTTATACGGGGATATCGGCGAGCGCACGATCGAACTCTATGAGCGTGGAGAGCCCATTGAACGAATTCTGTATGACGGGGACATCGGGCGACTCATGAAGCAGGCGCGGGGCTTCCAGGAAGAACGAACCAAGCTTCTTCTCGAAATGAATGACATCAAAGTTGAAGAAGAATGACGCCGGCGGGGATGCCCCAACCACTACAGCCTCAGCGACTTATTTTCGCCGGCATCGACATCGGAACGCTGACCTGCCGCCTGCTGATTGCAGAAATTCTCAATGCGGGACGCTTGCACGAGCTTTTTTCCGATCGTCGCATACTTCGGCTGGGACAAGGAGTCGATCGGGACCGACGCTTAGCAGCGGAGGCAATGGACCGGGTTATTGCGACCTTGCAGGAATGGCGGAAGGTGATCGATCGAAATGAAGTAGTCGCTTGTGCCGCCGTCGCGACCAGTGCTGTACGTGATGCTCAAAACAGCGCAGAGTTTCTCGATCGAGTCAAGCGTGAAGCCGGGCTTGAAGTCGAGGTTATCACCGGTGAGGAAGAGGCAAGGCGGATTCTCTTAGGAATTCGGTCCGGGTTGGCCGCCGGTGTGGCCGGTATCCTCGCGTTGGATATCGGAGGTGGAAGCACCGAGTTCATCTTGGATCAACCGGGCCGGCCACCAATTGTGCGATCGATCGACATCGGCGTCGTGCGATTGAGCGAGCGAATTCTCCAGCATGATGCGCCGACTGAAGAAGAAATCAGACAGGCGCGTGAATGGATACGCAAAAACACGGCAAGTGCGATGACCGGTATGCATAGAAAAGCCGGATTCACGTTTATTGGGACGGCAGGAACTATTACGTCATTGGCCGCCATGGCACAAAAGCTGCCGGCGTATGAGCCCGCACGCATTCACAACTACCGCTTGAAGCGGGATACGGTCATGCGGCTCGAACAGGAATTGCTGTCCCGGACAAGCACCGAGCGAGAAGGGATGCCGGGCCTCGAACGCGGCCGAGAAGAAGTGATCGCAGCGGGGGCAGTGATACTCCGAACTGTGATGGAGATGCTTGAGCAAGACGAAGTGTTGGTCAGTGACTTTGGGTTGAGAGAGGGTGTGGTGATCGATCTGGCTAAGCGGATGGGAAACGATGAACGAGGCGACCAGTGATCCAACGAATCAATGTAAAGTCGAGTGAAGCAGCAAGGTAGTCAGTCTGTTTGCGACCCTTCAGAAAATTGATTGGGGACACCGTGAGGTCGTCCGAGGAGTGTACCGCTTCGCGCTGGTTCGCC
>Ga0075428_100005981_pt1 | contig 13516 bp, 11 predicted proteins | sample RhiMetdeltSRZDD2_FD_75291 | JGI IMG/M metagenome (GOLD analysis project Ga0075428, IMG submission 75291) | Populus rhizosphere microbial communities from Tennessee, USA - Rhizosphere MetaG P. deltoides SRZDD2 | ecosystem: Host-associated > Plants > Roots > Rhizosphere > Soil | place: USA...
TCGCGCAGGACCGCCTCGAACGGCTCGCCTCGTTCAGGAGGCGAGGGCGGCAGCTTCGCGCGGACCTCCCCCGGAGAAACCGACGACGCGACAGGCAGCTCGCCCACCCGGTCGAGGTAGCCGGCGACCCAGTCGAGCGTCGCTTCGCCGTCGCCGCGAAAGTCGCTCACTGCTTCTTCATCAGCTTCTTGACATCCCGCCAGGATCGCGCGTTCACGATCTGATCGGGGCCGATCCAGGCGCGCCGCGCCTGCGCGACGCCGAGCCGCATGTTCGCGAGCTCGTGCGTGCGGTGCGCGTCGGTCGAGATGACGAGCTTGATGCCGGCCTCCGCGGCCGCCCGCGCATGGTTGTCGTCCAGGTCGAGCCGGTCGGGCTGGCAGTTGATCTCCAGGAACGTGCCCGACTCGAGCGCCTTCTCGAGCAGCGCTTCGAAGTCGACGTCGTAGGGATCGCGGCGATTGATCTTCCTTCCGGTGGGATGGCCGATGCAGTCCACGTGCGGGTTCTCCATCGCCGCTTCGATCCGCCGCGTGAGCTCCTCCCGCTTGCGGTCGAAGCCGGAGTGGACGGAGGCCATCACCCAGTCGAGGCCGGCGAGCACGTCATCGGGCATGTCCAGGGAGCCGTCCGCGCGGATGTCGACCTCGATCCCGCGCAGGATCTGCAGACCCTTCGTCCTGCCGCCGACCTCCTCGATCTCCTCGGCCTGCTGCTCGAGCCGGCCGTCGCGGAGGCGGCGCGCGTGGTCGCAGACGGCGAGGTAGGTGCGCCGGAGCCCTTTGGCCGTCGAGGCCATCTCGTCGAGGGATGCGCGGCCGTCCGACCAGGTCGTGTGCGAGTGCAGGTCGCCGCGGATGTCGTCCAGCTCAACGAGCTTGGGCAGCGTGCCGTCGCGCGCCGCCTGGAGCTCGCCGCGGTTCTCGCGGAGCTCGGGCGGGATCCAGCTGTAGCCGAGGAACTCGTAGAGCTCCTCCTCGGTCGCGGCCGTGAAGACCTCGTCCGTCTCGGTGTTCTTCACGCCGTACTCGGAGATGGAAAGGCCGCGCGTCACAGCCTCCTCCCGCATCGCGACGTTGTGCGCCTTGGAGCCGCTGAAGTGCTGCAAGAGGTTCCCGTAGCTCTCCGGTGGGACGACGCGCAGGTCGAAGCGAAGCCCGTCGTGTGAGAGCACGGTCGCCTTCGTCCCTCCGTGCGCGACGACCTCGGCGACCCAGGGCTGCGCGACGAAGTGGGCTGTCAACGCGGCCGGATCGTCGGCCGTGGCGATGATGTCGAGGTCCCGCACGGTCTCGCAGCGCCGCCGAACGCTGCCGGCCTCGGACACCCGCACGGCGGCCGGATGCGAACGCAGCTCCTCGACCGCCTCGTCCACGGCGGGCAGGACGCGCCCGAGGAGAGTCTTCTGCTCGATCGCCTTCCTCGGCTTGGCGAGCGAGGCGAGCACTTTCTCCTGGGTCTTCGGCCCGAGGCCCTGCACTTCTGCGAGCCGCCCCTGCTCGGCGGCTGCCCGAAGGTCCTCTGCCGACTGTACGCCCAGCTCCACCCACAGCTTGCGCGCGGTCTTCGGGCCGAGCCCTGGCACGTGCATGACCTCGACGAGCCCAGTGGGGAGCTTGTCGCGGAGCTTGGCGAGGGCAGCCAGGTCGCCGGTCTCCGTGTACTCGACGATCTTTCCCTCGATCGTCGCGCCGATCCCGGAGAGCCTCGTCGCCTTCTTGTCGAGTGCAAGCTGCGCGACCGGAACGGCCGACTCGCGGATGCGCGTCGCGGCGCGGCGGTAGGCGCTCAGACGGAAGGCGTCGGCGCCGTCGAGCTCGAGCAGGTCGGCCAGGAGCTCGAACTGCTCGGCGAGCTGGGCGTTGGACGGCAGCGTCTGGGCCACGCGGGCGATGATACGCGGGTGCGCCTGGTCATCTGTCTGCCGACCTACAACGAGCGCGCGAACCTCGAGCCAATCGTCCGCCGACTCGACGGAGTGCTCGCGGGCGTGGACGCCGAGCCGCGCCTGCTCGTGATCGACGACTCCTCTCCGGACGGCACCGGCGAGCTCGCAGACCGGCTGAGCGGCGAGCTTTCGTTCGTGTCCGTCCTGCATCGAGCCCGCAAGGAGGGGCTCGGTCCGGCGTACGTCGCAGGCTTCCGGTGGGCGCTCGAGCACGGCGCCGACCGGATCGTCCAGATGGACGCCGACTTCTCGCACGACCCCGCCGACGTGCCTCGGCTTCTCGCGTCAGCCGAGAGCGCCGGCCTCTCGCTCGGCTCGCGCTACGTCGAGGGCGGCGGCACCCAGAACTGGGGCAAGGGGAGGCAGGCGATCAGCCGCTTCGGCTCCTTTTACGCACGGACGATCCTCGGCGTTGGGATCCGCGATCTCACGGGCGGGTTCAAGTGCTGGCGCCGCGAGGCCCTCGAGGCGCTGCCGCTCGATCGGATTCGGACGAAGGGCTACGCCTTCCAGGTCGAGACGACCTACCGCGCCCTCCGGGCCGGCTCCGAGGTCGTCGAGGTTCCGATCGTCTTCGCAGAACGCCGCTCCGGCGGGTCGAAGATGACGCGCGGCATCGTCCTCGAGGCCGTATGGAAGGTGCCCGAGCTCCGTGCGCGCGCCGCCCGGGATCGTCTGTAGTCACGGCTATAGTGGGATCAATGGTGGGCGACGTCAACGACGCAGACTTCCAGGCGGAGGTTCTCGACTCCGAGCAACCCGTGGTAGTCGATTTCTGGGCTCCCTGGTGCGGGCCCTGCAGGGTCGTCAGCCCGATCATCGACGACCTCGCCGAGCAGCACAGCGAACGCGTCAAGTTCCTGAAGATGAACGTGGACGAGAACCTGCAGACGCAGTCCCGCTACAACGTGCTCTCGATCCCGACGGTCATCCTCTTCGAGCGCGGCGAGCCGCAAGAGATCGTGATCGGCGCGCGCTCGAAGAGCCACTACGAGTCGGCCTGGGAACGCTGGCTCGGCAAAGCTGCCTAGACCCGGAAAGAGTCCCAGCCGGGCAGGTCGGGTTCGACGCCTGAGCCTTCCTCGATGCGGCCGACGACGGTGAGACCGCTCGCGTCCGCGTCCGCCGGAGCGAGAGCGGCTAAAAGCTCGTAGTCCTCGCCAAGCGCCCAGAACGGCAGCTCGGCGACCTCTTCGATCCGCGGCGCGTGGGGAATCGCTTCGACATCGAGGGCGATCTTGCAGCCCGAGCGCTCGGAGATCCGCGCCGCGTCCGAGCCGATCCCGTCGCTCAGGTCGACCAGCGCGTGCGCGACGCGGGCCAGCGTCCTTCCCACCTCGAGGCGAAGCGGAGGCCGGCGATGTGCCTCCACGAGCTCGTCGAAACCCTCGAGGCCGTGCTCGAGGACGTGGCGGCCGGCGGCCGAGCCGCCCAATGGGCCGGTGACAACGAGCACGTCGCCGGGTCGAGCACCCGCACGGCCCGGCACGCGCTCGCTCGTACCAACGGCGGTCCCGGAGAGGAACCAGGACGGAGCGCGCGTGGTGTCTCCCCCGACGACCGGCACGCCCGCCTCGTTCAGACCCTCGTAGAGCTCGACCACCTGCTCGACCTCGGCATCGGCGGGCGCGCCGACGCCGACGAGCAACCCCTCGGCCTCGGCTCCCATCGCCGCGAGGTCGCTCAGGTTCACCGCCGCGGCCTTGTAGCCGAGGTCGCGGAAGGACGTCCACTCGAGGCGGAAATGGATCCCCTCGGCGAGCACGTCCACGGTCGCCACGCGTCCTCCGCCGAGGATCGCCCCCTCCGCGTCCTGGCCCGACGCCAGGCCGCGCCGCTCGAGCTCCCGCAGGAGCGCGAGCTCACCGACTGCGGACAGCTTCAAGGTTCAGCACGTCGACGGGACCCGAGCCGGCCCCGATGCCGGTGAGGCCGGCACGCACGGCCTCGGAGGCGATGCGGGCGGCACCGCGCGCCGCATCTTCGAGGCTCTCGCCGCGGGCGAGAAGGGCCGTCAGGCTCGCGGAGTGGGTGCAGCCGGCGCCGTGGGTCGCGTCCGAGTCGTGGCGCTCGACCGAAATCGGAAGGTGCTGCTCCCCGTCGTAGAGCCAGTCCACCGCCTCGGTTCCGTGCCCGCCTGTCACGATCACGGCCGAGGCTCCGAGCGCGTGGATCTTCCCGGCGAGCTCCTCGCGGTTCGCATCGTCGGAATACCGGACGCCGGCGAGCGCACAGGCCTCGTGCAGGTTCGGCGTCACCACCGTGGCGAGCGGCAGCAGCCTGCCGACAAGCGCTTCGACCGCGTCGTCCTGGAGAAGCCTCGCGCCGGAGGCGGCCACCATCACGGGATCGACGACCAGCGGCACCGGGTGGTCGGCGAGGAAGCCTGCCACGGTCTCGACGATCCGCTGGGAGAACAGCATCCCCGTCTTCGCGGCGTCCACGCCGATGTCGTCGAACACGACCTCGAGCTCGTCGCGGATGAACTCGGGCGGAGCCTCGTGCAGCGAGCGCACCTCGGTCGTCGACTGCGCCGTCAGAGCCACGATCGCACTCATGCCATGGCAGCCGAGCGCGGCGAAGGCCTTCAGGTCGGCCTGGATGCCCGCGCCGCCGCCGGAGTCCGAGCCCGCAATCGTGAGGCACCTGGGTACCACGGGCGATGAGGCTAGCATCGCCCCTGTGGCGATCGTGACCTGGGACGAGCTCCTCCAGGGCGAGGAGCTCGCGTACCGCACCGAGATCCCGGCCCGGCGGGCCGATGTCGTCCCCATTCCGGACGGGCTGCATCCCCGCGTCCTCGACTCGCTCGCACGCGTCGGCCTCGACGGCCTCTACCGCCACCAGGCGGAAGCCTTCCACGCGGCCGAGCGGGGCGAGCACCTCGTCGTCTCCACCGGGACTGCGAGCGGCAAGACGCTGGCCTTCAACCTGCCCGTGCTGAACGCGCTCGCAGAGGAGCCGAAGCTCCGCGCGCTCTACCTCTATCCCGCGAAGGCCCTGGCGCAGGACCAGGCTCGCGCGCTCGCGGCCTTCAAGCTCCCGCGCCTGCGCCCGGCGATCTACGACGGCGACACCGAGACCGAGCGACGCTGGCAGATCCGCAAGTGGGCCAACGTCATCCTCACGAACCCGGACATGCTTCACGTCGGGGTCCTCCCGCACCACGACCGCTGGGGAGATGTCCTCCAGAACCTCCGTTACGTGGTCGTGGACGAGGCGCACGTCTACCGCGGCGTCTTCGGGTCGCACGTCGCCAACGTCCTGAGACGCCTTCGCCGCGCCGCGGCGATGTACGGAGCGGCGCCGCAGTTCCTCCTCGCGTCGGCCACGATCGCCAACCCGGGTGAGCTTGTCGAGTCCCTGCTCGGCGTCGAGGCGACGGTGATCGGAAAGGACGCCGCACCACACGCAGCTCGAACCGTCGCCTTCTGGAACCCGCCGCTCCTCGACGAGGAGCTCCAGCTCCGCGCCAGCGCGCTCGGGGAAGGCGCAAAGCTCCTCGCCGACCTCGTCGAGCGCGGCCTGCGGACGATCTGTTTCGCGAAGTCGCGGAAGGCCGCGGAGCTGATCCACCGGTTCGCCTCCGAGCGTGTGGGGCCGGAGCTGGCCGCCCGCCTCTCGCCCTACCGCGCGGGCTACACGCCGGCGCAGCGGCGAGACATCGAGCGGCGGCTTGTCGAGGGCGAGCTCCTCGGCGTGACGGCGACCGACGCGCTCGAGCTCGGGATCGACATCGGGCTTCTCGACTGCGCGCTTTCCGTGGGCTTCCCGGGCACCGTGGCAAGCCTGCGGCAGCAGTGGGGACGCGCCGGGCGGCGAAGCCATGGACTTGCCGTCCTCGTCGCAAGCGAGGACGCCCTCGACCAGTTCTTCATGCGCGAGCCCGAGACCCTGATGGGGCGGCAGGTCGAGGCCGCCATCCTCGACCATTCCAACCCGCGGGTGCTCGACGGCCACGTCCTCTCGGCGGCGTTCGAGGCGCCCCTCGACGAGGCCGACACCGCGTTCCTCGGCGGCGAGGCCCTCACCCGGGCCGAGGCGCTTGCGGAGACCGGCGAGCTGAAGAAGACGAAGGCCGGCTACGTCTGGTCGGGCCGCGACTACCCGGCCGCGCGCTTCTCCCTCCGCTCGACCAGCCCGGAGTCCTACGCCGTTGTCGAGGCCGATTCGGGCTCTGTGCTCGGCCTGGTGGAGAGGGAGCGTGCGTACTCCACGGTCCATGAAGGAGCCGTCTACCTCCACATGGGCGAGGCCTACCACGTCCTCGGGCTCGACCACGAGAGCCGCACCGCCCTCGTCGAGCCGTTCAGCGGCGACTTCTACACCCAGGCGAAGAAGGAGACGATGACGTCGATCGACGAGCCCGAGCTGGTCGAGACTCGCCTGGGGATGGAGGTCTCGTTCGGCCGGGTCAGCGTCACGGAGCAGGTGGTCGGCTACCAGAAGAAGTCGATACGGGACCAGGCCACGCTTGATCTCGTGCCGCTGCTCATGCCCGAGACGACCTTCGAGACCGAGGCAGTCTGGTACCTACCGGAGGACTGGATGCTCCACGGCGTGGACGAGATGCCGCGCCTCCTCGGGACGCTCCACGCAGCCGAGCACTCGATGATCGCGCTCCTTCCCCTCTGGGCGATGTGCGACCGCTGGGACATCGGCGGGCTTTCGACCAACCTCCACCACCAGACCGGGCGCCCGACGGTCTTCATCTACGACGGCCACGCGGGCGGCGTGGGGATCGCCCGCCGCGGGTTCGACCAGATCGAGGGCTGGGTCGGCGACACGGTGGCACTCCTCGCCGGCTGCCCCTGCGAGAGCGGCTGCCCGTCGTGCGTCCAGTCGCCGAAGTGCGGGAACCTGAACGACTTTCTCGACAAGGCAGGTGCGCTTACGCTCCTCCAGCGCATGCTGAAGGGAGCCGCCTAGATGCAGCACCGCCACGCCAAGGGCGGAACTCTCGTCCTCGGCGGCGGGTTCGCGGGCGGCTACGTCGGCCGGCTGCTCGGCAACGCCGGCTGCACGATCGTCAGCCGCGAGAACTTCATGCTCTACACGCCGACGCTCCCGGAAGCGGCGTCGGGCACCCTCGAGCCACGCCACGTCGTCGTCCCGCTCCGGATGATGTGCCCGCACGCCGACCTCGTCCTCGGCGAGATCACGCAGGTGAACGAGGGGTCGAGGCAGGTCACTGTCGAGACCGAGGCGGGCGGCGTCGAGCTCGAGTACAAGGACCTCGTCGTCGCGCTCGGCGCTGTCGCCCGCACGCTCCCGATCCCAGGCCTCGTCGAGCACGCGCTGGGTTTCAAGGACCTCGCCGACGCCATCGCCCTCCGAAACCACGTCCTCCGCCAGCTCGAGGCGGCGGATGCGGTCGTCGACCCGCAGGTCGCCAGGCGCCACCTCACGTTTGTCTTCGTCGGAGCGGGCTATGCCGGCGTCGAGGCGCTCGCGGAGCTCGCCGACCTCGTCCGCGACGCGCTCCGCTACTACCCGCGCCTCCGGGAAGTCGAGCAGCGCTGGGTGCTCGTGGACGCTGCGCCCAAGATCCTCCCCGAGATCCCCACGCGGCTCGGCGACTACGCGGCGAGTCAGCTCGTCAAGCGTGGCGTCGACATCCGTGTGAAGACCACTTTGGATTCCGTGGAGGAGCACGCCGCGACGCTCTCGGACGGCGAGCGGATCGACACGGACACGCTCGTCTGGACAGCGGGGGTGCGGGCGACCCCCATGGTCAGCGGGTTCGGGCTCCCGGTGGACGAAAAGGGGCGCGTGAAGGTCGGCCCGACGCTCCGCGTCGAGGAGCGGGGGAACGTGTGGGCGCTCGGCGACTGCGCCCGCGTGCCGAACCAGGCCACGCCCGGCCGGTTCGATCCTCCCACGTGCCAGCACGCGCTCCGCCAGGCCCGCCGCCTGGCGAAGAACCTCCGGGGCGAGCCGAAGCCCTACCGCTACCGGATGCTCGGCCAGGTCGCGACGCTGGGCCGGCACAAGGGGATCGCCGACGTCCTCGGCCTCCGCTTCCGCGGCTTCATCGGCTGGTTCATCACGAGGACGTACCACCTCTACCAGCTCCCGCTCGTCACGCGGAAGCTTCGCGTGGTCACGGACTGGACTGTCGGCCTCTTCTTCCGCCGCGACATCGCCGAGCTCTCGATGCTCGGCCGTACGAACAGGCCCGGCGATGACTGAGCTCGAGCGCGCGGCCGCGTTCGAAGAGCTCATCCGCGACCGGTGCGTGGAGCGGGTGGTGGAGACTCGCTTCGGCCCGGCGCTTTTCAACGACACGTACTCGACGATCTGGTTCCTGAACGTGCTGCGCGTCGAGCGGCCCGGCGACGCGGCCGCCGAGGAGATCGCCGCCGAGTCGGACCGCGTCCAGGCCGAGCTCGGCCACCGACGCGTCATCCTTCCGCCGGGCGCCACGGTCCTCGAGGAGGGCTTCCGCCGGCTCGGCTGGAAGCCCGACCATTTCCTCTTCATGGTTTACCGCGGCGGCGGCGAGCGGGCCGACGCGGCCCGCGTCGAGGAGGTCGAGCCCGGGCGGCTCCGGCGGCTGCGCGAGGAGATCATCCGCGAGTGGCAGCCGGACGCCGACGAGAAGACCGTTTCGGAGATGCACGCGGCCAACTTGCTCCAGGTGAAGGCGGCGAACTCGCGGATCTTCGGGATCGTCGAGGACGGCGAGGTCGTGAGCTCGGCCCAGCTCTTTGCGGACGGAGGCACGGCGCAGGTCGAAGACGTCGCCACGCTCCCCGCGTATCGGGGCCGCGGGCACGCGAAGGCGCTGGTGACGCGGGCGGTCGAGGAAGCCGTCGCGGGCAACCACGAGTTCGTCTTCCTGGTCGCCGACGGAGGCGATTGGCCGAAGAAGCTCTACAACCGCCTCGGCTTCGAGGAGGTCGGGTCGCGCTTCGCCTTCCTCAAACGCGGTTAGCGCAGCTTGTCGAGCGCCTTCCCGATCGACTGCTTCCCGTGCAGGACCGGCTCGAAGAGGTCGCCGTGCTTCTCGATTCGCCCGCGGACGATGTCCATCGTGAAGTCGAGGGGGTCGAGCTTCTCGTTCACCTCGTCCCAGCGGAGAGGCGTCGAGACCGGTGCTCCTTCGCGCGGCCGCACCGAGTAGACGGAGGCGATCGTCTTTCCCTCCCCGTTCTGGTTCGCGTCGATGAGGACGCCGCGTCGCTTCGACTTCGCCCACTGAGTCGTAACGAGTCCCCGATGCGTGCGCTCGAGGGTCTTCGCCACGATGTCTGCGAACTCTCGGGTGTCGGCGTACGTGTAGCGCCGCTGGATCGGGACGAGCACGTGCATCCCGTCCGAGCCGCTGGTCTTCGGGTAGCCCTCGAGCTCGAGCGCGTCGAGCACATCCTTGACGAGCAAGGCGACCTGGACGACCTCGGGGAAGCCGACGTCCGGCGACGGGTCGAGGTCGAAGAGAACGAATTCCGGCCGCTCGGGCCTGTCGACCCGCGAGTACCAGACGTTCATGTCGATGCAGCCCATGTTCGCCATCCAGAGCAGCGCGAGCTCGTCGTTCACGAGGGGGTACGTGATCATCCGCTTCTGCCGCGACTCCCTCGAGGTCGCCCTGAACGCCTTCCTGTCGATCCATTCGGGCATGTGCTTCGGCGCGTCCTTCTGGAAGAAGAACTTGCCGTCGCGCCCGTCGGGATAGCGCTTCATCGTGAACGGCCGGTTCTTCAGATGTGGGACCAGCACCGGCGCGACATCGCGGTAGTAGGCGAGCAGGTCGCCCTTCGTGAGACCGCTCTCCGGGAAGAAGATCTTGTCGAGATTCGAGAGCTTGAGGACGCGCTTGCCGCGCCGGATCTCCGTCTCGATCGGCAGCTCGCGACGCACCTCCTCGGCCTCCTTGTCCTCGCGGAGACCCTTGTAGGAGGGCGCGCGCAACCGGCCGTCGTGTGTCCACTCGGCGAACTCGACCTCGCAGACGAGCCTCGGCTCGACCCAGACGATGTCGTCGCGGCGCACCTTCGGCATCTTCGGGACGAAGCCGAACGGCGAGCTCGCCCGCTCGAGCGGCCGGAGCTTCTCGAGGAGCTTGTCGATCTCCTTCTCCGTGAACCCCGTGCCGACGTTGCCGACGTACTCGAGGCCGTTCTCGCCGCTGACAGCGAGGACGAGCGAGCCGAGCGTCCCCGACCGCCGTCCCTTCCCGCGCGTGTAGCCGGCGACGATGAACTCCTGGCGGCCGTGCACCTTGATCTTCAGCCAGTTGCGCGAGCGGCGGCCCGGCTCGTAGCGCGAGCCCGCCTTCTTGGCGACGATGCCCTCGAGCTTCTGCGCCGCCGCCGCCTTCTTCAGACCGGGGCCGTCGTCGAAAGCCTCCGAGAGGAGGACGGTGCGGTTCCGGCGGTCGAGAAGGCGGACGAGCTCCTCGCGCCTCTCCTCGAGCGAGCGGTCGACGGTCGGAGTGCCCTCGACCTCGAGGACGTCGAACACGTAGTAGACGATCGCCCCGTTTCCCTGCTGCATCGCGGAGAAGCTCGAGCGGCCCTCTTCGTCGAGCGCGCAGACCTCGCCGTCGAGGACGCAGTCCGGAGTCTTGATCGCAGACGCGAGCGCCCGCGCGACGTTCTCGAAGCGCGCCGTGAGATCGTTCCCGTTCCGGCTGACGAGCCGCGCCTCGCTCCCGCGCACGTACGCGAGCGCGCGGTAGCCGTCGAACTTGACCTCGAAGCTCCAGCCCTTCCCGGGGGGCACGTCGTCGGCGAGCGTGGCCAGCATCGGCGCATACGCGGCGCGTTTCCCGCCCGATTTCGGCGGCGCGTCGTCGCGCTTTCGGAGAATGAGCCAGTTCTTCTCCTGGCCAGAGAGGTGGGCCGGAACGAGCGTCCACACTCCCTGCAGGCGCTCGCCGTCGAGGCGGACGGTCAGACCCCCGTCGGGCTTCTCCTCGAGAAGCTCGTACGTGCCCGAATCCCAGATCTCGACCGTCCCCGCGCCGTACTGGCCCTTCGGGATCTCGCCCTCGAAGCCGGCATAGTCGAGCGGGTGGTCCTCGACGTGAACAGCGAGGTTGCGCTGGCCGGTCTCGAGCGGCACACCCTTCGGCACCGCCCACGAGAGGAGAACGCCGTCACGCTCGAGCCGGAAGTCGTAGTGAAGGGCTCGCGCATCGTGGCGCTGGACGACGAAGATCGGGCTCTTCGCGCGCTTCCTCCGGCCGCTGAACGGCTCCGGGGTCTTCTTCCGGTCGCGCTTGCGCTCGTAATCTCGGAGGCTCGCCATGGGCGAATGTTTATCCGACTTGACGCCGGGTAGAACGTCGTCGCGAGAGGCTCCTTAGCGACTTCTCTGCCGACCAGGGGGGGTTGGCACTCAAGGCCGGTGCAAACCGGCCTTGAGGCCTTGTGTAAAGGTCTTGTCCGTACGGGGGAAAACTCTGTGGATGCTGTGGGAAACAGGGCACGGAACCCGCTTCACTCCAGGAAAATCCCCATCCGGCGGAATTTCTCGCTTCGTTCCCGCCGACGCGCCGCGGGATCCCGCTTTTTGACCTCGTCCAGCGCGATTCCGAGCGATTCGCCCAGCAGGGCGGCGGCCACGTCCGGATTCTCGTGCGCGCCGCCTGGAGGCTCCGGGACCACGCCGTCGATGACACCGAGCTCCAGGCAGTGGGCAGCGTCCGGCTTGAACGCCGCGGCGGCCTTCTTGGCCTCGCCCGCGTCGCGCCAGAGAATGGCGGCACAGCCCTCGGGCGAGATGACCGAATAGATCGCGTTCTCCTGCATCAAGACGCGGTCTGCGACGGCGATCGCGACAGCCCCGCCCGACCCCCCCTCGCCGATGATGCAGGACACCGTCGGGACGCCGAGCCTGAGCATGAGGAGCTGGGAGCGGGCGATCCAGCCGCCCTGCCCGTGCTGCTCCGCGACCACGCCCGGGTAGGCGCCGGGGGTGTCGACGAGCGTGATCACGGGGAATCGGTGGCGGTCTGCGAGCTCCATCACGCGCATCGCCTTCCGGTAACCCTCCGGGTACGTCATGCCGAAGTTCCGATGCGTGCGCTCGCGGATGTCGCGTCCCTTCTGGTGCCCGACCAGGGCGATCGTCTGGCCGTTGAAACGGCCGATGCCGCTCACGAGCGCAGCGTCGTCCGCGAACGAGCGGTCGCCGTGCAGCTCGATGAAGTCGTCGAAGATCCGCTCGACGTAGTCGAGGGTGTACGGCCGGTCCTGGTGGCGGGCGAGCTCGACGGCGCGCCAGACCTCGTCCGCGCTCGGCTCTTCTGCGATCCGGTCGATCTGGTGCTGGAGACGGGCCAACTCCCCCGAGACGCCGACCCCGCGCAGGAGAGGGAGGTCCCGGAGCCTGGCGAGACGCTCGCGGAGCCGCAGCTGCTCGGCCGTCCCCTCGCTGCTCTCAGTCGCCATGTTCCGTCATTCGAATAGGGCTAAGACCCTGCCGAGATAGGGCCTGAGTTCCGGCCGCGGGACGATCGCGTCGACGTGGCCGAAGCGGGCGTTCGACTCGGCGAGCCCGAAGTCGTCGGGCAGCTTCTCCCGCGTCGTCTGCTGGACGACTCGCGGGCCGGTAAAGGCGAGCAGGGCTCCCGGCTCGGCGACGATCACGTCACCGAGGCTCGCGAAGCTCGCGAGCACGCCAGCAGTAGTGGGGTGCGTCATCACGGAGACGAACGCTGCCGGCTTCTGGTGCAGCAGGTCCACCGCCGCGACGGTCTTCGGCAGCTGCATGAGCGAGAGAATCCCCTCCTGCATGCGCGCACCGCCCGATGCAGTCACGCAGACGAGCGGCACACCTTTCTCCGCGGCCCGCTCGCACGCGCGGGCAAACTTCTCACCGACTGCGCTCCCCATCGAGCCGCCCATGAAGGCGAAATCCATGACCGCGAGCTCGCAGGGCCTGCGCTCGATGCTGGCCGCGCCCGCGATGAGCGCGTCTCCGAGCCCAGTTGCCATCTCGGCCTCGGCGATCCGCTCCGAATACGCCCGCAGATCGAAGAAGCTGAGTGGATCGGCGGAACGCAGATCCTTGTCCTGCTCTTCGAAAGTACCCCGGTCGGCGAGCTGGTCGACCCTGCGGCGGGCACGCACCGAGAAGTGGTGCCCGCACTGCGGGCAGACCCAGAGGCTCTCGTCGAGCTCCTCGTCCCGGTAGTGGGAGTGGCAGCTCGGGCACGTGTTCGGGTGCTTCCCGGCAGGCTCCGGCTCGGGCCCGCGGTGCTCGATGGAAACGTCGATCCGGCTGGCCATGACCGGCCTATCTTAGAGGTCGGACTTCTAAAGCCCTACGGCTCGGCAGAAGCGGGCGAGCCCGGCGACGTTCTGGGGATCCGCGGCCAGACCCGAGAAACCGAGCCCGGCGACGGGCGTGTGCCTTGCCAGTTCGACGAGGACAGCCTCGGCCGCCTCGGGAGTCATCCCTCCCGGCTCGGGCATGAACATCGAGACGCCGCAGTCGGGCTCGAGCACGTCACAGTCGAACGCGACGTAGACGGCGTCCACGCCGTCGAGCGCCTGCGCGACGCCTGCCTCGCCGAGGCGCAGGCCGCTCTCGACGATGAACGTCTCCTCCGGAGGG
>Ga0075428_100005984_pt1 | contig 13511 bp, 11 predicted proteins | sample RhiMetdeltSRZDD2_FD_75291 | JGI IMG/M metagenome (GOLD analysis project Ga0075428, IMG submission 75291) | Populus rhizosphere microbial communities from Tennessee, USA - Rhizosphere MetaG P. deltoides SRZDD2 | ecosystem: Host-associated > Plants > Roots > Rhizosphere > Soil | place: USA...
GGTGCATCCATGGATGACCGCTTACATCATGGTTACCGAGCACCCTTATCACGCCGTGTCGGACATCTATGGAGAGTACGAGCTCAGCGACGTGCCGCCGGGAGTCTATCAGTTGAAAGTGTGGCATGAGAGCCTGGGCACACAGGAAAAGCCGATCGAGATAAAGCCGGGCGGGACACAAAAGGTGGATTTCACTTTCACAGCGACATCGGGAGTAAAAAAATGAGAACCTTGAAGACGCTATTTTTGGTAGGTCTGCTTGTCGGTCTGCCAACCGCTGTAAATGGCGCCGAGGCGAGCGGCTTCGGAATCGTTAAAGGAACGATTACGATCGGCGGTAAACCAGCGCCCGATGCGGTTGTCTCGATCGAGGGGTTTTCGCAGGATCCGATTAAAGCCCAGATGCTCCATACCAAACCGCAAAAAAAAATCATTGATCAACGCAACCTCAAGTTTATTCCGACGGTTGCAGCGATCATGACCGGTGAGACGGTTGATTTTCCCAACAACGACAAGTCTTGGCACAATGTGTACTCGAAGGGAGGCGCGAACGATTTCGATCTCGGCCTTTATGCCTCGGGAAAGACTCGAAGCAAGAAATTCGACAAACCCGGCGTGTCCCGCATTCTCTGCAACGCCCACCCAAATATGGAAGCCTTCGTGGTCGTTAAAGAACACCCATTTTTTTCAACCACCGATAGCCGCGGTAATTATGAAATCAAGAATGTACCCTTGGGCAAATTGCGCGTCGAAATTTGGTATCCAAATCTCGATGTCAGGACTGAACCGGTCCCGCTCGTAAGAGACGGAGAGGTATTCGCGCTCAACGTCGATCTAAAGAAGCGGTAAGGGCATGGAAGCAAGGTATTGGGAAAATGTCTGATCAATGAGAGAAACGCTGGAGTCTAAGCGCACCGGCCGGGAGTCGCACGAGGAAAGGGAAAATCATCATGAAAAAGGTGTCAGTAATGCATTGGATGATCTTTTCAGCTTTACTCGTCATTGGGTTCTTTCTACCAAAGCTGGTTTTTGCCCATTGCGATGGGTTGGATGGTCCAGTTGTCAAAGCGGCACAAATGGCATTGGATTCGGGAAACCTCAATCTTGTGTTGGTCTGGGTTCAGAAGGACGACGAGGCCGAGATCAAAAAAGTCTTTCAGAAGACGCTTTCGGTTCGTAAGCTCAATGCACAAGTGAAGGAACTTGCCGATACGTACTTCTTTGAGACACTGGTTCGAATTCATCGCGCCGGCGAAGGTGCTTCGTACACCGGGCTAAAACCGGCGGGACGTGACCTTGGACCGGCCATTCCCGCTGCAGATAAGGCGATTGAAAGCGGCTCGGCCAAGGCGCTGACAAAAATCCTCACGGAAGCCGTGCAGGAAGGTGTGGCTGACCGATTCAAAGAATTGATCGCCAAGAAAAAGTTGAGGAGCGATGACGTCGAAACGAGACGGCAGTACATTAAAGCTTATGTCGAATTTGTTCATTACATTGAAAAAATCCACGAAGCTGCCGAGAACCCTTCAGAAGGTCACTACCCTGAAGCCAAAGAGACTCCGGGCGAAAAGATTAGAACTGCGACGAAAAAAACAATTCAATGAGAAGCCATAGGACACCCAAGATTCCTCGACCCTTGAAGCTGGAGCATGAGGAGCTGCATGCAGCGCTTGTCCAGGCGACCAAAGCCGGCGGCAAAACCGGCGAGGCGGCGAAAGCGGTTGCCAAAGTTCTTCATCATCATTTCCTAAAGGAGGAGGAGTTCGCGCTGCCGCCGATTGGGCTATTGTCTCTTTTGGCGCGCGGCAGAGTCGACAAGCGAATGCTTGGCGTCGTGGCCATGACTGATCGACTCAAAGCAGAGCTAGGGGAGATGCTCCGAGAGCATAAAGCTGTGGTGGCGGCGCTTAAGAAATTAGTTGCGGCGGCCAAAAAAGAAAAATTACCCGAGCACGCACGCTTTGCCGAGAAGTTAATCTTGCATGCGCAAACAGAAGAGGAAGTTCTCTATCCCGCTGCAATATTGATCGGCGACTTCCTGAAGCTAAAGTTTGACAGATGAGCGAAGTGTGCTACCGGGGTACCGCTAAAAGAGTTGTGAAGCGTGGCCAAGTGGGGCGATGAGGTGCGACAATGATAAAGAATAGGCCTGGTTGGATGGTGCCGGCGATAGTCCTGTTCGCATTCGCCGCGATAGTGGCGAGCTGCGCCGTGCTCGGTGTTGCACCCTACGAGATAACAGGACCAAAGCCCTTCACGTTTCCCGGCGATTGGGAAAAAGTTCCAGCAAAGACCGTTACTTTGTTCTATCCCGGGCAGTCCTCATGGCAGTTTTTGACGAGCGACGCGCATCCCGGCGCGCAGGCATTGAATGCGGGCTGTGCCGCTTGTCATACCGGTCAAGAGAAAGCGCTCGGCACCAAGTTGGTTCAAGCCGGTCCGCGGGAAAAGGATCCCATTGCCGGGAAAATTCCTTCCATTGATCTCACCGTTCGCGCCGCCTACGACGCGGAGTTCATTTATTTCCAATTCCGCTGGCCGACTAAGGTGCCGCACGCCATGCACACCCTTTGGCGCTATGATGGCAAGCAGTGGGTGTCATGGGGAGGAGAGAAACCCGAAGCGACTAAGAAGGGAATACTTCCAAGCTACGAGGATAGGCTTGCGATTCTCTTGGATGATCCCGATAACGTAGCCGCATTCGACGGTTCAAGCGCGACCTTTTCCCAGGTCGGCTGCTGGATGACTTGCCACAATAGCATGCGCGCCATGCCCAATGATGTCCCACGCAAAGCGATCGACCCGCACCCATACTGGGGAGAAAAGGGCCGGCGCGTCGGAGACATCCGGAAATATTTGTTGATTACGCGCACGGCGCAAGATGAAAGTGGAGCTTGGGATAAGGTGAAGCCGGCGGCGGAGCTGAGCAAGCTCAAGTCCGCAGGAAAGTTTCTGGAGTTGTGGCAATGGCGCGCCGCTCGCTCTAACGCTGTCGGTTACGCGAGCGATGATTGGGTGTTGGAGTACCGCAATGGCGATGCCGGCCGCTCGCCGTTTTTCAATCCGCCTAAACCGCAGTTCATGTACGATGAAAAAATCACCGGCTTCCGAGCCATCCCTGAAGCCGATCTCGCTGCGCACATGCAAAAGTCAGCGCTGATCGAGAAGAAGAACGCACTCGCTCTTGACCCGAACGCCAAGTTCGCTGTGGGAGACCTTCTGCCCCAGTATCTTGTGCGCGAGCCCGACGGAAGCGCTGCCGACGTCCAGGCATTCGGCCGCTACTCCGGCGGTCATTGGATTGTGGAGCTCCGGCGAAAACTCAACACGGGCAACGCGGATGACAAAGTTCTTCGACCCGGCACAGCGTACCCCATTGGCTTTGGTATTTTCGACGATACTGTTTCCAACCGGCGCCACTACGTGACACTGCCGTTGACGCTAGGTCTCGGCGCCAAGGCAGATTTGGTGGCGGTCAAAGTCGGTCCTTGAAATCCTCGTCCAGTCGAGTTGTTCGCGTGAATGGTCGATGCTTACCGGTCAATGCGTGACGATGGCAATCAAGAAAGTGATGATGCCTGCCAGGACAAGCGTGCCGCCAAGACTCATGAACAGCAGAAAGCTCGCTGGGTGAGCCCAGATGAGAGTGACGCCTTGGACGATTAGTCCAGCGATCAACAGATAAGCGGATCGTCTGAGGCTAAGCTCCAATCGCGACGCATTGCCTGTCATGTGGCCGGTCCTTTCCACGGTTTGGCCTTATCGAGATTCGCCACATCATGAATTTTGTTGTGGCAGGTGATACAGGACATGCTGTTATCGGCAAGCTGCTGCTGCATCGCATTGTGTGGCGTGGTCTCTTCGAAGGATCGCGCCCCGGCGTGGCAATACAAGCATTCGCGGTTTTGGAAAGGCTCATAGAGGGTAAGCTTCGGGGGCGGCGTTGCCAGATAATACATGTAGATGTGTTTCAGCCCGCGCATCTTGCTCGTGAGGTCGCCGAACATCGTGTAATGCGTATGACAGCTGAAGCAGGCACTCTCTTTGGGGATACGGTGGTTCTGAAAATGGGCGGCGGGAAGATAAGCGGGATCGTCTCTGTAAAGGCTTTTGCCGTAGGGCTCCATAACGTGGCACGACAAACAGAACTGGGTGGATTTCGAATTCTCCAGATGGATCGAAGCACCGAAAACAGTCGCGACGATGGGCAAGATAAAAAAGGCGATGAACGCGAGCATCTTGCCGCCCTGAGCCGTCGTGACGGAAGGCCGGAGCAAGATTAAACTGACGAGAATGATACTCAGAACGATAACGGCAATGATCGCGTATTGTGCCAAGAGCTATTCCTCATAATTGATCCCGAAGCTGAGGGTTAACCGCATTGTTGGGCTTTAGCGTATACCGAATCGGCGGCATTTTTTCCAGAAAAAACCGTGACTCGGTCGAATATATTCCTGTTCAGATGACAAGTTCGAGCGTGAATACCTGCCGCGCGCCGCGTCCAACCCGCGCTTAATTGACAGCGGCTATAGGGCAGAAAAGCCAAAGGATCAAAACAGCCAACAAGGAGGATTGATGTGAAGCCGAACGACATATTATCCATTAGCGTTTTTATGCTTGCTTTGACTTGGTCAGCTGCGCCCGCGTCGGCTGCCGAAACTGACGCGGGAAAAGCGGTTTACGAAAAGAGTTGTGCCGGCTGCCATGGTGGCGACGGAACGGGAAATCCTGCGGTCGTCAAAACCTTAGGGGAAAAAGGACTCAACATTACAGGCAAGGAAACCAAGGACAAATCCGACGCCACGCTATTGAAAATAATCGTGGAAGGCGCGGGTAAGATGCCGCCTAGTAAGAAGCTAACAGTGGACGAGCAAAAAGCAGTGCTACAATACAGCCGTTCGCTGGCGAAATAGGCTGGAGTGTTTTCGCCAGCATGGCGCTGACGAAGTTAGAAGGTGTGTCGACGCGGCATTTTTACAAGCCGCGCAGAAGGCGCTGACCGCCGTCCTCGTGTTGCTTTTCTGGTTACGCCCTGACTTTTCTTGGCTGTGATCGGCAAGGATGCCTGTTTAGATGTTCAGCTATTTCCCTAACTCTGAATCGTAGGTATAAAGCATTCGCGGCAACTCGGTTTCTGCTTCAATTCGGCGCGGGTTCGGATAACGCAGCGCCTGCCAGCAGAGCCATACCAGAGGTAAAGCCCCGCCGATTATGAAGAGAGCGTCGCCCGGCAGCCGCGCCCATTCGAGAACATTGACCCAGGGCAAATTGATAAACGCCAAACTCCGCGCATACCAGTAGCCTATATCGACGGCGTAATAGAGTTGAACGATGCCAAGGGGAAAAAGATTAACAAACGCCATCCACGCTAAGCCGATATTCAGCGACCAGAAAGATACTTTAGCTGCTCGATCGCTCCACCGCTCGGGGCGTGTCAAGTAGCGCAGGCAGAAGAGCAAAAGGCCAGCGGCCAGCATGCCATAAACTCCCATCATCGCGGTGTGGCCGTGATTGGCCGTGAGCGCGGTGCCGATTTCATAATAGCTTACGACCGGCAGATTGATTAAAAATCCGAACACCCCGGCGCCGAGAAAATTCCACACCCCAACCGAGACCAGAAACCAGACAGCCCAGCGGTGGAGATGATAGCGTTCGGTGGTCTTCTGTTCCCCGGATTTTATAAATGACCAGGCCTCGAGGGACAGGAGCAGCAACGGGATCACCTCCATAGCAGAGAAAGTCGCGCCGAGAGCGAGATGCGCCACCGGTGTGCCGCTGAAATACAGATGGTGCATGGTGCCGATGACGCCGCCGAGAGAGTAGAGAATAATATCCAAATAGATGACGCGCAGGGCAGTCGCTTGGCGCACGACTCCGAGTAACACGAACATGTAAGCGACGACCACTGTCGTAAATAGCTCGAGAAAATCTTCGACCCAGAGGTGCACTACCCAAAAGCGCCAGAAATCATTGACTACGAACCCTTCACGAGGGCTTGCAAGCAACCCTACGGCGTAAAAAGCAGGAATCGCTAGTGCGGCGTAGAAGAGCAACCACGGCATGTTGCCGAAGTGCTGCTCGCGTAGCGTTCCGCGCAGACCGCGAAACAAGATAAAGACCCAAAGGAAAAGACCTACGACGAGCAGAATCTGCCAGAGCCTGCCCAGGTCAAGATACTCCCAGCCCTGATGGCCCAGCCAAAACCATAATCCCTCGCGCAACCAACCGCGTGCGCCGACATACTCGCCCGCGAGACTGCCGAAGACCACAATTGCAACAGCGATAAGAAGCAGGATTGTAAGCGCCGTTTGGCCGGAACGCTCGCGCCCCGCGATCAGAGGCACGATGAAAATGCCGGTTGCTAGGTAGGAGGCCGAGACCCAAAAAATTGCCAGCTGGACATGCCAGGTGCGAGCGATGTTAAAAGGCAGAATCGCTGAAAAATCGATGCCGAAAAATCCTTCCGGCTCGGCGCGATAGTGCGCGATTAGTCCACCGGTCAAAGTTTGCAAGACGAAAAGCAATGAAGACACGAAGAGGAACCATACAATGGCTCTCTGTGCCGGCGTAACCGCCACTTGATCAATGGAACGGAATTGCACCGGTTTACTCCCTGTTTCACTCCAGCCGAGCCAATCGTAACGGCCAAAAAAATACAAGATGAGCCCGGTCCCTCCCAATAGTCCGATGATGGAAATCACGCTCCAGGTAATGGCATCGGCGGTAATAAAATTACCCGCCAGCGGCTCCGGGGGCCAATTATTGGTGTATGAGTAGGAGTGTCCCGGACGATTGGCTGCCGCGGTCCAAGCAGTCCAAGCAAAGAACGCGGTGAGTTTGCGAATATCTTCCGGATTCGTAATCCATTCGGCTTGTGCGCCGCCCCGTGTTTGTTTTGCAGAAAAAATCGAGCGGTAGTAATCCTCCATCATTTTGTGTGCCGCTGCTCTTTGCGCAGTCCAGAGGAGCGAATCTTCGTTCGGGTCGTAGGTATTTTTGTGGAGCTCTGCCGCAACCCGTTCGCGCGCCGAAAGACCGCCTTTCAGCACGCCGGCATGAGCCGCGACGAGAAACTCGGCGCTCTTGTGAAGGTACTCGGCGGTAAAATCCGGCCCTAGATAAGCCCCATGACCGTACACGGAGCCGTACTCCATCAACCCATAACGCTGGAAGACATTCATGCCGCCGAGAATATCGTCCCGGTTGAACAGGATCCTATCGCCCGCCAGGACTTTTGCAGGCATCGGGGGTTGGTCGCGGTAGACCAGATAGGCGAGCAGGCCGAGAATGGTAAAACCGAGGAGATAAGTCAACATCGCTCCTTGGAACCAAAGAGACGAAATCGGCATAGGTTCTCGCGCCATGACTTGACACCTCCGTTTCAATGAACTGTGTCAGTGCCCGATGTTTAGAACTACTTTGCAAATGGGCTGGTGAAGTCTGTGAATGACAGCAGGACAATCCGTAAAATCTCGATACCCACCAGCGAATCTACAAATTGTTTAGTAATTCAGATGCCGTCGAGTTTATAAACCCGGGGGGCGCCTCAACGGGTAATTTGCGCTCGGTTATATAAACCATAGCCTTCGGCAAGCCTGCAACAGAGAACGGCGATATTTAGAGTCGCCTGCAAACTGTTTGACGGGCAAGGTTAGTCCTGACTGTGTCTGAAAATTATCCTTCGCGCCGCAAGAATTTGGCAATCTCAAGACAGAGAACAGCGAGCGATCCGGCGCTCAGCGGAATCATCAAATCGCTCCAATCGAGTTCGGCGAAGCGAAATATTGCGCGGGCTTGCGGAATGTAAATCACTGCCGCGAGAAAGCTTAATGTACCCCCAACGACCCACCAGACGGCGCGATTCGGCAAGCGCAGCGCGCGCCAGAAATTTTGCGAGCGTGAGCGATTGACGATTATAAGCCCTAGCATTGCGACCACCAGGGTCGCGAATGTAAGCGTACGCACCTCGGCTTCACCGTAATCGTTATAGAAGGAGAAACCGAATACCAAGAGTATCAAGCTGATGAATCCTGCGAACAGGCTAAAAACAATCTGGCCCATGCCAAAAAGCGGTGCATTGGGATTGCGCGGCGGCCGCGCCATGACGTCGGCTTCTTCTGGTTCGGCCTCGAAGGCAGTCGAACATGCCGGATCGATGATCAGTTCCAAAAAACGATATGAACCGGCGTAAGCACAAGAGGCCAGTGGACTATCAAAGGCACCGATGCCACATCAGCGATGCGGCCGGCGGTGTGTTGTTGCAGATCGGCCAGGAGCGAGAGGCTAAGCAGTAAATGCTAGTCGGGTTGTGTAACTTAGGCTATGGACGTGTTTCCCGTGCTCACGTAGCCTTCTCAACATTTCGAAGAGGTAGCGTGATTGTAAACGTTGATCCTTTCCCCGGAACGCTGTCGACGGCCACCTCGCCACCGAGCAGGTCGGCATATTGTTTTACGATGTACAATCCCAGACCGGCGCCGATGTAGTTTCCACTTCGCGAGCTATTCGCCTGGTGAAACTTATCGAAGATGGCGGGCAAATCCTTCTTGGCGATACCGATGCCCGTATCGGTTACCATAAGCGCTATTTTTTCTTCGCCCGGCAAGCGTTTGACCGAAACTTTAATGTAACCTTCGTCGGTAAACTTTAGCGCGTTGTTGACGAGATTCTGCATGATATGTTTCAGCTTATTCGCGTCGGAGATCAGCGTCGGCAAACCCGGCTGACAGTCCCAAGCGATCGGGACGCCATGAGTTACCGGCGTATTGTATTCATCCTTAAGTCCATCGAGGAACGTTTCGAGATCGATCGCATCCGATTCAGCGGAGACATCATCGGCTTCAATTTTTGTGACGGCTAGAATGGAATTGACCATTCTCAACAGTTCAGCCGATTGCAGCGTGATTTTATCGAGAGCGCGGCTTTGCTCTAAATTGACGGCGCCAAACGCTCCTTCTTTAAACATTTGGCTATAGCCGATGATCACGTTTAGCGGGGTTCTCAGCTCGTGGGAAATCACTCCTAGAAATTCATTTTTGACGCGATTGGCTCTTACGAGTTCATCCATGTTTTGGTGCAGCTTGGCTTCGGCTAGTTTCCGGTTGATCGAGACAAAGTGAGTGATTCTGTCGTCACCGGCAACCACAGGAGCGATCGTCTGTTCCTCGGTGTAGAGACTGCCATCGTTAAGCTCGCCCGGCTGCTGAAGGAGCACATCCTTGGACAAGGACAGCGTGCCGTAAAGATACAAAATCAACAGCACGGCGATACCGCGAAAGAGAAAATCAAAACCGAAGAACCGTGGTTCGGTAACATAGTTGCTAGCGACCGCCACGACTACTAAGAAAGTGAAAAACACTATCCGTCTTACGCTTTTCATCTATCCAAAGATCCCCGACTTTCATAAATCCAGTGATGCAATATTTATGCTGTAGGTGACGGTCAGCCCGTAGACCGAGCAGCTCCCCAAGTCTTACTTAATTTCGCTGATTGTTCTTCGCTAAATGCGAATGCGGGCGTTGGTTTTCGCATAAATGCGAATACTTCAAGTGAAAGCAAAATAGTTCGCCGCATTGATTCGCACACGATTTGCGAATGAATGTCATGTCTCAAGTGTTGACCCGAAACCGTTCAGACAGAGGTGCGCGAAAAATTCAAAGGGGTCGCAGACAAAGAGTTAAGCCTGATCATGTCGAGGTGGGGCGGTATGTGGAGGCGTACGTTCCGTTCGTTTGATATATCGAACGAACCTATGCTACCGCGACCCCAATGCGAATAAAACATCTCAAGGTCGTTGGATTCCTTGTCTTCATCGGAATGCGCTAGAGAAAGAATGATTGAGAATGAGTTCTATCGAGTCGTTTGCAACGGAGTCGATTCTGGACGACGCAAGACTTTAGCGATCTCGAGACAGAGAACGGCGAGGCCTGCTGCGCCAATCGGGATCATCAAATCTGTCCACTCTAGTTGGGCAAAGCGAAATATTGCACGCGCTTGTGGAACGTAAATCAGTCCGGCGAGAAAACTTAACGCTCCCCCAACAACCCACCATACAGCACGATTCGGCATGCGCAGCGCGCGCCAGAAATTTTGCGACCATGAGCGATTGACGATTATCAGCCCTAGCATTGCGATCACCAAGGTCGCGAATGTAAGCGTACGCACCTCGGCTTCACCGTAACCTCGGTAAAGAGAGAAGCCAAACACCGCAAGTACGGCCAGCAAACCGACGAGTCCTTCGAATAGGCTAAAAAGGATTTGGCGCATGCCGAAAAGAGGTGCATTGGAGTTACGGGGCGGGCGCGCCATGACGTCGGCTTCTTCCGGTTCGGCTTCGAAAGCAATCGAACACGCTGGATCGATAATCAGTTCCAAAAAAACGATATGAACCGGCGTAAGCACAAGAGGCCAATCGAGGAGCAACGGCAGCAACGCCAGACCTGCGATCGGCACATGAATAGAAAAAATAAAGCCCATCGCCTTTTGGATATTATCGAAGATCCGGCGTCCGGCACGGATCGCTTCGACGATTGTCGAGAAGTTGTCGTCGAGAATCACAAGCGACGCGGCTTCGCGGGCAACGTCGGTGCCGCGCCCGCCCATGGCGATGCCGATGTGGGCGGCCTTCAGGGCAGGCGCGTCATTGACCCCGTCGCCGGTCATCGCCACGATCTGACCATTGGCTTTGAAGGCTTCTACCAAGGCGAGTTTTTGTTCAGGCAGGACGCGCGCAAAAATCGATGCTCCGGCGATGCGCCGGCGGAGTTCCCCCTGAGAAAGCCGGTCAATGTCAGTGCCGATCATAAGCTCGCGATCGAGCGGCAGATCAATCTTGCGGCCGATGGCTCGGGCGGTGGCTGGGTAGTCGCCTGTGATCATCACCACGTTTACGCCTGCGCGGTTACATTCTTTGATTGCCTTCGGAACTTCGGCGCGAATCGGGTCGGCTAGGCCGATCAGGCCCAGAAACTCAAAATGAAAGTCGTGCTGGCTGCTTGGCCAAAGATCGCCGGAGAAATTTGCCGTAGCCACAGCGAGCACGCGCAGGCCGTCGCCGGCCATCGCTTCGACATGGCCCGATAGCTCGGCCCATCGTTCTTCAGTCAAATGACAAAGCTCGGCGATGGCCTCGGGCGCTCCCTTGCTGGCGATAACGTTTCCGTCGAGCCCCGGCGCTTTCCAGACGTGGGAGAGGGCGAGCAATTCCCGTGACAGGGAATATTCGTGGACCAATGTCCAGTCTTTGTTTTTGGCCGCCTCATCGAGGTAACGTTCGCCTAAGACCTTGAACGCTTTCTCCATCGGATCGAATGGGTTCGTTTCACTGGCGAGCACGGCGAAGCGCACGAGCTCGTGAAATCGTAGCGGCAGCGCGCCCTCGCCGGCACTGTCGATGTCGTAAAATTCATCGCCCGCGAAAAGCCGGCGCACGGTCATTTGATTCAGGGTGAGCGTGCCGGTCTTGTCAACGCACAAGACGGTGGCTGAGCCGAGAGCTTCGATGGCCGGCATGCGCCGCGTTAAAACTCGCCGTTGTGACATGCGCCAGGCGCCAATGGCTAGAAATACCGTCAGGACGACTGGAATTTCCTCTGGAAGAAGCGACATCGCGAGCGCGATCCCTGCTAAAAAACCGCTCATCCAGTTGCCCCGGGTCGCACCGTAAAGAACGATCACTACGACGCACAACGAAAGACCGACGGCCGCAAAGGTACGAATCATTAGGGCCGATCTTTTCTGTAAAAAGGTTTCGTCCGGTTCGAGCTTTTGAAGCGCCTTGCCGATCTTGCCGATCTCAGTGTTCACGCCCGTTGCAAGAACTTGGGCGATGCCACGGCCTTGGACCAGCATCGTGCCGGAGTAAACAAAGGGCAGATCCTCGCCGCCAGGCCGCGTCGCTTTCGCGGAGCTATCGGAAGCGATTTTCCGCACGGGAACGGATTCGCCGGTGAGCAGCGATTCATCGACCATCAAGTCGTTACAGGCTAGGAGCACGGCGTCTGCGGGAACCCGGTCCCCTTCGGTGAGAATCAAAATATCGCCGCGCGCCACTTCGCGCCCCGCGATCCGCCGCTGCTCGCCATCGCGAATGACGAGCGCACGCGGGCTCGAAAGATCGCGCAAAGCCTCCAAGGCGCGCTCGGTTTTTCTTTCCTGAAAAATGGTGATGCCGAAGATGACGAAGAGCGAGAACGAGAGAACTAAAGCTTCGCGCAGATCTCCCAGCGCAAGATAGATGGCGACGCTCGCGATCAATAATAAAAACATTGGCTCACGCGCAACTTCGACCGCGATGGCAAAGGTCGAACGCTGGCGCGTCGAGGGTAATTCGTTATAGCCTTCTTGCGCGAGGCGAGCTCGGGCTTCGGCCGAAGAAAGGCCCGTGGAAGTTTTCAACTCTGGTGAGAAGTTCTGCTCGCCATTCATCGGTTTGACTGACTAACGGGATGGTAGCCGATCCGAATGAGCCCGGAGAAAACCGTACACGACATGGGTGAGATCGGGGTGGCTGATCTCTTCCAGATCGTAATGCACGCGGCAGTACGGCTTGGCGATCGGAATCAAACGCGCAAGATCCACGGGTGTGGCTATAACGACGGTGTCGCAATCGACCGCGGCAATCGTGGCGGCGAGGTCGTCGAGCTGTGATTGAGAATAACCCATCGCGGGCAATGCAGGCCCAAGTCTTGGGTAGTGATTAAAAACTTCCACCAGACTGCCGCGCGCTTGCGGCCTAGGATCGACAAGCTGTGCTGCGCCGTATCTGTGCGCAGCAATTCCTCCGGAACCGTAGGCCATCTCTCCATGAGTCAACGTCGGCCCATCCTCGATCAAAAGGACTCGCTTACCACTAATCAAATCCGGTGGATCGACTTTGATTGTCGAGCGCGCTTGAATCAGCGTCGCGCGCGGATTTATCGCAGCGACGTTGGCGAGAACCTCCTGCATCCCGCTGATCGGCGCCGAGTCCAGCTTGTTAATAACCAGAACCTGCGCGCGGCGCAGATTGGTTTCACCGGGATGATAAAGCAACTCATGGCCGGCGCGGTGAGGATCAAGCAAAACAATTTCCAGATCGGATCGGAAAAACGACCAGTCGTTATTGCCGCCGTCCCAGAGGATCACATCCGCTTCTTGTTCTGCTTCCGCAAGCACCCGGGCGTAATCGACGCCGGCATAAACGACGACGCCGTTTCTAATGTGCTGTTCGTATTCCTCGCGCTCTTCGATCGTGCAATGGGCTCGGTCGCAGTCCGCGAGGGTCGCAAAGCGTTGTACGGCTTGAGCGCTCAAATCGCCGTAGGGCATGGGGTGGCGCACGACGACGGGACGCATTTGGACTGCCTTCAATAATCCGGCGATGCGACGGACTACGGAATCTTTGCCGCAGCCGGTTCGCACTGCACATACGGAGATGACGAGGCGTGAAGAAGAGAGAGAGCCGCGGTCCGGCCCGACCAGTTTGAAGTCCGCGCCGCAGGCCAACGCACGCGAAGCAAGATGCATCAGGT
>Ga0075428_100005985_pt1 | contig 13511 bp, 16 predicted proteins | sample RhiMetdeltSRZDD2_FD_75291 | JGI IMG/M metagenome (GOLD analysis project Ga0075428, IMG submission 75291) | Populus rhizosphere microbial communities from Tennessee, USA - Rhizosphere MetaG P. deltoides SRZDD2 | ecosystem: Host-associated > Plants > Roots > Rhizosphere > Soil | place: USA...
CGGGTGGCGGCGTCGGAGCTGCGATCACCGCGGGAGGCATCGCCCGCTCGGTGAGGTCGTAGACGCGCTCGAATCGTCGCCGGCTGTGTGTCGTAATCTGGCCCGTCCAGAACAACCACTCGAGCGCGATCTTGCCTTCGCTCCAGCCCCACCAGCCTCCGCGGCGACGACCAGCACCTTCGAGCTCGGACACGCCGATCGGTCCCCGCGCCCGGATCTCCGCGAGCACCGCCTCGCAGAGCGTCGCGCGTTCCCGGCCCAGCCGCGCCACGCTGCCCCAGACGCCCACGCCCGCGCGCGCGCGCTCCATGCGCCAGCGCAGCAGCGGCTGCAGCTCGACGGGGAGGAGCGAAGCCTCGTGGCCCCAGTATTCGAAGAGCGCACGACCGCGCTCCGTGTACGCGGCCCGATCGAGCAGCGCAGGATCGTACGTTCCGAGGCGGGAGTACGCGGGCAGGTAGTGCGATCGCACCAGGACGTTGACCGAATCGAGCTGGACGAGCCCGAGTCGGCGCACCGTGGCGACGACATCGCCCTCGCCCGGCGGTGAGCGCGGCCGCGGTGCTCCGAATCCCTGCGCTGCGAGTGCGATTCGGCGGGCTTCCCCCGCCGAGACAGAGGCGGCGGTGCGCGGCGCGGCCGTTCGCCTTGACCTGGCCGGCTTCGCCCGGTCTCGGCCCGTCACGGTCTCAGCGAGAAGCGCGACTCCAGCTCGCCTGGCAGGTTGCGTATGCGGAAGGCGAACGCGACCCTGAGCGCGCCGATCACGATCGCCCACGAGGCGATCAGGTACACGATAGTGAGGCTGCCCGCCGCCGGCCGCGCGACCACGAGGATGCCGAACAGGACCGAGAGCGCTCCGGTCAGGTAGAGGATCCACTCGCGCGAGGTCGCCTTGCGCACGCGGTAGCCCAGCATCACGAGGAATACGCCGAGCAGGATCGCCTGCAGGGCGACAATGTACACAAAGGCCAGCATGCTCACCGGCGGATTCATCAGCGCATAGGCGCCGACACCGACGCCGAGGATGCCGATCAGCAGCATCACCCACCAGCCGTCCTTTTCGCGGTTCTGGATCGCGCCCAGGATGTTGAACGCACCGTCGACCAGGATCGCGGCGGCAAAGAAAATCGCCAGCACCAGGAGCGCGATGCCGGGATTGACGAATGCCAGGATGCCGAACAGGAGCGAAGCCAGGCCGCCGATCAGGAATACCCACCACGTCCGCCGGCAGAGCGCCCTTGCGTCGGCAGCGATCGCTCCGGCCAGTCCACTGGTTTGTGCCACTGCAGTCTCCCCTGCGCGACGACGCGCCTTATCATTGGACGAGCGAATTGCGGAATCTACGCCCTTGCCGCGAGTGACACCACCGGCCGACGAGACAGATGCTGCGCCGCGACCGCTGCGCACCGTGCGCAGTTTCGTCCCCCGCGCCGGGCGGATGACGCGCGGTCAGGAACGGGCATGGCGCGAGCTCTGGCCTGGACTCGGCATCGAGGCGTCGGACTCGATGCTGGACCTGGATGCAATCTTCGGCCGCAGCGCGCGTCGCACGGTCGAGATCGGATTCGGCAACGGCGAGACGCTCGTCGCGCAGGCGGCAGCGCGCCCGGCAGAGGACTTCCTCGGGATCGAGGTGCATCGCCCGGGGGTTGGTCACCTGATGCTGCGCTGCGAAGAACTTGCAGTGCGGAATCTGCGCATCATCTGCCGGGATGCGGTCGATGCGTTCGAGCGGCAACTGCCGCCCGGCTCCGTCGACGAGGTGCTGCTCTATTTCCCCGATCCCTGGCCGAAGAAACGGCATCACAAGCGCCGTCTCATACAGGACGAATTCGTAAGCCTTCTCGCGTCGCGATTGCGCAGCGACGGCATGCTCCGCCTCGCGACCGACTGGCAGCCCTATGCGGACTGGATGCTCGAGACACTCGGCCGCTGCCCGTCGCTTCGGAACGAGTCCGCCGACGGCGCCTGGTCACCGCGACCCGCGAGTCGCCCGCCAACGCGGTTCGAGCTGCGCGGCCAGCGGCTCGGCCATGAGGTGCGTGATCTCACGTTCCGCAGGGTGTGATCCTAGGCCGCCAGCGCCTCGCGGATCCCGTCCAGGACGAACTGCGCCGCGAGCGCTGCGAGCAGCACGCCGAGCAGGCGACTCAGCACTGCGCCGCCGGTCACACCGATCACGCGCATCACCGGCCCGGTGGCGAGCGCCGCCGCGAGCGTGATCGCGAGTACGAGCAGGATCACCGCGATCCGCCCGAAGAACTGGGGCGAGCCCACGGGCACACCCGCGAATGCGAGCAGGATGGTCGCGAGCGCTCCCGGTCCCGCGATCAATGGAAACGCGAGCGGGAAGACCGAGATGTCCTCACGTGCCTGCGCCTCGGCCTGCTCTCCCGGCGTCGTGGTTCGCACACCCGACGGCCGGGCGAAGACCATCTCGATCGCGAGCAGGAACAGCAGCACGCCGCCACCGACCTTGAAGGCCTCGACGCTGATACCGAGCAGCTCGATGAGCCGCGTTCCTGCGGTGGCAAAAACGAGACACACGATCGCAGCGATGGCGACCGCCTTGGACGCCATGCGTCGCCGGTGCGCATCGTCGGTTCCCTGGGTCAGGCCGGCCAGGACTGGCAGCAGCGACAGCGGCTCGACCACGACGAGCAGCACTACGAAGAATTTTACGAGATCGTCGAACATCACGACCACACGCAATGCGCGACTTGCGATCTTCGCGCGGCAGGTCTACAAGTAAGACTGAACAGAAGGCACCAAGGGGCAGCAGGATACAGCGCGACTTCGCTAGAGAGGGGAGAGGCAATGGCAAACCCGGCACCCGTCATCGGCAGCTGGTACAGGAAGCGCGGTGGCGAAACCTTCGAGGTAGTGGCGATCGATGCGAAGGATCGCACGATCGAGATCCAGTATTTCGACGGTGCTGTAGAGGAACTCGAGCTCGAGGACTGGGTCGAGGACGAGCTCGAGCTCACCGAAGCCCCTGAGGACTGGACGGGCTCCGTCGATGTCGAGCCCGAGGACTACGAGAACGAAGTCGAGAGCCAGCCGAGCGAAACCCGTCTCTGGGCGGATCCGCTGCAGTACGTCGATCGAGGCGAGATATCGGGCTATTCCGAGATCGAGCTGCCCGAGTCGCCCGACGAGCTCGAGCGCTACTGACCCCTCGCGCACGAGCGGGCCAGGTCTGCGGGCTCAATCAGGTCCACGTCGTCGGCGACGAGTACGTAGCCGCGCTCGATGCGAAGCTCGATCGGGCGCAGACGCGCTCCCGGGCACGGGCCCGCGAGACAAAGACCGCTCTCGATCTCGAACAGCGCGCCGTGCGATGAGCACTGGATCAGCGGCGCGTCCGGCGCAAGGAAGGCGTGCGGGCGCAGGTTGAGCGCATGCCCGGCGTGCGGACAGTGATTGACATAGGCGCGAATCTCCGCGCCGCGACGGGCCACGAAGCCCCGGAGCGGCCAGTCGCCGCGACCCATCGTGAAACCCCGGGCGCCGGGATCGTCGAGCTCGGAGAGCGCGCAGATCACGCGCTCGATATCGATCTCGCGCTCAGTCACTACGCCCACCCGTGAGACCCCGATAGGCGGCGTCGAGCAGCGCGCCGTCGGCATCCTGGGAGAGCTCCCAGAACATGACGCCGCCGAGCCCGCGCTCGCGGGCATACGCCGCCTTGAGCGCGATCGACCGAGGATCGTCGTAGCTCACGAAGCTGCGCGAGGTCGCGTTCCAGAGCCAGGGCGCCTCCGCGATCTCGTCCCAGTAATGCACGTATCCGCCTCGATCGACGTAGCTTGCGCGCAGCTCCGCGTAGGCGTGATCGCCGCCGTAGCGCTCGTAGCGCTGGTTGCGCCCGAGCTCGGCCGCCGACACGCCCTCGAAGCGACGCCCGTAGAAGGCGACGCCGAGGACGAGCTTGTGCGCCGGCACGCCGGCCTCGAGATGCTGCTTCACCGATGCGTCCGCCCAGCGGCTCGAATCGGGCGCGGTCGCGGCGCGATAGAGCCCCGCATGGTGCCCGGTGGTCGGCGTCAGGCTGTTATAGAAGTCGTAGGCCATGACGTTGATCCAGTCGAGCTCGCGGTGCAACAGGTCCATCTCGACATGGTCGAAGTACTCGCGGTCGGCCGAGGCGATCGTGAGAAGGTAGCCGTCGCCCGCGGTGCGGTCGTCGGCGCGCGACTGCGCATCCAGCCGCGCGCGCATCGCCGCGAGCAGCAGCGTGAAGTTCCGCCTGTCCTCAGGGCGCGCGCGTATGCCGGCCCTGCTCTGGCCGGGGTACTCCCAGTCGAGATCGATTCCGTCCGCGGCGTGCGACCGCATGAGCTCCACCGCGCTGTCGACGAATCGCACGCGTGACTCGTTGGTGAGGGCCGCATCGGAGAATCCTTCCGCGCCCCAGCCGCCTACGGAGATCAGTACCTTCAAACGGGGGGCGGTGCGCTTCTGCGCCACGATCCCGTCGAGGCGCGCCGGGGAAGCCGCATCGGGCAGCACAACACGTCCACCGGCGTCGATCCGCGCGAACGCGAAATTCACGTGCGTGATCCGCGAGGTGTCGATCGCAACAGGCGGCGACCAGCCGGTCACGTAGGCGATGAGCTTCGGCCGCAGCGTCGTGTCGACAGGCGGTGACGTGTCGCCAGCGGGCTCCGACATGGCGACCGAGCAGGCGAGCGTCGCGACGGCGGCCGCGGCCGCGCGGATCACGCGCGCTGCGGAATGCCGGGACGCCGCCGCGACTCTCGCATGACGAACCACAGGAGCACCAGGGCGGGCAGGCCGAGGAAGGAGGTGTAGACGAAGAACCAGGGGTAGCCGACCTGGTCGACGACGAAGCCCGACCCGCCCATCAGGATCTTGCCCGGCAACGCGTAGGCCGAGGAAAAGAGCGCGTACTGCGTCGCCGTGTATGCCGGACTCGTGAGGCTCGAGAGGTAGGCGATGAGCGCCGTGCCGGCGACGCCCATCGCCAGGTTGTCCGCGCTCACCACGATCGCGAGCCACGCGAGGCTGGGACTCCCGGTCCAGGCGAGAGTCATGAACATCAGATTGGACGCGATCACCAGGATGCTGCCGAGCACCAGCGAGCGGACCAGGCCGATCCGCGCGACCATGGCACCGCCGATCAGGACACCTGCAATCATGGAGAACAGTCCGAAGCCCTTGGCAACCGCCGCGATTTCCTTGAGCGAGTAGCCGACGTCCAGGTAAAACGGGTTCGCCATCACGCCCGAGGTGAAGTCTGTCAGGCGGTAGGACGCAGCGAAGGCGAGGATGAGGACCGCGAGCCTCGTGCCGTAGCGCGTGAGGAAGTCGACGAACGGGCAGATGACTGCGCCGGTGAACCATGCACCCAGGTCCTTCAGCGACGCCGACAGGTGCGCATTGCGTGCGAGCCAGTCGACGACGCGCTGTTCCTGGGCCATCGAGCCGGCCGACACAGCGGGAGTCGGCTCACGGATGACGAGCGTCGTCACGATCCCGATCACCGCAAGCACGCCCATGACGGCATAGGCCGTACCAAAGTGCTGCTCGGCGGCGATCCACAGCGCGCCGGCGCTGCCGACTACGACTGCGATGCGGTACCCGAGCTGGTAGGCGCCGGCCATGACGCCCTGCAGCTCCCGCGGCGCGGACTCTATGCGCCATGCGTCGAGCGCGATGTCCTGCGTCGCGGAGGAGAACGCGACCAGAAGCGCGAACCCGGCGAGCGTGCCGAGGTGTCCAACCGGTGTGAGCTGGGCGATCTGCAGGAGTCCGGCCGCGATGCCGAACTGGCCGAGCAGCAACCAGCTGCGGCGGCGACCGAAGACGCGGGTGAGTACGGGCAGCCGCAGCCGATCGACCACTGGCGCCCAGAAGAACTTCAAGGTGTAGGCGAGACCAACCCACGACAGCATGCCGATGGTAGTGCGGTCGATGCCGTCCAGCTTCAGCCAGGCCGACATCGTCGAGAACACGAGCATGAATGGCAGACCGGCGGAGAACCCGAGGAACAGCATCGCGAGCACGCGCGGTCGCCGGTACTCGGCAATGGCGCGACCCCAGCCGCGCCACCACGGCTCGCGCTCCTGCACGGCCGGCAGTTCGGTAGTGTCGACTACGCTCACAGGTCGTAGTCGATCGTGAGGGGCGCGTGATCTGAGAAGCGCTGCGCCTTGTGAATGTCGACGGCCAGCACGCTGCCCTCGAGACCGGGACTCAGCACGTGATAGTCGATCCGCCAGCCCACGTTCTTCGCCCACGCCTGGCCGCGGTTCGACCACCAGGTGTAGTGGTCGGGCTCGGCGTTGCGCTCGCGGAAGGCGTCGACGTAACGCACCTCACCGAAGAGCTCATCGAGCCACGCCCGTTCCTCGGGGAGGAAGCCGGAGTTCTTCCGGTTGGACCGCCAGTTGCGCAGATCGATCTCCTTGTGGGCGATGTTCCAGTCTCCGCAAAGGATGAAATCGCGCCGCTTGCGCTTGAGCGATCGCAGATAGGGCATGAACTCGGCCATGAAGCGGAACTTCGCGCGTTGTCGCTCCTCGCTCGAGGAGCCCGATGGAAGGTAGACCGAAACGACGGAGAGATCCTTGAACCGGGCCTCGATATAGCGGCCCTCCGCGTCGAACTCGCGCGAGCCGAAGCCCCTGATCACGGCCTGCGGCTTGACCCGGGTGTAGATCGCCACGCCGCTGTAGCCCTTCTTCGAGGCGTCGAAGTAATAGCTGTGGTAGCCCGGCGGCCGGAAATGCGCGTCGCCGAGCTGGTCGACCTGAGCCTTGGTCTCCTGCACGCAGACGACGTCGGCGTCCTGCTTCGGCAGCCACTCGAACAGGCCCCTGCGCGCCGCCGAGCGGATGCCGTTCGCGTTGAGCGTGACGATGCGCATGGACGCGAAGTATAAAGGACGCATGCACGAGCCCGACTTCATCCGGCTCTGTCTCGAGCTCGGCGTGCTGCGCTTCGGCGATTTCCGGCTCAAGTCCGGCCGCCAGAGCCCGTACTTCTTCGACGCGGGGCTCTTCAACACAGGCCGCGCGATCGCCGCGCTGGGCCGTCACTATGCGCGCGCGGCCGCGCTCTCGGGCCTCGCCTTCGACATGCTCTTCGGGCCAGCGTACAAGGGCATACCGCTCGTCGCCGCGACCGCCGCGGCGCTCGCGCTCCACGAGTCCCGCGACCTGCCCTTCGCCTTCAATCGCAAGGAAGCGAAGGATCACGGCGAGGGCGGAACGATCATCGGCGCGCCGCTCGCTGGTCGCGTCCTGATCGTCGATGACGTCATCACTGCCGGCACCGCGATCCGCGAGGCGGTCGACATTATCCGTGGCCACGGTGCGACACCGACCGGCGTGCTGATCGCGCTCGATCGCGAGGAGCGCGGCCAGGGTGACCGCTCCGCCGTGCAGGAAGTGCAGGACACGCTGGGTCTGCCGGTCGTCGCGGTGCTGCGGCTGCGCGACCTGATGGCTCACCTCGAAGCGACCGGCGAGGCGGTTATACTTGGCTCGGTCCGCGCGTACCGCGACCGTTACGGTGTCTGACCCTCCCGGCCATATGACACGGGTCACAAAGCTGGCGCCCGCGGGCACGTCTTACAGGCTCCGGACGCCGCAAACAGCGCAGAATTCCGCCCTGGGGAGTCCGGAGCCCCTGGAGTTGCCGTGACGAAGCCCAGCCTTCTGACCCACCGCCTGTGCAGCGCCCTCCTCGGGGGTGTGGCGCTCGTCGCGGTCTGCGCGTCGCCCGCCGCCGCCGCGTCCAGGAAGGCGAAGCCGAAAGTGCACGAGGCCGTGTATCGCTGCAAGGACTCCAACGGTCAATCGCACTTCGGACAGAGCATTCCCGCGATCTGCATCGGCCGCGACATCGAGGTGCTCGACAACACCGGCCGCGTCGTGCGCCGCATCGACAGCGCCGAGGTGCTCGCCGCGCGTGCCAAGCAGCAGGATCAGGCCGACGCGGACAAGCTCTCCGCAGAGGCGGCCGCCCAGCGCGACCGCACGCTGCTTGCGACCTACCTCTCGGTCGCCGACATCGAGCGGCTGCGCGACAACCGGCTCGAGATCCTCGTGCAGCAATCCGCGGTCACCCGCGAGTACATCACGAACCTGCGCGAGCGCGAGACGCGCCTGATCGCCGACGTGCAGCGCTTCCGGCCCTACAGCCCAAAGCCGAACGCGGCCGCGGTGCCTGATCATCTCGGCGAGGAAATGGTCAATACCGTGAACGGCCTGCAGGTCTACCAGGAAGAGCTGGCGAAGAACACGACCGAGCAGACGCGGCTGCGTAGCGAATTCGACGCCGACATCGCCCGTTTCAAGGAGCTGAAGGGGATCAGGTAGCGCCGGAGCTGCCAAATCCGCCGGCGCCGCGGCTCGATTCGGCGAAGGTCTCGACCACCTCGAGCGCCACCTGCACCACCGGCACGATGACCATCTGCGCGATCCGCTCGCCCGGGGCGATCGTGTACGGGCGATCGCCCCGGTTCCAGCACGACACCATCACCTGGCCCTGGTAGTCCGAGTCGATCAGCCCGACGAGATTGCCGAGCACGATGCCGTGCTTGTGCCCGAGACCCGAGCGCGGCAGAAGCATCGCGGCGAAGCCGGGATCCTCGAGGTGGATCGCGATCCCGGTCGGGAGCAGCTCGGCCCGCCCCGGCGGAAGCAAGCGCGGCGCATCGATGCAGGCACGCAGGTCGAGACCGGCCGAGCCCTCGGTCGCGTACGCAGGCAGCGGGTACTCGCCTCCGATACGCGGATCGAGCACCCGCACCTGCAGACGGGGGCGGACCGGCTGATTCGATCCGGTCGAGCCGCTCAAGCCGGATCAGCGCGGCGCAACGCTTCCGGCCGCACGGCGGCTGGTCCGCGCGCGCTCGCCCGGTTCGCGTACCGCTCGGCGATGAGCGCGATGAGCTCGGCGGCGATCTGCGCCTTGCCGGCCCGCTTGAGCTCGCGTCGTCCGCCGCGCCAGTAGACCGTGAGGGCGTTGTCGTCCTGGTCGAATGCCAGGCCCTCGCCCACCTGGTTGGCGGCGATCATGTCGAGGTTCTTCCCCTCGAGCTTCGCGAGCGCGTTGCGCTCGACGTTCTGGGTTTCGGCCGCAAATCCGACGACGAACGGCCGCGCATCGCCGGCGGCGACCGTGGCGAGGATGTCGATCGTGCGGCTGAGCGCGAGCATCAGCGAGTCGCTCGTCTTCTTGATCTTCTCCATCGACACCTGCAGGGGCCTGTAATCGGAGACCGCCGCGGCGGCGATGAAGATGTCCGTCCCCGCGAGGTGCTCGTTGACCGCGGCCAGCATCTGCTCCGCCGTCTCGACGTCGACGCGTCGCACCCCGCGCGGCGTGCAGACATTCACCGGCCCGCTGACCAGAATCACCTCGGCGCCGGCGTCGCGTGCCGCTTCCGCAACCGCGAAACCCATCTTTCCCGAGCTGCGATTGGTGATGAAGCGCACCGGGTCGATGCGCTCACGCGTGGGCCCGGCGGTGACGATAACCTTGCGGCCGGCGAGCGGCTGGCCCGCAGTGGATCGATCGACGATCGCCTGCGCGAGCACGTCCGGCTCGACCATGCGGCCCGGGCCCGTCTCGCCACAGGCCTGGTCGCCCTCGGCCGGGCCGATCACTTCGACGCCCCGCGCGGCGAGGAGCGCCACGTTCGCGCGCGTCGCAGCGTTGGCCCACATCAGGCGGTTCATCGCGGGCGCCACGGTGATCGGCACGTCGGTCGCCAGACACAGCGTCGTCAGCAGGTCGGATGCGAGTCCCTGCGCAAGACGGGCGAGGAAATCCGCGCTTGCTGGCGCGACGAGAATGCGATCCGCCCAGCGGGCGAGCTCGATGTGACCCATCGCGGCTTCGGCGGTCTCGTCCCAGAGGTCGGTTCGAACCGGCCGGCCGGACAGCGCCTGGAAGGTGAGCGGCGTGACGAACTGGCGGGCCGCCGCGGTCATGACGACCTGCACCTCGGCGCCGCGCTCGCGCAGGCGACGCACGATCTCGGCGCTCTTGTACGCGGCGATGCCGCCGGTCACGCCGAGCAGGATGCGCTGCGCACCGGATTCCATGACGCTGGATTATGGGGCGGCCCTGGGCCAAGCGGCAAAGAAAACCGTCACACCGCGACAACGCGGTCTTTTGGCATAACCGCGGGGCATCTGCGCTCAGCGCTGACAGCGCGGACAGTAATAAGTCGAGCGCTGGCCCTGGACCAGGTGCCGGACCGGCGTCCGGCAGCGACGGCAGGGCCGCCCGGTCCGCTCGTAGACATAGAGTCGCTGCTGGAAATAGCCCGGCTCGCCATCGGCGCCCACATAATCGCGCAGCGTCGTGCCACCGGCCCGGATCGCATCGCCGAGGACCGCGCGGACACCCTTGACCAGCGCCGCGAGCCGTGCACTGCTCACGCGACCGGCGGCACGTCTCGGGTGAACGCCCGCCCGAAAAAGCGCCTCGCTCGCGTAGATGTTGCCGACGCCGACCACAATTCGCTGGTCCATCAGGAGCTGCTTGATCGCAACCCGGCGCCCACGGGCGCGGCGCGTCAGGTACTCGGCGCTGAACTCCGTCGTGAGCGGCTCCGGTCCGAGCGATGCAAGCAGCGGATGCATCGCGGGGTCGCCCGCGCACCAGTGCAGGCTGCCGAATCGCCGCGGATCGTTGAAGCGCAGGCAGCGACCGGAATCGAGCAGCAGGTCGTAGTGATCGTGCGGGAGGAGCGGTGTTGCGGGATCGAGCACCCGCAGGCTGCCTGACATCCCTAAGTGGACGATCAGGCTGCCGGCGTCGAGATCGATGATGAGGTACTTGGCGCGCCGCCGTACGTCGTAAACGCGCTGTCCCGAAACGGCGGCGGACAGGCCTGGATCAACACGCCAGCGCAGGCGGGGTTCACGGAGCACGAGCGCGGCGATCTGCCGCCCGCGCATTGCACCGCGTATACCGCGGCGCGTGGTTTCGACTTCAGGAAGCTCGGGCAACCTTACTTGATCTTCGATTCCTTGTAGGTCACGTGCTTGCGTGCCTTGGGGTCGAATTTCTTCACCTCGAGCTTCTCGGGGTGCAGGCGCTTGTTCTTGGTGGTCGTGTAGAAGTGGCCGGTACCGGCACTGGAGACGAGCTTGATCTTGTCGCGCATGGTGTGGATCCTCGGTTCAGACCTTGACGCCCCGGGCGCGGAGCTCCGCGACGACGGCCTCGACGCCCTTCTTCTCGAGGGTGCGCAGCCCGTGACCCGATACCTTGAGGCTTACCCAGCGCTTCTCGGTTTCGAGCCAGAAACGCTGCGTATGGAGATTCGGCAGAAATCGACGCCGGCGGCGGTTGTTGGCGTGTGACACCGTGTTGCCGCTGGTCGGCCGCTTGCCGGTGACCTGACAGACTTTGGACATGACCGCTCTCCGGTGTCACGGAACGCCTGAAGGCGAGCGTTCCGGATCAGAAAATGAGCCGCGCTTTATACCAGTCGACCTTCAACCGGGCAAGCGAGCCACATTAATCGGTTCGTAGTCATTTGATTGTTCTATATTTTCCGGCGAAGGGCGCCATCGCCAGGACGGTGCCGGCTGGCCCTGCGGGACGATAGTGTGCATGCTGCCCGAGCCGGCGCGTGCACGCCGCCGGCCGACAGCCCGCAACGGATGACAACGACAAGCCTGCTTCTCGCCGCCGCCGGCATCCTGCTCGTCCTGCTCAACGGCTTCTTCGTCGCGGCCGAGTTCGCCCTGGTGAAGCTGCGCCAGACGCAGGCGCACGAGTTCGCGCGCACAAAAGGGATCCGCGGTCGAGTCTTGCTCGCCATACGCAGCAATCTCGACGCCTACCTTTCCGCGTGCCAGCTCGGTATTACGGCGGCTTCGCTCGGATTGGGCTGGATCGGCGAGCCGGCATTCGCGCGGCTGCTCGAACCTGCGCTCGCCATGGCGGATATCGACGACCCGCAGGTAATACACAGCATCTCATTCGCGGTTGCATTCACGTTCATCACGTACCTCCACATCGTGCTGGGCGAGCAGGCGCCCAAGTCGATGGCAATCCGCAAGGCCGAGGCCGTTTCGCTCGGAACCGCGCTGCCGCTCTATATATTTCACTGGGTGATGTACCCGTTCATCTACATTCTCAACAGCTCCGCCAATGCGATCGTTCGCCGGATGGGCGTAGAGACGGCCGGCGAGGCCGACGCCGTCCATTCCGCCGAGGAGCTGCGAAGCGTGCTTCTCGCCAGCCATCAGCATGGTGAGCTGACTCCGGTCGAAGCGCGTCTCCTCGTGCACGGCCTCGAGCTCGACGAATTGCTCGTGGGAGACGTCATGCGGCCGCTCGTGGACCTCGCGTGGATCGAGGTAGGCCAGCCGATCGACGAGGTACTGGCCGAGGTGCGCACCAGCCGCTACACGCGTTATCCGGTCCGCGACCCGGAAACCGGCCGATTCGTCGGGCTGCTCCACATCAAGGATCTGCTGACCCGGGACGAGCGGCTGCGCGACATCCAGGACCTCCACCCCTATCTGCGGAAGCTTCCTCGCATCGACCAGGAAGGGTCTCTTTCGGAGCTGATCGCACAGTTCCGCAAGGGGGCTCCGCATCTCGCGATCGTCACCGACCGTCTCGACAACGAGATCGGCTTTGTCACGTTCGAGCTCGTGATCGAGGCGCTGCTCGGACCCGTGCAGGACGAATTCACCAAGGCCGAGCCACGCTGGACCCGGGGTGACGACGGCAGTCTCACCGGTCCCGGGAGCCTCTCGCTCTTCAGTCTCGAGGACGCCCTCGGCAGGCCAGTGCCGGTGGTCGAGGCGAACAGCGTCGCGGGTCTCCTGATCGAGCAGCTCGGACGGATTCCCGCCCCGGGCGAAACCGTGCGTTTCCCGGGTTTCGAGATCGACGTTCTTTCGGCCACGGGCCCGCGGGTCGACAGCGTCCGCGTCCGCCCGCTCGCACGTGAACCCGAGGTCTGATTCGCCTATCCTCGTGCTGCTCGCCGCCGCTCGGCCGCGGTGTATCCCCAGCCGCTGACCACGATCGGCGAACGTTGCAGAGCTGAAGAGGCTGCCCCGCACATCTTGTCGGCGCACGCCGAACGGTCGCTGGTATCGCGGACTCGTCGAGGCAACCTTCGCTAGGAGTGCCCGCGACGTCCAACTGTGGGGACGGAGGCCTGCTTCGCGGCTGGGATACCACCGCGTCCGCGCGCCGGCTCGTGACCCCACCGTGGCATCGGCGAGCCGGCGTTTGGACCGGGTGTCTCGTGGGCCGCAAGCACGCTCGAGGTGCCGAAGGTAGACGTCGCGGGCACTCCGAAGTCATGACTCCGCAACGATTCCGCGATACCGCCGCCGCTGCGGTGTGCTCCGACAACATGTGCGGGGAACCCTCTTCAGCCCGGCAATCTTTGTTGATCGTGGTGACCGGCCCACGAGACACCCGGGCCGAGCGGCGGCGAGCAGCCACCGCGGTTATAGCTAGAGCAGACCGCGCTCGGCAAACGAAACGCA
>Ga0075428_100005988_pt1 | contig 13503 bp, 12 predicted proteins | sample RhiMetdeltSRZDD2_FD_75291 | JGI IMG/M metagenome (GOLD analysis project Ga0075428, IMG submission 75291) | Populus rhizosphere microbial communities from Tennessee, USA - Rhizosphere MetaG P. deltoides SRZDD2 | ecosystem: Host-associated > Plants > Roots > Rhizosphere > Soil | place: USA...
GGACTCGTTCCGCGCAGCCGTGCGGCGCACGCGCGTGCGGGCGATGCTGACGGCCGCCGTGACCGCGCTCGCCTTTGGCGGCGTGACCGGGGTGCTGTGGGTCGGCGCGCACTCGGTGCTGCGTGGCGAGATGAGCGGTGGACAGTTGAGCCAGTTCCTGATGTACGCGGTATACGTGGCGGTCGCCGCGGCGTCGCTGTCGGAGATGTGGGGCGAGATCCAGCGCGCCGCCGGCGCGATGGAGCGACTCATCGAGCTCAGGAACGCCACGCCCGCGATCGTGGCGCCGGCCAACCCGCTGCGCCTGCCTGATCGCGGGCGCGGCGCGATACGCTTCGAGCACGTCTCCTTCCGCTACCCGTCGCGCCCCGAGACGTCCGCACTGGACGACTTCGATCTCTCGATCGCTCCCGGTGAGACGGTCGCATTCGTCGGACCGTCGGGCGCGGGCAAGAGCACCGCGTTCCAGCTGCTGCTGCGCTTCTATGACCCCGCGGCGGGCCGCGTGCTGGTGGACGGGGTCGATATCTCGCTCGCCGATCCGCGCCAGCTGCGTGAGCGAATCGGGCTGGTGCCGCAGGAGACCATGCTCTTCGCGGCGAGCGCGCGGGAGAACATCCGCTACGGCCGGCCGGGCGCGAGCGATGCGGAAGTCGAGGCAGCGGCAGTCGCAGCGGCTGCGGACGAGTTCATCCGGCGGCTCCCGGACGGCTACGACACGTTCCTGGGCGAGCGCGGCAGCCGCCTGTCCGGCGGGCAACGTCAGCGCATCGCCATCGCCCGCGCGATCCTGCGCGATCCGCCGATATTGCTGCTCGACGAAGCGACCAGCGCGCTCGATGCCGAGAGCGAGCGGCTCGTCCAGCTCGCGCTCGAGCGGCTGATGCGCGACCGCACCACGATCGTGATCGCGCATCGCCTCGCCACGGTGCTTAAGGCCGATCGCATCGTCGTCATGGACCACGGCCGAATCGTGGCGGCCGGATCGCACGCGGAGCTGGTGCGGGGCAACGCGCTTTACGCGCGGCTCGCGGCGCTGCAGTTCACCGACGGCGGCGCCGAGGCCGCACCCGCCGCATGAGACAGTACCCATGAGCCGGGATCTGCCGACCGGCCCGCCGGTGCCAGGCTGGAGAACGTGCCCACGACCGCCACGCACGCCGCTTCGGGGACGGTTCTGCCGTATCGAGCCCCTGTCGCCGGGGCGTCACGCGGACGCGCTTTTCGATGCCAACGCGCTCGACAGCGAGGGGCGGATGTTCACTTACCTCTTCGGCGGGCCCTACGACAGCCGCGCCGAGTACCGCGCCTACCTGGAGAAGTGCTCGGTCAGCGAGGACCCGCTCTTCTTCGCGATCGTCGACGCGCGTCTCGAGCGCGCCACCGGGCTTGCGTCTTACCTGCGTATCGAGCCGGCGCACGGCGTCATCGAGGTCGGGCATCTCACCTTCTCGCCGCTCCTGCAGCGCACGGCGGCGGCGACCGAGGCGATGTACCTGATGATGCGGCAGGTCTTCGAGCTCGGCTACCGGCGATACGAGTGGAAGTGCGACGCCTTGAACGCCGCGTCGCGACGCGCCGCAGAACGACTTGGGTTTGCCTTCGAGGGTATCTTCCGTCAGGCGAGCGTCTACAAGGGACGCAACCGCGACACGGCCTGGTACGCGATCATCGACCGCGACTGGCCGGCAATCGACGCTGAATTCCGGCGCTGGCTCGATCCGGAGAATTTCGACGCCCGCGGCGTCCAGCGCACGCCGCTTCAGAACGGCGTGCCGAAAACCAGCCTGTAGACGGAGAGATCCTCGCCGAAGCGGTAGCCGAGCCCGATCCGCGGCAGCGCAATGCCCCACCACCTGAGCGGCTCGGTCGAGCCAAAGGTGACGCCGAGCTCGAGCTGCGGCGCGCCTCGATCGCCGTCGTCCCCGCCGTTCAACGGACTGTCCGGCGCATTGGGGAACAGGTCCGCAAAGCCGTACGCGAGATAGTCCGCACGCCGGCCCTCGCCCGCGACGTCGAAGGGTCGTCGCGCGCTCACGCCGAGGCGCAGCCGGGTGAAATCGTCGCTCCGATCGAGGGAGCGCTGCTCGACGGCGCTGTGCAGCAGCTCATCGTAGAGCTGCCAGTCCGTGCTGCCACTGCCAAAGTCGTAGAGGCTCCTCAGGCCGACGGCGTAGATGTTCTGATCGTGATCGCTGTCGCGGTCGCGCGCGATGCCCGCCTCGACGAAAGGCTGCAAACGCCAGCGCGACGCAAGCGCGATGTCGAGCATGAGCCCCGGCACGAAGCTCAGCGAATCGAGCGACTGCGGCAGACCGGTCTCGACGACGTCGATCGGCTCGAAATCGATGAACCCCAGGGTCACCGGCAGTGTGAGACTCACGCGGACGCGCGCGTCGGGCGCGTGATCGAAGTCGTAACCGAACGGAAGCTTGTACACCTGCAGCGTCCGCCCGGACATCGTGTAGACACCCGAACCCAGCTGCGTCGCAAAACCGAAATCAATGACCGCCTGTTCGGAACGGGTGAGCAGCGACGGCGACTGCGCGTGCGCGGCGCAGGGGCCGCAGAGCAGGAGACAAGCCAGAGCGATGCGCATGACTGGCGTGCGAGCGTACACGAATCGGCCAGCGGGTTGCTTGCCGCGCCGCGAACCATTTAGGCTCACGCCCCCCTGGCGGAGCACCGAATAATGGAAAGACGCGCGCGGCTACGCAGCTCGACAATGATCGCGACGACGATCTGCGCGCTCGCTGGCCCGGCAGGGGCCACGGACGACGGCGAAGCCGCATTCCGCGAGCTCTACCGCGAGCTTGTGGAGATCAACACCACGCTGTCCGAAGGAAGCTGCACCGCGGCCGCGGAGGCGATGGCCGCCCGGCTGCGTGTCGCAGGTTACCCGGAGCGCGCCGTCGAGGTGCTCGTTCCCGCCAACCAGCCGAAGGATGGCAACCTGGTCGCGAGGCTCGAGGGTCGCGATGCGGCACTCCAGCCCATCCTGCTCCTCGCGCACATCGACGTCGTCGAGGCGAAGCGCGCCGACTGGGAGCGCGACCCGTTCAAGCTGGTCGAGGAAAAGGGCTTTTTTTACGCTCGCGGCGCGAGCGACGACAAGGCGATGGCCTCGATCTTCACCGACAGCCTGATCCGCTACCGCAAGGAAGGCTTCCGTCCGCGCCGGACCATCACCCTTGCCCTCACCTGCGGTGAGGAGACCTCGCGGATTCACAACGGCGTGATCTGGCTGATCGAGAACCGTCCCGAGCTGCTTCGCGCGAAGTTCGCGCTCAACGAGGGCGCGAGTGGCCTGCTGGATGAAAACGATCGACCGGTCGAGCTCGGAATTCAGGCGGGCGAAAAGGTCTACCAGGACTTCACGCTGGAGACGGCGAACGTGGGGGGTCACAGCGCGCGGCCGGAGCGGGTCAACGCGATCAACCAGCTCGCCGCTGCGCTCTCGAGGATCGCTTCCTACCAGTTTCCGATCGAGCTCAACCCCACGACCCGCGCGTACTTCGAGCACCAGGCGCAGACGGCGCCGTCCGAGGTTGCGGCCGACGTCCGCGCGGTCCTCGCGAACCCGCCGTCCGAGGAGGCCGCGGAGCGCATCTGGTCGCGCAACCCGAGCTGGAACGGCACGCTGCGGACGACTTGTGTCGCAACCAGGATCGAAGGCGGACACGCCGAGAACGCCCTTCCGCAGCGGGCCAAGGCGAACGTCAACTGCCGCATCCTGCCCGGTACGACGATCGAGACCGTGCAGGAGCAGCTCACCCGGCTCGTCGCGGATCCTGGCGTCAGGATCTCGTTGCAGGGCGATCGTGGCATCACGGCGCCGGTCCCGCCGCTGACCCCGCAAGTCGTGGACCCTGCGAAGCGCGTCGCCGCGCAGATCTGGCCCGGAGTCCCGCTCGTTCCCACCCTGACGCCGGGCGCGACCGACGGCCGGCTGCTCAATTCCACGGGCATACCGACTTACGGTCTCTCCGGCCTGTTCCACGATGCGGAAGGCAGCCGCGCGCATGGACGCAACGAGCGCATACGCGTCAAGTCGCTGCTCGAGGGCCGGCGCTTTCTGCACGAAGTGGTGAAGATCTACGCCGACGCCCCGGACTGACGCCGGGCGCTGCGGGTTCAGACGACGCGGACCGGCGAGTCGATCGTGCGTTCGTTGCGGACGTTGCCGGTGTTGAGCGTGCTCGCGGGCTCGAAGAGAAGCACGTGCACTTCCTCGTCCTCGGCGACCGGCAGGTGGTCGACGCCGCGCGGCACGATCAGGAACTCACCGGGACCCAGCACGATGTCGCCCTCGCGCAGCCGCATGCGCATCCGTCCTTCGACCACGAGGAAGAGCTCATCCTCGTCCTCGTGGTGATGCCACACGAACTCACCCTTGAGCTTGACAAGCTTGACGTGCTGACCGTTGAGCTCGCCCACGATGCGCGGGCTCCACACCTCGGAGAAGCGCGCCAGCTGAGCTGCAATGTTGACCTTCTGCACGCGTGCCCCTCCCCACGGTTGATTTCATGGCCGGCTGCCCTGCAGGGTGTGCAGGATCCAGAGCGCGACCGCAGCGAACAATTGTATTGCAGCGAATTCCATACCGGACCTCCTTCGCGCCACTCCTGGCGCAGGCGGATGATCCGCCGCGGTTGTTGCTGCGCTGCGTCAAGCGACTGACGATGCGATGACATTTGCGCAGCGGGCGTCGTCTGGCGCTCTGGACGAGAGTCTTGGCGGAACGCCGTGCTCGCGCGTATGGTCAAAGGATGATGATGTTTACCGATTGCGCGGCGCGACGGCGTCGGGTAGCGGGATCGCTGCTAACCGCGGCGCTGCTCGGGCTCCTCGCGATTCCGCTGCACGCCGCGACGCTGCTCGTCGTGCGCAAGTCGGCAGACGCCGTCGACTTCGTGGACCCTGGTTCGGGCCTTACGCTCTCGAGCGTGCCGGTCGGGTTCGCGCCGCACGAGATCAGCCGTTCCCCCGACGGCCGCCTCGCGGCGGTGTCGAACTACGGCACGCGCGATCGGCCGGGTACCACGATCAGCATTCTTGACCTCGAGCATCCGCGGGAGCTGCGCCGCATCGAGCTCGGCGAGTTTCGCAGGCCGCACGGGATCGTGTGGTACGCGGAGGATCGCATCGCCGTGACGACCGAAGAGCCGGCGGCGCTGCTCGTCGTCGATCCGCGGACTGCGCGGGTCGTCATGCAGGTCGCTACCGGCCAGGCGGGCTCGCACATGGTCGCAGTGATTGCGGATCCGCTGCGCGCCTTCGTCACGAACCGCACCGGCGGCTCGACGAGCGTCATCGACCTGGCGCACGGTCGCAAGATCGCCGACGTGCCGACGGGCTCCGGTTCGGAAGCGATCGCCGTCACCACGGACGGCCGCGAGGTGTGGGTGGCTGCGCGCGACGCGGGGAAGATCACGGTGTTCGACGCAGGTGATCTCGACGTGCTCGCTACGCTCACGGTGCCAGGCCAGCCCATCCGCATCGTGATAACGACGAACGGCACCGCGCTCGTGAGCTGCGCGGGATCGAGCGAGCTCGTCACAATCGACGCACGCAGCCGCCGGGAAGCAGCGCGCGTCGCGATCGACATTCCGCCTGCTGCGAGCGCGAGCTCGCGTGCAGGCGCGGGAGCGGCGGCCGGTACGGTGCCGGTCGGCATCCTCGTGGCCGGCGATGGCACGGCCTTCGTCGCCGCCACGCGAGCCGACAAGCTGGTGGCGCTTGCCCTGCCCGCACTCACCGTCACGCGCACCATCGAGGTTCCTGGCGAGCCCGACGGGATGGCGCTGACGCCCATCCGGCCGCAGGCTGTCTGTCACGCCTGCGAAGCGCCCGCCGATCCCCTCGCATCGGACGAGCCACCCGCGGAGATGCACTGATGCGAGCGATCATCACCGTCACCACCGCCTCCGTCGTCGCGGCCCTGGCGGTTGCAGCACAGGCGCAGATGGACCCGACCCGCGAATCGATGCCGGCACCGCTGTTGTCGGCCACGCTGGGCCTTACTGTATCGCCCGCGAAGAATCAAACGAGGGACCAGCAGGCATCGGATGAGACTGAGTGCTACGCGCTGTCGAAGCAGCAGACCGGGGTGGATCCCTTTACGGCCCCCACTCCGTCCGCGAGCCAGCGCGCCGCGTTCGACAAGGGATTCACGGGTTGCCTCGCGCCGCGCGGCTACACGGTCAAGTAGCGGTCGTGAGCCGTCCCTCGATGCAGTTGCCGTAGAGCCGCTCGAAGTCGCGTTCGGTCATCCGCCTCGGGTTGCCGGTGGTCGATGGATCATTGAACGCCTGCGGCGCGAACTCCGTGGCGTGCTCGGGCCGCACGCCGAGCCCGGCGAGCGTGTTCGGAATGCCGATCTCCTCGCGGAGTTCGAGCAACCAGCGGCGAACACCGGCGAACGACCGTTCCGTCAAATCCATCCACGCCGCGAGCCGTGCCATCTTGTCCTCGATCTCGGCGCGGTTCCACTCGAGGACATAGGGCATCACCACCGCGTTTGTGAGCCCATGGTGTGTGTTCAGGTTCGCCGAGCAGGGGTGGCTCAGGCTGTGCATCGCGCCGAGCCCCTTCTGGAACGCCGTCGCGCCCATTGCCGACGCGACGAGCATATTCGAGCGCGCCTCGAGGTTCGCGCCATCACGAACTGCCACCGGCAGCCATTCCTTGATGAGACGGATGCCCTCGACGGCAATGCCCTCCGCCATCGGGTGGAAATACGGCGAGCAGTACGCCTCGAGATTGTGCGAGAGCGCGTCCATACCCACCGCAGCGGTGACCTTTGGCGGCAGCCCGAGCGTCAGCTCCGGGTCCTCGATCACGAGCGCAGGGAGCATCCGCGGATGGAAGATGATCTTCTTGGTGTGATCGCGCATATCGGTGATGACCGAGGCGCGACCGACCTCCGAGCCGGTCCCCGCAGTGGTCGGCACGGCGACGACCGGGGCCATGCCCTCGGTCCGCACGCGCGTGTACCAGTCCTCGCGATCCTCGAAATCCCAGATCGGCCGGTCCTGCCCGACCATGAGCGCGATCGCCTTTGCGGCATCGAGCGCGCTGCCCCCGCCGAATGCGATCACTCCGTCGTGCCGTCCGGCGCGATAGGCCGCCACGCCGCCGGTTACGTTCGCCTCGACGGGGTTGCCCTGCACGTCCGAGTAAACCTCGCAGCCGAGCCCGGCACGCCGGCAGGATTCGACCGCAAGGCCGATCATCCGCAGCGCCGCCAGCGCCGGATCGGTCACGAGCAGCGGGCGCTGCATACCAAGCGAGCGGCACGCGTCCGGCAGCTCCGCGATGCGGCCGGCGCCGAAGCGGATCGACGTCGGGTAGTTCCAGTTGCCGCGCAGCTTCCTGGGCATGTTCAGGTCCTGGTGCGTAGATGAAACGACTTCGGTCGCGTCAGATGCTCGTAGCCGATCGTCGACAGCGTGCAGCCGCGCCCGGAGTCCTTGACCCCGACCCAGGCCAGCGCCGGATCGAGATAGTCGCAGCGATTCATGAACCAGGTTCCGACCTGCACTGCATCGCCGATCGCGAGCGCCGCAGCCTCGTCCGCGGTCCAGATCGCGGCGGTCAGGCCGAACTCGCTGTCGTTGATGAGCGAGATTGCCGCCTCGTCCGAGGCGACAGTCATGATGCCCGCGACCGGCCCGAAGATTTCCTCGTGCATCACCGACATCGAGTGATCCACGTCGAGCAGTAGTTGCGGGGCCAGGTACTGGCGCCCGCCGCGCCCCTCGCCGAAATCCGCGCCGTCGAACACCGGTCGTGCGCCGGCGCCGATCGAAAGGTCGATCTGCCGAAGTATGGTCGCGGCTGCTGCCGGCCTCACGACCGGGCCGAGCGTTGTCGCGGGGTCGAGCGGATTGCCGAGCACGTAGCCGCGGGTGAGCTCTATCCAGCCCGCAAGGAAAGCGTCGTAGACGCGCTCGTGCACGTATACGCGCTGGATGCCGCAGCAGCTCTGACCCGAGTTGAAGTACGCGCCGTCGACCAGGTTCTCGACTGCGTGCGCCACATTGGCGTCGTGCCGCACGTAGGCCGCATCGCAGCCGCCCAGCTCGAGCCCGGTGCCGACGAAGCGCTCGGCGGCGGCGCGCTGCACCGCGTGTCCGCCCGCCACCGACCCGGTGAACGCGACGAAATCCACGCGCGGGTCGCGGATCACGCGATCGGTGTCGTCGTGACCCATGTGCAGGACCTGGAACACGTCCTCTGGGAGACCCGCCTCGCGGAAGCACTCCGCGAAGCGCTCTGCGCAGAGCGGCGTCTGCGCCGAGTGCTTGAGCAGCACGACATTGCCCGCGAGGATCGCCGGCACGACGCTGTTGACGGCGATCAGGTACGGGTAGTTCCACGCCGCGACCGTGAGCACCACGCCGAGCGGCTCGCGGCGCAGGAAGCGTGTGAATCCCGCCTTGCGCCCCACGTCGAGGTCCGCGATCGCCGCGGGACCGATCTCGATCATGTGCCGTGCGCGCTCGAGCGTGCCGCGCACCTCGTTCGGCGCGTAGCGGATCGGCCGGCCCATCTGCCAGCTGAGCTCGGTGGCGATCGCGTCACGACGCGACTCGAACGCCGTGCAGAAGCGCGTCAGGATCGCGGCGCGCTCCCGGACAGGTACCTTGCGCCAGCGGGCAAACGCGCGCACCGCGCGCTCCAGCGCGTCCTCGATCTCAGCGGGCGCGGCGAGCTCGCGCTCGACGTACACGCTGCCGTCGACGGGGCTGATGGTGCGCTGCGTAGTCATCGAAGGAGTGTCCCGGCGGTCGCCTGGTCCGATGACGATTGTACGTCGGTGGAACCGCGGAATGCGGCGCTCGCCGCTTGCGGCGCGCGTCATTTGAGTCCCGATGCCGCGCTGGACCGCGTACGATGCACGGCACTACGCCGAAAAGTTTCCGGTCGCGGTCCCGATGGTCACAACGGACCGCGCCCAAACCTTGCCGAGCTGGTACAACCGAACGACTGATGCCGGTGCAGTAAGCGCGCCGCGGGAGCAGTGAACATGCGCAGGATTATCACGATAGCAGCGACGGTGGCGACCGGGCTCGCGCTCGAGTCGGGAGCGCAGGCCCCGCCAGCCACCGATGCGGTGCCGGCCAAGCCGGTCTCCACCACATTGGGCCTCGTCGTCTTCCCGGCGAAAGGCCAGACCAAGGAAACACAGGCAACCGATGAAACGTCGTGCTACGCCTGGTCCAAGGAGCAGACCGGTGTCGACCCGCTTGCGGCCCCTGCATCCACACCGGCGCCGGCGCAGCCCCAGACCGCGGCCGAGCCCCAGCAGAAGGCCGGCGGCGAGCGACTTCGCGGCGCAGCGCGGGGTGCAGCGGCCGGAGCAGTGATCGGCGAGGTCGCCAACGACGATGCAAGCGAGGGCGCTGCGATCGGGGCGACCGCCGGGGTCGTTGCCGGCGGCCGACAACAGCGAAAAACTCAGGCGCAGGCCCAGCAGCAGGCGGCCGCGCAGCAGAAAGAGGCCGCGGCTCAGGCTCAGCAGGCGACTGCGGATCAGAAGGCGATGTTCAACAAGGGATTCACGGCCTGCCTCGAGTCGAAGGGTTACACCGTCAAGTAGGAGCCGTGTTGCGGCGCCGCAGCAGCGGCACCTGAAAAAATCCTAGACCGGCGGAGCCACGGGATGCGCGCGGGGCGCGCCTCAGCGTGCGTCCTCGAGCTGTACCCAGGTCGGCGCGTGATCGCTCGGCTTCGGCTCGCCCCTCACCCAGCGATCGACGTTGGCATCGACGAGCCGCGGCGCAAGCTCCTCGCTCAGGAGCAGGTGATCGATCCGCAAGCCCGAGTTCTTGGGCCAGTGATCGCGGAAGAAGTCCCAGAATGTATAGATTTGCTCGTCGGGATGCCGGGCGCGAATCGCATCGGTCCAGCCCCGGTCCAGGAGCTTCTGGTACGCCGCCCTGCTCTCCGGCTGCAGCAGCGCGTCCTTGCGCCAGGACTTCGGGTTGTAGACATCGAAATCGGTCGGCACGACGTTATAGTCGCCCGCCAGGATGACCGGCTGGCGAAGCTTGAGCAGAGTGTCCGCATGCGCGTTCAGCCGCTCGAACCAGGCGAGCTTGTAGTCGAACTTCGGCCCCGGCTGCGGATTGCCGTTCGGCAGATACAGGCAGCCGACGACCATTCCGTCGATCTCCGCCTCGATGTAGCGGCTGTGTGAGTCGTCGGGATCGCCCGGCAGACCGCGGCGGGTCTCTCGGGGGTCGGCGCCCTTCCTCAGGATCGCGACGCCGTTCCACGAGCGCTGGCCGTGCCAGATCGCGCCGTAGCCCGCGTTGCGGATGGCAAGCAGAGGGAAAGCGGTGTCGGGCGCCTTGAGCTCCTGCAGGCAGACGACGTCGGGGGATTCCGTTTCGAGCCACTTGAGGAGCGCCGGCAGGCGGACACCGATGCCGTTGACGTTGAAAGTGGCGATCTTCATCGCCCGAATGATATCCCGGGCTCCCCGGGCCCGCCGGCTACGGGCGCAGGGCTCCAATTTAGACCGCGGTAACCGCCCCCGGTTCGTCGCCAGTCGTCCTCGAGTGCCTCCGTCGCCTCCGGCCGACGCATTCGCGCCGTTTGTCGCTCCGGACCGACGCTCCGCGCGAACACGTCCGCCCCGGGCGGGGTTACCGTTTCAGCTAGCCGGATCGCGACTGAAGGTCCGATCCGGGCCATGTATGGAAGGAACGAACGAACCCCAAGGAGCACGACATGAACACGTTAACCAAGGTTGCGGCGCTCGCCGCGCTACTGTCCGCCACTACAGCGTTTGCGCAGGACTATCCGTCCAACGCTAGCTCGGAGACCGGAAAGTCGGTCGACTACGCCAAGCTCGACAAGAACGGTGACGGGAACATCAGCAAGGAAGAGGCCAAGGCGGATCCGTCGCTTTCGGCAAAGTTCGACGCTCTCGACACGGACAAGAGCGGTTCGCTGAGCACGACCGAGCTCAGCGCGAAGATGAAGGACAAGTAACCAACGACCCAGCGGGATCGCGGGCGGCGCAAGGATGCCCGCCCCGATTCCCGTCAAATGATCTCGAAGTACCGCGCGAGTTCCCAATCGCTGATGTGTTTGCGGAACTCGCGCTCTTCCCACTCACGCGTCGCGGCGTAGTGCTCGACGAAGTCACCGCCGAACCACTCGCGCGCCATCTTCGATCCCTTTAGCCTCTGCGCAGCATCCCAGAGCGTGCGCGGCAGCGCGAGTCGCGCCGGGAACTTGCGGTCGTAGGCGTTCCCGACCACTTCGCCCTCGGGCTCGGCCCGGTTCTCGATACCCCAGAGCCCCGAGGCGAGCGCTGCCGCAAGGATGATGTACGGGTTCGAGTCCGCGGCCGCGATGCGGTACTCCACGCGCTGCGCCTTCGGGCTGCCCGGGATGACGCGGAGCGCTGTAGTGCGGTTCTCCGCGCCCCAGGTCGCATCGGTCGGTGCCCAGAAACCCGGGATCAGCCGGCGGAATGAGTTGACGGTCGGCGCGATCATCGCCAGGAGCTCCGGCATCAGACGCTGCTGCCCGCCGACGAAGTGGCGCATCGTCTCGCTCATCGAGTGCGGCTGGCCGGCCTCGTGAAACACCGGCGTGCCGTCCTTCGACTTGAGAGAGAGGTGGATGTGACCGCTCTGCCCCGGCCAATCCTTCGACCACTTCGCCATGAAGGTGGCCATCAGGCCATGCTTCTGCGCGACCACCTTCGCGAAGGTCTTGAAGAGCGCCGCCTTGTCCGCGGCGGAAAGCGCGTTGTCGACGGTGATCGCGGCCTCCATCACCCCCGGGCCGGTTTCCTCATGGAGGCCCTCGATGCCGATGTCCATCTCGCGGAAGGTGTCGAGCAGGGCGAGGTAGAAATCGCTGCCCGCGCTGTTGCGGATCACGGAGTAGCCGAACCAGCCGGGCGCCATCGGCGTGAGTCCTCGGTAGTTCTTCTCCCGCACCGACTCAGGCGTCTCGCGGAACACGAAGAACTCGTACTCGAACCCGACATACGCCTCGAACCCGAGTACGCGACCACGCTCGATCACGCGGCGCAGCAGCGCCCGCGGACAGACCGCCTCGGCCGGCGGCGCGAACTCGCCCAGGAAAAAGAGCCCGCCGTCCTCGAACGGCAGCGGGCGGCAGGACTCGGGCAGAACCCGGACGGGCGCGTCCGGATAGCCTGTGTGCCAGCCCGTGAACTTGACGTTGTCGTAGAGCTGGTCCTGGCAGTCCCAGCCCAGCACTACGTCGCAGAAGCCGAATCCTCCGTCGAGCGCCGAGAGGAACTTGTCACGCGACATGTACTTGCCGCGCATGATCCCGTCGATGTCGAATGCGCCGACCTTGACGTGCGGCAGGCCGCGCGCCTCCACGATGGCACGCGCATCCGCCGCGCTCCTTACCTGGCGTGGTTCCATGCAAACGCTCCGGTGGCTCGCGGCCCCGGCGCCCGGCCGGGGCCGCGAGGTCTAAAGCTCAGATCCGCGTCGTCCCGTAGCCTTCGGTCTCCGGGTGACCGTGCTCGCCCTTGGTGATCGCGAATTCTTCCTCGGGCGACAACACCAGCCGGTGCCGACCGACAAAGGCGAAGTACAGCAGGCCGATCACGTACCAGATCGCGGCGCCGTACACGCCGGTCCGGTAGACGGGGTCCTTGAGCTGGTAATAGAGGGTCACGAGGGCGACGACGACCGTGACCGCCGCGCCGGCGACGCCCAGCGGGCTGCGGTACGGACGCGCAATGTTCGGCATGACCTGGCGCAGGCGGATGAACGAGATGCCCTGCATCGCGTACGAGATCATCGCGCCGAACACGGCCATGTTGAGCAGCGTGCCACCGATCAGCGCGCCACCGGCCTCAGCGCCGCGCCAGACCCAAACGACCAGCATGATGCCGAACCCGAGCAGCGTCCCGGCATACAACGCCATGTGCGGCACCTTGTGCGTACCGTGCGTCAGCGACATGAACGGCATGTAGTAGCCGGCGCGGGACAGCGAGTAGATCTGCCGTCCGTAGGCGTAGATGATCGTGTGGAAGCTCGCAATGAGGCCGATAACCGCAAGGAACGCCAGCACCTTCGCAGTGCCTGTGCCGTAGATCACGCGGAACCCGTCGAGCAGTGGTTCCGCAGAGCTCGACAGCGAATACGCTCCATGCATCTTGTCCGGGTCGGTCGAGCCTACGCCTGAGTTCAGAAACGTGATCAGGAGCGCCGAGATCATCAGAGTCGTCATGCCGTACACGAGGCCTCTCGGCATGTCCTGCTTCGGATCGTAGGATTCCTCCGCCGCGAGCGGTAGCTGCTCGATCGCTAGGAACAGCCACACGGCGAAGGGCAGCGCGGCAAGTGCGCCGCCGATTCCAAACGGCAGCCAGGGCCCGTTGCCTTCGGGCAGCTCGACCTTGGAGCCGTCCGGCGCCGCGCCGATGTTGAGCCCCCAGCGCTCGAGGTCGAAGTGTGGAATGGCGCTCACCCAGTACAGGGCCAGGACCGC
>Ga0075428_100005991_pt1 | contig 13501 bp, 14 predicted proteins | sample RhiMetdeltSRZDD2_FD_75291 | JGI IMG/M metagenome (GOLD analysis project Ga0075428, IMG submission 75291) | Populus rhizosphere microbial communities from Tennessee, USA - Rhizosphere MetaG P. deltoides SRZDD2 | ecosystem: Host-associated > Plants > Roots > Rhizosphere > Soil | place: USA...
CCCGCCGGCGACCCGAAAGTGAAACCCTGAAGCACGCTCCACGCGGGCACCGTCTAACGAAGCTTACTAGCGTGGGGACGGTCTCGAAATGTTAATGGGAAAACAATCGCCGCTTGATCCGCGCCCTCCTCGCTACGTTCACCACTTAATCCAGCCCGAGGGCTTTTAAAAGGGCGACGAGACCTGGCTGGTGTCCGACAAGGTCTCGTCACCACAGAGCTTGCACTTCAGGTTCGGCGCAGGGGTCTTCCCCAGTCCAGAAGCGCGTGCGGCGCCGCTTCGCCGTCGCGGACGCGCCCACCGGCGCAAGCAGCGAACCACGCGGCCGCCGCCCCGAGCAGCGCAGCCGCTCCAACCGTGAACGCGAGAATGACCGCACTGCGACGCGCCCGGGAGATGTTCTCCTTGGCGCGGGCCGCCACCTCGTCGACGCGGCGTTCCGCATCCGGCGGAGCAAGCCCGGTGTTGGCGACCGTCAGACGCACGAGATAAGCGCGATCCTCCGGTTGCATGCCGCGGTGGCTCGAAGTGGTGAGCAGGATGCGCGCAGCCTCGGCGCGAGGATATTCCAGATCGGCAGTGTTGCGGCGCTCCGAGCGAAACAACCGGTCGAGGTCATAGGCGATGACGTTTTCGCCGGCGACGGAGGCGGACGGCCCGGCCTGCCCTCCCGATGGTGCTCCGAGGCGAGCGAGCGACTGGACGGCGGCCAATCCGATCACCGCCGTGAGCAGCGTTGCGAGGGCCCATACGAGCAGGCCCTGTATGCCATCGCGTAAGTCAGCATCCTCGCGCGAGCTCAGTCGCGCGCGCATCAGCCCAGCCAGGTAGCCGCCGAGACCATAGGACGCCAGGGCCGCCAGGATGACGCACAACCCCGACAGCGCTACGAGCGCGAAGGAGGCGTCCCGCCAAGTCGGAGCCGTCGAGCTGACGGCGAGCCCCATAGCGAGCGCAAAGCTGTGCAGCACCAAAGCCAGGGCCGCGGCGGCGATCGCACCGGCGATGACGGGTCCCCACTGCAGATAAGGGATTGTTGCCGGCACGGGCAAAGGGCGGGGATCCGAAGGGAGCCGCGGGTCCTGAGGCCCCGGCCCGGGATAGACTGATGTCATGGCGCGTCCCTTTCGCTGGCACTAGCGCAGACCAAAGAACGAAAGGATGGCCAAGATCACCACGATCAAGCCGATGAGGTAGATTAACCCATGCATGTGGGCCTCCGTCAGGTTTGTTCCCTCCGCAACCCAACCGCGCCATGTGGAAAATGTTCCTGAGTCGTGTGGCCGCCGTACCATGACGCAGCGCACAAACGCGACGCGCACAACCGGACACCACGAAGCGAGCGGCAGCATGCACGCAAATGCCGCGGCGCGGGTGTCAGCAGATTGAGTGCGCTTCGCGCGGGCACGCAGCCGGCGCGAGTACCCGCTGCAGCAGCCAGATGACTGGGAATGCCGCCAGGCAAAGCGCCGCCATGCCCCAAAAACCGGCGGCTCCGAAATGCGCGTAAAGCCAGCCTGAGAGCAGAAGCAAAACGGCGGTGGCACCGCCGACCGCGACGAGGCTATAGGCGGCCTGTGCGGTGGCCGCCAGGTCGCGCGGGACCGTGTCGGCGATGATGCGCATGGCGGCGAGATGAAGAAGCGCAAACGTGAAGCCGTGCAGGGGCTGCGTCAGGCCAAGGGCCACGACGTCGATCGTCTGAGCGAGGACTCCCCACCGCACCACGCCGCAGAATGCCGCCACCGCCAGCGCGCCGACGGGCGACAGCGCTCGCAACAGCCTTGGACCCAGGACGAAAAAAACGAGCACCTCGGCCGCGACCGACTCCGACCACAGCACGCCGGTGGCGGCCGGGCTGATCCCTGTCTGCGTCCAGCGGATGACTGCAAAGGAATCGTACATCGCATGGCTGCCGAGAACGAGGGCGGCGACCACGACGACGCATGCGAAAGCGCGTTGGCGGAATAGCGTCAGCCAGGGCCGATGCACGATCTCTGCGGGAGGGCTCGCCGCCTGGGCGGGGAATGCCGGCACCAGGCCGGCGGCGAACGGGACCACCAGCAATGCCGCGCTCAGCCAGATGATCGCCGAGAGGCCGTAGCTGCTCGCAGCTTGTCCCGCCGCGAGCGTTCCCGCGACGAACGCGGCCGAGCCCGCGCCTCGCACCCATCCATATTCAAAGGCTTGCCTGTCCGGCCGTGGTCGGGCGTGAGCGAGCGACAGGGCGTCGGCCAGCGGAACGAGCGGCGCGAGCGCCACGACCTGCAACAGGCTGATCGCCATGATCGTCCAGAACCCATGGGCCGCCAGGTAGAGCAGCGTGGCCCCCACGGCCAACACGGCGCATACTGCAAGCTCCGTGCGCAGGAAATGGAAACGATCGGCCAGACGTCCCGCGATTGCACCGCTCACAAGCCGCGCCGCGGTTGTCGCAGCCAGCACGACGCCGAGTTGCTCGGCCCCGAGCCCGCGTTCCACCAGAAACGCCGGCAAGAACGGCGAAGACAGTCCGAACGCACCGAACAGCGCGGCATAAAGCGCGATGAAGCGAAGGAGAACGTCGCGCCTAGCCGTGATCGGACTCCCGTTCATCGCGAACCTCGCCTCCGAGGTCGCGGAGATGAATTATTCGCAAAACGATCCCCGCGAGCTCGACAGCCATGACGTGCCGGCGTATCGGCGGCATCTGGTCGCCGCGATGGATGCGGCTGCGGCTCCGGGGCCGCGCGGTCGCGGCGCCTCCGGCTGTGCTTAGAAGCCGCTTTAGGCGTGGCCGTTGGTTCCCCAATACGCGGCGGTGCCGTTACTCGCCGTGTCTCCGCCGCCGGTTCCCCTGCCCGTACTGAAGCTGTCGCCGCCGCCGCCGCCGACCGGCGGTGGAACCGCGCCAAGCGGCCGCCGCACATGCCTCCACGGCGCCGGGTAAGCATAGTTGCGTGACCAGTAGCTGCGGTCTCGAACGCTCTCGGTGACCGTCAACGCTTGCGCTGCCGCGCTCATCGGCGCCGGAACTGGCGCCGCCTGGGCGGACGCCGCGGCGAATGCCGACGCAGACGCGGCCGCCATCACGAGCATCACCTTTCTCATCGCATTTCCTTTCGGTTTTTTTGCCTGGCCTATTGAAGCAACGCGAGGCGCCCAAATTGGTTCTGTGTCTTGCGGTTGCGGTGGATGACCGGCAGCTCCTGGCTCGGGTGCCGCGTTCCAGTGCGGTGGATAGTGCACGCGGCTGTCGCGCACGTTCATGCCGCGGACGCTGGCGCACCGAGCAGCCCGCTGCCCTGAATCACTCTCCCGCACATAAGCCCAAACGTGATGATCCAACAGCTGGTCGCCGGCGGTTTGCCTCCGTGAAGAAATCGCAATCGCGAACGAAGAGCCCGACTCGATAGAGCCGGGCTCTCGGAAGGGGCCACACTCATCCAAGCGTGCCTCTTCGTGGGCCGCCTGTCGCGATTCACGTCCGCGTGCAATCGGGAGGGCGGCCACTTGCCATGCCGCTTGCCTGGTCAAGGCGAGCGACGCGTGATGGTTCCACGTCCGCGGGGAAAAATTGAGCCTGCCGCCCGGGTTGTGGGCGGAATGTCAGCGCCTCTTGCCGACTAGTTGGCGTTCCTGCGCTTGGCCGCGGCGACGATCTTGTCGACGGCCGCCTGAATCTCCCCGACCAGCTCGGGTCCGGCACACTCGGCAATGAGCTCTTCGTCTTCGTTGTGGATCTCGGTCGCCAGAACCCGAAAGAGCAGTTCGTCCCTTGCCGGAGGCTGGACCTCCGTCAGCTCTTCTTGGGGGACAAACTCGAATCCATGCTCGGGAAACAGCTCGGGCAATTGCAGCCGCAGGGCCGCCGACGCTCGTCCCACGAGGCTATCGTCGGAGGCGGAGACGACGATGCCGAACACGTACATTGGCGCGGCTCCCAGGCCGAGCGCATCCTACAGATCAGCCTGTCCTTTGACCATTGTGGGCCCTTCCTTACTGGCCGTGCGATGCCTATTTATATGGGCATGTTGCGTATGCGTCGCCGGCCGCCGAAGGCCGACTTCATCGAGCCTTCGCCCTCCGGTCGGGTCACTTGGCGGCTAGTAGAACTGCACGGCTGCTGGTGGGCCTATGAGGGCGAGTTGCCCGCGACCGAGGCGTTTCAGACCCACGGGCGTCCGCTTCAACCGCCGATCCTCGGACCGTACCCCTCGCGCGCGATCGCGGAGGCGCTGCTGCAACGCCACCTGTCCCGTCACGACCCCGAAAACCGTGCGCCAGCCGACCCCCCTGGTGCCCTCCGGCGCGCGCGATGGCGATGACAGACGAGCAGCGTGATCGGCTTTACGCTCGCACCTCTCCAAAGAGCTTCAGAGGTGCACCAGGAACGGACGAGCATCAGACTGCGTTCACTTGCGGCCAAGGGATGCAGTCGTGCCGTCAGAATCAGAAAAATGCCGCGCACAAGCGCGAGAGTGCGAAGAACGCGCCGCCAGAACGAATGATCCCAACCTGAAACAAGCGTGGCTCGAGCTTGCCCGACAGTTTCATGACGTCGCGGACAGACTGGAGCGACACGGAGCATAGCCAAAGCTATCGTCCGGCCTTTCAGGGATCGTTGATAAAGGATGCCACCATCGGTCGCTCATTTCGGTTCCCCGGCGCGCTCAGCTTCGCATCATAACGCCGGGCCCCGTGGAGGCTCGGCCGCCTTTCGTCATGTCTGCCTAGTCCAGGCCGCATGTTTCCAAGGAATTCCGGAACGGAGCACGCCATCGGGGAGTTGCGTACGAGCCGACAGTCCATTGCAGGTGAAAAGGACGCCTGTCATGCATCGCCCCCTCGCTCTAGGTGCCGCGCTCCTGCTCGCCGGGTGCTCCGCAGAGGCCGATCGCCCCGCCACCGAGGAGGAGATCATGGCGCCGGTGTCATAAAAAACGGCTGCTGGGGCGGCATCGTCCGCTACGATGCCCATGAGCGGAAATTCACGGTGGACGACACAGTGTGCAACGACGCGCGTTTTTATCATCTTGAATTTAGCCATGACCTTCGGCTGATCAGCAAGAAAGAGCGAGACGCCGACTAGTTCTTACTGCGCGCGCTCGGCGTGCAAGGTGGCGATGATATCCTCGTCGTGTGATCGAAGCCGGGCATTCAGCCAGAACAGACCAACCGGTCCCAACAGAATTTTCTCATCCGCGAGCCAGGTCATGATCCGCAAGCTGCGCCCACGCGCCGGCGTCGCGGCGCGCGCGCAACGTTTGCTGATCGCGACATCAAGGCGCGAGGGACGCAAAGTAACGATGCCCCTCACCGAAAAGGGGAAGCCCGCCAGCGGCAGTGCCGACGGGCCTCGACCGCTCGGCAGGGGGTCTTCCCCCAGAGGGGCAAACCACCGGGGACAAGGTGTCTGCCGAACATCCATCAAATTCCCAAACGTGGGGCTTCGTTCCGTTGAGAGAATGATGCAGGGCGACCGCGCGCTGAGGTGCCGCCCGCGCTGACTCGTTCCGAAACGAAAACCCCGCCATCCGAGGCGGAGTTTTCACATTGCATTCTTGTCCTATCGCCTGGGGTTGGGCCGTTGCGCATTACCGGCGCGAGGCAGCGCCAATCGAAGTCGCAACGTGTTAAGTCGACCATCGGACTCGCGCCGAAAAAAATCGCATGAACGGGGCATGCCCTTCCCGCGTTTCCGCAAGCGACCTCATTGACATGGTACTGCGCGTTCTCGGTGAGGCCCGCGTTGCATGTTTTCGTCCTCCCCCGCATGCAGCGCGGGCCCGCTGCTATACAGCCGATTCGCTACGCGCTTCGAGCAGACACCGACATGAGCAAGACCGCGGCCGACTGCCTGGTGGAATGCCTGCTCGACTGGGTACGCGCGTGATGAAAGCGGTCTGGGTAGTTATTGCGTTGACAGTCCTCACCCTGGGGACTGTGCCGAAAACAGAGGCCGCGCCGGCCGGCAAAGTGAGCGTGATCTATGGGCCGCCCAAGGATCCTGAGCATCAGTCGATTTACGAGCACCTGAAAGAACTGGGCTTCCTCGAAAAGCTGCAAGAGTTCCTCAGCCCGTTCCAACTGCCGCGCGCCTTGCTGGTGAAGGTGCAGGATTGCGAGGGCGATGCCAATGCCTTCTATGAATACGACGTCATAACGGTCTGTTACGAATACATCGACCAACTCTGGAAGGACATCCCCCTCGAGGGGACACCGGCTGGTGTCACGGCGGTCGACGCTCTGCTGGGACCCTTGTTCGACACCTGCCTGCATGAATTCGCCCACGCCTTGTTCGATATGCTGAAGGTCCCAGTGTTTGGACGCGAGGAAGACGCTGCCGATCAGGTGTCGGCCTACATCATGCTGCATCTCGGCAAGGTCGAGGCGCGCAGGCTGATCGGGGGCACCGCCTACGCGTACAAGACCGAGGCGGAAGCCGCCATCGCACCGAGCGCAGTGAAGCAATTCGGCGACGCGCATGGCACGCCCGCGCAACGCTTCTACAATCTGCTGTGCATCGCCTACGGCGCCGATGCGCAACTCTTTGGCGACATGGTGGAAGAGGCACATTTGCCGAGGGAACGAACCGATGCCTCAAAGACGAATACCGGCAGGTTGCCCATGCCTACGAAAGGCTGATCGGCCCGCATATCGACCGTGATCTTGCAAAAAATCTGTTCGACAAAAACTGGCTGCCCGACGGGAAAACATCGGTGCCGCGCCGGTCCGGCTCGACGCAACCGAAGTGAGCGCCGACCATCGTGCCGATGACGAGCGCATTGGTCTCGAAGAAGATCGCGGCAAGGGTCGGAATGGCCATCTCGCCCAGCTGAGGCAGATGAAGCAACGATGCTTTCCAGCCGCTCGTGACCTCGATGGCGGCCGCCCGATGACAGAGATAATCGGCAAAACCGGCCGCGAGCCAAACCGGCAACACGAAATACATGAGGACGGCTTGGCCGCACCGCCTTCCATTGGGTAGCTCTCGTCTCTGGCACCGGAGCTCGGGAGCGCTGAAACGCAGTACCGCCCCGTCGCACGGATCAAGCGGCGGGGCGGGACGATGCGGAGGTCAGTGCTTCCGTGACCTCGGCCTGGATGAACGCGGCTGGAAGTCTCAGGGTTCCGCTTCCGTCGCCTTGCTGACACTTCGACGCCAGAGAGCCTCTTCACGGGTGCGCGGCCGACACCTGCGCTGCCGGGAACAGACGACGCCTTGCGCGCGTTTCTCGTGCACCACCACTAGGAATTTCACTCATGACCAATATGGAGCCCGGACGAAACCCCCCGCGATACCAGCGCCAACCGGTCAGCTATACGGGCTGGGTCATCGCCGCGATTGCCATTCTCGCCGTTGTTGCGGCGATTGCGTATGGCATGAACGATCACAGCCGGAGCGCAAGTACCGGCGCGCCCAGTCCCACGACGGGGCAGAGCAATCCGGCGCCCGGCGCCCCGCAGCCGGGGCCGCCCGCGACCAACCGCTAAGGCGCTGCCCGCAGATTGCGCCGAGCAGGGCTACGGTCTGTCCTCGAAGGGACTGAGGACCGATGGGCGAATCGTCGTCGGGGGAGGGCTTGAGTCCCAACGAACGGCACGCGAGATGTTGCTCTACAAATTCAAAGCCGCCATCCCGTGGCGGGTCGCGCTGACCAAAGATGAGACCGGCGAGAATCTCCCGGCCGAAGGGGCACCCTGGCGCCCGGACGGCTCGGTGCAGCTCGAAAGCGATACGAAATTCATGGGCGTGCCGCTGAATGAGGTGCTGGGCACGATCCAACGCAACGGCTATTTCGTCTGGGTCCGGACGCCGCAATAGCCACCGGTCGCTCACAAAAACGGCTTCCCGCCGGTGACGGCTATGGTCGCTCCCGACACGTAGCTCGACAGCGGATCAGCGAGCATGACAAATGCCGTTGCGAGTTCGGCCGGCTGTCCCGGCCGCAGCATCGGCACCTGCTTTCCAAAATTGACGACCGAATCCTCAGGAAGCGTCGATGGAATGAGCGGCGTCCAGATTGGCCCGGGGGCCACCGCGTTGGCGCGAATTCCCTTCTTTGCAAGGAGCTGCGCGAGGCCGGCAGTGAAATTGTGAATCGCGCCCTTGGTCGTTGCGTAGGCGAGCAGCGTGGGATTGGGAAGATCGGAATTGATCGACGCCGTATTGATGATCGCACTGCCCGGCTTCATGTGCGGGACGGCCGCCTTGGTCAGGTAGAACATGGCATGAATGTTGACCCTGAAGGTCAGCTCCCATTCATCGTCGCTGATGTCCTCGATCTCCTTGAAGCTGGCTTGGTGCGCGGCATTGTTGACCAGAATGTCGATGGCACCGAGCTTCTCGACGGCCCGGTCGACAATCGCGCGGCAATGCTTGGGATCCTGGATATCGCCGGCGACGAGGACACCGGTGCGTCCTGCTTCTTCCACCAGCCGCCTGGTTTCGCCCGCGTCCTCGTGTTCATCGAGGTAGGAGATGAGCACGTCGGCGCCTTCGCGCGCAAAAGCGAGAGCGACGGCGCGGCCGATGCCACTGTCGCCACCGGTGATGATGGCCTTTCTGCCAGCCAATCGCCCGGCGCCTTTGTAGGTCCGCTCGCCGTGGTCGGGAACCGGCTGCATCTTGGCGGTCGAGCCGGGCATCGGCTGACGTTGCTTGGGAAAAGGCGGCTTGGGGTAATCGAGCATTTTCTGTCCGTTTCAGTTGGGTCCCTCGGCCCGCTCTCGCAGTTGGGCCGCAGACGGCAACTGCGTGGCCACGCCCGCGCGAAAACCCCGCCGGAAGGCGGGGTCTCGCGTCATTGAGATCTTATCGCCGGGGCGTGGGGACCTGGGTATTGGGCGCCCCGCCCTGCTCGGGCACTTCGCGCGGAGTCTGATTGCCGGCCGCCCCGCCGCCGGCCTGCGGGTTGGTGCTGCTCGGTGCGCCGGTCATGCCAGTGCCGCGTGCGGGATCGCTCTGCCCCGACGTGGCCGGCTGCTGCGGCCTCTGCTGGTTTGCCGGCGGTTGATTGTTCTGCGCAGAAGCGATGCCGGTCGAGACGAGCAGCGCGGCCGCGACGAACAGTATCGAATGTTTCCTCATGTCGTTTCCTTCGGGTGTCGCCCCGATAAACAACGCTCTCCGGCTGTGGCTGGTTCCGCTGCCTCGCATGCGGCGGTGAATGCGCTTCGTGTGATCACTATTCATTGACCGAGGAACCATGCGAAAGGTGCCGAATCGATGTCACGCAAGAACGCGGCGATGAGGCCAGCGTCTTATCGTTTGTGAATTGTCGCACTTAAGGTTTGAATCTCGCCTGCCCGGTTTTGCCCACGGCCGTTTTCAGCGTGACCGTGACAGCGGCTCCTGCAACCGGCTTCTTCGCGTCACCCTTCAGTGCCGCCTCCTCGGAAGGCGCGAGTGCAACCGTTTCGCGCTCCGAACCGCGCGCCACGAGCGCCGAACCGACAAAGCCCTTGGTCGCGACCGGTTTGTTGTCTTCGTCGAGTATGTTGATGGTGATCGTGCTGCCCGAGATCATGAGCTCGGCATGAACGCCGGCGACGTCCTCCATTTGACCGCCGTTCGGCCCCTTGTTGCCATGGGCGTGTTGCGCAAGGGCAGCACCGGTCAAGGCCAGCGTGACGATCAGGGCGAGTACGCATTTCATCCTGTCTCTCCTCGATTGGAATTCATCATCGAGCCCCAACGTCACGAGGGGACCGCGGGGGCGTCCTACTCTGCGGCCGACGGCAATTCGACGTGATAATCCTCCCGCTGCGGCACCGAAGCGTCACGTCCGAAGCGCGCGTAGAGCGCCGGCAGCACGAAGAGCGTGAGCAGCGTTGCGCTGATGAGCCCACCGATCACCACGGTCGCGATCGGCTTTTGCACCTCGGCGCCGGTGCCGGTGGCGACGGCCATCGGCACGAATCCGAGCGAAGCCACCAGCGCCGTCATCACCACCGGACGCAGACGGGTGAGCGCGCCTTCGACGATGGCGTCGCGCCTGGGGCGTCCCTGCCGCATCAACTGGGTGATCAGGCTGAGCATGACCAGGCCGTTGAGGACGGCGATGCCGGAGAGAGCGATGAATCCCACCGCGGCCGAAACCGAGAACGGCATGCCGCGCAGCCACAGCGCGACCGCCCCGCCGGTGAGCGCAAGCGGCACCGCGCTGAACACCAGCAGCGCATCGCGGGCCGAGCCGAGCGCGCCGACCAGCAGCAGGAAGATGAGCGCGAAACATCCGGGCACCACGATCATCAGGCGTTGGCGCGCGGCGGCGAGGTTCTCGAACTGTCCGCCCCAGGTCAGCCAGTAGCCCGGCGGCAGGCTGACGCGCTCCTTGATGCGCGCCTGCGCATCCGCCACGACCGAGGCGATGTCGCGCCCGCGCACATTCGCCGTCACCACCACCCGCCGCTTGCCGTTCTCGCGGCTGATCTGGTTCGGCCCTTCGATCAGGCGAAAGCGCGCGACCTGGCTCAGGGGAATGCTGCCGGCCGATTGTCCGGCGGCATTCGGCGGCAGCGGAACCGGAAGGTTCTTGAGCGCGTCGATGTCGCTGCGCGCCGCCTCGCCGAGGCGGACGACGATGTCGAAATGCCGGTCGCCTTCGTAGACCGCGCCCGCTTCCCGCCCGCCGATGGCGGCGCCGATCACCTCCTGCACCGTGGACAGGCTCAGGCCGCGGCGCGCGATCTCCGCCTTGTCGGGAGCGATCTCCAGCACGGGCAGACCAGCCACCTGCTCGACCCTGACGTCGGAGGCGCCCGCGACGCCGCGCAGGATGCCGGCGATCTGGTTGGCTGCCTGCAGCAGCGGATCGAACTCGTCGCCGAACACCTTCACCGCGATGTCGCCGCGCACGCCCGCGAGCAGCTCGTTGAAGCGCATCTGGATCGGTTGCGTGAATTCATAGGCATTGCCCGGCAGCACCTTCACGGCGCGCTCGATTTCCGCCACCAGCTCGTCCTTGGGCAGGTTCGGGTCCGGCCACTGCTCGCGCGGCTTCAGGATGATGAACGTGTCCGACACGTTGGGCGGCATCGGATCGGCGGCGATCTCGGCCGTGCCGGTCTTCGAGTAGACGAAGGCCACCTGCGGAAAGCCGCTGACGGTCTTCTCCACCGCAAACTGCATCGCCTGCGACTGGCTCAGCGCCGTGCTGGGGATGCGCAGCGCGTGCATGGAGATATTTTTCTCGTCGAGCGAGGGGATGAACTCCTGACCCAGGCGGCTGAAGAGAAGGAGCGCCGCGGCGAACAGCACGACGGCGCCTGCGATCACCGGAAAGGGCGATGCCACCGCGCGGGCCAGCAGCGGCGCGTACGGCCGTTTCAGGGCGCGGATGACCACGTTCTCGCTTTCCCGCACCCGGCCAGTCACCGCGATCGCGATCAGCGCGGGCACCAACGTGATGGACAGAACGAAAGCCGCCGCGAGCGCCATGATCACGGTCAGCGCCATCGGCTCGAACATCTTGCCTTCGACCCCGCTGAAGGTGAGCAGCGGGACGTAGACCAGGATGATGATCGCCTGTCCGTAGACGGTGGGCTGGATCATCTCGTCGGCGGCCGCGCGCACCGTTTCCAGCCGCTCGGACGAGGTGAGCGGCCGTCCCGCGCCATGCTGGCGCGCCGCGAGGCGGCGCAGGCTGTTCTCGGTGATGATGACGGCGCCGTCGACGAGGAGCCCGAAATCGAGGGCGCCGAGGCTCATGAGATTGGCGCTGATCCGCCCCTGCCACATGCCGACCGCCGTCATCAGCATCGCGATCGGGATGACCACGGCGGTGATGACCGCGGCGCGGAAATTTCCCAAGAGCAGAAACAGCACGGCGATCACCAGCAGCGCGCCTTCCGACAGATTGGTCGCGACGGTGGCGATGGTGGCGTCGACGAGCTGGGTACGATTGAGCACGGTCTTGAGCGCGATGTCGGGCGGCAGCGTGCCGCGGATTTGATCGACCTTGGCGTCGACCGCGGCGGCCACGGTGCGGCTGTTGGCGCCGATCAGCATCAGCGCCGTTCCCACGACCACCTCCTCGCCCTGCTCGCTGCCGCTGCCGGTGCGGGTCTGGGCGCCGAGCTTGACCTCCGCGATGTCCTTGACGCGGATCGGCACGCTTGCGCGCGTGGCCACGGGAATTTCGGCGATGTCGTCGATGGTCTCGACCCGGCCGGTGGCGCGGACGACGTAGCCTTCGCCGCTCTGCTCGATAATGGTGGCTCCCCGGCTGAGGTTGTTGGCCTCGATCGCGCGAGCGATGTCGCCGAAGGACAGCGCCAGCGCGATCAGCTTCGCGGGGTCGGGCTGGACGTGGTACTGCTTGACGTATCCGCCGATCGCATCCACCCCCGCCACGCCCGGCACGCTCTTGAGCTGCGGCCGGATGATCCAGTCCTGCACCGTGCGCAGATAGGCGGCGCGCTCGAGCTCGCTCCCCAGGCGCTGTCCTTCCGGGGTGAGATAGGCGCCGTCGCTCTGCCAGCCGGGCCGTCCGTCCGGCGCCTTGCTCTCGCGGCGCGGCGCGTACTCGACGGTCCACATGTAGATCTCGCCGAGCCCGGTGGAGACCGGCCCGATCCTCGGCTCGGCGCCGGGCGGAAGACTGCTGCGAATTTCGAGCAGGCGCTCGTTGATCTGCTGGCGGGCGAAATAGATGTTGGTCTTCTCGCCGAACACCGCGGTCACCTGCGAGAAGCCGTTGCGCGACAGCGAGCGGGAATATTCGAGGCCGGGCGTGCCGGCGAGCGCGGTCTCGATGCGGAAGGTGACCTGTTTTTCGATTTCGACCGGCGAGAGCGCCGGCGCAAAGGTGTTGATCTGCACCTGGTTGTTGGTGATGTCGGGCACCGCGTCGATCGGTATGCGCGCGAGCGCCCATACGCCGAGACCGCACGCCGCCAGCGCCGCCAGCAGGACGAACCATCGTCGCCGGATGGAAAAGTCGATGATGCGGCTGATCACGACATCCCTCAGTGCTGGTGCTCGGCTTCCGCCTTGGCCAGCTCGGCTTTGAGAACGAAGGTGTTGCTGACCGCGATGGCCTCTCCGGCAAACAGGCCGGAAACGATCTCGACGGAGCGATCGTCCTCGCGCCCGGTGGCGACCTGGCGGGCCTCGAAGCCGCGCTCGTTGCGCACGAACACCACGCGCTCGCCCTTGATCGTCTGCAATGCGGCTTTCGGAACCAGGACCTCGGCACGGTCGCGCGAGAGCGGGATCTCCGCGGTCACGAAGCTGCCCGGCCAGAACGCGTGATCGGGATTGGCGAGCGACGCCACCACGCGGGCCGCGCGGGTATCGCGATCGAGCAGCGGGCTCACGAATATGATCCGCGCCATCGCGCGCTCGCCGCCCGTGCCGACGACAACGGTGATGTCCTGCCCCTCGCGGATTGCGGGCAAGTCGGCGGGCGGGACCGCAAGATCAACCCACAGCTCCGACAGATCGACGACGACGTAGAGCTCGCTCTCCTGCCCTTCACGTCCGACAAGCGCGCCCAGGTCGACGCGGCGCTCG
>Ga0075428_100005993_pt1 | contig 13500 bp, 8 predicted proteins | sample RhiMetdeltSRZDD2_FD_75291 | JGI IMG/M metagenome (GOLD analysis project Ga0075428, IMG submission 75291) | Populus rhizosphere microbial communities from Tennessee, USA - Rhizosphere MetaG P. deltoides SRZDD2 | ecosystem: Host-associated > Plants > Roots > Rhizosphere > Soil | place: USA...
CGTGCGCACCGCCGTCGGCATCACCGTGGGCACGCCGATCTACATGAGTCCCGAACAGGCGCGCGGAGAGACGCTGAGCCCCGCGAGCGACGTGTACTCGTTCGGCCTGCTGTTGCAGACCCTCTTCACCGGGCGCGAGCCGTACGCGGAAGATCTCACCGCGCGCGAAGTCATGCTCAAAGCCGCGCGCGGTGACACGCAGCCGGTCACGGGTATCGATCGCGACATCACGGCGCTGATCGGCGATCTGAAGAGTTTCGCGCCGACGGATCGCCCCACCGCGGCGGACACGCTGGCGCGGCTGCGGCGCATCGCCGACAAGCCGAAACGGTTCGCCCGCCGGATTGCCGCGGCGCTGTTGATCGTCGTGTTTCTTGCAGGAATCGCGAAGTACACGGTCGATCTTCGCCGCGAGCGCGCCGCCGCGGTGAGGGCCGGGGCGCAGGCGATTCTCGCGCAGAGGGAGGCGGCGACGCGGCGCGGACAGGCCGAGGATCTGATCAACTTCATGCTCGGCGACCTGCGCCGGAAGCTCGAGCCGATCGGCAAGCTCGATCTGCTCGACGACGTCGGCGAGCGCGCGCTCGCGTACAACGGATCGCTGCGGCCCGAGCTGATGTCCGGAGCGGAGCTCGCGCGCAACGCGAAGGCGCTCAGCCAGCTCGGGGAAGTCCGCATCGCGCAGGGCCGGCTCGCCGAGGCGCCAGAGATCTTCGCTCGCGCGCGGAAAATGGCGGCACTCGCGGCGGCCAAGGATCCGTCGAGCCCCGAAGCACAGCTCGCGCTCATGACGGCGTACTACGACGACGGCGAGGCTGCGCAACTGCGCGGTGACCTCGATGCCGCGCTGCGCCACTGGAGCCTCTATCTCGACACCGCGCGCCGGCTGACCGCGGCGTTCCCGGCGAACGCGGACTATCGGATGGAAGAGGCCTACGCGCACGCGAACGTCGGAACGCTGCTCATGCGGCAGTCGCGGTACGGCGACGCGCGCGCGCACTTCGAAGAAACGTTGCGCATCAAGCGCGCGCGGCTCGCGCGCGATCCGCTGAATCTCGAATGGCAGGCCGATCTCGCCAACACGATCAACAAGGTGGGCGTGAATCTCGCGCGCACCGGCGATCTTCAGGGAGCGCGCCGGCACTTCGAAGAGCAGCAACGCATCAGCCAGATGCTCGTGAGCGTCTCGCCCGAGCATGCGCAGTGGAAGCAGCGCCTCGCGATCAGTCACGCGTTCCTCGCGTCGGTTCTCGTGAGTCTCGGAGCGCTCGAGCTGGCGGAAAGCGAGAGCCGCGAAGAGCTGTCCATCGAGCGATCGCTCTCCACGACCGACGATCAAAACGCCGACTGGCAGCGCAGCCTCGGCCAGACCATGACCCGGCTGGCCGCGTTGCAGAGCTGGCGCGGCCACCCCTCCGCGTCCGATGCCGCGTTTCGCGAGGCCGAGCAGATCCTCGAGCGGATCGTGCAGCGCGACCCCAATCGCCTCTCCTACAAGACCGCCCTCGCCACGGCGCGCTCGCGCAGCGCGATGTCGCTGCTGCAGCGCGGGCAGGTGGCGCGGGCGCGCGCGCAGTGGACCCGCGCCTGGGCGCTGCTCGGCACGCCCGGCTCCGACTTCGGCGCGCGGCACACTGCGGCGGACGTCCTGCTGACCGGCGTCGCCATCGCGCGCGCGGCAAACGATCACGCAAAGCTGCGCGAGCTGAGCGCCGGCGCCCAAGCACTCCTCGGCGCGCCGCCGCTCGCGTCGTCGCAGGATCCCGACCTGACGGCGTTACGCGCGCGGCTTCTCGTTTCGACGGGACGGCGCGAGGAAGCGCAACCGCTGATCGCACGTCTCGCCTCCGCGGGCTATCACCAACCCGATTACGAGTGGACATTGCGCACCGATTGACTCGGCTGCGCGGAAAGGACAGCACATGCCACCGCAAACAATCCTCGTCGAGGTTACCTATCAAAGCAGCAACCAGCCCCGATTCACGTTCAATCCGTCGCCTCCCGATGTCATCGTGGTCCCGAATCAGACAGGCGGAAACGCAGAACGGGCCGTCTGCCTTCAATTGATGCCGGAGTCCGACTCGGGAGTCAGATGGTCTCCCATACCGATCATCTGGAATCCTGAAAATCCCGGCGGCGGCGGACCTCCGTCAGAGGTGTCCGCGCTCCCGGAGCCCGAAGCCAATCAGCACGTGTTCGGCATCCTGAACGACAACAACATCGGCACTTCCAACGGAGGCACAGAGCGCAGATACGGATTCTGGGTAAGCATCGTCGACGTGAACGAAGAAACGCAGACGTCGCAACTGCAGATGTCCGCTGATCCGGAGACGGTCCTCGAGCCGCCGAATCCCTAGCGCGCGTACAATCCCCGCGCTTGCACGTTACCCGCGACCAACTCGCCGGCGTCCTGCGCGCACGGAGTGGAAAGCTCGAAGACACGCCGTACGCCGTTCTGCTCCTCGCGCTCGCGGTGGCCGAGGAGTCGGCGGTGCTCGATCTGCGCCACAACCAGATTCAGAAAACGATCGTCTTCGACGACGGCTCGCCGATCGATTGCCGTTCGAACATCGCCACGGAGATGCTCAGCCGCTTTCTCGTCAGCACCGGTAAGCTGAAAGCCGGCGACGAGAACGCGGCGGTGAACGAGTCGATCTCGCGCGGCGTGCCGATCGGCGAGATCCTCACCGAGCGCAAGCTCCTCAGCGCCTCCGAGCTCTATCGCGCGCTTCAACAAAACCTCGGCCGCAAACTGCTCGAACCGTTCAGCTGGACTAGCGGCATGTGGTCGATCTCGCGCGACGTGCCCGCGAATTCCTCCGTGCTCCGCGTCAAAGTGCCGCAGCTTCTCGTCACCGGCATCCAAAAAGTCGAGCCGCAGGAGAATGCCGACGCGGCCAGCGCATCGTTGAAGGGTAACTATCTCGCGCTCTCCGAGAGCCCGCTGTTTCCGTTGAGCGACGTGCGTCTGACCGCGAATCAGCAGAAAGTCCTCGACGCCTCGCGGCGCAGCGCGACGCTCGACGAGCTGCGCAGCGCCATCGATCCGGACGATCTGCATCGCACGCTCTACGCACTCTCGCTTCTCGGCGCGATCGAGACGAGCGAGAGCAGGCCCGCGCCGAAGTTCGAGCTCGCGAATCCGTTCGCGGCCGACGAGGTCGCGGTAGAAGTCATCGTCGAGGCGGAGCCCGAGCCGCAGCAGGATCTGCGCGTGAAGGCCGCGTCGGCCGACGAAGTGATCTCCGCGTATCTCTCCTCGCGGCGCAAGGACGCGTTCGACCTCCTCGGCGTCCCTGAGGACGCGGGGCCGGTCGCGATCACGAAGATGTACCTCTTCCTTTCCGAAAAGTACCTCCCCTCGCGCTTCGACGAGAAAGCGCCCGATGCGCTGCGCGAGAAAGCACAGGAAGTCTTTCTCGCCGCCGCGCGCGCGTACGCGGAGCTCGCCGATCCGGTGCGCCGCGCCGCGCTGCTCCAGAAGCGCGAAACGATGCGAGAGGAAGCTGCGGCCGCGGCGAAAGCGGGACCGTCCGCGATGATCGACCCGGAGGCGCTGTATCGCAGCGGACTGAATTTCGCCGCGGCGGGAAAGCTGCGCGAGGCGCTATCGTCGTTCGAGCTCGCGGCGGAGTGCGACGCGCAGAACGGCACGTACGCGGCCGAGGCGGCGTGGACGCGTTATCGCCTCGGCAACACGCCCGCGCCCGCTGCAATGAAGCTGTTGAAGAATGCCATCCGCATCGATCCCAACTCCGGCGTCGCCTATCTTTACGCCGGCCAGGTGCAAGCAGTCCTCGGGCACAAGGTCGAAGCGAGCGCATACCTCGATCGCGCGAAGAAGCTGATGCCCAGCGATCCGCGCCCGGCCGAGGCCGCGAAAATCCTGCGACTGTGAGAGGCTTCAGTCCTCGAGGATCGCCATCTGCGGGAACAAGATCTTGATGTTGCCGCGCCGCCTAACACTCACATCGACGAGGTGCGTTCCCGCGCCTAACTGCGCGGGCGCGAGCAGCTCGAGCTCGTAGTGCCCTGACGAGATCGTACGCCGCAATCGATCCACGACCGCCTGCGGCAAATGCCATGTGCTCGCGTAATATCCGCCCGTCGTCTCCGCCGCGTTCTTCAAGCCTCCTTGAAGATCGTGCGAGTCCGCTTCCGTCGTGTCGAGCGAGTAGATCGTCACGCGCGCCGCTTCGAGCGCTTTGAACGCAGCGGGCCACTGGAAATCCATCACCGTCATCGTGCCGGCGCGCGTGCGATGGCCGAGTCCCCATCCGATGAGAAAGAGCGTCTTCGCGCCGTCGATCGGCAGCAGCGCCTCGCCGATCAGCTTCAACGCTTTCTCCGCGGTCGTTGCGCGGCGCAACGCCGAAGGCTGCAGTCGCGGCACGAGCGATGGACCGGAACCACGAGGCGGAGGCGGAGGTTGATCGATGAGCACCGACTTCTCGATCGCATCGGCCACCGCATCCTTGTCGGTCGTGAAATCGCAGCGGAACTTCAGATGCGAGTCGAACGAAAACACCGCTACGCGATCTTCGGCCGCGAGCGATCGCACGAGCTCCTCCGCGTAACGACGGAACTTCATCTGCCCTTTCGTGCGCGTGTAGTGGCGGGTGAAGTCGGTCTGGATGAACACCACGAACAAACGGCCCGGCGATTCGATCGCCTGACCGGAGGCATCGACGTATGGGATCTTGTCGCTCGACGTGTTAGGCGGCGCTGCGTCATCTTCGACGAACATCGCCGACGCGACGGTCACGGGCTTTCCTCCGATCGTCACGTCGAAATCCGCAGGTGTGAGATCCGCGATCGCCTCGCCATTCGACTGCGTCACGCGCACATCGATGAGCACGCGCGAGACGGTGATCGCCTCCTCGTACTGCGCCAGAGCGGGCGCAGCCGCGAGAAGCAACGCGGCCAGCCGCGTCTTCACGCGCCGCGCGTCGCCCGGATCAGCGCTTCCATGTGGCCGATGTACTTCTCGAACGCGCGCTTGCCCGCCGCGGTGAGCGCGTACTCGGTCTTCGGCATGCGTCCCTCGAACGACTTCTTGCACGTGAGGTAGCCCGCGTCTTCGAGCTTGCGCGTGTGCACGCTGACGTTGCCGTCGGTCGTCTTGAGAATCGCCTTCATCTCGTTGAACGACAGCGTCGGATTCACCGCCAGCGCGCTCACGATCGCGAGACGCGTCTTCTCGTGAATGAGCCGATCGAAGTCGGGAATCGACGTCTCCACCGGCTGCCGTCGCGGCGCCGGCGCTGCTTCCATGGTTTTTCGTGCTGCTTTGGCCAAGTCAGTTCCCCCTGAAGAAATGAAACGTTTGCGCGTTTCGCGTCACTATCCACCGTGACCTTTCGCGATCACGAGTCCGAACACGACATGCAGCCCGCCGAACCCGACGCCCAGGAGCACGTTTCCCGCGGCGAGCGGAAGGAAACATGCGGCGATGCCGAGGAGCATGAAACAGACGCCCATCACCGGGACGACGGAGATCGAATACGCGCCGCTGCTGACGAACGACGCGCCGTACAGCAGCAGCCACGTCGCGGGAAGCGCGGCGTAGAGCTCGGCGCGCGCGAGCACGAACGTCAGCGCGGCCGCGGCGACGATCGGCGCAAGATAGCTGACGAAGAACCGCCGCGCCGGAGCGCCGCGGAACGACACGTTCGCGCGTCGCGCCTTGCGCACCATGGCGATGCCCGCAATCACGGCGGCCACGACCGCATCGGCCAGCCAGATCGCGAGCCATACCTCCGCACTTGCGGCGCGCGCCGCGAGCACAGTCGCTACAATCGCAGTACAACCGACACCGACGCCGCCCCATCCCGGAATCGACGTGAACGTGCTCGCGCGCTCCATCGCGTCGCGGATGTAGCGGAGTTGCTCGTGCGCGTGCTCGTGGATCGGAGCCGGTTTGGACATCATTCACATGGTACCGCAAAGCGCTTTTCGCTTCCCGACGAGGTTACAATAACCCGCGTCAGTCCACGGGTTGGAGGTCACTCTCACATGCGTCCATTCGCTGCAGTCGCCGTTCTCTGTCTTCTCGTTGCGGGCAGTCTCGGCGCCGCTACGTTCGGTCCCGTTCCTGATTCGGCGCTCGTCGAGCGCGCGGATGCGATCGTCGTCGGGACGGTGCTCGACTCAACGTCGCTCATGGAAGGGCAGCGCATCTTCACCGACACCACGCTGCGCGTCGAACGGGCGCTGAAAGGCACCGTCGGCGAGCATGTCACCGTCCGCGAGCTCGGCGGCAGCGCGAACGGCATCGCCCTCGCGATTCCCGGATCCGCGCACTACGAAAAAGGACAGCGCGTCCTCGCCTTCCTTCGCCAGCGTCCCGACGGAACCTTTTTCACCGCCTACATGGGCCTCGGCCGCTTCCGCTTTCGCGACAACCTCGTCACGCGAGACCTCGATGGCGTCGAAGTCGACGACGTTGCGTCGACCTACGTGGCGGACGAGTTCATTGATCATGTCGGCGCACTCGTGCGCGGCGAACCGGTGATGCGAGAGCTGACGCGCGTCGGCTCGCAGCCGCAAACACAGGCCGCTGCATCGACGTACGTGTTCAAAGACGGCAGTCCGCAGTTGCCCATTCGCTGGAAGAACTGCGAAGCCGGCTGCACGATCAACTACTTCGTGAGCGGCGGCGCGCAGCCGAATGCCACCGACACGATCGGCGGCATCGAAGAAGCGATGGCGAACTGGACGAACCACGTCGATTCGTTCGTCACGCTCGACCTCGACGGTCCCAGCGGCGTCACCGACGTCTCGAACTTCGACAACGAGAACACGATCGCGCTGAACAACACCGCCAGCCCACTCATCGGACAGTGCGACGGCTCACTGGCCTGTGGTCTCGTGTGGCTCAGTGACGGCGTCAACGGACAGAAGCACACGTTTAACGGCGAAGAGTTCTACAACGCCCTGAATGGCGACATCATCGTCCGCCCGAGCGCGATCAGCGGCTCCGGCGGTCAATCGCAGTTCGTGCGCTACATGGCCCACGAGCTCGGACACACACTCGCCCTCAAGCACGCGCCGACCAGCGGCGCGGTCATGAGCGCGCAGGTCGCGACGTCGAGCCTCAAGACGTACGACAAAGAAGCAATGGCCGCCGTCTACGGCAACGGCTCGACCTCGTGCGAGCCGCCGGTCATCAACAGCACCTCCGGTGGCGGCAACGTCACTCAAGGCAACACCAAGCAGCTCTCCGTCTCCGCGACCGGCACCGCGCCGCTCAGCTATCAGTGGTACCAGGGCACGAGCGGCAACACGTCGACGCCGGTCGGCACGAACAGCAGTCAGTACACGACGCCCGCCGTGAACTCGCAGATGAGCTTCTGGGTGCGCGTAACGAACAGCTGCGGCTCCGCGGACAGCGCGACCATCACCGTCACGCCGGTGCAGGGCTGCGATCCGCCGAACATCACCGTCCAGCCGCAGAGCCAGACCATCGCGCCTAACAACTCGGCGACGCTCAGCGTCGGCGCATCGGGAGACAACCCCAAGACGTATCAGTGGTACCAGGGCGTCGTCGGTGACACCACGACGCCGGTCGGAACGAACAGCAGCACGTTCACCACGCCGCCGCTCACGAACACGACCTCGTACTGGGTGCGCGTCACGAACTCGTGCGGCAACGCCGCGAGCCAGCTGGCGACGATCACCGTGTCGAACTGCGCGCCGGTCATCAACGTCCAGCCGCAGAGCCAGACCATCACCCCGAACAGCAACGCGACGCTGACCGTCGGCGCGATCGGAGACTCGCCGCTCTCGTTCCAGTGGTATCAGGGACAGCTCGGCGACACGTCGACGCCGGTCGGTACGAACGCGAACGTCTTCCTCACGCCCGCGCTCACGACCACGACTTCGTACTGGGTGCGCGTCTCGAATCCGTGCGGCAACGTCTCCAGCCAGCTGGCGACGATCACCGTCTCCGCGCAATGCGCGCCGCCGCAGATCGCGGCGCAGCCCGGCAATCTCAATCTCTCCGTCGGCAGCGGCGCGACGCTGAACGTCAGCCTCGCCGGCTCGGTGCCGATGACGTTCCAGTGGTACACCGGCGACTCCGGCGACGCGTCGAATCCGATCGCCGGCCAGACGAACACCAGCTACGCCGCCGGTCCGTTCAACACCGCGGGCACGTTCAAATTCTGGCTGAAGGCAACCAATTCGTGTGGCACCGTCAACAGCAGCACGATCGTCATCACCGTCGCCTGCCCCGCGGTGCTGCCTCCGAGCGTCGCTGCGCCGCCGGCCGCCGTCTTCAGCGCGGGCTACGACATCACCATCCTCACCGAAGAAGCGAGCTTGTTCTCTTCCTTCCAGGTGCAGGAGGCGACGAACGCATCCTTCACCGAAAACCTGAAGACGTTCACCGTCACGGGCGGTGCGATCACGCAGCACATCAACGCGCACACGGAGATCCTCACTGACACGCGCTTCTACTATCGCGTTCTCGGCACGATCGCCTGCTCCAACGCCCAGACGCCGCTCTCCGCGACCGCATCGACCGTCGTCACGAGGCCGCTGCCCGAGAACAGCAACGAGTTCTCCGTCAGCGTTCCGGTGGGCGAGCCGATCACGTTCGTCCAGAACTATCTCGTGCCCGGCTTCGGCGACACGGCGACGAGCAACGACACATTTTCGATCACGACCGACGTCCCATGGCTGACGGTCTTCCCGCCTAACGGCGCGCTCTCCGCGGGCGGCACGACCGTGCAGTTCACGATCAACACGACCGGACTCGCCGTCGGCACGACCACCGGCACGATCAACGTCGTGCGCACGCAGCCGTCGTCGTCGCGCATCGGCACGAACGGCAACACGACATCGTCCGTTCCGTTCTCGGTCAGCCTCGTCACTCCGGTCACACCATCGCCGCGCAGCACGACACCGCCTCCGGGAACGCTCATCATTCCCGCCGTCGCTCACGCGGACGGCATCGGCACGCGATTCCAGTCCGACGTGCGCATCACCAACGCGTCCACGAGCTCCATATCGTACGAGCTCACGTTCACGCCGTCCGGCTCGAACGGAACACAGGTCGGCAAGAAGACGACGCTCACCATCGGCGCAAACGACACCAAGGGTCTCGATGACATCGTGAAGGCGTGGTACGGCTCCGGCGTCCTCGGCGAAACGGGACTCGGCACACTGGAGATCCGTCCGCTCAGCACCGAGGCGGGCGCGCTGGCGACGTTCGCGTCGAGCCGCACCTATGCGATCAGCAATACAGGCACGTTAGGCCAATTCATCCCCGCGATTCCGCTCGCGAATTTCATCGGCGACATCGCCCAGAACTCGCTGCAGAAGATCAGCCTGCAGCAGATCGCGAACAGCAACGCCTATCGCACGAACTTCGGATTCGTCGAAGGCGGCGGCGCGACGGCAACGATGCTCGTCAAGCTCCTCGATGGAAGCAACAACATCCTGCAACAGGTCACGCGATCGATCCAGCCGTATGGACACGAGCAGCTCAGCTTCACGTCGCTGTTCGGCAACGTCGCGCTCACCGACGGCCGCGTCGAAGTGAGCGTGACTTCATCGACCGGCAAAGCCACCGCGTACGCATCGGTCGTCGACAACAACACGTCCGATCCGCTGCTCGTCTTCCCCGTGCAGGCCAACGCGTTCACGTCGCAGCATTACGTCGCACCCGGCATCGCGGAGCTCAACAACGGCGCGTCGAACTTCCACAGCGACATGCGCGTCTTCAACGCCGGCAGCGCGCCGGTCGACGTGAGTCTCAAGTACTACCCGCAGGGATCGTCGGCGCCGAACGCGACGACGATCGTGCGCACGATTGCCGGAGGAGCCGTGCTCGCCGTCGACAACATCTTGCCGACGCTGTGGAGCCTCGATGCGACCGGCGGCGCCGTCACGGTCGATGCAGCGGCGAATTCGTCGCTCGTCGTCACCGCGCGCACCTACAGCCGCAACGAGACGAACGGCACGTTCGGTCAGTTCATCCCCGGTGTCACCGCACGCGAGGCCGTCGGCCTCGGCGAGCGCGCGCTCGAAGTGATGCAGCTCGAGCAATCCGCGCAGTTCCGTTCGAACGTCGGACTCGTCGAAGTCACCGGCGCCGGTCCGACGACCATCGAGATCATGGCTTACAAGCCCGACACGAAGACCACCGCCGCGACGTCACTGACTCTGCAACCGAACGAGTTCCGCCAGATCGGCCTCATCTTCCAACAGATGGGCCTCCCGACCGTCTACAACGGCCGCGTGACCGTGAAGGTGACCGGCGGCCAGGGACGCGTCGCCGCGTACGGTTCGGTGGTCGACAACAGAACCGTCGATCCGACGTACGTACCTTCGCAGTAACTTGGAGTGCGGTAGCGCGCAGCTACCGCTCTCCAACCGCTGCGGAGCGGCGACTCCGTCGCCTATGAAAGCGGTAGCTGCGCGCTACCGCACTCCAAAAAACCACCACGTCTCGACACCGCGCGTCACCACCGCGATCGGATGTTCCACTCCCTCGCGCACTTCGCGCAGCACCTTCGCTTTCGCGGCGCCATTCGCCATCACGATGCGCAACTTCGCCGAGCGAATGACCGGCTTGGTGAGCGTCACGCGCCATTGATTCAGTCGCGGCGCGAAGACTTCGATCGCGATGCGATCTTCCACATCGAGCGACGACGTTCCGGGAAACAGCGACGCGGTGTGTCCGTCGTCGCCGCATCCGAGAAGCACGAGATCGACATCGTGGATGCCTGACGAACGCCAGTCGTCTTCGAACGCGCGCGCGGTCGCGGCGGGATCGTTCAGCTCCGTCTTGAAGCGCAGCCAGCGATGCGACGGAGGCAGTCCCTGCGCGAACAGTGTGCGCTCGATCATGCCCGCATTCGACTGCGGATCGTCGATCGGCACGTAGCGCTCGTCGAGCAGGATCCAGGTCACCGGGCGATCGACGAGCGGCGACTCGCCGAGGAGCTCGTAGGTGCGCTTCGGCGTTCCGCCTCCGGTGAGGACGATCGTCGTCGCGCCGCTCTCGCGAATCGCGCGTGCCGCGGCGCGGGAGAGATCTTCGAGATCGTCGAAGATGCGCAGGTTCATGACAGTCGCGGCGCGATCGTTCTCGCCGCGCGCAGCGCCTTGAGATACACGCGATCCGCCTCCGGCCGCTGCAGCATCCGCACGATGAGATCCTCCGCGTCGCGGCCTAACGCGCGCGTCACGCAATCGACCGCGATCTCCGTCCCATCGGAGTTCGCGACGACCACGCCGCGCTCGCGATCGCGGCGAATCTGCGCGACCGACTTGTCGGCGAAATGAAGCTCCACCGCGGCGATGCCGCTGCTTCCGTTCTCGCGCACCAATTCGAACGGCAGCTCCGATTCCGTTTGTGCGTTCATCCACGACACGTACAGCAGCGCCTCCGACATCGCGCCGAAGGACGTGCCCTCGCCGATGAAGACGCGCATATTCGCGATCGCGCGCAGACGCTCGCGCATCGCCGGCGGATCGAACACGGCTGCGGTCGCCGCGCGCCATTCCTCGAGGCGCGTCCAGTTGAGGTCCGCGGGTGCGGTGAACGTCTCCTCCGCGATGCGGCTCACGAGATCGAGATCGCTCGCACTATCAAAGTGGGAAGAGTCGACGATCAGACGATCCGCGGGATCGAGCAGCGTCTCCACGTACTCAGGCCGATCGCCCGGCAGATCGCCGACCCACCACACCGCCACCGGCATGTCCGGCAGCAGCAGCGACTTCACGAGCGGCGGCACGTGATGCATCCGCTCCCCTGCCGCGACGATCGAGACTTCCTCCGAACAAACCTGTTGCCCTGCGCCGACGAGATGGCAGTTCGTCGAGATCCACGACGACAGCTCGTCCTTGCCGCGCGGATCGACGCGAAGGACGATCGTGCGCTGCGGCACCGACGCGCTCGCGCGCGACAGCACTTCCGTCGCCTGCGCGTGCTGCTCGAACGTCCACGTGTGCGCGACGACATTCCACAGCGCCGCACGCGTCACTGCGCGCTCTTCTTCCTCTCCCTGCTCCTCGCGCCAGATGTCCGCGAGGCGTTTCTCGATGGTGTTCGCGTTGACGCGAATGTCTTCGCCGTTCACGGTCGTCGCCATCGCCGTCCATCCTTCTCGATCAGCTCATCCGCCGCGTCCGGCCCCCACGTCCCCGCGGGATGAAACGGCGGCGCATTCGAGTCGCCCTCCCACCGTTTCAACAACGGATCGAGCCACCCCCACGCGGTCTCGATCTCGTCGCGTCGCGCGAAGAGCGTCGCGTCGCCTAACATCGTCTCGAGCAGCAGCCGTTCATATGCTTCGGGGGGCTCGGCGCCGAACGACGTCGCGTAGCGGAACTCCATCGTCACCGGCGCGGTGCGCACGCGCGGTCCCGGCACTTTCGAATCGAAGCGCAGCGAGATCCCTTCATCGGGCTGGATGCGAATGGCGAGGATGTTCGGCTGCATCTTCAACTTCAATCGGCTGAAGAGCGGATTCGGCGCGGGACGGAAGTGAATCGAGATGTCGGTGACGCGCTTCGGCAGACGCTTCCCCGCGCGCATGTAGAACGGCACGTCCGCCCATCGCCAGTTGTCGACGAACACCTTCAGCGCGGCGAAGGTCTCCGTCTTCGACTCCGGATTCACCTTCTCTTCGCCGCGATACGCGCGAGCGGACTCGCCTAACACGGAGCCTTCCGAATACTGCCCCCGCACCGCTTCGTCGATCGGCCGCAGCGCGCGCAGCACCTTGACCTTCTCGTCGCGCACCGCATCGGCTTCGAATGCGACCGGCGGCTCCATCGCCACCAGCGACAGGAGCTGCAGCATGTGGTTCTGGAGGATGTCGCGCGTGATGCCCGCCGAGTCGAAGTAGCTGCCGCGCTTCTCCACGCCGATCGATTCCGCGACGGTGAGCTGTACGTGGTCGATGTATTGACGGTTCCAGAACGGCTCGAAGATTCCGTTCGCGAATCGCAGCACCAGCAGGTTCTGCACCGTCTCCTTGCCGAGGTAGTGATCGATGCGGAACACCTGCCGCTCGCGGAACGTCGTCACCGCGACGCGATTCAGCTCGCGCGCGGTGGTGAGGTCGTGGCCGAACGGCTTCTCGATGATCGCGCGCGTGTACGGTCCGCCGCGCTCGGGATCGGTGACCATTCCCTCCTTGCCGAGAACCTCCGCGATCTGGCCGAAGAACTGGGGAGGCACGGCGAGGTAGTAAATGCGGCGGCCGCCGGTGCCGCGCGTGCGATCGAACTCTTCGAGCCGCTGCTTGAGCCGCAGATACGCCTGCGGATCGGTGAACTCTCCGGCGACATAGAACAGACCGCGCGCGAAGCTCTCCCACACCGCTTCGTCGACCGGCCGCGTACGCGCGTGCTTGTCGCACGCCTCGCGCATCGATGCGCGGAACTGCTCGTCCGTCAGCTCCGCACGCGCGATGCCGACGATCGTCTGTCCCGGCGCGAGCAGACCGTCGTGTGCGAGCGAATACAACCCGGGCACGAGCT
>Ga0075428_100005997_pt1 | contig 13497 bp, 12 predicted proteins | sample RhiMetdeltSRZDD2_FD_75291 | JGI IMG/M metagenome (GOLD analysis project Ga0075428, IMG submission 75291) | Populus rhizosphere microbial communities from Tennessee, USA - Rhizosphere MetaG P. deltoides SRZDD2 | ecosystem: Host-associated > Plants > Roots > Rhizosphere > Soil | place: USA...
GCTCGCCCGCCGCAGCGCGCCGCACGACGATGGTCGCATCCGTCACGCCCGCGGCGTCGAAGGCGTGCAGCGGATGGCCGAGCTCCCACAGCACGTAGTTGGTGACGTCGACCACGTTGCTGATCGGCCGGAGCCCGCACGCCCGCAGGCGCGCGGCCATCCAGGCCGGCGAGGGTGCGACCTTCAGCCCGCTGATCACGCGCAGTGTGTAGCGGGGGCAGAGGTCCGGCGCCTCCACCCGGATGCGGGCCAGCGCGCGCGCCGACTCCCGCGACTCGCGCAGCGCGATCTTCGGCGGGCGCAGCCGGCCGCCGGTCAGCGCGGACAGCTCGCGGGCCACGCCCAGCACCGACAGGCAGTCCGGCCGGTTGGGCGTGATCTCGATCTCGAGCACGTGGTCGTCGAGGCCCAGGTGCGCGACGAGGTCGGCGCCGAGCGGGGCGCCTGCGTCGAGCAGCAGCAGGCCCCCCTCATGCTCTTCACCCAGTCCCAGCTCGCGCTCGGAGCAGAGCATGCCGTGCGATTCCACGCCGCGGATCTTGGCGATGCCGATCGCGCGGCCACCCGGGAGCGTGGCGCCGGGCGGGGCGAACGCCGCCCGGGCGCCCACCGCCGTGTTGGGCGCGCCACACACCACCGAGTAGCGCGCGCGCCCGGTGCTGACGCGACACAGCAGCACGCGGTGGCCGTGACTGTCGCCCACCTCGCGCTCGATGGTCTCGATCTCGCCGACCACGACGCCGCGCAGATCGGGCGCGACGGGCGTCACGCTGGCCACCTCGACCCCGGCGTTGATCAGGCGGTCGGCGGCCTGCTCGGCCGTCAGGTCGACGTCGACCAGCTCGCGCACCCAGCCGTACGGGATCTTCATGTCAGGCGAACTGCCGCAGGAAGCGCAGGTCGTTCTCCAGAAACAGACGGATGTCGTCGATGCCGTACTTGAGAATGGTGATCCGGTCGATGCCCATGCCGAAGGCCCAACCGGTGACCTCTTCGGGATCGTAGCCGCCGTTTTCCAGCACCCGGGGATGCACCATGCCGCAGCCCAGGATCTCCAGCCACCCCGACTGCTTGCACACCCGGCATCCGGCGCCGCCGCACAGGAAGCACAGCACGTCGACCTCCGCCGAGGGCTCGGTGAACGGGAAGAACGAGGGCCGGAAGCGAATCTTCGAGCGCGGCCCGAACATCTCGCGGGCGAAGAGCTCGAGTGTCCCCTTCAGATCGGCCATGGTGATGCCGTGGTCCACCGCCAGCCCCTCGACCTGGTGGAACACCGGGGAATGGGAGGCGTCGGGCACGTCGCGCCGGTACACGCGCCCCGGCACCACGAGCTTGAGCGGGGTCCGTCCCTTGGCCGCCTGCATCGTGCGGATCTGCACGGGCGAAGTGTGGGTGCGCAGCAGCGCGGACTCCGACAGGTAGAACGTGTCCTGCATGTCGCGCGCCGGGTGGTCCTTGGGGATGTTGAGCGCCTCGAAGTTGTAGTAGTCGGTCTCGATCTCCGGCCCCTCGGCCACCGAGAAGCCGAGCCCGCCGAAGATCGAGACGATCTCGTCGTGCACGCGCGTGAGCGGATGGATGCCGCCCCGCGCGGGGCGGCGGCCGGGCAGCGTGAGATCGAGGCGGGATTGCGCGCGCTGCCGGCGGCGCTCGCGCTCGGCGGCCTCGCCGAGCCGCGACTCGAGCAGGGCCTCCAGCACGCGCTTGGCCTCGTTGGCCGCGGCGCCCACCACCGGCCGCTCGTCGGCCGGCAGCGAGCCGAGCGAGCGGAGCAGCTGGGTCAGCTCGCCCTGGCGTCCGAGGAAGCGGACGCGCAGGGCTTCGAGATCGGCCGAGGACTCCGTCCGCTCGATCGCCGCGCGAGCCTCGGCGGCGATGGTATCAACTCGCGGGTGACCAGCCGGACTCACCGGCGCGCCTCGCCTACCGCTTCCGCTCGCACTCCCTCCTCAGCGCGCCTGCGCCTTGGCGGTCTCGGCGAGCTTGGCGAAGGCGGCCGGATCGCGGACCGCGACCTCGGCGAGCACCTTGCGATCGAGCAGGATGCCGGCCTTCTTCAGCGCGGCGATGAACACGGAGTACGACAGACCGGCCTCGCGGCAGGCCGCGTTGATCCGGGTGATCCACAACCGCCGGGCCAGACGCTTCTTGGCCTTGCGATCGCGATACGCGAATACGCCCGCCCGCAGCACGGTCTCGGCGGCGGTGCGGTACAGCCGCGAACGCCCTCCGACGTAGCCCTTGGCCTTCTTGAGAATCTTCTTGCGACGCTGTCTTGTCTTGGCGCCGCCCTTCGCGCGTGGCATGCCTCGGCCTCCTCGACCTTAGAGATAGGGGACGAGAACGCTCAACCGAGGCTCGTCCGCCTTTGAGATCATTCCCGCCTTGCGGAGCCGGCGACGACGCTTGGGCTCCTTCCCCTCGAGCTTGTGTTGCTTCCAGCCGCTGGCGCGCTTGAGCCGCCCCGAAGCGGTCTTCTTCAACCGCTTCGCCGCCGCCCTCTTCGTTTTCATTTTCGGCATTCTGTCCCCCATGGGGGGCCCCGATATGGCCCCCCAACCCCCCAACGATTCGCCGCGCCCCGGCGCAGCCGTGGCGCTCCTCTATATACCCTGTTATCGCGCGACTATCGTGTTTAGTGCTCGACGATGGCTGTCGTCCAGAGGGTCAGTGCTGGCTGGCTTTGGGGCTGAGCATGATGTGGAGCATGCGGCCTTCCATGCGGGGGTTGTTCTCGGCCACCGCGATGTCCTGCACGGACTCCACCATCTTCTGGAGCATCTTCCAGCCCAGCTCGGTGTGGGCCATCTCGCGGCCCTTGAAGCGCACCGTCACCTTCGCCTTGTGGCCCTCCTCGAGGAACCGGCGCACGTGCTTGACCTTGAAGTCGAAGTCGTGCCGCTCGGTCTTGGGCCCCATCTTCACTTCTTTGACCAGAATTACCGTCTGCTTCTTGCGCGCTTCCTTGAGCCGCCGGGCCTGCGTGTACTTGTACTTGCCGAAGTCCATGATGCGGCAGACCGGCGGATTCGCCTCCGGGGCCACCTCCACGAGGTCGAAATCCTGGCTGCGTGCTGCATCGAGCGCTTGCTGGGTCGGCATGACGCCGAGCTGCTCGCCCTCGGCGCTGACCACGCGGACCTCGCGAACCCGGATGGCTTCGTTGATGCGGATGTCTCTCGCTTGGCTCAGAGGGGTGGCTCCTCGTGCGTCCCGGCGTGGCGGGGCGTCAGACGGTGAAGTGCGGCGGCGCCGCTCACGCGCCGCCCACGGTGAGGTCGGGCGAACGCTGCGCGATCTCGCCGGCGAGATCGGTCACGACCCGGTCCAGCGGTACAGCGCCGAGATCCTCGCCGCTGCGGCGGCGCAGGCTGACCGCCCCCTGCTCGGCCTCGCGGCCTCCGACCACCAGCATATAAGGGATCTTGCGCAGCTGCGCCTCGCGGATCTTGTAGCCCAGCTTCTCGTTGCGGTCGTCGAGCTCGGCGCGAATGTGGGCCGCGCGCAGGCGCGCATGCACCGTTCGGCCGTACTCGGCGAACTTCTCGGACACCGGCAGCACGCGGGCCTGCACCGGGGCCAGCCAGGTCGGGAACGCCCCGGCGAAGTGCTCGGTCAGGATGCCGATGAACCGCTCGAACGAGCCGAAGATCGCGCGGTGGATGGCCACCGGCCGCTTGGCCTGTCCGTCGGCGTCGATGAACGTCAGATCGAAGCGCTCCGGCAGCATCGTGAGGTCGAGCTGGGCGGTGGCGATCTGCCAGTCGCGCCCCAGCGCATCCTCGATGTGGATGTCGATCTTCGGCCCGTAGAACGCGCCGTCGCCCGGCTTCAGCTCGTAGGCCAGCGCGTCGGCCTTGAGCGCGTCGTGCAGCGCTTGCTCGGCGACGTCCCACTGCTCGGGTGTCCCGAGAAAGTCGGGCGGCCGGGTGGCCAGCTTGAACGAGGGCGTCAGGTTGACGAGCTTGTAGAACTCGCGCACCAGCTCCAGGACGTTGCGGATCTCGCCCTGCGCCTGGTCGGGCCGGCAGTAGATGTGGGCGTCGTCCATGGTGATCTGTCGCACGCGGAACAGGCCGCTCAGCGTTCCCGATCGCTCGTTGCGGTGCAGGCGGCCGATCTCGGCCACGCGCAGGGGCAGGTCGCGGTACGAGCGGAGCGCGTGCCGGTAGATGTAGGTCGACTCCGGGCAGTTCATCGGCTTGAGGCTGAAGATCTGCTCCTCCACCTCGAGCTTGAACATGTTCTCGCTGTAGAGCTGCCAGTGCCCGGACTGCTCCCACAGCCGCTTGTTGACCATGATCGGCGTGGAGGTCTCCAGATAGCCGTTGGCGTCATGCACCTCGCGCCAGTACTTCTCCAGCTCGCGGAAGATCACCATGCCGTTGGGCAGCCAGAACGGCGCGCCCGGCGCGACGTCGTGGAACACGAACAGATCGAGCTCGCGGCCGAGCTTGCGGTGGTCGCGCTTCTTGGCCTCTTCCACCCGCCACAGATACTTGTCCAGCTCCTCCTGGCTCAGCCAGGCGGTGCCGTAGATCCGCTGCAGCATCGGGTTCTTCTCGTCGCCCCGCCAGTAGGCACCCGACGAGGTGAGGAGCTTGAAGAACTTCACCTGGCCGGTGGACGCCACGTGCGGACCACGGCAGAGATCGGTGAAGTCGCCCTGGCGATAGAGCGAGACCTGAGGATCCGCGATCCCCTGGATGATCTCCACCTTGAAGCGCTCGTCGCGGCCGCGGAAGAACTCGACCGCCGCGTCCCGGGCCATCTCTTGCCGTTCGAACGGCAGATCGGCCTTGGCGACCGAGCGCATCTCGTCCTCGATCCGCGCGAGATCCTCCGGCGTGAACGGCGTCGCCCGGGCAAAGTCGTAGTAGAAGCCGTCCTCGATAGCCGGGCCGATGGCCAGCTTGACCTCGGGGAACAGGCGCTTCACTGCCTGGGCCATCACGTGCGACGTGGAGTGACGCAGCGTGGAAAGCGGCGTCGGATCGCAGTCGAACTCGCCGGTCAGCTTGAGATGTCGCTCTTCTTCAGACTCGGCCATACACTCCTGAAGCGTGGGGTGTTGGTAGGCTCGGGCGGTTTCGAACCGCCGACCTCCTCTGCGTCAGAGAGGCGCTCTCCCACTGAGCTACGAGCCTATCCAGAGTGGCGCTCATGCTACACACCGGTTGATAGCAGTGTCAAGCCAACGGCCCGGAGTTGCAGCAGTTTCGTGAGTCAGCGCAACAGGTTGGTGAGCGAGGACTTGACGATGTAGTAGGCGAAGCGCGCCCGGATCGGCACCCCGGGGCTGCCCGGCTTCACCGAGTTCAGCATGGATTGAGGCACCGGCGGAAATGGGGACGCCAGCTTGATCGCGGTGGCCGCGTACTGGTCGTAGATCTGGTACTCCGAGTTTTTCACGACGTCCACGAACTGCACCCGACCATCCTTGAGGATCCCGAACTCGATATCCAGCGTGGCTTCTTTGTATTCGCAGGATCGCTCGGCCTGGATGCAGGGATAGCCCCACTTCTCCTGGATTCGCCGGCGTACCTGCTCGAGATAGTCGTTGTAGCGGGGATCGTCCGAATCGAGCCGAATCGGCTCGCCCTCGATCCCGCCGCGCCCCTGTAGCCCGGTCCCTCCGGCGCCCCGACGCAGGGCCGTTCGCATGTCGGGCGCCGGGGGACCCGGGGCCGGCCCGGCGGGCGGGAGGCGCGCCACCTGCTGCTCGGCCGGTGGGCTCTGGGGAGCGGGAGCCGCCGGCGGCCCCGCTGGCGCCTTTTCGGCGGGCGAGGGCGTCGGCTCGGCGACCTTCGGCGCAGGCTCGGCAGGAGCCGGCCCGGGCTCTTGCGTCTGGGGGACGCTCGGTGCCGGCTCGGCCGGCCTCGGAGCCGGCGGTGTTGGAGCCGGCGGCCGCGGCGCGGTCGCGACCCGACGCTCTTCCGGCGGGGCTGGGGCCCGCTGGACCGCCGGCGGTGTCGGAGCAGGCTTCGGGGCGCTCGGCGGTGGGCTCGGCCGGGCCGCCGGCGGTGGTGGGGCGACCGACGGCCCGGGAGTTCCGGCGGGCGCCGGCTCGTCTGCCTTGGGGAGCTCGACGATCAGGGCGTCGCCCTTCTTCACTTTCTCGCGCGAGGGGATGATCAACCCGCCCCACAGGATGATCGCCACCACGGCGAGATGCAGGAAGATCGACGCCGCGACCCCGACCGTGACCCGGCTCGGTCGCCACTGCTGGAGGAATTCCCAGAGCCCCATTCACATCGATTATAAGTCGCGATCGACAGCCTGGGCGACCTTCCGTACCCGGGCCATCAGCGCCGCGAACTTGTCCGGTTTGAGCGACTGCGGGCCGTCCGACAGGGCCTCTTCGGGCTTGGGGTGCACCTCGATGAGCAGACCATCGGCCCCGGCGGCCACGCCGGCCAGCGCCATCGACTCCACGTACTCCCAGTGTCCGGTTCCGTGACTCGGATCGACGACCACCGGGAGATGGGTGAGCTTCTTCAGCACCGGTACCGCATTGAGATCCAGGGTGAAGCGCGTGGCCGTCTCGAAGGTGCGGATGCCGCGCTCGCAGAGGATCACGTTGGGGTTGCCGCCGGCCAGCACGTATTCGGCGGACAGCAGCCACTCCTGGATGCTGGTGGACATCCCGCGCTTGAGCAGCACCGGCATGCGGGTCTCGGCCACGCGCCGCAGCAGCGAGAAGTTCTGCACGTTGCGCGCGCCGATCTGAAGAATGTCCGCGTGCTCGGCCACCAGCTCGACCTTGTCGGGCTCCATCACCTCGGTGATCACCGGCAGACCGGTCTCGCGCCGGGCTTCGTCCAGGAGCTTCAGCCCCTCGGTCTCCAGCCCCTGGAACGCGTACGGCGAGGTGCGCGGCTTGAAGGCGCCGCCGCGCAGCACGCGCGCGCCGGCCGCCTTCACGCGCGTCGCGACGTCCAGGACCTGAAAGCGCGACTCCACCGAGCACGGTCCGGCCATGACCACGATCTCGCGGCCGCCCACCGCCACGTCTTTCACCATCACCTGGGTGGGCTGCCGCTTGACCTCGCGGCTGGCCAGCTTGAAGGGCTGCAGGATCGGGGTGACCGATTCCACGCATTCCAGCGACTCCAGCGCGCGCAGCCGCTCCTTGCCGCGGTCGTCGCCGATCGCGCCGATGACGTTACGGAGCTCGCCGTGGATGGTGTGCGGCGTGTAACCCATGGTGCGGATCCGGCGCTCGACGTCGGCCACGTCGGACTCCGACGCTCCGGATTTCAAGACGATGATCATGACGGCCCTCTCCTCCCTCCCGGGGGGTTCGAAACAAAAGGCCGCGGGCTGGAACCCGCGGCCTGGGAAGGATCGGCGCCGCGGGCTTCGTCTGCCCGCGGCTACTGATGACGTCAGGTCAGAGCCGGTGGGCAGACTCCGGCGAAGAAGTAAAAGTAGTAAAACCCCTTCGGCGTCCGGTTGCCCATAGCGTGGCGCGTACTCTACGGGTCGCGCGCGGGGGGTGTCAAGCGCTTCCCCCGCTTGGGCGCGGCCCCCGTCGGTTGGCCGGCTGCCGTGCCGTGCGGGGCGCCCGCCTTGTGCGCGGCTCGGTGGGCGGCGCCCTTCCTGTGGAAGCGGCGGACGATCCGCTCGCGATAGTAGTAGAGCGGCAGGCACACCGCGGTCACCAGCGCGATGAAGAGCAGCGCGTAGATGTACTGCTGCTCACCGACGTGCGCGCCGAAGTACGAGCTGATCCAGGTGCCGGGAAGCCGGCCCACCGTCGAGACCACCGCGAAGACCCAGAACGGCATCGGGCTGATCCCGAACAGGTACGAGATGATGTCCTTCGGAAATCCGGGGATCAGATACAGGATGAAGCAGAGGATCGCGCCCTCGGCCTCGATGATGAAGTTCATCTTGTTCCAGTGATGCTCGGAGAGCCACGGGCGGATCAGGGGCTCCCCCCACATCCGGCCCAGACCGAAGCACGCCAGCGTGCCGATGGTGAGGCCGAGCGTCGAGTAGAGCATGCCCCACATGGTGCCGAACAGCGCGCCACCGACCGGCCCGGTGATCTCGCCGGGGATCGGCGCGATGATCACCTGCGACGCCTGGATGCCGATGAACACCAGCGGCGCCGCCCAGCCCCACGAGGCCACCGTGCTCTTGAGGAAGTGCTTGTCCCTGTAGAGCTGGACCACGAAGCGGATCGAAGGCGCATCGGTGACGACGAGCCACACGATGAAGGTCAAGATGCTGGTCAGCGCGAGGGAGGCGAGCGCCCAGCGCGTGGGCCCGCTCCACGTCAACGGGCCCCGTTTACGACGTTCGGTCACAGGGCGGGATGCCGATCATGCCACGGACTCGCCGTTTCGAAGGCGGCCGCGGCCGACAGCACGGTGCGATCGGCGTGGCGGCGGCCCACGATCTGCAGGCCGACCGGCAGCCCATCCTCGGTGAAGCCGGCCGGAACCGAGATGGCGGGCTGCCCGGTGAGATTGAACGGATAGGTGAACGGCATCCAGCCCAGCACCGACACCGCCTGCCCCGCGATGTCGCGGGGCACCCCGGTGCCGAGCGGGAACGTGGGCACCGCGGTCGTCGGCGTCAGCAGGAGATCGAATCGCTCGAGGAACAACCGCACCTCCTGCCAGTACGCGTGCACGCGGGCCATGGCCGAGAGGTACTCGCGCGCGGTCACCGCCCCGCCCCGACGCACGAAGCGCACGAGCGTGGGATCGAGGTCGGTCTCACGCGCGGGCAGCGCATCACTCCAGGCCGCGTAGAACTGGGCGGCCAGGATCGTGGAGAAGGCTTCCTCGGGATTCTCCCAGCCGGGATTCACGACCTCGACGTGGCAGCCCAGCTCCTCGAACGCGGCCGCCGCATTGCCGCACACCTCGAGCACGCGCTCGTCCACGGCGGCATACCCGAGATCGGGCGTCCACGCGACGTGCAGGCCCCGGACGTCCTGCTCGCAAGCGTCGAGGTAGGCGCCGGGCTCGCGCGGGAGCGAGATGCGATCGCGGTCGTCACCGCCGGCGAGCACGTCGAGTACGAGGGCCGCATCGCGCACCGTGCGGGTCAGCGGCCCGACGTGGCCGACGTGATCCCACCCCGGAAAGCCCACGCCTTGCGGGATACGCCCGTAGGACGGCTTGAATCCGACCAGGCCGCAGAGCGCGGCTGGAATCCGCACCGAGCCACCCCCGTCGGTTCCGATGCCGACCGGGCCCAGCCCCGCGGCCACCGCCGCCGCCGCACCGCCGCTGGAGCCACCCGGCGTGCGCTCGGGATCCCACGGGTTCCGCGTGGGACCGAAGAGCAGATTGTCGGTGAGCGCCTTGTGGCCGAACTCTGAGGTGTTGGTCTTGCCGAGGATCACCGCGCCGGCGGCACGCAGGCGGCCGACCGGGACGGCGTCCTCCTCCGGAATCAGGTCGGCGAACAGCCGTGAGCCGCCGGTGGTGCGCAGGCCGCGGGTGTAGAGCATGTCCTTGAGCGACACCGGCACCCCGTGGAGCGGGCCGATCGGCTCCCGCTTCATCACGGCGATCTCCGCTTCCTTGGCTGCGGCACGGGCGAAGTCGGCGGCGACGAGGCAATACGCATTGAGACGCGGGTTGATCGCCTCGATGCGAGCCAGCAGAGCGGCGGTCAACTCGACGGGGGAGAGCTGCTTGTCGCGGACCAGCGCGGCGATCTCCAGCGCGGACCGCCAGGCGAGATCCTCGTGAATCAGGGGTCCCTCCTCGAAACTATCGGCCATTGTATCATCCGGCTCGTGGCCGAGGTCGCCCGCGCCGAAATCCTCCGCGACGCGCGCGGCCGCCGCGTGGGCGAGCGCGACCGCTGGGGCGGAGACGTCGCCCGGCTCACCTGGGCACCCGATGGCGCGCTGGGGGAAGGCGCCGTCCGCCTGCCCGATGGCGCCTGGCTCTTCATCCACCCACGCGCCTCGCACGACGCGCGCTGGGGGGCCTCCGACGTCGTGCACCTCGGCGACAGCGACACCCCGCTGACCCACTTCGCCGCGGTGAGCTGGGCGTGCATCGAGGCCATTCCCCCGCTGGCCGAGCCGGCCCGCCTGCCCCCCGGCGGCGGCACGGCGGTGCTGAATCTCATTGCCGCGCTCGCCGCCGACCAGGGACGCACCCGTCTCCCCTACGCAGGACCCTACCCGACCGAGCAGCTCTTCGCAGCGCTGCTCGAAGCCTTCCGCTGGGAGTCGGACGAGACCCCGGACGATCCGCTGTCCGTCTTCATGGCCGGCGGCCTCACCTGGACGCCGGCCCCGTTCCGCCGCGCCTTCGCCCCGCACGGCGTCTGTGTGCAGTCACGCGAGCGTATTGACAAGGTCTTCTGGCGCGCCCGCACCTATGCACGGGCCGACTGGCAAGGGGTCGTCCGCCCCGGCGCCCACCGCGTTCACGACGTCGTCGGCCGCGTGCAGTGCTCGCTGTGGGCGCTGGGCGCCGTGCTGGAACGACATCTCGTCCTGACGCCGGAGGGCGATGTGGTCACCGTGCACGAGCCAATCGCCGACGGCTCCGCGACGGCGGCGAGCGCCGACGTCGCCGCCGGACTCGTGGCCATCGTCACCGCGTCCAGCGCGCCGCCGCTCGCCGCGGCGATCCGCGCGGAGGCCGCGGCCCTGGCGTTCACCTGGGCGCCGCTGCCGGGTGAGCTGGCCGTGGTGACCCCCGGGCACGCGGATCTGTCCCGCGCGGTGCTGGCCGCGCTCCACGCGCGCGTCACCGCCGCCGCGGGCCGGGTCGAGCGGGTGCGGCTCGGCTTCGCCGCGCTCGCCGAGCTGGCGGCGGCGCTCGGCGATGCCCTGCGAGCGCGCGCGCAGGTCAGGCTCGCCGCCGAGCCGCCCGCCGCCCAAGCGCGCGCGCTGAGCACCACGCCGTCGCCCGAGGAGGCGGCGGCGAATGCACGGGAGATCGGGCGGGCCGTCGAGGCACTGCTGGAGGCCGCAACTCAGATCTCGTGAACGAGACGCAGAATCGAGGAGCGCCCCGGCTTGCCCGGGGCGCGACGAACGCTGGGGGGCGTGCTCAGAAAAGAGGAGCATTTCATTCCGCGGGGCGGGGGCTGTCGGGCGGTGGCCTGCGGCGGCACGCAGAACCGAGGAGCGCCCCGGGTTCCCCGGGGCGTGACGAGCGCTGGGGGTTTGGGGGCCATGTCGAGGCCCCCATGTAAATTGGCGGGCCATTTCGGGGCCCCCAGCAGGAAGTGTGTTCCAGAGAGGGCGCCACAGCTTCGCCGGGGTGCCCCGAATGACTGGGGGGTGTGCGGGGCCATGTCGGGGCCCCCCACTTCAGCTGACGGCGTGAACGATGATCCAGACGTTGAACGCGATGAACGCGGCGACCGAGATGGTGGACAGTACGACGTAGGCCGCCCACAGCTGCTCCTGCCGGCCGAAGCGCCGGGGCGCGCGACCCGTGATCAGCCGGCCCACCCAGCTCGACGCCTCCTGCTTCAGCGTCGGCACGCCGAGCACGTCGACCAGCACGTGGTAGCCATCCATCTCGATGAAGCAGAACGGATAGAGCGCCACCACCAGCGCCTGCCACTGGATCATCCCCGAGGTGGCCGCGAAGGCCTGGGTGAAGCTGCCGAGCGGCGCATTCGCGGCCAGCAGGAACCACAGCGAGCCCAGCACCAGGTGCACGAGCGTACCGGCCACCGCCGTCACCACGCGCGCCTTGCGACTGGCCATGAAGATGTCGGTCACGTCCACGTAGAAGGTCGGCACGAAGCCGTGCAGGAACGTGAAGCCGAACTCGCGGACGCGCCGGCGGTAGTGAACCAGGGCCAGGCCGTGGACGATCTGGTGCGCCGCCACCGTGAGGAAGAACAATCCCTTCACGGTGAGCACAGCCTTGAGCGCGTGGCCCCCGAAGCCCGACACCACGGTCTCCGCGTCGCGCCACAGATGCACGCCGGCCACCAGCCCGGCGATGCCCAGCAGGATGCAGGCGACGACCGCGGCGCGGGTGAACAGCAGGAACCCACCGAATCGGTACATCCACACGAAGATCCGATGCACGTTGCGGCTGGAGATGTTGATCCGCTCCAGCGCGGTCAGGCCGATCTCCAGCGCCTTGGCCACGGGAATGCGGCGGTTGCGCGCCAGCGCCTGGCGCAGACGTGAGGTCGGCGTCAGCGTCAGCAGGTGCGCCCGCTGCAGCTTGCGGATCAGCGCCGGAATGATGTCGAAGTCGAAGGCGCCGTAACGCAGCACGTAGGCAGTCGCAATATCTTGAAGGGAGGTGCGACCGTCCATCTGCTCCCACAGGAATTTCTCGGGCTCGGTGAGCAGCAGGAACCGGTCGGTGGTGGTGTTCTTGAGGAAGAAGCTGCGCTGGCCGGCCACGCGCGAGGCGACCTCGGCCAGCTCCCACGACTCGGCGGCGACCCGCTGCGGCCGCGACTGCACGAAGGCCGTGGCGCTGCCGATCTGACGGACGTCGAAGCCCTCATCCTCGCGCCGGACCAGCAGCTCGAGCTGCGCTCGACGCGGCGGCGGGGTCGGCGTGGCGGTGGTCTCGCTCACCGTGCGTCCAGGTCCAGCCCGGTGGCCTCCAGGCCCCAGCGGGTGACCTCGGCGACGAGATCGCCCGAGGCGCGCAGCCGCTCGATGAACACCTGCACCAGCGCGTGGAAGAACGCCGCGGCGGCCCGCGGACTCTCCTCGGTGAGCCGCTTCAGCCCCGCGCGATCGAGCACCAATAGGATCACGTCGGAATCGGACTGCACGGTCGCCGAGCGCGGCGCGTGATCGAAGAGCGCCATCTCGCCGAAGAAGTCGCCGGGGCCGATGCGGGCCAGCACCTGCTCGACCCGGCCGGTGACGGGCTTGGAGATCACGATCGAGCCGCGCCGGACCAGGAACATCTCCTCGCCGGAGTCGCCTTCCCGGAACAGCACCTGGCCGCTCTTGAGCGAGCGCTCGCGGAGACTGTCGCCGAGCACGCTCAGCTCCGGCGTCGCCACGTCTTTGAAGAGACGCACTTCCCTCAGGAAGGCGACCGTCTCGGCAGGGCTCGCCACCACGCCCTCCGCTGGGCTAGGTGGCCACGCGACGGATGAGGGCGCTGTGGAAGGCCGCCGCGCGCTCTGTCGCCGAGCTCTGGCCCAGCCGGGCCAGCGCGCCCAGCACCGTGCGGCGTTCGGCCTCGTCGAGCTCGTACTGCGCCAGGATCTCGTCGGGCGACTTCTGCAGCTCGGCGAGGAAGTCAGGATCGATCATCGCACGGCCGATCAGCTCGGGAAGGCGCGGCATGACGCGCCGATCATACCAGACGCAAATCAGCGAAAAAAGGCCCCGCCCAGTGCGACGAGGCCACAGGCCAGGAGGGTCGCCCCCGCCAGCGGCGCAAACGCAGTCCAGGTCGGGTCAGGCGGCGCGGGCAGGTCCACCTTGACCCGGGTCACCAGGGGCCGGAATGTCCAGGCGGCACGGGTCAGCGGATCAACGCCCGGCGGCACGACGACGAGCGCCAG
>Ga0075428_100006001_pt1 | contig 13495 bp, 13 predicted proteins | sample RhiMetdeltSRZDD2_FD_75291 | JGI IMG/M metagenome (GOLD analysis project Ga0075428, IMG submission 75291) | Populus rhizosphere microbial communities from Tennessee, USA - Rhizosphere MetaG P. deltoides SRZDD2 | ecosystem: Host-associated > Plants > Roots > Rhizosphere > Soil | place: USA...
CGGGCTCTTCCTCGCCGCCATGGCCGTCGGCGCCGGCGCAGTGCTCGCCGTGTACGTGGCGCTCGGTGACAACGACTCGACCAAGACGATCGTCCGCCAGGTGACCGTCGCGGCAGAGCCCGCCTCCCAGGCGCCGCTCGACGTCGCGCAGATCTACAACCGCACCCACAGCGGCGTGGTCGAGATCACCGTGACCTTGCCGGGCGGTCAGGCGCAGGGCTCCGGATTCGTCTACGACTCCAGCGGGCACATCGTCACGAACGACCACGTCGTCGACGGCGCGTCGTCCATCGAGGTCGCCTTCCCCGACGGGTCGAAGTCCTCGGCATCCCTGGTTGGCGCCGATCCCTCGACTGACCTCGCCGTGATCAAGGTGGACGCCTCCTCCAAGCTCCACCCGCTTACGCTCGGCGACTCCGGCCGGCTCTCCGTTGGCGACCCGGTCGTCGCGATCGGCTCACCGTTCGGCCTCGAGGAGACCGTGACGAGCGGCATCGTCAGCGCACTGCACCGCCAGATGACCTCGCCGAACGGCTTCGCCATCGCAGACTCGATCCAGACGGACGCCGCGATCAACCATGGAAACTCCGGTGGCCCGCTCCTCGACTCGAGTGCTCACGTGATCGGCGTCAACACGCAGATCAAGAGCGACTCTGGCGGGAACGAGGGTGTCGGCTTCGCGGTTCCCTCGGCGACGATCAAGGACGTCGTGTCGCAGATCCTGGCGACGGGGCAGGCCGAGCACGCTTACCTCGGCGTCCAGCTCGACTCGACTGCCTCCAACGCCCGTCTCGCTTCCGTCCAGCCGGGTACTCCCGCAGCCCGCGCCGGCCTACAGTCCGGTGACGTGATCACCGCGATCGACGGGAAGACGATCACGTCGACCAACGGCGTGCAGTCCGCGATCTCGTCCAAGCACCCCGGCGACAAGATCTCCCTGACCTATACGCGCGACGGCCAGAGCAACACGGTCGAGGTGACGCTCGCCACGCGCCCCGATCAGCCCTCCTAGCCGGCGCGCGTCAGTGAATCGTCCCGGCGGCCGTGAGGCCGAGGACGACGGCGCCGAGGACGACTCGGTAGATGACGAACGGGAGCAGCGAGTGCCGCGCGAGGTAGCGGAGCAGAAACGCGATCGAGATGTAGCCGACGACGAACGCGAGGCTGCTCGCCACGATTAGCTGCGGGGTCCCGATCGCACGGTGACCCCCTTCGAGGAAGTGGCGCAGCTCGTAGAGGCCGCTCAGGAGAACGGCCGGAATCGAGAGCAGGAACGCAAACCGCGCCGCCGCCTGCCGGTCGAGGCCTCGGAACAGACCGGCGGAAATCGTCGCCCCCGAACGCGATACGCCGGGGATCAGCGCAAGCGCCTGCGCCAGGCCGACGATGACACCGTCCGGGGGACGAATGCTCTCGAACGGACGCCGCTTGCTCCCGATCCGATCCGCGATCAGGAGCACCAGGCCCAGCGCGATCAGGGTCGAGCCGATCAGGTAGAGGTTGCGGGCGCCCTTCTCGATCGAGTCCGAGAACGCGGCCCCGAAGATGACGATAGGAACCGTGGCGATGATCAGGTACCACCCCATGCGGGAGTCGAAGTCCCGCCGGCGCTCCGCCGAACGCAGGCCGGCGAGCCACGCGACGACGATGCGCGCGAGGTCGCGCCTGAAGTAGATGAGAACCGCGGCCAACGTCCCGAGCTGGACGACGGCGGTGAAGGCAGCACCCGGGTCGGGCCAGCCAACGAACGCGGGCACGATCCGAAGGTGCGCCGTGCTCGAAATCGGCAGGAACTCGGTCAGGCCCTGGGCGATCCCGAGGACGATCGCCTCGGCGTAGGACATCCGCGGGAGCCTAGTCGGGACCGGGCGGACCCGGTCCCGAGAACCGGCTGCGGCGGATTACTTGACCGTGAACGTCCCCTTCATCGTGGATGCATGCGGCACGCAGTAGAAGGTGTACTTGCCCTTCTTGAGCATGAGGGTCACGGACTTCGTGCCCATGAAGCCAACGCCCGTGAGGATCTTGTTCATGGCGCCTTTGAGAGCGAAGTTGTGGATGTTCGACTTGTCCGCGATCTTGAACGTGTACTTGCCGGCTTTGAGGCTCGTCACCTTCTTGCCGCCCATCTTCAGCGAGATGGTGAAGCCGGGGCCCACGGTGCCACTCAGTGTCGCCGCCGACGAGCTGCTGAGTGCGGAGGAAGCGACGATCAGAGACGCGGACACCACGAGAACCGCGAGAAGCGTTCTATGCATGTACGACCCTTTCACTCGGATTTCCACGATCTTACGGGCCGAAGGCCGGGCCGGTTTGGTGGAACCGGCCCGACATAGGCCAGTCTCTACGCAGCCCTTGCGAGGTCCGCATCCAGCTCGGCGGCCAGCGCCGTCATGGCTGCGGCCTCCAGCTGGCGCACCCGCTCGCGCGTGAGCCCGAGCTCCTTGCCGATCGCCTCGAGGGAGGCGGACTCGCCGTCGAAGCCGAACCGCATCTCCAGCACGCGCCGCTGGCGCTCCGGGAGCTTCTCCAACGCCCGCCGCACCTCGAGCCGGGTGATCGAGTCGGAAGCCTCCTCGGCGGGATCGCCGGACGTCGGGTCCCCGAACAGATCACCGAGCTCGCCGCCGTCGGAGCCGTCGCCGAGGCTCTGGTTGAGCGACACGGGCGCCTCGGCCGCGTCGAGGGCCTCTTCGACATGCCGAAGCTCGAGACCCGCGGCCTCGGCCAGCTCTTCGCGGCTGGCCTGGCGGCCGAGCTTCGTCTCCAGCCGCGCCGCCGCGCGGCTCAGCTTGAGCCGGCGCTCGTGCACATGCGTGGGGACGCGGATGGTGGTCGACTGGTTGGAGACCGCGCGCTGGCAGGCCTGGCGGATCCACCACGTGGCATACGTGGAGAACTTGAAGCCGCGGCGCCAGTCGAACTTCTCGACAGCCCGGTTCAGTCCGATGACTCCCTCCTGCACGAGGTCGCCCAGCGGCACGCCGTGGCCCTGGTAGCGCTTGGCGATCGAGATGACGAGGCGTAGGTTCGAATTGATCATCCGCTCCTTCGCCGCGACGTCACCGCGCTCCACGCGCTTCGAGAGCTCGACCTCCTCGGCCGCCGTGAGCAGCGGGAACCGTCCCGCGTCGCGCATCAGCAGCCCGAGTGAGTCGGTCGGGACGTGCGTGTGGTCGGCCTCGGCATGGATCTCGGGCGCCGTGATCTCGACGCCGCGCTCCTCGAGCTCGGTCCGCAGCGCAGCGACCTCGTCCTCACCGAGGTCGTGCTCGAGCGCCAGCGCCTCGAGCGCGCTCTCTTCGATCGTCCCGCGCTCCTCGATCTCGTCGAGCAGCTCGGACACAGGCACATCTACGAAAACGTTCAGTTCCTTCACTTCCTTTCCTCGGTCGTGCGGCGGAGGCGCTTTCCTTGTGGCAGCCACCCGGCCGCACTTCCTATAACGCTCTGCAGAGAGGGCGTATTCCAGCCAGGGGCATAGACACGAAACCCGCGCCTCCTGGCGAGCGACGACCATACTACAGATTTGTGACGACGGATGTTGCGACAACACGAACCGCGAGCGCGGCTCCCCCGCGCACGCGCCGCCTCTCGCACCTCCTCGTCGCACCGCTCTATTCCCTCTATACGGCGCGGCTCCGCCATGAGGTCGAGCGGCTCCCGCTGCCCGACCACGTCGCCGTCATCCTGGACGGAAACCGGCGCTGGGCCAGCCTTGCAGGCCTGCAGGAGCCGGCGGAGGGACATCGGGCGGGAGCGGACAAGCTGGACGAGCTCCTGGACTGGTGCGTGCGCCTCGGGATCGGTCAGGTGACCGTCTGGGCGCTCTCGAACGAGAACCTGACCCGTTCGGAGGCGGAGGTCTCGGGTCTCCTCGACGTCGTGGCGGACAAGCTGCGCTCGCTGGCCGAGCTGCATGGCCGGCAGGCGATGCGGATCCGCGTCTACGGGCGCCTCGAGGATCTTCCCGAGCGGCTTCGCGACGCGATTCACGCCGCGGAGGACGCAACCGCCGGCAACGACGGCCTCCGGTTGAACATCGCGCTCGGCTACAGCGGCCGCGACGAGCTCGTCGACGCGACGCGTGCACTCGTCAAGCGCCTCGCCACCGAGCACCTCGATCCCACCACAATGGCCGAGCAGATCACGCCCGAGGCGATCGCAGCGCACCTGTATACCGCCGGCGAGCCCGATCCCGACCTGATCATCCGGACGAGCGGCGAGGTGCGGCTGAGCGGCTTCCTCCCCTGGCAGGGGGCGCACAGCGAGCTCTACTTCACGGACGTGTACTGGCCGGAGCTGCGCGAGCTCGATTTCCTGCGGGCACTGCGCACGTACCAGCACCGGCGGCGGCGCTTCGGGCGCTGATCCCGCTCTGAACCGCTAGCAGCTCGAGTGACCGGCAGCGGGCAGACGTCCCATGTCGATCGCGTACTTCCGCGCCAGTGAGCGGAGCTTGCCGCGGTAGATCGTCATGTCGGCGTAGGTCCAGTCGCCATGCGTCTGGCAGCGCCAGGCCTGGTACAGCTCCTTGTGGTACGGGCTCGTCACGCTCTCGTTGTGGCCGATCACATTCTTCAGCTTGATCCCGTACTTCTGCGACAGCCACAGCGTGAGCCGAAGCGACGCGGCGAGCTGGCGGCGGTTCCCCAGGATCTGCTGGTCGCTCATGCCCACGTGCTCGATCCCGATCGCCGTGTAGTTGAGCCCGACGGTGTGCCGGCAGCGGGTTGCGAGGTTGACGAGCTGGTAGATCGTCCCATCCGTATCGATGATGAAATGGGCGCACGTGCCCGGTAGCTCGTGCAGCTCCGAGTCGGGGACGTCGGCGGCGAAGGTGTTGTACGGGGAGGAGAACGAGTTCGTGGCTGTGTAGTGCTCGACGATCACACGCGGGCGGCGCAGGCGCCACTCGGCCGTGCCGTAGTGCCGCTTCGAGTACGAGGCCGTCTCCGCGCGCCGCTTTGCACCGAACGGAATCGGCTTCCAAACGATCCGCGGACGCGGCGGGCCGCCCGAGCTCGCGGCCAGCGTCGCACCGGCGAGAACAGCCGCGAGGGCGAGCACCACCAGACCCCGAATCCGCAAGGGTCGAAGGGTACCGGCCGGCGCGGCCGGATTCGCACGTGCGTTTGTGGATCCTCAGGGCGGGTATTTGGATCCCATATAGGCCCTTTCGACGGCTGCAGGGGCTGTATATGGCATACTTCGGATCCGAAATCCGAGGAGAGGGATCCAGATGAACAAGCTGATCGCCAAAATCGTCGGTAGGCCGAACGCGAACGGGGCCTCGTCGCCTCCGACGAAGCAGCACCGCAGTGCATACGTCGTCACCAGGGCCGAATCGGCGCCCTGCACGTGCCCCGATTCCTGCGAGCGCGACCACGAGAACGATTAGATGGTTATCGGCACCGCGGCTGAGGCCGCCACCGAGCGTGTCCTGACGCCTGAGGCGCTCGGCTTCGTCACCGAGATCCACCGCCGGTTCGACCCGCGCCGGCGCGAGCTGCTCAAAGCGCGCGCGGAGCGACGAGAACGCATCGCAGCAGGTGAGCTCCCCGACTTCCTCGGTGAGACCGCGGAGGTTCGCGAACGTGACTGGACGATCTCTCCGGTGCCCGCCGATCTGCAGGACCGGCGCGTTGAGATCACCGGGCCGACCGACCGGAAGATGGTGATCAATGCGCTCAACTCCGGAGCCCGGGTGTTCATGGCTGATTTTGAGGACGCGAACTCGCCGACCTGGTCGAACATGATCGACGGACAGGCGAACCTGATCGACGCAATCGACCGGACGATCGAGCTGGTCACACCCGAGAAGGAGTACCGGCTGAACGACGAGGTCGCGACGCTCCTCGTGCGCCCGCGCGGCCTGCACCTCTCGGAGAAGCATGCGGAAGTCGCGGGCTCGTTCTTCGACTTCGGCCTCTACGTGTTCCACAACGGGAGGCGCCTGCTCGACCGCGGCACCGGTCCCTACCTCTACCTGCCCAAGCTCGAGAGCCACCTCGAGGCGCGGCTCTGGAACGACGTCTTCACCTTCAGTGAGGAGGCTCTCGGCCTCCCGCACGGCTCGATCAAGGCGACCGTCCTGATCGAAACCATCCTCGCCGCCTTCGAGATGGACGAGATTCTCTGGGAGCTGCGTGACCACGCCGCCGGTTTGAACGCCGGGCGCTGGGACTACCTGTTCAGCGTCATCAAGACGTTCCGCGAGCGACCCGAGTTCGTTCTTCCCGACCGCAATGCCGTGACGATGACCGCGCCCTTCATGCGCGCCTACGCGCAGTTGTTGGTCAAAACCTGCCACCGCCGCGGAGCGCACGCGATGGGCGGGATGGCCGCTTTCATCCCCAGCCGGCGCGACGCCGAGCTGAACGCGCGCTCGCTCGCCAAGGTGCGCGAGGACAAGGTGCGCGAGGCCGGAGACGGCTTCGACGGAACGTGGGTCGCGCACCCCGACCTCGTCCCGGTCGCGAGGGCCGAGTTCGACCAGGTGCTGGGCGAGCGCCCGAATCAGCTCGACCGGGAGCGCGACGATGTCTCGGTCAGCGGCGACGAGCTGCTCCACGTTTCGTCGACGCCGGGTGACGTGACGGAGGAGGGATTGCGCAACGACGTCGGCGTCGGCCTCCGCTACCTCAGCGCCTGGCTCGCGGGAACCGGCGCGGTTGCGATCTTCAATCTGATGGAGGACGCGGCCACCGCCGAGATCGCGCGCTCGCAGATCTGGCAGTGGGTACGCCACGACCGCTTCGACCGTGAGCACGTGCTCCGCGTGGTCGAGGAGGAGAGTGCCGCAGACGAGGTCTCTCCGGCGGCACGCGAGCTCTTCGAGCAGGTCGCGCTCGCGGAGGACTTCGTCGAGTTTCTGACGCTGCCCGCCTACGACCAACTCATCCAGGAGGGGAAATGAGCACGAACGGCAACGGGAAGCTCCAGGCCGACCGCTGGAACAGGATCGAGCGCGTCTACTCGCCCGAGGACGTACGCAAGCTGAAGGGCACTGTCGAGATCGAGCACACGCTCGCGCGTCTCGGCGCCGAGCGGCTGTGGACGCTGCTGCACGAGCGCGAGTACCTCCCCACGCTGGGCGCGCTCACCGGCAACCAGGCGGTGCAGATGGTCAAGGCCGGGCTCGAAGGGATCTACGTCAGCGGCTGGCAGGTGGCGGCGGACGCCAACCTCGCCGGTGCGACCTATCCGGATCAGAGCCTGTACCCCGCGAACAGCGTCCCCTCGCTCGTCCGGCGGCTGAACAACGCGCTCCTACGTGCCGACCAGATCCATGCCGCCGAAGGCGACACCTCCGTCCACTGGCTGGCCCCGATCGTCGCCGACGCGGAGGCCGGGTTCGGCGGCCCGCTGAACGCGTTCGAGCTGATGAAGGCGATGATCGAAGCAGGTGCCGCGGGCGTCCATTTCGAGGATCAGCTCGCGTCCGAGAAAAAGTGCGGCCATCTCGGTGGGAAGGTGCTCGTGCCGACGAACCAGTTCGTCCGCACGCTGAACGCGGCGCGGCTGGCGGCTGACGTCTGCGGCGTCCCGACCGTTCTGATCGCCCGCACGGACGCCCTCAGCGCCAAGCTGGTGACGAGCGACGCCGATCCGGCCGACCACGAGTACCTCACCGGCGAGCGGACGGCGGAGGGTTTCTTCCGCGTGCGCGACGGGATCGAGGCGGGAATCGCGCGCTCGCTCGCGTATGCGCCGTACGCGGACATCGTCTGGTTCGAGACGTCGACTCCGGATCTGGGCGAGGCCCGCGAGTTCGCGCAGGCGATCCACGAGCGGTTCCCGCGCAAGCTGCTCGCGTACAACTGCTCACCCTCCTTCAACTGGCGCGCGCATCTGGACGACACGACGATCGCGAGCTTCCAGCAGGAGTTGGCGGGGCTCGGCTATCGCTTCCAGTTCGTCACGCTCGCCGGCTTCCACTCGCTCAACTCGGCCATGTTCGAGCTCGCGCGCGCGTACTCGTCGGAGGGCATGACCGCCTACGTGCGCGTGCAGGAGCGGGAGTTCGAACTGGAGGAGGTCGGCTATACGGCGGTGCGCCACCAGCGCGAAGCGGGCGCCGGCTACTTCGACCTGGTCGCCTCGGCGGTAAGCCGGGGCACCTCCTCGACGCTCGCGCTCGAAGGCTCCACGGAGGCGGCTCAATTTCGTCGCTGACCGGCGGCGAGCACGGGACGAAGGCCGACGAGATCGCGCTGGCCCTGGAGGATGCGATCGTCTCGGGTGAGGTCCCGCCCGGAACGGTTCTCCGCCAGGAACAGCTCTCGGAGCAGTTCGACGTAAGCCGGACCCCGGTGCGCGAGGCCCTGCGACGCCTGGCGGCGACCGGCCTCGTCTCCTTCGTGCCGAACCGCGGCGTGCGCGTACGCGAGATCTCGCGCGGCGAGCTGCGGGAGGCCTTCCTGATTCGCGCCGAGCTGGAGGCGCTCGCGACCGAGCTGGCGACGCCGCTGATGGACGACGAGGGGATGGCCGAGCTCGAACGGGCGGAGGCACGTTTCGCGAACCTGACCGAGGCGCTGCTCGACCGATCCCGTCCGGAGAGCGAGCGGGTCCGGCTCACCGGCGAGTGGATGCGCGCCAACTACGGCTTCCACGACGTGATCTACGAGGCTTCGGGCGCGCCGCTCGTCGCCAGGGCGGCCAAGAGCGCGCGACGCACGTTCCTCAGCCAGTGGCGGCCCGGCGGCCCGGAGATCGACGAGCTGTACGAGCAGAACGTGCGGCAGCACCGCGCGATTCGCGACGCGATCGCCGCGCGGAGTGCCGCCGGCGCGCGGGCCGTCGCACACGAGCACGTCCTCCATTCCTGCCGCATGCTCGAGTTGATCCTGGACCACGTCGCCGCGTAGAAACTTCCTGCAAATCGCAGTAAGATCGGGGCATGGCGCCGACGAAGGACCTCGAGGATCTCGCGCAGCGGCTGGAGGAGGTCAAGCGGGATGGCTCGGCCCTGACCGATCTCATCGAGCGGGAGCGGAGCCTGCGGGACGAGGTGGGGAGGATCGGCGCGCGCGAGCGCGAGCTCTCGGCCGCCCGGGAAGAGCTGTACCAACACGAGCGTCGATTGAAGGACGAGCTGGGCGCGCTGCTGATCCAGCAGGCCGCGACGTCGGCCGAGCACGAGAAGCAACTGAGCGATTTGGCGGCGGAACTGGCGGAGCACCGGGCCTCACTGACCCGTCGGGAGCAGGCAGCGGCGAAGGCCGCAGAGGAGCTCACTCGCGCGCTGTCCGCAGCCGAGCAGGGAGCGACGAAGCTCGGCGACCAGGCGACCGAGCTCGAAGAACGCAAGCGCAGGCTCGCACAGGGGGAGCGCGAGCTCGAACGCTCGACCGCGAAGCTCGAAGGCCGGAAACGCGAGCTCGAAAGGCTCGGAACGTCGCTGCTAGCGCGCGCCTCCGCTCTGGAAGAGCGCGAGAACGCATCCGCGCAGAAGCGTGAGGACACGGAGGCGACGCTCTCGGCGCGCGCGAAGGAGCTCGCCGCCCGCGAACGAGAGCAGTCGAAGACCCTGCGGGATCTCCGGGCGGAGATCGAGCGCGATCGGTCGGCTGTCGCCAACCGCGAGGAACGGCTCGCCGCGGGTCAGCAGTCACTCGCAGCCGAGCGTGAGGCCGTCAGCGAGGCCCAAGCGACACGTGAGCGCGCCCTCGCCGAGCGAGTGTCCGAGGTCGAGGGTAGGGAGCAGGCGCTCGCCTCAGCCGGGAAGAGCCTGGAGGAGGAGACGCGGCTCGCGACGCAGCGCCAACAGCAGCACGACGAGACGGAACGCGAGCTCGAGCGAGCCGGGAAAGCTCTCGCGACCGCCGAAGCCGGATTGCAATCGAGGCGCGTGACCCTGGGGAAGCAGGCGGACGATCTCCGGAAGCGAGAACAGGCCCTCGTCGCGCGTGACCACGAATCCAAGCGCGCGGCGGCAGCCGAGCTTAAAGCGCGCTCGGAACAGCTCGACTCCGTGGCTGCCAAGCAGGCGCGCGAGCGCGCCGCGCACGAGCGGCGTGCCAAGGAGCTCCACGAGCTCGAGTCGGACCTGCAGAAGAGGCGGCGTGCAGTCGATCGGAGGGTCGGCGAGATCGCGCGGCGCCGACGGGATCTCGCAGCACAGGAAAAGGATCTCGACCGTCGCGAGAGCGAGGTCGCCGACGCCCTCGCCTCGGTCCGGCGAGCGGAATCGCGCGTGGCAGAGGAACGTGAGGCTGCGGCCGAGGCCGTCCGTCTCCGCGCCGAGGAAGAGAGCGCCGCGAAACGCGCGGCGGAGCGACACCGGAAGGAGCTCGCCGAGCAGGAGACGGACCTCGGCCGGCGCGAGAGCGAGGTCGCCGGCAGCCTCGCGTCGATTCGAGAGGCGGAAGCGCGCCTGAGCGGCCTTGCTCGCGACGCAAAAGCACTCGAGGAGAAGGCGGCCGGCCTCGAGGCCGCAAACGCGGGCCAGGAACGAGAACAAAAGGCGCTCGAGACGACCGCGGAGCAGCTCAATAGGCGAGAGTCGGCCGTGGCGGCGCGCGAGCGGAAGAGCGACGAGCGCTCTCGGCAGCTGGCCGAGCGCGAGGCGGCAGTGGCCGGCCGTGAGCGGCAGCTGGAGAGCCAGGCGGCTGATCTGACCCGCCGGGAGCGGAAGCTCGACGAGCAGCGGGCGAAGCCGGTGGCGGCGGCTCCTACCGGGCCCAGTCTGGAGCAGGCGCTGCTCAACCGGCTCCCGCAGGCGCCCGGAGGCTGGACGATCCAGCAGCTCGAGCAGCTCATCCGAGAGCGGGGCGACCGCTATCCCGACCGCCACGAGGAGTGGCAGTCCTACCTCTTCTACCTGCGCGAGTTCGCCGACGTCTCCGGCCGGCTGCCACAGAGGTTCGACGCGCTGCTGGAGGAGGTCTTCGCGCCCATCGCCCGTTAGGTCCCGGTCGAGTCGGCCATCTGGAGTGCGCCGCTCAAGACATTACTGCGCGAGCCTCTCCGTTCTCATCGCGCGCCGGTAGGCGACTGCGACGGCATCGAACTTCAGGTGCAGCTCGTCGGCGAGGTCGAACGGCACGCGCTCGGGCCGCTGTGACTCGACGATGCGCTTGTCCTGGTCGAAGATGACGTCCTCGAACTCGCGCAGCACCTGGTCGGGCTGGTCGAGGTTGTAGTTGCGCCCGATCCGGAGGAAGCCCTTGCACTCGTCCTCGCGCACGGGCTGCGAGGCGAAGAAGTAGAGCATCCCCTCCTCCCCGCCCCATCCGAGCCGAAGCACGATCGTGTACGGGAGGTGCAGCTCGTAGCGGCTGCGGCGCTCAGGCTGCTCGTCCTCCTCATTGCCGAACACGGGAAAGTCGTCCGTGTTCGGCGCCTCCGGCCGAACGATCTCGTAGTGCAGGACGTGCCCCTCCGTCCGCACCTCGTGATTGGGCACGACCGGGCGCTCCGGATCGCCTAGCAGGCCCGGATGGACGAACGGAAAGTGGCCGAAGTCGGTGAAGTTCTCCACCTGCCGCGAGGAGTCACATCTCCACGCGTACGGGCCGCAGGTCACGGTGTGCCAGTCGTCCCCCTCGAGCTCGGGCACCTCCGGGAGCGGCCAGCGCGGCTCCTCGAGCGCGACCCAGACGAGGCCGTACCGCTCCTCGCACCGAAAGCGGGTGGCACGGGCCTTGGCGGGGACGCGCGTCGGGTCGGCGAGCTGGGGGATCGCCGTGCACGAGCCACTCGTTCCGTAGCGCCACCCGTGGTACGGGCACACGATCTCGTCACCTTCGACGCTGCCGAGCGAGAGCGCCGTGCCGCGGTGGATGCACAGGTCGGAGAAGGCGTGCGCGGCACCTGAGGAGTCCCGCCACAGGACGAGCGGCTCGGCGAGCAGGTCGGCCGCGACGGGTGCGGCCGCAAGTTCCTCCGAGTACGCAACCGGATGCCAGCAGGCCCGCAGCGCCGGGTGATTCCCGCGCGCGGACGGGGACGTGCTCATGCTGCGACGACCTCCACCCCGCGCGTACCCCCGACCTTCAGCGCAACCCGCATCGGTCCACCTTAAGGAAGCGGTCGACGGGGCGCGACTAGGCGCGGAGGAGCTCGAATCGGCCGAGTTCGACTCCGCGCAGGCAGGCTCGGCCGTGGAACCCGGTTTCGGCGGGCTCGAGCCGGTCTTCGAGGCCGTGCAGGAATCCCGTGTAGCGGAGCGTCAGTCCGTCCACGACAAAGGGAAACCGCAGTGGGCCGAGCTTCGTCTCGCCGCGATTACCACGAATCTCCTTGTGGACTCCGACCATCGGCGGAAGAAACCCACCGGTGCGCCGTACGTCCCAGCTCCCGTCGAGCGTGCGCATCGGATCAGCTCCCCGCCGCTGTGGGCCCCTCTCGGCTTCCGCGCAAGCGCGGAAGGACGTGCTCGCCGTACATGTGGATCATCCCCTCCGGATCACTGCCAGAGACGTTCATCACGCACACGACGCTCGCGCCGAGCCGCTCCAGCCTCTTGATCTTCTTCACATGCGCACCAGGATCGGCCGAGACGATTGTCATCGCCTGGAACTGCTTGTCGGGAATGTCCGCTCCGTTGCGGCCGATCTCCTCGGGGTCGGCGATCGGCGCGGTGTAGTGCTCGTCGACAAGCGTCCCCTTCCATTCGCGCGCGTTCTCGAGAGCGGCTTCATCGGTCTCACCCCAGCTCGCGAGCGTCTGCACGATGATCTCTCCGGGTGTCCGGCCCGCTTCCTCCGCGCCGCGCCGATACGCGGCGATGACCGCGGCGGCCTTCGTCGGATCGCCCAGCGTCCAGACGCCGTCGGCCAACCGCCCAGCGACCTCCCCCGCGCCTTCGTTGAAGGCGGACATGTACACCGGTGGTCGCCGGTCCGTCCGCACGTACAGCCGCGCCCCCTTCGCGCGGAGGTACTCGCCGTGGAAGTCCACCCGCTCGCCGTTCAGCAGGCGAGTGATGATCGTGAGCGCCTCCTCCGTACGCTTCAGCTGCTCCTCCGGCGATGGCCAGTCGCCCCCTGCGGGGATCTCGTTCATGGCTTCGCTGGTGCCGGTCCCCAGGAAAGCGCGGCCGGGGCAGAGGTTCTCGAGGGTCGCGACCTGCTGGGCGACGACGACCGGGTTGTAGCGATGGACGAGGCCGGTAACTGCCGTCCCGAGCTCGACCCGCCGCGTCGCCTGGCCCACAGAGCCCAGCCAGACCCAGGGATTGCCGCAGGCTGCCGGCGTAGGTGCATTCGGCGCCCACCACGGCTCCAGGTGATCGCTGCAGCACACACCGTCGAATCCGGCCTGCTCGCCCGCGACCGCCTGCCGGAGCAAGTCGTCGGGCTGGAACCGCTCGTGGGCGAGCGAGAGGAAGTAGCGAAGGTGCTCGGGCCGCCGCCTTCGCGCCCAGAGCACGGCCTTCAGGGAGTCGACGAGTCCCATCGCCGCGAGCCTTCCCGGGAGATCCGGTGCGAAACGCAGGAGAGCGGCCCTCGGTGCCGAACTTGCGTGGCGATGAGCACGATGGCCG
>Ga0075428_100006002_pt1 | contig 13494 bp, 9 predicted proteins | sample RhiMetdeltSRZDD2_FD_75291 | JGI IMG/M metagenome (GOLD analysis project Ga0075428, IMG submission 75291) | Populus rhizosphere microbial communities from Tennessee, USA - Rhizosphere MetaG P. deltoides SRZDD2 | ecosystem: Host-associated > Plants > Roots > Rhizosphere > Soil | place: USA...
GAAATACGATCTCGAGCCCTTCCACTTCGTGCGCCGTCACGCGGCCCTGCTCTTGCCTTCCGTAGCCATCATGTTTGCCGCGTCAACACTGACGCCGAAGCAAATCCGCCGCGCGAGCCTCGTCATTTTCCTAGTCGGGATCGCGCTCATGGCGCTGATCCTCGGGCTTGGGCCTGAGATCAAAGGCGCCAAGCGCTGGCTTCAGATTGGCTTTATTTCGTTGCAGCCGTCGGAGTTCGTGAAACCTGCCTTCATCGTGCTAACCGCCTGGCTGTTCAACGAAGCTCAGAAGCGACGCGACGTTCCGGGCATCGAGCTTGCTGTTGCGCTTTACGCTGTGTTCGTCGTGTTGCTCATCATGCAGCCCGATTTCGGCCAGACGCTCCTCGTCACTCTGGTGTGGGGCGCGCTTGTCTACATGGCAGGCATCAATCTCATCTGGATGGCGGCGCTCGGCCTGGCCGGGATGGCCGGCGTGGCCTCGGCCTATTTCCTTGCGCCGCACGTCGCCTCGCGCATCGATCGCTTCCTGAACCCGGCGTCAGGCGACACCTACCAGACCGACCGCTCGATCGATTCCTTCCTACATGGTGGCTGGTTCGGTAGAGGCCCAGGCGAGGGGACAGTGAAGGACGTGCTTCCGGACTCGCACACCGACTTTATCTACGCCGTGGCTGCTGAGGAGTACGGGCTGATTGCCTGCCTCATTCTGCTTGCGCTCTTCGCCTTCATCGTGCTGCGTGGTCTGTCGAAGGCCTCGCAAGAGCCTGACGGTTTCATCAGGCATGCCGTGGCTGGCCTCGTCATGCTGTTCGGCCTTCAGGCGTTGATCAATATGGCGGTGAATGTCGGCCTTCTTCCCGCTAAAGGCATGACGCTGCCCTTTATCTCCTATGGAGGCTCATCGCTGCTCGCCATGGCGTTGACCATGGGTTTCGCGTTAGGGCTCACGCGCAAGCGGCCGATGGCGGGTCGTGTCACAGTTAGCGCGCCTGCAGAGCACGAACAGGAGCATGCCGGCATCAAGGAGCAGCCGGCTTGAGTGGCCGCTTGATTCTGCTCGCTGCGGGAGGCACTGGCGGGCATCTTTTTCCAGCAGCGGCGCTTGCCGAGGAGCTTGGCCGACGCGGTTATGACGTCGAGCTTGCCACCGACATCCGCGCCGAGAAATACGGCGTCGAGTTTCCGGCCCGCGCTATTCATCGCATCCCCTCGGCAACGCTCACCAGCCGCAATCCGCTCGCCGTTACGGCGACCTTTGCGCGGCTTGGCATCGGCTTTCTCGGCGCGAGGCGTTTGCTCCAGCAGATCAAGCCAAGCGCGGTGATCGGCTTCGGCGGCTATCCCACGCTGCCGCCAATCATTGCCTCAAGCACGCTAAAGATCCCGACCGCGATCCACGAGCAGAACGCGATCATGGGCCGTGCCAACCGGCTGCTTTCGCGCTTCGTCGACAAGATCGCGCTGTCGTTCAAGCCGACCAAGCTGCTTCGCCCCGACGCCGAGGCCAAAGCGCAGGTGACCGGCATTCCGGTACGGGACGCAGTGCTTGCCTACCGCAATTCTGCTTACGTGCCTCCGGCTCCAGGGCAGCGACTCCTCCTTCTCGTCTTCGGCGGAAGCCAAGGCGCACACTTCTTCTCTGAAGCTTTGCCTGCGGCGCTCAAGCTTTTGCCTGCTGAGATGCGCGAGCGTCTTACAATTGTGCAGCAGGCGCGCGAGGAGGATCTCGATGAGTTGCGCGAAGCCTATAAGCAGGCAGGCATTACCGCGCATCTTGCGCCGTTCTTCCGCGACCTGCCGGAGCGCATCGCACAAACCCAACTCGTCATCGCCCGCGCCGGGGCCTCGACCGTGGCTGAGCTTATGGCGATTGGCCGCCCCTGCCTTCTCGTGCCCCTACCACACGCCCTTGACAACGATCAGCTTGAAAACGCAACTCGCCTGCAAGAAGGAGGCGGAGGCTGGTGCATCCGGCAGAGCGAGCTAAGCCCTGAGCGCCTCGCCAAGGAGTTGGAACGCCTGTTCTCCTCGCCTGAGGTCTTGGCAAAGGCCGCGGAAAAGGCGAAAGCCATGGCCGAGACAAAAGCCGTGGCCAAGCTTGGCGATCTTGCCGAGGAGCTTGCCGAGGCCAAGAGTCAAGTCGAGTAGGTCGTAACATGCATCTGCCTCCGCCCGATAAAACGGGTCTGTTCCACATCGTGGGGATCGGCGGCATCGGCATGAGCGCGATCGCCGAGGTGATGCATACCCGCGGCTATCGCGTGCAGGGGAGCGACCTCAAGGACGGCGCCAATCTCGAGCGCCTGCGCGCGCACGGCATCACATGTCTGATCGGCCACGACCCCGGCAACATCAAGGATGCCACCTATCTCGTCATTTCGAGTGCGGTGAAGCCCGGCAATCCCGAGTTCGAGGCGGCCAAGGAACGCGGCATCCCGATCATTCGCCGCGCCGAGATGCTGGCCGAGCTGATGCGCCCTTGCGCCACCGTGTCGATCACCGGCACCCATGGCAAGACCACGACGACGTCGCTCATCGCCGATCTGCTGAAAGCCGGGAATCTTGATCCGACGGTGATCACTGGCGGCATTATCAATGCCTGGGGCACCAATGCCCGCATCGGCAAGGGCGAGTGGATGGTGGTCGAGGCCGACGAGTCTGACGGCACGTTCATCAAGCTACCCACTCAGATCGGCGTGGTGACCAATATCGACCCCGAGCACATGGATTACTGGCCGTCGCTCGATGCACTGCATGCGGCCTTTCGCCAATTCATCGATGGCATTCCATTCTACGGCCTCGCTGTCGCCTGCATCGATCATCCGGTGGTGCGCGAGCTTCTCGCCAAGCTCGGCGGTGCCGCCAATGGACGCCGCACCCTAACCTATGGCGTTGCGCGCGATGCCGATATCAGGCTCAGCAATGTGCGCCCCGACCACAATACCATCACCTTCGATGCCGACCTTGGTCCGGCAGTGAAAGGCGGCACGCGCAAACTCGAAGACCTCATGCTTCCCGTGCTCGGTCATTACAATGCGCTGAACGCGCTCGCCGCGCTCGCCGCGGCAACCGAGGCTGGAGTGAGCGACGATGTGATCCGCAAGGCGCTCGCCAAATTCTCGGGCGTGAAGCGGCGCTTCAGCCGCGCCGGCGAATGGAAGGGCGTGGCCGTCTATGACGACTACGCGCACCATCCAGTGGAAATCGCATCGGTGCTGCGCGCCGCGCGCATGGCCAGCAACAATGGGCGGATCATCGCCGTGATGCAGCCGCATCGCTACACACGCCTCCAATCCCTGTTCAACGAGTTCTCGGCCTGCCTCGACGATGCGGACATCGTCGTGGTGACGCCGGTCTATTCGGCTGGCGAGGCGCCGATCCCGGGCATCGACCGCGACGAGCTCGCCTCAGGCTTGCGTCGCCACGGCCATCCCCATGTGCTGACCGTCGATGACGAAGACACTTTGGTCGAGACGGTGGCCTCCGTTGCGAAGAAGGGTGACCTCGTGGTCGGGCTTGGGGCCGGCACCATTACCGACTGGATGAATGCGTTGCCGAGGCGGCTTGAGACGCGGAGCGGGGCATGAACGGCGAGGCTGTCATCACTAAGCTCACCGCGAGCCTGCCGGAGCTGCGTGGTAAATTGAAAGCCGACGCTGCTCTATCCGAACTCACCTGGTTCAGGGCCGGCGGCCCCGCCGAAGTCCTCTATTCACCCGCCGACGAAGCCGACCTCGCCTATTTCCTGCGCCAAACTCCTACCGACATTCCGGTCACCGTGATCGGCCTCGGCTCGAACCTACTGGTGCGCGACGGCGGCATCGAGGGCGTGGTCATTCGCCTTGGGCGAGGGTTCAGTGACATTAAGGTTGAGGAAGGCCATCGCCTCCGCGCCGGCGCGGCGGTGCCCGACGTGAAGGTGGCCCGTGCTGCGGCGGACGCCGGCATCGCCGGCCTCTGTTTCTATCGCGGCATTCCCGGCTGCGTCGGGGGGGCGCTGCGCATGAACGGCGGCGCGCATGGCCGCGAGACCTGCGAGGTCGTGATCGAAGCGCGCGCCGTCGATCGCAAGGGCCAGCTCCACGTGCTGCCTGTGGCGAACCTACATTACGAATACCGGCATTGCGGCGCGCCGGAGGACTTGATCTTCACCGGGGCTCTCTTTCAGGGAGAGCCTGGAGAGCCAGATAAGATTCTCGCCGAGATGGATGGCATCGCCGCCTATCGCGAGCAGGCGCAGCCGATCAAGAGCCGGACCGGCGGCTCGACCTTCAAGAACCCGCCAGGGCACAAGGCGTGGCAGCTCATCGACGCCGCCGGCTGCCGCGGACTTTCGGTCGGAGACGCCAAAGTCTCTGAGATGCACTGCAACTTCCTCATAAATGAAGGGAAGGCGAGCGGGGCCGATCTCGAGAAGCTTGGCGAAACCGTGCGGACTCGGGTGAAGGAAAATAGCGGTGTCGAACTCGAATGGGAGATCAAGCGCCTCGGAGTCCCGCGCTGATCTCGCCACTTGTCCGGTGTCATTGGCCGCGAAAGCGGGTAATCAGTAACGCCTTCGGGTGATTACCGGGTCGCCATCAATCTGGGCGAAGACACTCTGTCTCGCATTTTTCAGCTATCCCGAATAGCGGGGGGACGCATGACCAAGCACCAGATTCACGTCGCCGTTCTGATGGGCGGGTGGTCGTCAGAGCGCGAGGTGTCGTTACGCTCCGGCGCGGCCTGCGCCGATGCGCTCGAAGGGCTGGGCTACCGCGTGACCAGGCTCGATGTCGCCCGCGACGTCGCCGAGCGACTTGCCGAGGTGAAGCCGGACGTCTGCTTCAACGCGCTGCACGGCCGCTATGGCGAGGACGGCTGCATCCAGGGCCTGCTTGAGATGCTCGACATTCCCTATACCCATTCCGGCGTGCTCGCCTCCGCGCTCGCCATGCACAAGGAGCGCGCCAAGGCCGTGCTTGCCGCCGCTGGTGTGCCGGTCACCGAAAGTCTGATGCTCTCGCGCACCGAGGCAGCTAAGGCCCACGCCATGAAGCCCCCTTATGTGATCAAGCCGCCGACGGAAGGGTCGAGTGTCGGCGTGTTCATCGTGCGCGAGGACCAGCGCCACCCGCCGCAGGAGCTGACAAGCGCCGAATGGACGCTTGGCGAGGAGGTGATGGTCGAGCGCTATATTGCCGGAAGGGAGCTCACCTGCGCGATTATGGGCGATGAGGCCCTGGGAGTGATCGAAATCCGCCCCGCCGAGGGGCTCGCCTTCTACGATTATGACGCAAAATATGCCCCGGGAGGTTCAATTCACGTCCTCCCGGCCCCGCTTAAACCAAATGTTTACCAATTGGTACAGAAGCTGTCCCTAGCGGCTCATAGGGCACTGGGCTGCCGTGGGGTCAGTCGCTCCGACTTTCGCTACGACGACCGGCCAGAGGGCACGGGGGAATTGATCTGCCTCGAGGTCAACACCCAGCCCGGAATGACAGGGACGTCGCTCGTGCCCGAGCTCGCTGCTCATAGCGGCCGTTCATTCGGCGAGCTGGTCAAATGGATCGTGGAGGACGCGTCGTGCAATCGCTGAACCCCGAAAGGGGACAGATCAGGAGACGGGGATCGCAGGATGCCCTTCTTGCGCGTGGCATTGCCGTGCCCCGCGGCTCGCGACGCGTGCCTGCGCTGACGGGCGTCCGCTCCGTCTTGAGACGGAGTCCCAAAGCCGTGCGGCTCGGCAAGCTCGGTCCCGATCGCATGCGCGGCAAATGGCTCGTGCTTTGCATGCTTTTTCTCGCGACCGCCGTCGCCTATGGCGCCTGGATCGGTGGCCAGACTTCGAAAATCATTGGCCTGTTTACTGGCGGAATCGGGCATCTCGCCGTCGCCGCAGGGTTCGGTGTGCAGCGGGTCACTGTGGAAGGCCAGCTGCACGCAACCGATGCCGACATTACTGCGGCGCTTAAGGCGGGCCCCGACACCATACTCCTCGGCTTCGACACCGATGCGGCCAAAGCGCGGCTCGAGGCGGTTCCATGGATTAGACACGCGCAAGTGATGCGCTTCCTTCCCTCGACGCTTCAGGTCGCAATCGAGGAGCGCACGCCCTATGCCGTATGGCAGAAAGACGGGCAGACCTATGTGGTCGACGATGAGGGAGTGGTGCTCGCCCGCGCGCTTCGCGACGCCTATCCCGATCTTCCGCTTGTCGTGGGCGAGGGCGCCGGCAAGAGCGCGTCCCAGCTCTTTGCTGTTCTCGTCCGCTATCCTGAGCTGAAAGAAAGGATGTTGGGCGCGATCAAGGTCGGCGACCGGCGCTGGACGCTGAAGCTCAAATCCGGGGTCGAGGTCATGCTGCCAGACGACAACGTCGACGAGGCACTCACCTCGCTCAACAAGCTGGAGCAGGAGCACGGCGTGCTTGAGCGCGATATCGCCGCAGTTGATTTGCGCCTGCTCGATCGCGTCACGGTCCGGCTGCATGAGACGGCATCGGTCTCGCCAGGTGACGCAGCCGCGCCGCAAGAGCTACCGACAGCGAGCACAAAGGGGACTAAGGCCAAAGGCAAGACTTGAGTCGAAATTCGAGGGAACAGGGGGAATGGTCTACACGACGACGATCAGGAGCAAGCGCCAGCGCATCGTGACCGCGCTTGATATCGGCACGAGCAAGATCTGCTGCCTGATCGCCAAGACCTGTCCCGCGCCCGATTGGTTCGAGGGCAAAGGCGAAGCTGTGCAATTCGAGGTGCTCGGCTTCGACCACACCCGCGCCGAGGGGTTGAAAGCCGGCATGGTCACGCATCTCGACAGCGCCGAGGCGTGCATCCGCTCGGCGGTGGACGCGGCCGAGCGCATGGCCGGTGTTACCGTCGAAGCCGTGCATGTGGGCGTCACCTGCGGACGGCTCAGGAGCGAGAGCTTCTCGGCAAGCGTGGCGCTGCCATCAGGCGCCGTGCGCGATGACGATATTTTGAGATTGCTCGCAGGCGGGCGCCAATATGCCGCGCGCGATAAGCGAAGTGTGCTGCACGCGCTGCCGACCAGCTACCGCATCGATGAGAATGGCGGGATCAGCGAGCCGCAAGGCATGTGCGGCGAGCGGCTGTCAGTCGATCTTCACGCCGTCACCGCCGACGATGTGGCGATGCGCAACATCATGCTCTGCGTCGAGCGCTGCCATCTCGGGGTGGCAAGCCTGGTCGCCGCGCCCTACGCGAGCGCGCTTTCGGTGATTACACCAGACGAAGCGAAATTCGGCGTGGCCTGCCTCGATTTCGGCGCCGGCACCACCACACTCTCGGTATTCGCCGACGGGCATTTCATCCATGCCGATGGCATTGCGCTTGGCGGCAACGCCATCACCACCGATATCGCCCGAACACTCGGCGCGCCCATCGAGCACGCCGAGCGGCTCAAGACCCTGCACGGCAGCGCCTTCGCCACGATTTCCGACGAGCGAGAGATCATCACCTATCCTGCCGTCACCGGCGTGCCGCAGCCGAGCTTAAATCAGATTACCAAGGCGCAGCTTGCGCTCATCATCCGACCGCGCATCGAGGAGATTCTCGATCTGATGCGGCGCCGGCTTGCTGCAAGCGGTGTCGCGTCCGAGGCGACGCAGCACCTCGTGTTGACTGGCGGCGCGAGCCAGCTCACTGGCCTTGCCGAGCTTGCCACCAATATGTTCGGGCGTCCTGCGCGGCTCGGCCGGCCGAGATCGTTGAGCGGGTTGCCTGCCGTGGCGGCCGCGCCCGATTTCGCCGCTTCAGTCGGCCTGCTGCTGCAATGGGAGCGCGGCGACGACAGACTTTCAGGACGTGCAGAGCAGCGGTTCTTGCGTACGGGTACCGGGTATTTCGCCAGGGTTGGCGAGTGGATCAGAGACAACTTCTAAAGGACCAAAGGTTCTGAAGGACCAAGGTTCCATAGCGCAGCACGCGCCGACGGAGCCGAAGCAAGGGCAATTCGCTAAGGATCGGATGACCGCCATGACCATCAACCTCAGAGTTCCAGATTTGACCGAACTCAAACCGCGCATCACCGTGTTCGGTGTCGGCGGGGCGGGCGGCAATGCCGTCAACAACATGATCGAGTGCGGTCTCAAGGGCGTCGAGTTCGTCGTCGCCAACACCGACGCTCAAGCATTAGCGAGCTCGCAGTGCGAGCGGCGCATCCAGATGGGCGCCAACGTCACGGAAGGCCTTGGCGCAGGCTCCAAGCCGGAAGTTGGCGCTGCCGCCGCCGAGGAGGCGATGGCCGATATCAAGGCTCATCTCGTCGGCTGCCACATGGTGTTCATTACCGCCGGGATGGGTGGTGGAACCGGCACCGGCGCAGCTTCGGTGATCGCGCGCGCCGCGCGCGAGGAGGGTATCCTCACCGTCGGCGTGGTCACCAAGCCATTCCAGTTCGAAGGCACGCGGCGCCTGCGCGCCGCCGAAGTCGGCATCGACGAGCTACAGAAATATGTCGACACCCTGCTGATCATTCCCAATCAGAATCTGTTCCGCGTCGCCAACGAGAAGACCACCTTCACCGACGCCTTCGCCATGGCCGACGATGTGTTGCGCGCCGGTGTTTCCTGCATCACCGATCTGATGGTCAAGGAGGGCCTGATCAATCTCGACTTCGCCGACGTCCGCAGCATCATGGCCGGCATGGGCAAGGCGATGATGGGTACCGGCGAATCAAGTGGTGAGCGCCGCGCTATCGAGGCGGCCGAAGCTGCGATCTCCAATCCGCTGCTCGACGACGTGTGCATGAAGGGCGCGAGCGGACTGCTTGTGTCCATCACCGGCGGCAACGATCTCACCCTTTATGAGGTCGACGAGGCGGCGAGCCGGGTCAGGGCAGAGGCCGATCCCGATGCAAACATCATCGTCGGCGCGACCTTCGACAACGAGCTCGACGGCTCGATCAGGGTCTCGGTGGTGGCGACCGGCATTGGTCTTGCCAGCACTCAGTCGACGCGGCCGGTGCTGGACGCTCCGAAGCCCGCCGTCTTGCAAGAGAGGAGCAGACTGACCGAGCGGCTTGCCGGCCTTGCGACGCTTCCCGGTCCAGTCGATCTCGACGAGCCGAGCCTCGTGCTCGGCCAGAACGACGTCGTGAAGGAGCCGTCGGTGTGGCGCGCTCCCGGCAACGTGGTGATCGAGAAGCGTCCGGCACAGGTGACGGGCATGACCTTCCCGCATGCTGCGGCCCCCAAGTCTGCGGCGCCTCAGGCGGGATCCTTCCAGCCTGCACCACCGGCGGCGATCAGGCGGCCCGTACGGCGCATGCCGAGTATGGATGAACTGCCGATCACGGCGCAGAACGAGATCAACGCGCAGTCAGGCCAGGCTCCTGTGCAAGGACTTGCTGCGCAGAAAAAGAAAGTGGGCTTCCTCGAGCGGCTCGCCAATGTTGGCCGTCACCGCAAGGAATCCGACGCTGAGATGCCGGCCAAGCTCGAGCCTGAGTTCGGCCAGCCGAGGCTTGCCCCAGTTCCGGAAATCTCCAAGCCTCAGCCGCAAGCTCAGCCTCAGCCTCAGGCCCAAACTCAGGCAAGGCCTCTAGCTCAAGCGGCAGCGCCGAGAGCCATCAGGATCGAACGGCCGCGCAGCGAGATGGCGCCTCCTGTCCCAAAACGGATCGAAGCGCAGCCCAAGATTCCGATCGCCGAAGTTACTGCAGCGCCGGCCGAATCACCGGCGGGCGACGATCTCGAGATTCCCGCCTTTCTGCGCCGACGGGCAAATTGAGTTTAACGCAAGCGCGTAGCGAAACCGCTCAAAGGATGATTAACGGGCCGAGAAAGACTTTGCAGAACAATGGCGTATGCGATCATGGCCACGGTAATACAGTGAAAGAAACCGTGATTTGTCGCCTCCCGGTGTGAGCGTTAAGGTTTCCTCAGATTGAACGGCACGACCAGGACCAAAAAAGGCACAAACAAGCCGGGGGCGGCTCAAGTGCCAGGGAGAGCCGGTCAATTGGGGGGCTCGGGTTCTACCCGAGCTAAGTAGGGAACTCAAAAATACGGCGTGGGGGCCGACGGGGGCCATGAGGGGATTTATAGGGGCACGGCAAACCACTCTTGCCGGCGAAATCTCACTAACCGGAACGGGCGTACATAGCGGGGCACCAGTCTCGATCACGCTTTGTCCTGCAGACGGCGACACCGGCTTACGCTTTCTTCTCGCCAATGGTCACTCCGACGGCACCGAGATCGCTGCCGATCAGCGCTGGGTGACCGGCGTCACACTCTGCACCATACTCGGTGACGGCAATGGCGCCTCTGTCGCGACGGTCGAGCACCTGCTTGCGGCCCTGCGTGGGCTTGGCGTCGACAACGCGATCATCGAGATCGACAGCTCCGAAGTTCCGATCATGGACGGCAGTGCGTCACGCTTCGTCGAGGCGATCGATGAGGTCGGTCTTGCCGAGCTCGAGACGCCGCGCCGCTACCTCAAGGTCTTGAAGAAGATCGCGGTGGAAGACGCCGGTGCCTATGGTGAGCTTACTCCGCACAACGGTTTCCACCTCGATGTCGAGATCGATTTCGACACGCCGCTGATCGGCAATCAGAAGATCGAGATCGACGTGAACCCGGGCTCCTTCCGCCGCGAACTGGCACGCGCGCGCACCTTCGGCTTCATGAAGGATGTGGAGCGCCTGTGGGCCGCCGGCCTTGCGCTCGGCGCCTCGCTCGAAAACACCGTCGCAATCGGCGAGGATCGCATCATCAACCGCGAAGGTTTGCGTTTCTCCGACGAGTTCGTGCGCCACAAGGCGCTCGACGCGGTCGGCGACCTTGCGCTTGCCGGCGCGCCGATCCTGGGAGCCTATCACTCGAAGCGCGGCGGCCACCGGCTGAACGCGCTGGTGCTCAAGGCGTTGTTTTCTGACGCCGACGCTTGGACCATGATCGAAGCCCCGCGTTATCGCGAGGTTCGTCATGCCGAGCTCAGCCACCGTCTTGCGGCAGCGAATTTCGCCGCCGAGCGGAGCTGATAGGGCCATCGCGCGAATCGGCAGTCATCCTTCTGGCATGGTTTTGCGCGTTTTGCGCCGCGAAGCGTGTTGCGCCGGGGCTTTCGCCTCAGCCTTTAACGGGCAAAAAAACACCATAATCCGCTAGTTGGTTGGCTTCAGGCTTCGCTAGCCCTACCGGGCGCGCATGATGTCGTGTGGGGCGAGCCCGGCCCGTAAGGGGGACCGATCTTGAGGGGTGGCATTCCAGATCCGGTCGAGCCGCTCGGTGCAACGAGGCGTGCTGGGCTCTGCTCTGGTGAGCTTGCGGGACGTTCCATCGCCCTGCTTGGCGTCGCCCTTTCAGCCGGCCTGCTCGTCGGCTGCGGCTCCTTGTGGGGCAAAAAGGAAATCGTCGAGAACAACGATCCTCCCGACGTCATCTACGGCAAGGCCGAGACGATGATCAACAAGGGCAGCTATGCCGACGCCGCCAAGGAATACGAGGAAGTCGACATCAATCACCCTTATTCGCAGGAAGCGCGCAAGGCGATCGTCATGGCGGCCTACGCTTATTACAAGGCCGGCAAATATGACGACGCCATCTCGGCCGCCGACCGCTACCTCACCCTCCATCCCGGCACGCCCGAGTCGGACCTCGCCCAGAACATCATTGGCATGTCCTATTACGTTCAAGTGCTCGATCCGAAACGCGATCAGAGCACCGCGCGAAAGGCCCTCAACGCCTACGAGCAGTTGCTTCAGCGCTATCCGAGTTCGCGCTATGCGGACGAGGCGCAAAACCGAGTGCGCATCCTGCGCGATCTGCTTGCCGCGAGCGAGATGACGGTGGGCCGTTACTACCTGCGGCATAACAATTATCTCGCCGCCATCAATCGCTTCCGCGTGGTGGTGAGCGACTACCAGACCACCGAGCAGGTGGAAGAAGCCTTGATGCGTCTGACCGAGGCCTATATGGCGTTGGGCATCGTCAACGAGGCCGAAACTGCGGCCGCCGTGCTTGGCCACAACTTCCCGGACAGCAAATGGTACAACCACGCCTACAGTCTTCTGCAGAAGAACGGCGCACAGCCGCAGGAGCACGAGGGGTCGTGGATCACCCAAACCTGGAGAGGCAACGGCAAGCCGGCCTGATCCATCCGCCATGCTAGCCGCGCTGTCGATCCGCGACATCGTTCTGATCGACAAACTCGATCTCGAATTCGGCCCAGGTCTTTCGGCGCTGACCGGGGAAACCGGTGCCGGCAAATCGATTTTGCTCGACGCGTTCTCCCTTGCCATCGGCGGGCGTGGCGATGCCGCGCTGGTGCGGCGGGGTGCTACACAAGGCCAGGTGACCGCGAGCTTCGATCTTGCGCCAAGCCATCCTGTATTTGAGCTCCTCGCCACCAATGGGCTTGAGCCACAAGACGGACTCATCCTGCGTCGCATTCAGGGGGCCGACGGCCGGAGCCGCGCCTTCGTCAACGACATCGGCGTGAGTGTCCAGCTCTTGCGCCAGGTCGGGCAGGCGTTGGTCGAGATCCACGGGCAGCATGATGATCGCGCGCTGATCGATCCAAGCGGCCATCGCGACCTGGTTGATGCGTTCGGCGGCCTGACGAGCGACGCTAGCTGCGTGGCCGAGGCCTATGCAGCCTGGCAGGCTGCCGAAGTCGAGAGGGCACGTCATGAGAACGAAATCGCAGCCTCTCGTGCCAATGCCGACTATCTGAGCCACGCGCTCGAGGAGCTTCGCCAGCTCGATCCTGAGCAGGGGGAGGAGGAAGCGCTTGCTGCGCGGCGTCAGCTGATGATGAATGCGGAGAAGATCGCTGCCGAGCTCAACGAGGCGATCGACGCCTTGCTAGGGGAGGGCACCTCGGGCGCGCGGCTCGCCGCAAGCCTCCGCCGCATCGAGCGCCAGGCCCAAGCCGCAGGTCCTGTGTTGACTCTGGTCGCAGAGGCGCTTGAGCGCGTGCTCGCCGAGACTGACACGGCGCGGGCACGAATCGAAGAGGCGCTTGCGCTCACCGCGTTCGAACCCAAGGGGCTCGAGCGTACGGAGGAACGGCTGTTTGCGCTCCGTGGCCTCGCCCGCAAGCACAAGGTCCTGGTTGACGACCTGCCGGCCTTGATGGGCCGCCTCGAAACCGAGCTTTCAGCGATCGATCAAAGCGAGACGCGGAGCGCTGAGCTCGCCCGCGCCGCAGAGACCGCACGCAAGAGCTACGAGAGATTGGCGCTCGATTTGAGCAAGGCGCGTGCCAAGGCGGCGCAGCGCCTCGACAAAGAGGTCATGGTCGAGCTCGGCCCCCTCAAGCTCGACAAGGCGAGCTTCATTACCAATATAGAGACTGTTTCCCTCACCGAGGGCGGCCCGAGCGGCGTCGACCGGGTGGCCTTCTTCGTCAGGACGAATCCCGGCACCGAGCCTGGGCCTTTGATGAAGGTCGCCTCTGGCGGCGAGCTTGCGCGGTTCATCCTTGCGCTGAAGGTTGTGCTAGCTGCCCGCGGCTCTGCGCCGACTCTGGTGTTCGATGAGGC
>Ga0075428_100006004_pt1 | contig 13492 bp, 5 predicted proteins | sample RhiMetdeltSRZDD2_FD_75291 | JGI IMG/M metagenome (GOLD analysis project Ga0075428, IMG submission 75291) | Populus rhizosphere microbial communities from Tennessee, USA - Rhizosphere MetaG P. deltoides SRZDD2 | ecosystem: Host-associated > Plants > Roots > Rhizosphere > Soil | place: USA...
CTGCGCGACCTGTGGCTCGGCGGCCGCGGGCTGTTGCTGCTGTTCGCGTTCAGCGTGCTCGCGAGCGTCATCACGTACGTGGGAGCGACCAGCGAGGGCATCAACTTCCTCGAGAAGCGTGAGACGGTCAACCTCACGCTCCAGGTGGCCGTCATGTTCGGCGCGCTGCTCGCGTTGATGGTGGCGGCCGACGCGATCAGCGGGGAGCGCGAGCGCGGCACGCTCGAGAGCCTTCTGCTCACGCCGGTGCCGCGCCGTCAGCTGCTGTCGGGAAAGCTGGTCGCGGCGCTGTCGGTGTGGTTCGCCGCGCTGGCAGTGACGGTCCCGTACGTCTGGTTCCTCGGACGCGACGTCGGCGCTGTCGACGACGCGGTAATCGCGGGACTGCTCGTCGGCTCCCTGGTCGCCGTCGCCCTCGCCGCCTTCGGTCTCATCGTCAGCACGCTGGCGAGCTCGAATCGGGTCAGCCTGTCGGTCAGCCTGTTCGTGCTGCTGGCCCTGTTCGCGCCCACGCTGCTGCCGGGCGGCGCGAAGCAGGGCTGGGCGGGCGAGCTGCTCCAGCGGGTCAACCCGATGACCGCGGCGGAGCACTACATGCGCAACGTCGTGATCAGCCAGTACGAGTGGACGCGGGAGCTCTCCTGGCTGATCTCGCCGCTGGTTGCCGCGGTGGGGCTCACGATCGTGGCGGTCCTGCTGGCGCCCCGGTTCATGTCGCTGCGAGCGGGGACCGAGGGATGAGGGGGTTGAGGGCCACGCTCCTGGCCGTCGGGTGCGCGCTCGCGACGGCGACGCCGGCGGCCGCGCAGGAAGCAACGGTCGAGGGCTCCGGCGGGTTCTTCGAGACACCGCTCCTGGACGTGTCCGTTAGCCGCAGCTCTGTCTCGACGCGACTTGGTGACGAGTTCGGATTCACGACCGAGATCCGCAACCGGGGCACGGGCGCGCGCTCGGACCTGGTAGCCCACCTGAACGTCGTGGGCCTCAGCAGCGGCATCTACGTCGACCCCGAGGACTGGTCCGAGGAGCGTACGAAGAACGTGCCCACCCTCGGCCCGGGTGAGACGACGTCGATCTCCTGGTCGGTCAAGGCGGTCACCGGCGGGCACGCCGCCGTCTACGTCGTCGTGCTCCCCGAGGATCCCGGGCACGGCGCTCCGGTATCGAGCCCGTCCATCGACGTGCAGATCGCCGACACCAAGGACCTCAACTCGGACGGGGTGCTGCCGCTCGCGCTCGGCGTCCCGGCGCTGCTCGGGATGCTGACGCTCGCGGTGCGCCGGCGCCGGCGCACGTAACCTGGGCCGGCTGCGTCAAACGAAACCGGGTGGGTAGGGAGGAGGGTCTCGCTCGAGGCCCGCAACCGTGGTCGATCGACTACCCGTACGGTTGTGAATCGACCACGCTTGACCCGGTCGGCGTCCCCTATCTGCGGCGGATCAAACGTTCCACGCCCCGGACCCGGTCGCGGGACTGGACCCGCGCCCGGTCGCGGCCGCGACCGCCGGACACGAGGTCGCGGGTGCCGTTGCGCGAGACGTCGATGTAGTCGTTGCCGCCGTTGCCGAACACGCGGTTGCGGCCGCCGTCGCCGAACAGCCGGTCCGCGCCTGCCTGGCCGCGCAGCACGTCGTTGCCGCCGCCGCCGCGCAGCAGGTCGCGCCCGCGCCCGCCGCGCAGCACGTCCTTCCCGCGGCCGCCCTCCAGCCGGTCGCGCCCGCCTCCCCCGGCCAGCCGGTCGTTGCCGTCGCCGCCGCGCAGCAGGTCGTTGCCGCCGTTGCCCTCGAGGCGGTCGTTCCCGCCCAGGCCACACAGCACGTCACGCCCGCGCGTCCCGCGCAGCACGTCGTTGCCCGGGGTTCCCGTCGCCGTGCAAGTCGTCCTCTTGGGGCGGGGCTTCGGCTTCGGCTTGGGCTTCTTCTTCGGCTTGCGCGGAGGCGGCGGGCCGTGACAGGCGCCGGAGCCGGCGTCCGAGAAGCTCGCTCCGGCAGGAGCGATGAAGCGCCACGAATAACCGCTCGCGTGCAGTGTCAGCTCCAGCACGCCGAACGTCGTGTTCTGACGCACCACGCTGTACTTCTTCGGCGTTCCGATCGGGCCCAGGGAATGGCCGCCCGTGCCGACGACGAACTGCCTGATCCCGAAGGCGCGATTCCGCCCGACCGAGGTCTGCGGCTCGAACCGCTCGTAATGGCGCGCATGGCCCGCCAGCGCCACGTCGACGCCTGCCTCGTACAGGGTTCTGTACAGGGCGGCCATCGACAGCGCGCCGCCCGGGCGGCCGGAGCTGAAGCGCCCGGCGTGCATGAAGGCCAGCGTGCACGCCGTCGGATGGGCTGCGAGGTCGGCGCGCAGCCAGCGCTCCTGTGCCGACCCGGCCGCGCAGGCGACCTGCGTGCAGTTCGAGTTGAGGGCGACCAGATGCCACGCCCCCAGGTCGAAGCTGTAGTAGCCCTGGTCGCGGCTGCCCGCAGGCCCGGTCGCCGCCCCCACCCCGTTGAAGTAGTCGAAGTACCCGGCGGCGCCCGCCGTGGCGTAGTCGAGGTTGCCTGGCGATGGATGTGTGACGGCCCGCGATTGGCCCCACGTGGGCTCGTAGACCGCGGTGTACGCCGACAGCGCCCCCGCGCGATATTGAGCGTCCCCGAGAGTCAGCACGCCGGCAAGCCCGGCCGGCAGCAGCGCGGCGGTCTCCGCCTGGCGGCAGCGGGTGGGCGTGCCCAGCCCCGCGCCGAAGTAGGGGCTGCTCGGGTCGCAGGCGATGTTCCCGGCGGCCGCGATCACGGGATCGGCGGCGCGGGCGGTTCCCGGCGCCGTCACGACGACCGCCGCGGCCAGCGCGGTGAGCACGGTCAGGTACTTGCGAAACGGGCGGTCCATCGCCCTTGGGCTCAGCGTCATTGCCTCTCTTCTCAGTTGCTCGGCGGCGGCTCCGAAACCACAATCGCGGCGAAGGCGATGTTGTCGCCGTCGGGCGACCAGCTCGGCTTCGAGGGGAAGATGTTGTCGTCGGTCACGCGCCGCGGCTGGGCGGACCCGTCGGCGGGCATGATCGCCACGGCGGCTTCGTCGAGCTCCTGGAGGATCACGGCGAGCTCGGTCCCGTCGGGAGACCAGCTCGGCTCCTGGGCGCTGATCGTCGGCGCCGTTACCCGCTTTCGCTGGCTGCCGTTGGAGTTCATCGTGACGATCGCCCAGAGCCCGTTGTCCCGCTGCTCGGCGAACGCCACGCGCTTGCCGTCCGGGGACCAGGCGGGATTGGTCTGCTGCTTCTTGTCGTTGGTGAGCCTCCGCTCCCGGCCGGTCGCGGCGTTCACGGCGAAGATGTCGTAGTTGCTACCGGTCACCTGGCGATGGAACAGCACCAGATCCCCCACCGGTGACCAGTCCGGGGCCTCGTCGGACGGTCCCGACGTCAGCTGCTGAGAGACCCCGCTCTGGGAATCCACGGAGAAGATCCCGCGAGCCAGCGCCACCGTCGCCACGCGTTTTCCGTCCGGCGCCCACGAAGGCTGGAAGAGGTGCTCGACGTTCGTCTCGATCGGCACCTCCACGGGCGCGCCCGGTCCCGGGTCCACCTGCACGATGGACGAGGAGCACTCGTCGCAGTCCATGGTGCTGAAGGCGAGCTCCCCGTCGGGGGAATACGACGGCTCCAGCGCCCCTTCGCCCTGATGGTTGGTCTCCTGCGTGAGGTCGCCGTTCGACACGTCGACCGTGTAGATGTACGAGTGATCGACGTGGGTGTCGACGGCGGGACCGGACTCGGGCGGCGAAGCCGAATCCGCGACGCCCAGGATCAGCGCCGTCGATACCGCCACGATCATCGCGGCGGCGGCGATCGCCTTCCTGCGCTTGCCGGACAGCAACCGCGCGCTCATCGCAGGGTCACCACGAGCTCCGGGCGGAGCGTCGCGTTCTCGCGGTTGTAGAAATCGATCCCGTCGTTCGATGTCGTGACGAGGCTGAAGCTGTACGTGCCGTTGCCGGTCACGAAAGCAGTCACGTCGTACTCGACCCACGTGTTGACCGGGATGGCACCCTTGTCGCCGGTCGCGGGACTGGTCCGCGCGGGCCGCGTGCTCCAATTGATCGCGGTCTCGCTCCACGAGGTGTTCGTCGTGTATAGCGCCGGCCCGTCATTCGTGCCGTTGTAGTTGTAGAGCCGCAGCTTTGCACTCTCCACGCTGCCGGCGGGAGCGCCGCTCACCGTGAAGCGCAGGAAGCTCTCGACGTCGGATTCCGTGCCGCCGTTGGCACGCAGGTAGCTGGTCCCGTAGTTGGTGCTCGGCGAGGCCTCGTGGGTCCGGGCGTCGGCCTCGGGCGCGAGTGTCAGGACCGGCGCCACCTGGGGCGTCGTGACCGGTGCGGAGTTGCTCGGGTCGGAGAGGTTGCCGGCGGCGTCCACGGCGCGCACCGCATATGTGTAGGAGGTATTCGCCGACACCGAAGTGTCCGAGTAGGCGGTCGTCACGCCGAGGTTCGCGATCTGAGTGTCGTTGCGGAAGACGCGATAGCCGGTCACGCCGACGTTGTCGCTCGCCGCCTGCCAGGCGAGGTCCACCCGCGACGCGTTGATGGCGGTTGCGCCGAGCGAGCCGGGCGGCGTCGGCTTCAGCGTGTCGGGCGGACCCGTCGTGACGACCAGCTCTGGCCGCAGCGTGGCAGCCTCACGCGAGTAGATGTCCGTCCCGTCGGATGACGGGCCGGTGAGGCCGAAGCTGTACGTCCCGTCCCCGGTGACGAGTGTTGTCACGTCGTATTCGATCCAGCTGTTCGTCGGAACGTTCCCCTTGTCGTCCACGTTGGCGCTCGTGCGCGGCGGCCGGTTGTTCCAGTTCACCGTCGTCTCGTTCCACGCCGGATTCGTGGTGAAGACAGCCGGCCCGTCCGCGGTTCCACTGTATGCATAGACGCGCAACTTGGCGCTTCGAATCGTTCCCGCGGGAGTGCCGCCGACGGTGAAGCGCAGCAGGCTCTCGACCGTCGTGACTCCCGAGCTGGCGTCCACCCGCAGGTAGCTCGTGGCGTAGTTGGTGGTTGCCGCCGAGGACTCCACGCGCGCGTCGGCCTCGGGCGAGAAGGTGAACGTCGCCGATGCCGCCGGGGTGGTCGCGGAGGCCGTGTTGGTGGGGTCGGAGAGGTTGCCGGCCGCGTCGCGGGCGCGGACCTCGTACGTGTAGCTGGTGCCGCCGGCCACCCCCGTGTCCGAGAAGCTGGTTACGGCACCGAGCGTCGCGACCGCTGTCGCGTCACGGTAGACCGTGTAGCCCGTCACGCCGATGTTGTCGGTGGACGCCCCCCAGGTGAGGTCGACCTGGCTCGGACCGGCTGCGGTCGCCGTCAGGGTCCCGGGCGCGGTGGGCTTCTGCCCGTCCGGCACGGTGGCCGTGGCGCGGTTACTCGGGTCCGAGACGTTGCCGGCTGCGTCCAACGCCCGCACCTCGTATTCGTAGCCCGGCGCCGTCACGTTCGTGTCGGAGTACGACGTGACGGGCCCGACCGTTTCGATCAGCGTGTCGTCCCGGTACACGCGGTAGCCGGTGACCGCCACGTCGTCACCCGCCGCGTTCCACGTCAGGTCGACCCGTGTCGCGGTCGCGGCGGCCGCGAGGTTGGTGGGCGGCGTCGGCTTCTGGGTGTCCGGAACCGTCGCGCCAGCCGTGTTGCTCGGGTCCGACCGGTTCCCCGCAGCGTCGAGCGCGCGCACCTCGTACTCGTAGGCGAGCGGTGCAGTCACCGCGGTGTCGGTCCAGGACGTCACCGCTCCCACGGTCGCGTGCAGGCTTCCGTCGCGGCGGATCTCGTATCCCGTCACCGCCCGGTTGTCGGTCGCGGCATCCCACTCGAGGTCCACCTGCCCTGCACTGCCGGTGGCTCGCAGGTTCCCGGGCACACCGGGGTTCTCCGTATCGACGGTCAGGACCTCGACGTTCGCCGTGTTGCTGTCGTCGGAGTTGTTGCCCGCGGGGTCGAGCGCACGCAGGTGGTAGGCGTACGTACCGGGACCGACGGCGTCGGTGTACGAGGTGGCCGGGTCGATCGTGGCGACCAGGGTGCCGTCCCGATAGACCTCGTATGCGGCGACGCCGATGTCGTCGGTCGAGGCTTGCCACTGCAGTTGCACCGGCCCGCCGTCCACGGCACTCGCGACGAGGTCGCCCGGAGCGGTCGGCGATTGGCTGTCGGGCACCACCACCGAGGCCGGGTTGCTCGGATCGGACAGGTTCCCGGAGCCGTCCTCTGCCCGCACGACGTATTCGTGGTCGCGGGCAGGCACGTCGACGTCCGAGTAGGACGTGCTGTTCCCGTCAAGGGACGCGAGCAGCTCGCCGTTCCGGTAGACCCGGTACGCGGTCACGAGCACGTTGTCGCTCGACGCCTCCCAGCTCAGGTCGACCTGGCTCGTGCCGTTCAAGGTCCCGGTCAGGTTGCCGGGCACGGTGGGCGGGAATTCGTCCGGCGGCAGCACCGAGGCGCTGTCGCTGTTGCTCGGGTCGGAGAGGTTGCCCTCCCCGTCCACGGCGCGCACGTAGTACGTGTGAGTGGCCGGAGGAAGCACGTTGTCGGTGTAGGTCGTGCCGGTGACCGTGTCGATGTGGACGTCGTCGCGGTAGACCAGGTAGGCCTCGACTCCGACGTTGTCGGTGGCCGCGTCCCACGTCAGGTCGACCTGGAACGCGCCCCGGGACGTTGCGTCGAGGTTCTGCGGAGCTGTCGGGCTCTCCGTGTCGGGCACAGTCGCCGACACCGGGTTGCTCGGGTCCGAGAGGTTGCCGGCAGCGTCAAGCGCGCGCACGGTGTACCCGTAGGTGCCCGGGCCGATGGTGTCGCTGTAGGAGGTGACCGCCGCGCCCACGTCGGCGATCGGCACGCTCCCGCGGAACACGCGATAGCCGGTCACGGCGACGTTGTCGCTGGCGGGGTTCCAGGCCAGGTCGACCTGGCTCGAGGTCACGTTGGTCGTGCGCAGGTTTCCGGGCGCGCTCGGCTTCACCGTGTCAGGCACCGTGACCGTTGCCTCGTTGCTCGGGTCCGAGAGGTTCCCGGCGGCGTCGATCGCCCGCACGATGTAGCGGTAGGTGGCGGTGGCGCTCACCGATGTGTCGGAGTACGAGGTCGCCGTCCCGGCCGGGCTGGCGATCAGGGTCCCGTCGCGGTAGACCCTGTAGCCGCTCACGCCCACGTCGTCCTGTGAGGCCTGCCAGCTGACGTTGGCTGCCGCGGACGTAGTCGCCGTGGCCGCAACGTTGCCCGGGATCGACGGCTTGGTCGTGTCGGGCACCGTCGCGCTCGCCGTGTTGCTCGGGTCCGACACGTTGCCCGCAGCGTCGACCGCCCGCACCGTGTAGCTGTACGGGCCCGCCGCAAGACCGCTGTCGGTGTGCGACGTGGCCGCGGGGCCGAGGTTCGCGATCTGCGTCGTCCCCCGGAACACCCGGTAGCCCGTGACGCCCACATTGTCGGTCGACGCCTGCCAGGTCAGCGCGACCTGGCCTGCGCTCCCGGTCGCCGCCAGGCTGCCGGGAGGCGACGGCTTGGTGGTGTCGGGCACTGTGCCGCTGGCCGTGTTGCTCGGGTCCGACACGTTGCCCGCAGCGTCGACCGCCCGCACCGTGTAGCTGTAGGTGCCGGCTCCGAGGCCGGCGTCCGTGTAAGAGGTGACGGTGCCGCCGAGCGTGGCGATCTGCGTCGTCCCCCGGAACACCCGGTAGCCCGTGACCCCGACGTTGTCGCCGGCGCCCTGCCAGCCGAGGGCCACCTGCCCGGCACTCCCTGTTGCCGTGAGCGTCGGGGGAGTGGGCTTGGTGACGTCCGCGACCGTAGCGCTGGCGGTGTTGCTCGGGTCGGACACGTTGCCGGCTGCGTCGATGGCCCGCACCGTGTAGCTGTAGCTGCCAGGGTTGAGGTTGGTGTCGGTGAACGAGGTGACGCTGCCGCCGACGGTCGTCACCAGCGTCGTGCCGCGGAACACCTGGTACCCGGTGACACCCACGTTGTCGGTGGACTGGTTCCAGAGGAGCGAGACCTGGCCGGTGCCGGCGGTCGCGCGCAGGTTGCCGGGGATCGACGGCTTCGTCGTGTCGGGCGGAGGCAGCGTGCCGCCGTGGCACGTCCCCGTGCCCGAGTCGGTGAAGGTCTTGCCGGCCTCGGGGACGAACTCCCAGTCGTAGCTGGTCGGGTGCAGCGTCAGCTTGAGCACGCCGTACGTGTTGTTCTGGCGCACCTGGCTGTTCGGCTTCGGCGTGCTCACGCTGGTGAAGAACGCGCCGCCTGTCCCCACCACGAACTGGCGGATGCCCCGTGCGTTGTCGAGCGCCCCGCTCGGGTTCTGGGGCGCGAAGCGCTCGTAGTCGTGCGCGTGTCCGGCGAGCACGACGTCGGCGTTACCGTCATAGAGCGCCTGGAACAGGGGCTTCATCTCGTCGGCGTTGCTGTCGTGGCCGGAGTTGAAGCGCGGATCGTGCCAGTACGCAAGCGTGCAGTAGTTGGGATTGGCCGCAAGGTCCGCCTTCAGCCAGGTCTCCTGCGCGGAGCCTGCGGCGCACGACACGATCGTGCAGTGGTCACTCGAGTTGAGGGCGATCAGGTGCCATGTGCCCACGTTGAAGCTGTAGTAGCCCTTGCTGCGTTCGCCGGCCGGTCCGTTGGCAACTCCCACGCCGTTGAAGTAGTCGAAGTAGCCGGCCGCGCCCGAAGTCTTGTACTCGTGGTTTCCGAGCGACGGCCGCGTGATCGACTTCACCCGTCCCCACGTCGGGTGGTAGGAGTTGTTGATGCCCGAGAGGCTTGCGCTCTCGTACTGCATGTCGCCGAGGGTCAGGACCTGCGAGAGACCCGCGTTCACGAGCAGATTCGAGGTGTACTTCTGGCGGCATCGGTCCGCGGTCCCGTTGCCGCCGTTGTAGTTGGAGCTAGAGGCGCTGCAGGCGATGTCGCCGGCAGCGGCGATCACGGGATCCGCGGCGCGGGCGTTGGTCGCGGCGAGATGGGCGCACAGCGCGCCGAGCACGGCAATGCACACGATCCCTCGCAACCCGACCGCTGTCCCCTGCCTTGCCGCGCCTCCGGCCATCCTGACTCCCAGCGTTCCTGCGGCGGACGCACCGGCCCCTGCCGGCCACACCCCGTTGATGCGAAAGCTAACTCACCGCAGGGGCCTATATCAAGGTAGAGAGCATCAAAAAGTGCTCTCACGAAAGTTGCAACTGCCCCTTGTTTTTCTAACGCAAGGTGCGTTATGTTCCGCCTGCTTTACGGATGGAGGCACGGAAAGTGATTGTGGATTCGGCAAGGAAGACGGGCCGCACGGGGTGTCACGGGAGGCGCACCGGCGGGCCTGGCGACACGGCGGGATAGCGGACCTTGAACATTGCTTTCAGGTCGCGCGCCTCGCGGTCGCGTATGAACGGACTCATGTCAAAGGGCGCTGCGGACGCCGTGCAGGCGGCCGGGCGCAGCATGAACGGCGCCACGCCGGCGGTGTCGGTCATCGTCCCGACGCGCGCCGAGGCCGGGAACGTGGGCCCGCTGGTCGCGCGGCTCGACCGGGTGCTGTCGGACCTGCCGCTCGAGGTCATCTTCGTCGATGACAGCGATGACGACACGCCGGACGCGATCCGGGCGATCGAGTCCACACGCGCGGTCTACCTGATCCACCGCCCTCCGGGCGAGCGCCAGGGGGGCCTCGGAGGCGCCGTGGTCGCTGGGATGCGACACGCCCGGGCGCCATTCGTATGCGTCATGGACGCCGACTTGCAGCACCCACCCGAGGTGCTCGAAGAGATGTACTTGGAGGCGCTTGGGACGGCATCCGACATGGTCGTCGCGAGCCGTTTCTGTGCGGGAGGCGACACGGGGACGTTCGGTCGCCTCCGTGCGGCGCTCTCACGCGTCTCCACACGGGCGGCGATGCTCCTCTTCCCGAAGAGCCTCTGGCACGTGAGCGACCCGATGAGCGGGTGTTTCATCGTGCGGCGGCAGGCTGTGGACCTTGAGCGCCTGCGGCCGCGCGGATTCAAGATCCTGCTCGAGATCCTGGTGCGGACTCCGGGGCTGACCGTGTCAGAGGTGCCGTTCGGGTTCGGGGAGCGTCACGCCGGTGAGACGAAGGCGTCTGTCAGGGAGGCGCTGCGTTACGTCGGACAGCTGGCCCGGCTGGAGCTGGGCCAGCTGACGGCGCGCTTCGGCAAGTTCACCGTCGTGGGCGCCACCGGCCTGGTCGTCAACACGCTGCTGCTCGCGCTGCTCGCCGACGTCGCGGGCCTCTACTACGTCGCTGCGGCGATCCTCGCGACCCAGGGCTCGACCCTGTGGAACTTCTGCCTCACCGAAGGCTGGGTGTTCGCCGGTCGCGAGCACGGACGCAGTCGTGGGCGCCGCGCCGCCATGTTCTTCGCGATGAACAACGCCGCACTCGCACTGCGCGTGCCGCTGCTGTACGCCCTGACGACCGGGCTCGGGATGCACTATCTGGTCTCGAACATCCTCTCGCTGGCGGCGCTGACCGTGATCCGCTTCGGCGTGGCAGATGCGTGGATCTGGGCCAAGGCGCAGCGCCGCGAGGTCAGTTCCTTCAGCTACGACATCCACGGCATCGTCACCGTGACGTCGGAAGTGCGCCTACCAGAGCTTCATCGATTCATGGTGCCCGAGGTCTTGAGCCGCCCGACCATCCGCGTGCGGATCGGCCACCTGCGCGGCCAGAACAACGGCCACGTCAGCCATAACGGCAACGGGCACCGCCATAACGGCCATCACCTCAACGGCAACGGCGCCAACGGGAACGGCGCCGGCGCGGACGCAGAGGTGGAGCACGGGTTCCCCGAGCTCGGCCACGTCAAGGCGCGGACCCTCCGGTACACGGAGGGCATGGGGGGCTTCGGCTTCGGGGTCGAGATCTCGCAAGTCGGCGAACGCGTGGAGGTCCTCGCCGCTCCGCTCCTGCAGCGCTCCCCTCACGTGCTGTACACGAACGTGGTCGAGCCCATCCTGCGCTGGACCTTCGCCAGCAAGGGCTACGCGCTCGTGCACGCGGCATGCTTCGCCGACGGCGACCACGCCTTCATGGTCACTGCGCGCACCGACACCGGCAAGACGACCACGACGCTCAAGCTGCTCGACCACTTTCCGTACTCGTTCCTCTCCGACGACCTTACGATCGTCTGTCCGGACGGGCGGGTGCTGGCGTATCCCAAGCCGTTGACGATCAGCCGCCACACCGTGCACGCCGTCAAGACTCCTCTGCTGTCGAGGCGGGAGCGGATCAAGCTGGTTCCGCAGAGCCGCCTTCACTCCCGATCCGGCCGCCGGTTCGCGATGGTGCTGGCCGCGATGCGGATCCCTGCGGCGACGCTGAACGCGGTCGTCCAGCGGATGATCCCGCCGCCGAAGTACGACATCGACCGCCTGATTCCGACCGCCCGCGTTGCCCCCGAAGCCAAGATCGCCGGCCTGGTGATCATCCAGCGCGAGGGCGACTACGAGGTGCAGATGGAGACCGACGAGGCTCTCGCGATCCTGCGTGAGAACTGCGAGGACGCGTTCGGATTTCCGCCCTATTCGAAGATCGAGGAGTTCCTGCAGGGCATGAACGGGCACGACCTGAAGGTCGCGGAGCGAGACATCGTGACGAGCGCCTTCGGCAGCGTGCCGGCGACCCTGATCGCCAGCAGCACCATGGACTGGTGGCAACGCCTGCCGACAGTCATGGGCAGCCCGATCTGCTGACCGCCCGCCGGTGAAGGCGCCCTTCCGACCGGTCGCCCACCTGCTTCGGGACTCCGAAGCGGAGACCGTGTTCCATGGGGGCGCCGGCCGCACCCAGGTGCCGGTCCGCGACCGGGTGACGGACTTCCTCTGGCGCCATCGCACGAAGCTGCTGCTCGCGGCGATCATGGGCATCGCGGCGCTGCCGCGTATGTGGGCCATGACGGACGTCGGGCTGCGGGGGGACGAGGCCGTGTACGCGGGGCAGGCCGCAGTGCTCGCGGGCGACGACCAGCTCGACCGCTACTTCGTGCTGGCATCGCGCGGCAACTCCAACTTCCTCTTCTATCAGGAGGTGGTCGCGTTCATCTATCTCCTGTTCGGCGTGTCGGACATGGCCGCGCGCCTGGTCGCGATCGGCTTCAGCCTCGGGACGGTGCTCGTCTGCTTCGGCATCGGCAAGACGCTGTATGGGCGGAACGTCGGCCTCCTGGCCGCCCTGTTCGTCGCGCTCAGCGGGTACTCCGTGCTGCTGGGCAGGCTGGCGCTGCTGGACTCGACGCTCGTGTTCATGTTCTCGCTGTCGTTCCTGTGCTTCGCGAAATGGCTGACGACCACGCGGAACACATGGCTGTATGCCTTTGCGGCGTGCACGGCGTTGACGATGCAGGCAAAGGTCACCGGTGTGCTTGTCCTGGTGATCGCCCTGAACTACCTGCTGGTCTCCAAGGAGCTTCACCGGCTGAGCGTGAGTCGGCTGCTGAGGGCCGCGGGGACGTTCCTCGTCTTCTTCATTCCCGCGCTGGTCCAGATCGCCCTGAAGTCGGACCAGCTGCTGGAGTTCCTCGGCGACAGCGGCCAGCGGGCCACGCAGGTGCCGTGGCACTACTACCTCGACAAGCTCGTCTTCTACGACGGCTACATCACGCCCGTGATCTGGCTGGTCGGCATCGCGATCGCGCTGCGCCGGTGGAGCGCGGGCGACCGGCTCCTCCTGTTCTGGGTGTTCGTCGTGGCGCTGTTCTTCCAGGCGTATCCGCTGAAGGCCTTCAACTACATGCTGCCGATGATCCCGGCGCTGTCGATCCTCGCCGGCCGGGCCGTGCACGACGTCGCGCTGATCGTGGCGCGGCACTGGCGGCAGGCCGAGGCGCGCCCCCAGGGCGGCTGGCTGGCACGCGCTTCGCGGCCGGTCGTCCTGCCCGTGGCGTTGCTGGGCGCGGTCTGCACTCTGGCCTTGATGGCGTCACCGGTCGTGGACGTGGCGCGCACCGACACGTACTTCGGCCTGCGCGAAGCGGCGAAGTGGCTGAAGGCGAACACGCGGCCCGAGGACGGCGTGATGACCCTGTCGAAGGGCTCCGCGCAGTACGCGATCTCCTTCTACGCGCGACGCGACGCGTATCCCTTTGGCCGCTTCCGCCTGGCCACGGTCTTCCCGGGAGGCAAGGTCCGCAGCCCGCAGCCCGCCGCGGACGGGCCCTCGCGGGACTGGGTCAGCTACTGGCCACCGCGGCTGGTCAAGCGGCGCGAGGTGGCCTACCTCGTCTACTACACGGACGAGGGCGACGACCCGCCGGAGAACCCGCTCGTCGACTCCGCCCACCAGGAGACATTCAGGCGGTTCATCGAGGACTTCGGCGGCCGCCTGCAGCACGTCGTGTACCGCAACCACGAGGCGCGGGCGTGGATCTACAAGGTCTCGAAGCTGTACTCGCGCCCGCGGATCACCTTCCGGCGAGGCAAGGACCGAGTGGTCGTGAAGGGCCGCGGCTTCCGCTTC
>Ga0075428_100006008_pt1 | contig 13489 bp, 14 predicted proteins | sample RhiMetdeltSRZDD2_FD_75291 | JGI IMG/M metagenome (GOLD analysis project Ga0075428, IMG submission 75291) | Populus rhizosphere microbial communities from Tennessee, USA - Rhizosphere MetaG P. deltoides SRZDD2 | ecosystem: Host-associated > Plants > Roots > Rhizosphere > Soil | place: USA...
GCCGGGGCGGCGGCGCCGGGATCCGCGCCAGCGCGGAGGCGACTGGGCCGAAGCGGTCCTCGTCGCCGGCATTCCAGTCGGCGGCGGCCCGGTCGATCTCCTCGCGGCTGCGGGCGACGAAGTTCCACCCCATGACGATCCGCTCGGCGAACGGCTCGCCGCCGAGCAGCAGCGCCCGCACCGGCCCGGCTGCGGTCAGGTCAACGGCCTCGCGGCCCCGGCCCAGGTAGGCCAGCGCGCCCGGACGGACCGCGCTGTCCCCCACCGCCAGCGTGCCGTCCAGAACTACGAGGGCGTGCTCGAACGCGGGGTCGAGGGGCAGCGGGACCGTGCCGCCGCCGGTGGCGATCTCTGCGCCCAGCAGGGCCGTGTCGGCCCTGGCGGGGGACGCGGCGCCGGCCAGCGCGCCCACCAGTACCGTGATCCGGGCGGCGCCGAGCCCCACGACCGGCAGCTCGGCGTGGTGCTCGAACGCGGGCGGGCCGTGGCGGGTGCCCTCCGGCTGCGCCACCCACAGCTGGATGCCGTGCTGGCGCGACGGCTCGCGCCCGGGCGTCTCCTCGGCGTGGGCGACGCCGTGTCCTGCGGTCATGAGGTTGAGCTGGCCGGGCCGGATCGGCTGCTCGCTGCCCAGGCTGTCGCGGTGCAGCAACACGCCTTCGACCAGCCATGTGACCGTATGCAGGCCGGTGTGGGGATGGGGCCCGATGGCCATCCCGGGCGGGGCGGGCGCCGGGCCGAAGTGGTCGGCAAAGCACCACGCCCCCACCGTCCGGCGGGTGCGCCGAGGCAGCGCCCGGCGCACGGCCACGCCGCCGACGTCCGCGTGCCGGCTGGGTGTGACCTCGACCTCGGGCTCGTCCGGCTGCCCGCAGTCGGCCTCCCCGGGACGGGCGTCCTCGGCGGCCACGGGCCCACTCATGTCACGTAACCTCCACAGAGAACGAGGCCGTGAACGAGTCCCCCGGCTCGACCAGCGGGTAGCCGCCGTCGACCAGGGCGTTGACCGGCGCGGTCATCGGCTCCAGGCACACCGTGTCCCCGGCCGGGTCGGTGAAGACCTGGGCGTAGCCATAGCCGTCGCCCATCCGCAGCGTGACGGTGCGGCCGCCGCCGGCCAGGGCGAAGCGGCCGTCGCCGTCGAGGGCGTAGTGGTGGTCGAACAGCCGGTCGCCGATCGGCCGGTCCTCCTCGGGCTGGTCGTCGCCCCCGCCGGTCGGGATCCCCCGGGCGTCGAGCGCCAGGTGGCGGCGGGCCGGCAGCCGCAGCCGCACCTCGGGCCGGGCCACGCCGGGGAGCCGAAGGTAGGGGTGGTAGCCGAACGACACCGGGACCGCCCGGTCACCGGTCGGGACCAGCGTGGTGGCCAGCCACAGCGTCGCCCCCTCGACCGCGACCGCCAGCCGCAGCTCGTGGGGGAACGGGAACGACGCCAGCAGGTCGGGATGGGCGCCGAGGTCGTAGCGGGCCTCGACGGCCCCGGGCCGGCGGGCCGCGACGCCCCAGCCGGGCCGGGCCGTCATCGTGCCGTGGATGGGCAGCCCGTTCGGGTCGGTGGCCAGGTCCAGCGCGTCGAGGTCGACCTCGACGCCGCCGACCGCATAGCGCCAGGTGGCGAGCCGGTTGGCCCACGGCGCCAGCAGCGGCAGCCCGGTGACCCGGCCGGCCCGGTAGCCGTCGACCCCGCCGGGCAGGGCGAGGAGCTCGTCCCCCTCGTGGCGCAGCGAGACGCCGAGCATCCCCAGGTCGGGCAGGAAGGTGGCGGCGAGCGTCCCGGAGGACACGGTGACGCCGGGGTCGTCGGGGTCCGGCATGAGCCCAGGCTCGCGCACGGCCCGACCGGAATCAGCCGCCGGGTGCGGCGGGCTGGGCGGGGCTCGCCGCCGTGCCGGGCGCAGCGTCGCCTGCGCCCGCGCCACCGTCCTCGGCGGCGTAGCCCGCGAGGAGGGCCTGCTCGCCGTCGCGCCGGGGGAACATCAGGGCGACGAGGGCGGCGCCCAGCAGGATGGCGATGATGCCGACGGTGTACGCCCAGTTGGCGCCGTCGAGGAACGACGACCGGGCCGCGGCCGTGATCTCGCTGGCGAACTGCGGCTGCTGCGCGGCGAGGTCGGCGGCACTGCCGAACGACTTCTCCAGCTGGGTCTGGATGCCGTCGGTCACCATGTCCGCGTCCGGCGAGCCGGCGACGGCCGACGCCATCGCCGAGGTGTAGCCGGCCGCCAGCACGGCGCCGAGCAGGGACTGCATGATGGCGCCGCCCAGGTCCCGCTGGAGGTCGGCGGTGCCCGACGCCATCCCCGCCCGGGTCACCGGCACCGAGCCGGTCAGCGAGTGGGAGGCCGGCGTGCCGGCGAACCCGACGCCGACGCCGACGAACGCGTACGCCAGGCCGATGTGCCAGTACGGGCTGCTCTCGTCCCACAGGACGAGCATGGTCACGAAGCCGGCGAGGCAGAAGACGTAGCCGATCAGCAGTGTCACCCGCGAGCCGCTCCGTTCGACGAGCTTGGCCGAGCGGGGCGCCACCAGCACCATGAGCGCCGCGGCCGGGAGGATGGAGGCACCGGCCTCGACCGCCGAGTACGCCAGCACGTTCTGGAGGAACTGCTGGCCCACGAACATGGCCGCCATCAGCGAGCCGAACACGATGATCCCGGCGCAGGCCGCCACCCAGAAGACGCGGCGGCCCGCCACGTGCAGGTCGTAGAGCGGGTACCGGGCCCGGCGCTGGCGGATCACGAACGCCGCGGCGGCGGCCAGCGCCACCACGCCCAGCCCGAGGGCCACCGCCTTCTCGCCGGGCACGGGCGCGACGTTGATGGCGAGGACCAGCGCGGCTACCAGGAGCACCGACAGGATCCCGCCCAGGTTGTCGACCGGGTCGGTCGTCTCGTTGACGTGGCTGGGCACGAGGACCACGGCCATGATCAGGGCCACCACCACCAGCGGCAGCGTGATCAGGAACACGGAGCCCCACCAGAAGTGGTCGAGCAGGGCTCCCGCCATCAGCGGGCCGAGCGACGCGATGGCGCCCCCGATGCCCGACCACAGCGCGATCGACCGGGTCCGGCGCGGGCCCGACCACAGCGCGGTGATGAGGGCCAGCGTGGTCGGGAAGGCCAGGCCCGCGGACACGCCGCCGAGCACGCGGGCGGCCGCCAGCACGCCCACGTTCGGCGCCCAGGCGGCGATCAGGCACGCGGGGACCGACAGGACCATGCCGATGACCAGCATCATCTTCCGTCCGTAGCGGTCACCGAGGGCCCCGAGGTAGAGCACCGACGACGCCAGGCCGAGCGAGTAGCCGACCGCCACCAGGTTGAGAGCGGACTGGGAAGCGTCGAAGGCCTTGCCGATGTCCGGCAGCGCCACGTTGGCCACCGCCAGGTTCAGGTTCGCCACCGCCGCCACGAGGATCAGTGCCACCAGGACCACGGGCCCATCGTCGGTCCCCGGCGTGCCGCCGGCATCACCCCGATGGGGGGAGCTACGTTCCGTGGTGCGGACAGTCAGAAACAGGAAAGGCGGGCAATGACCACCAGGAAGACATCGTCGGCGCGTGCCGTCGTGGCGGGCGCCCTGCTGGTGTGCGCCCTCGGCGCCTGCGCGGCCGAGGCGACGGGCGAGCGGTCGGAGATCGAGGAGGAGACCTCGACCACCCCCCGGCCGACCACCACCCGGCCCCGGCCGACCACCACGCTGGCGCCGACCACGACCACGGCGCCGCCACCACCCACGACCGCAGCGCCTCCGCCTCCACCCCCGACGACGACGCCACCGCCGCCTCCGCCCCCGCCACCGCCGCCGCCCGACCCGGAGCCGGTGGTCGACAACCCGGGAGGCGGCTGCCACCCGTCGTACACGGGCTGCGTCCCGTTCGCCTCCGACGTCGACTGCTCCGGCGGGAGCGGCGACGGTCCGGAGTACACCGGTCCCGTGCAGGTCGTCGGCCCCGATGTCTACGGCCTGGACCGGGACGGTGACGGCTGGGGCTGCGAGACCTCCTGACGAGTCGGTTGACACATTCCGATATGGGAATATGATGCGAGTCATGGCTCGCTCCCCGACGACGACCGACGTGTTCAACGCCGTCGCGGAGGCAAGCCGGCGGGACCTCCTCGATGCGTTGGGCACCGGGGAGGCCACCGTGGGCGAGCTCGTGGACCGGCTCGGCCTCAGCCAGCCGCAGGTGTCCAAGCACCTCGGCGTGCTGCGGGCCGTCGGCCTCGTGACCGCCCGCGTGGACGGGCGGCGGCGCTGGTACCGGATCAACGGGCCGGCGCTGAAGCCCATCCACGACTGGGTGCGTGCGTTCGAGCGCACCTGGATCGAGCGTCTCGACCGCCTCGACGACCTGCTCGTCGAGCTGCAAGCCCAGGAGGACTCCCCATGACCGAGAAGACCGAGAACCGCCACGGTTCCGCCACCGTCACCCTGCCCTCCGACACCGAGGTCCTCATCACCCGTGCGTTCGACGCCCCGGCCGGGCTGGTCTACACGGCGTACACCACCCCCGAGCTGGTGAAGCGCTGGTGGGGCTTCGACACGTCGGAATGGCTCGTCTGCGAGATCGACCTGCGGGTCGGCGGCGGGTGGCGCTTCGTGACCCGGGACGACGGCGTCGAGGTGGCGTTCCACGGCGATTACAAGGAGCTGGACGAGCCCCACCGCCTGGTGTCCACCGAGGTGTACGAGGGCATCCCCGACGCCGAGGAGAACGGGGCGCTCGACATCGTGACCTTCGACGAGGTCGACGGCGTCACGACGATGACGATCCTGGTCCAGTTCCAGAACAAGGAGGGCCGGGACGGCATGCTCGAGTCGGGCATGGAGAGCGGCATGCAGATCGGCTACGACCGCATGGAGGACCTGCTCCGCGAGATGCAGTGACCGCCACGGCGGGGCTGCACCGGGGCTCGGCCGCCCGGCTGACCGCGTGCCACACCGCCATCGGCACCCACCACGGCGTGTGGCGCAGAGTCCACGACCGCATGCCGCGAGCCTAGGGAATCCGCCGGTGCTCGTGGCCGTTGTCGAGGGTGGTGTCGACCCTGTTCCGCTTCCCGAACCCGGTCAACGAGGTGTCCGCCCGCCTGGTGGCCGGCGGCGTCGTGCTGATGGCGCTGGGGGCGCTACTCGGCGGTCAGATGTGGCTGCTGGTCCCGTTGGCCTACGGGTTCGTGGCCCGGGTCCTGACCGGCCCGACCCTCAGCCCGCTCGGTCAGCTGGTGACCAGGGTCGTGACGCCCCGCCTCGACGTCGCCCCGAAGCCGGTCCCCGGCCCGCCCAAGCGGTTCGCCCAGGGCATCGGGGCCGCGATCTCGGTGACCGCGCTGATCCTGCACGTCGGCCTCGGCCTCACGGGCGCTGCGCAGTCACTCCTGGCGATCCTGCTGGTGGCGGCCACGCTGGAGTCGGTCTTCGCCTACTGCATCGGCTGCCGCGTGTTCGCGCTGCTCATGCGGTGGGGCGTCATCCCGGCCAGCGTCTGCGAGTCCTGCAACAACCTCGCCGTCGCCGACACCCGCTAGGAGCCACAGCCCGGACGAACCATCAATGCTGGGGATCCCGCGCTGCGATGGAAGTGGTCCGTCGCCACTGGCACCAAGGCTTAAGCGTTCCTCAAGAATCGGGTCGTAGCGTGCCGGCGGGCGGCGCTGGGAGAGTGGCGTCGACGGGCGGAAACGGAAGCGATGAGATCTTCACGCAGGCTCGGGCTGGCGGCGGTGCTGGCATCGGCGGCCGCCACAGCGTCGGTCACACTGACCGGCACGGCATTGGCGGACCCGCCCCTGAACGAGCGGTTCCACGACGAGTTCACCAACATCACCAACGACTACTGCGGCGTCGCAGGCCTCACGGTGCGGTCAGACGTCGTTGTCGACGGCAGGACTCTGATCCACTCGGGCGGACCGGTGGGCTTCATGGAGCACGTCAACGGCACCTTCGTGGACACGAACGAGGCGACCGGCAACGCCATCAGCGGTTCGTTCCACACGATGCAGCGGGTCAAGGACGCGATCGACAACGGTGACGGCACGTTGACCGTCACGTTCCTGGCGACGGGGAACGACGTCACGTTCGGCCCAGATGGCAAGGCGATCGCGCGGAACCCTGGCCAAACCCGGTTCGAGCTCCTGATCGACCACAACGGCACGCCGGCCGATCCCACCGACGACGAGGTCATCGCCTTCATCCGCACCGTCAAGGAGTCGACCGGGCGATCCGACGACTTCTGCGCCGCCGCGGTGCCGGCACTCACCGACTGACCGGCTCGTGGTGCATCGGAGGTCACTCGCGCGCCTCGGGCCAGCTCTCGGCGAACCGGTACGTGCTCGAATCTCCCCGCCGCGTCGTCGATGCCGTCAGGTGTCCGCCAGAACGCTTCCCAGCTGGTGGCGCGACGTGATGTCGAGCTTCCGGTACACCTTTCGGAGGTGGTAGTCGACGGTGCTGGTGCTGATGAACAGCCGCTCCGCGACCTCGGGGTTGGTCAGTCCGGCGGCTGCGAGGCGCGCGATCTGTGACTCCTGGGGTGTCAGGTCGTGGCGGGTCTCGTCGACACGCTTGCGGGCACGCGCGCCGGTCGCGAGGAGCTCGACTCGGGCCCGCTCGGCGAAGCCATCGGCGCCCATCGACTCGAAGATGTCGTGTGCCGCTCCGAGCTGTTCACGGGCGTCGCGGCGCCGCTTCTGGCGTCGAAGCCACTCGCCATAGACCAGTTCGCTGCGTGCGAGGTGCAGCCTCGCACCACAGGCCTCCAGCTTGCCGATCGACTCGCGGAAGTGCGCCTCGGCCCGGACGTCATCGGCGAGCAACGCCTCGCTCCGCGCGAGCAGACCGAGGTCGAGAAGGCTCTCGTTGGCCGTGGCCCGCTCTTCGAGGTGCGCGACGGCAGCCCGCGCTGGTGCACGGTTGCCGCTGCGAACGTGCGCCTCGACGGCATCGGCCGCTCGAAGCGCACCGAGAGCCAGGTCGCGATCGAAGTCCCCCCGGTCCAGCGAGGACGCCACCTGGTAGTTCCCCAGACCGACCTCCAGGACGATCAGCGCGTGCGCGGTCAGCCTGACGACGAATCCCAGCTCCTGCGCTCTCGCCTGGAGCTCGGCCGCCTTGACGCGCACGTCGGCCGCGCGTCCGCGCCATGCCGACACGACGAGCTCGCGGGCCTCGGCTCCTCGGCTCAAATGACCGAGCGCCGACTGCAGTTCGTGTTCCTCGGTCACGAAGTCCTCGGCGGCATCCAGTGACCCCACGCGCAGCTGGTGCAGGTACAGGTAGGACAGGCCTTCGTTGAGGTACTGGAAGGATCCCTGCTCGCGACTCGTCGTCGCACATGCCGTCGCCAGGGCGAGCAACGCGTCGTCGTCGCTGAGCGCCTGCGGGAGGTAGCAGGCCCTCGCCAGGTGACGCGGGACCCCGCGGATCTCGGGCGCCGCCTGCACCGCGGCGAGTGCTCGACGAAGCAGCGGAGCCGCCGACCTGTAGCCCTCCGTGAACTGTGCCGAGATGGCGTCGAGCATGAGATCGACCGCGGTCGGCTCGGTTCCCGCAGGGAGCTCGAACGACCGCGCCAGTCGGGCGACGTCGACGACCGGCACTGAACTCGACTCCCCGAAGTAGATCGCCATCGGCAGGATGTCCAAGATGGCGTCCCGAGCGAGATGCACGTCGACTGGCTCGAGCGCTCGCGCCGCCTCGATCATCATCGAGACGCTGTCGCCGTTGCCGCCGTCCGACCCGACGAACGCGATCGCGCCCTCGAGACGCCGGGCCGAAGCGGCGAGCAGCGGATCGTGCAGATCCGGACGCGCTCGTGCGAGGTTCGCTTGTGCGCGCACCGTGTTGCCGGCGGTCAGCTCGGCGGCAGCTGCGCCGAACAGTCGGATCGCTCGCTGTTGGTTGTCGAGTGTCAGCTCGGCGGCGCGTGCGAGCAGCGCCGCGGATGCCGAAGAGCTGCCTCGACTCCCCGCGTGCTGTGCGGCACGCTCGAGCTCGGCGGCGACGTCGTCGTCGGGGAACTGCGTGGCGGCGGCCCGGTGCCAGGCGCGGCGGTCCGCGTCACGGTCTGCGTCGGTCACCGCTGCCAACGCTGCATGGGCTCGACACCGATCGGCGGGCGTGGCGCCTTGGTAGACGGCTGAGCGTATGAGCGGGTGGCGGAACAAGATCCGTGGGCCACTCCTGACCAGTCCGGCGACCTGCGCGGGACCGATCGCAGTCTCGTCGAAGTCGAGCTCGCGGCCTGCACCCAGGATCGAGATCGTGTCACCGGTCGGCTCGGCGGCGACGACGAGCAGGAGCCGCTGGGTCGCGGGCGGGAGCGCCCCAACCTGCCGCAGGAAGTGGCCCTCCAGGCGCCGGTCCACAGGGAGCGCCGGCGGGAGTTGCGCGGCCCCCACGAGCTGTTCCGGCGAGAGCTGCCGACCGAACTCGACGAGCGCGAGCGGGTTACCACGCGCGTCGGCCAGGACACGATCCCGAACGTCATCGGCGACCGGTACGCGGACGGCCGCCTCCAGGAGCTCGACCGACGCGGCTTCCGAGAGTGGGGCGAGCGCCAGCGGTCGGAGCCCGTCGAAGAGGCGGTGATCGTCGAACGAGTCACGCATCGACACCAACAAGCAGACGCGGTCGGCGTGGAGCCGGCGGGCGAGGAGCCCGAGCGCGTCCGCGCTGTCCTGGTCCAACCACTGGCCGTCGTCGACGATGACCAGCAACGGCTGTCGCGTCGACGCAGCGCTGATGAGCGTCAAGGCCCCGAGGCCAACGAAGAACAGGTCCGGAGCCGCGTCGTCGCTCATGCCGAACGCGGCCTTGAGCGCGCGAGCTTGTGGCGGCGGCAGCAGGTCGACGCCATCGAGGAACGGCGTCAGGAGCTGGTGAAGAGCCGCGTACCCGAGTCGCATCTCGGACTCGATGCCGACGAGGCGTACGACGTCGAAGCCGGCGGCCGACGACGCCACGGCGTCGAGCAGGCAGGTCTTGCCGATGCCGGGTTCTCCACGCACCACCAGGACGCCGCTGAGCCCGCTGCGTGCACGCTCGAGGAGGCCGCCGATCTCGGCCAGCTCGGAGTCGCGCCCCACGAGCCCGGTCATGAGCTGAGCGCCCGCACGTCGGAGGACCGGGCCCCCCGCCCTAGGTCGCGCCTCACATGGCGGAGTCTGGTGGCTCCAGGATCCGTAGGCAATCGCCCGCGCTCGCGGACTACGCGCCTGGCGGATTCGAACACCGGGCCCTCCCGCCCATGCTCAAGGCCTTCCCGGACGACCCAAGGAGAGCGACATGGGATACGCCACGTCGAAGGACGGCACGAAGATCTTCTACAAGGACTGGGGCATCGGCAACCCCGTGGTGTTCAGCCACGGCTGGCCGCTGAACGGAGACATCTGGGACCCGCAGATGCACTTCATGGCCTCGAACGGGTTCCGTGCGGTCGCCCACCACCGGCGGGGGCACGGCGCCTCGACCCAGCCGTGGGACGGCAACACCATGGACGACTACGCCGACGACCTCGCCACGGTGATCGAGACGCTCGACCTCCACGACCTCGTGATCGTCGGGCACTCCACCGGCGGCGGCGAGGTCGTCCGCTACGTCACCCGTCACGGCTCGGACCGCGTCCGCAAGCTGGTGCTCGTCGGCGCCATCCCGCCCCTGATGCTCAGGACGGCCGACAACCCCGACGGCACCCCGATCGAGGTGTTCGACGGCCTCCGCGCCCAGGTGCTCGCCGACCGGTCGCAACTCTGGAAGGACCTGAGCTCTCCGTTCTTCGGCGCCAACCGGCCCGAGTCCACCGTGTCGCAGGGCACCTGCGACCAGTTCTGGCTCATGGGCATGGAAGTGGGCCTGAAGGCGGCCTACGACTGCATCGAGCAGTTCTCCGAGACCGACTTCAACGACGAGCTGACGCGCATCGACGTGCCGACGCTGCTCATCCACGGCGACGACGACCAGATCGTCCCGATCGAGGCATCGGCGCAGCTGGCCGCGCCGCTCATCAAGGGTGCCGAGCTCAAGGTGTACCCGGGGGGCTCACACGGCCTGTTCGCCACCCACGTCGAGCAGTTCAACCGCGACCTCCTCGAATTCATCAAGTCCTGAGCCGGCGCAGAATCGGCCCCACCGCAGGAGACCACTATGACGCTCACCCAGGTCAGCCCTGTCCACCGAGCTCCGGTCGACGTCCGCAACGAGATAGTGGTGCACGCCTGCACCGGACCCGCCTGGGGAGGGGGTCCGGACGCGCATCCGTCGCCCGATGCCCCCGGGTCTGCCGCGCACGGGACGCCGGACACGATCGCAGGGTGGAAGGCGCTCGCCGATGGTCTGCTGACCAGCCAGTCGTGCGTGTTCCACCGCAACCTGGAGATCTCGTCACGCTACGCCTGGATCTACAAGCTTCTGCCCGTCTTCAAGTGGGCGGGGATGGCGGCGTTCGCGTCCCATCACGTCCGGCTCGCGCTCTCTCCGTTCCGGCTGGACACCGACCGCACTGGCTACGCGGACATCTCGCGCAGCCTGCGTCGCCAGAGCGCGCTGCTGATGGAGGACGTGAACACGATCCGCGCGACGAACAACGCCATCTTCGACGACATCTTTTGGGTGCACCTCGCGTACGGCTCCGCCGAGAACGGGATCGAACGTCTACGCACGCTCCTGGGCGCGGACCACCACTATGCCGCCGTCCTCGCCGGCTTCGAGGCGATCGACCAGGGGCGCCGTGTTCTCGAGGACGGCACGGCGTCCGAGAGAGCTCGACGAACGGCCGATGAGCTCATCTGGGAGGGCAACGTCCAGCTCCTCGAGCACGAACAGCGCTCCTTGGTACAACCCCACTTCGATCGCCTTTCCTGCGCATTCGCCAGGCTGTTCTCCATAGGCTCGGCCCTGAGCTTCGAGGTTCGTGGGGTTCGGCAGGAGATGTCGTACTTCTCCTCCTTCTACCTCTACTCGTTCGGGCGAGGGATACCGCACGTTCTGCGTGCGCAAGCGTGGCCGAGGATCACCCGCCTCGACGACCGCTGGCGGTGGATCGTGACGAGCATCGTGCCGCGCTTCCGGCGCTTTGATGCAGACCTGCGCCTGGTCGACGCCAGCCTGTGCCGCATCTTCGACGAAGCCCGCGAGCACGCGTCCAACCCCTGCGTCCTGCCGCGGTCAGCGCAGATCGAAGAGGCACGTTGATCCTCGGCGGGGGATTCGGGGGCGCACAGGTCGCCCGCTGCCTCGGCAAGAGAGGCGCGACGATCGTCACGCCGGGAGACCAGCATGCTCTACACGCCGCTTCTTCCCGAGGTGGCGGCCGGCGCGAACTAGCCGCGCCACGTCGCCGTCCCCTGCGCATGCTGTGCCCGCAGGCCGACCTGGTGCTCGGCAGAGCGGTTGCCCTCGACGAGGACGAACGCGTCGTCACGGTCCGGACCGACGCGGGCGAGCTCGCGGTGGGGTACGAGAACCTCGTCGTCGCGCTCGGCGCGTCGTCTCGTGGCTTCCGATCCCGGGGCTCGACCAGCACGCGGTTGGCTTCGAGAACCTTGGCGACGCGGTGCACCTTCGCGATCGAGTGCTGCGCCCGCTCGACACCGCGAGCGCGGATCTCGAGGACGCCGAGCGTCAAGGGCATCGCGAACCTGTTCGGAACCGTCAACGTCAAGGGCACCGCCGGCTCGAGCTCGGTTTGTTCGGGCGCTCGGGCGCTCACGCCCTTTCCCGGTCCCAAGGAGACCCAGCATGAGCTTCGACACGATCACGACCGCTGGCGCCGGCACGATGGGCTCGCAGGTCGCCTGGCAGATGGCCTTTCACGGCAAGCGCGTGACGGTGTACGACGCCATCCCAGAGGGACTGGAGAAGGGCAAGGCGTTCCACAAGGAGTTCGCGGAGCACTTCATGCAGCGGCGCGGTGCCACGCGGAAGCAGGTCGACGAGACCTTCGCTCGGCTGACGTACACGACGGATCTGTCGCTGGCGGTGCGCGATGCCGATCTGATCAGCGAGTCCGTGCCGGAGTCCATGGCCATCAAGGAATCCTTCTGGCGCGAGGCGTCAAGCCGCGCTCCGGCGCGCACCGTCTTCACGACCAACACCTCCACCCTGGCGCCGAGCGAGTTGGTGCGCTTCGTCGCTCGGCCGCAGATGTTCCTGGCCCTGCACTTCGCCATCGGCGTGTGGGACTCCAACATCGGTGAGGTCATGGGTCATCCGGGCACCGACCCAGCGGTCTTCGACCAGGTGCTCACGTTCGCCGGAGAGATCGGCCTCGTGCCGATCCCCCTTCGCAAGGAGCAGAACGGCTACATCATCAACAGCCTGCTCGTCCCCTGGTGCACCGCTGCGCTCGACCTACAGGTACGCGGCGTGAGCGACTTCGAGAGCATCGATCGAACCTGGATGATCACGCTGCAGACCGGGCTGGGGCCCTTCGGGATGATGGATCGCATGGGCCTTGGAGTCGTGCATCACGTCGCGACGCTGATTGGCGCGCACGACTCCGCCCGTTACCTCGACGACGAGCTCATCCGGCAAGGCCACCTAGGCGTAGCGAGCGGCCAGGGCTTCTACAGCTATCCCGATCCAGCATTCGCCCAGCCGGGTTTCACCTGAACGAGAGGCTCACCTCCCGTCCGGCTTCGGGTGATGCACGGGGATCAGGCAGGCGGAATCCGTCTGTTCGAGTAGTGGGGCCGGGTGAACGGGTAGTCCTCGGTGACCCAACGCTGCAGGGCCTGGTGCACCTTGGCGTAGTAGCCCGCGTCGTACGCGTCGGGCGTCACCCACCAGCTGACGTCGACGTCGTGCGACGCCAGCTCCTCGGTCAGGGATCGCCGGACGCCCATCGGATAGAGGTAGGCGCAGCCGATGTAGCCGCGGCCGTCGGCCTCGACGCAGAAGGTGAATGACTTGCCGTCCCGGAACTCGCACTCGTGCCAGACGAGATCGACGTAGTTCTCCTCCTCGGTGACCGGACCGGTCGGCCACGTGCCGCCGCGGGTCTCGCGGATCAGGTCGAGGCTCGCGTTGATGCCGCGCACGTCCGCGACGAGGTCGTCGCGGGTGATCGCGTGAGCGGTGACGTCGTCGTACCGCAGCCGGCGGGGCGCGTCGAAGCCCGCCGGCAGTGCGAGCTTCTTCGCGTACCCGCTGAGGTCGGTCATCGGCGCACCCGATAGCGCACGTGGAGCACCCGGCTGCCCCGAATCACCACATCACCGGTCTCGTCCAACGGGACATCACCACTGGACATCCAGTCGAACAGCGGGCCGACCTGGTCGTTCACGTCCGCGACGAAGGCGTCCACCGACACCGTGCTGTACATGACCACCTTGCCCACCGGCTCTCTCCTCCGCTCGGGACGTGCCCATACTGGCGTGTCGGAAGTCGTCGGCGAGGTGACTGGCGGGCGTCTCGTGGTCGAGGGCGCTGTGGTCGACCTGGCCGAGACGCGCCTCAGCGGCGGCCGAAGTGTCACAGGCGTGGT